>Ga0222712_10001497_pt1 | contig 28809 bp, 47 predicted proteins | sample C33_657DmetaG_FD_165043 | JGI IMG/M metagenome (GOLD analysis project Ga0222712, IMG submission 165043) | Estuarine water microbial communities from San Francisco Bay, California, United States - C33_657D | ecosystem: Environmental > Aquatic > Marine > Unclassified | place: USA: California... | reverse complement strand
TATCGCACCTCAGTCACCAATTTGACTATCAGCTGAGCCGGCTACGATGGGTTGAAAGATTCCATCCGGCCAAGCCATGCCGCTGCTTTCCCGCCGCCAGCTGCTGCTGGCCGAAATCGAGACTACCTATGGCGTTGACCCTACGCCAACTGTTGGCGCCAACGCCATCCTGGTGCGCAATATCGAGGTGACGCCCCTCGAGGCTGACACCGTAAGCCGTGAGCTGATTCGCCCTTACCTCGGCCAATCTGAGCAGCTGCTGGCGCAGACTCGCGTTCTAGTCAACTTTGAGGTGGAGCTTGCAGGTTCTGGCACCGCTGGCACTGCCCCGGCCTATGGTCCGCTGCTGAAAGCCTGTTCGTTCACTGAGACCGTATCGGCCAGCACGAGCGTGACCTATACGCCCAACAGCAATACCTCGCCCGGTTCGGTCACGATCTATTTCAACAACGATGGCGTGCTGCACAAGGCCACTGGCTGCCGCGGTACCTTCTCCCTGAACTGCACCGTGGGCGAAATCCCCACCATCGCCTTTGAGTTCACGGGCATCTACAACGCCCCGACTGCATCGGCCATCAGCAGCCCGACCTACGCCAATCAGGCTGATCCGGTGGTGTTCAAGCAAGGCAATACCACTGGCTTCGAGGTGTTCAGCTATGCCGGCTGCCTTCAGAGTTTCACGATGGAACTGGCCAATGAGCTGGTCTATCGCGAGCTGGTGGGCTGCACCAAGGAAGTGATCATCACCAACCGCGCCCCTGCTGGTGAGGTGATGATTGAGGCCGTCTCGGTCAGCGCTCACAACTTCTTCAACGATGCCACCGGTAGCAGCACTGGAAACCTGACCTTCCAGCACGGCCAGACCGCTGGCAACATCGTGACCTTCACCGCTGATCAGATTGATCTGGGCAACCCGTCCTATAGCGATGAAGACGGCATCCAGATGCTGACCCTGCCATACATTGCCACCCCGACCGATTCGGGCAATGATGAGATGGAGATTGTCTTCACCTGATCCGCGTGGCATTTGTCCTTAAGCAGTCGGACTCCTACACCTGGCCGGTGAGCATCAAGCTCCCGGCCAACGGTGGGAAACGAGAGCGGCAGACATTTGATGCTGAGTTCAAGCGGCTGGCCCAGAGCCGCATCAATGAGATTCAGCGCGAGGTGCAGCTGCGCGTCAAGGCCAACGAAAAGGGTGAGGACACTGGCGAGGGCATCAGCGATCAGAGCATTGCAGATGAGATCCTCGTGGGATGGGATGGCATTGTCGATGGTGATGGTGAGCCCGTGCCATTCAGCAATGCCGTGAAGGCACAGCTATTGGATGTGCCGATGATGGCCGGCGCATTGGTTGCTGCCTACTTCGAGTCGCTGGTGGAGCAGAAGAGAAAAAACTGATCGGGGCCGCTGAGCATTGGCTAGGTGGCATGGAAGTTGACGACACAGCAAAGGATGCAGCTGTGTTCGGCATCGAACCACCACCGAGCAAAGCGGCCGTCAACTTCGAGGTGGAGCCAGACGCATGGGCAGCCGTGCGTGTGTTCCTAAAGGTGCAGACGCAATGGCGTACTGATTCAGGTACCATGATCGGCCTCGACTATGGCGCCGTGCGCTGGGTGTTTGATCTGCTGCAGATCGATGATCCGGCCGAGGTTCTAGGTGATCTGCAGATCATCGAGGCTACAGTGGTTGCAGCAGTCAACAAGCGCAAGAAATAGCCATGGCGCTGGACATGACAACCGCCCTGACGATCAGGGCCAAGGTTGACGGTCTGGCGCAGATTGATGGTTTGACTCGTTCGCTTGATAAGGCGAACAATCAAGCCAGTGGCTTGAGTGGTGCATTCAGCAAGCTGGGCGGAATGGCCAAGAATGCCGGCATCGCCATTGCCGGTCTCGGTGCTGCTGCAGTTGGCGGTCTTGCGGTGCTTGGCAAGAACGCGATTGATGCAGCAGACAATCTCAACGATCTGAGCCAACGCACTGGTGTTGGCGTTGAGACGCTCAGCAAGTTTGGCGCAGCAGCAGAAGATAGCGGCAGCAGCATCGAGGAAGTCGCCAAGGCGATGGGCAAGTTGTCGAAGGGGATTGTTGATCCATCTTCAAAGGTCAACGAAGCCTTGAGATCGATTGGCATCAGCTCGACCGATACACAAGGCAAGATCCGCAGCGTTGATCAGGTGATGCTCGACATTGCCGACAAGTTCAGCAAGCTGCCAGATGGTGCGCAGAAGACTGCTCTGGCTATGGAAATCTTCGGCAAATCAGGCGCCAACCTGATTCCGATGTTGAACGGTGGCCGCGAGGCGATGAGTCAATATTCAGCGACCATCACTAAGGAGATGGCTGAGGCTGCCGACCGATTCAATGATGCGATCAATATGATCATGCGTGAACTGGCGGGGCCGTTTAATCAGGCGATTGCAGCCTCACTGCCATACATCACGCAACTGGCGCAGCAGCTTGGTGCCGCATTGCCTGGGGCGATTGCAGCCTTAGTTCCAATCTTGACTGGCTTTGTCAGCACACTGGCTCAGATCGGCCAGTGGTTCGCCACGCTGACGCCGCAACAGCAAGGATTCGTAGCCGGCGCTGCTGCACTCACAGTGGCCTTCATCGCATTGGCGCCTGCCATCACAGCAATCGTCACAGTACTGACTACGTTCGGCCCGCTAGTGGCTGGCATTGCTGCAGCGATTGTCGGAATCCCTGCTGTGATCGCCGGCTGGGCTGGTGCCATTGGTCCACTGGTGGCTGGCCTTGGCAGTCTCGGCCAGATACTGGTGGCGGTGTTCAGCGGCCCAGTTGGATGGGTGGCGCTTGCTGTTGCTGCTGGCGTAGCGATCTACGCCTTCCGTGATCAGATCGGTGCAGCGTTTCAAGCGATTGGCGGATTCATCGCTGATGCAGCGATGGGATTCAAGACGGTCTTCATCGATCCCGTGATCCAGCTTGGGCAGCAGGTCATTGATTTCTATGCCAAGCCATGGATTCAGATTTTTCAATTTCTCAAGCAGCCATTCGAGCAAGGCTGGCAGTGGATTCAGCAGAACTTCATCACGCCGTTGCAGAGCGCCTTCCAGCAGTCGGTGCAGTTCATCCAGAACGCATGGGCCGGGATGCAACAGATCATTGCAGCACCATTCACTGCAGCCCTTGGCATTGTGAAGGGCGCATTGAACGGCATCATGGCCGCGATTGAAGGCGGCATCAATGGCGCTGTGGCAGGCATCAATCGATTGATTGCCGCAGCTAACCGCGTTCCAGGCGTCAAGATTCCACAGGTGAGCCCTGTCAAACTGCCACGTTTTGCCGAGGGTGGCGTTGTCAGTGGCCCAACCATTGCCATGGTGGGTGAAGGCGGTGAGCCGGAATACATCGTGCCGCAATCCAAGGCCAGTGGCTTTGCCGCTAACTGGATGGCCGGCAAGCGTGGCGCAAGCGCCATCCCTCGCTTTGCTGAGGGTGGCGTGGTTGTGCCCAGCAGCGCCAATGTCAGCATTCAGACTGGCCCGGTGATGCAGATGAATGGCAGCAATTATGTGACCACGCAAGATCTAAGTCGTGCCGTACAGGCTGGCGTTAATCAAACGCTCAGGCTGATCGCAGGCGATGGCAGCGTGCGCCGCCAGCTAGGGATAGCCTGATGGCTTATCACGATCTGCTGTGCTTCCTTGAATACTACGCTGATCGCAGCAGCGTGTACGATCCAAGCACAGGGAAGCGTGCACCAACACGCCGCTGGCAGAACTTCTATCAAGTGCCGCAAGATCTATCAACAGTTGACAACGCTGTGCAAGGCACCTTTGTATATATCCCATTTAGTGCCTCTGGTTTCACCTTGAAATCAGCCAACAGCATTGGCGAGCTATCGATTGAGATCGCGGCAACTGGTGACATCATCGATCTGACCGACACAGCCATTGGCGCCAATCGGCTGGTCATCGCTTCGCTTTATTTGCAGGATGCCGGCCAGGATCAGCTGGATCCTGCTAGCGCTACGCTTGTCAGCCGATACATTGGTGGCATCGATGGAGCCGAAGTGAACGACACATCAGTCACTTGGGCTATTACGCCAGTAATCGACAAGACAAAGCCACAGATCCCAACGCGCAAGGTGGCATCTGATTTGATTGGGAGGTTTGTTGGGCAATGACAATGCAGGTGCTTGCCGTGAATGTTGAAGTGCAGTGCTGCGATGGCACAACGCATCAGGGCGTCAGATTGGCCGTTGACGGCACGCGGCGTCTTTATCTTGCGGCTGATGACACGGAAATCAGCGACGTGCAGACTGTGACACAATGCACGGCCATTGTTCCTCCAATGATCTTGGCAGCAGCATTGCATCATTGCAAGGAGTGTGAGCAATGACTAATTCAGCCTATAACCGTGGACCACAGATCAATCAGCAAGTAATGCCTGCAAAGGCACCGCCAGGACAGCGTGGTCCACAGGGTGCAGATGAAGTTTCCGATTGGGTAGTCAAGGAGCAGAATCGATTAAATCCTGGGCAGACTTGGGCAAAGCGTCCATCTGGCTCTGGAAGTGGATGGATTGTCTATCGCGTAAAAGATGGACAGCAAGGTGCTGCTCAACAAAAGGGCTCACCCAATCAAGCCATATCACAACGCGACAAATCACCAGAAAACCGCAAGACACCTAGCGCTGATCTAGGTGCTGAACAGCGCATCGCGACAGCTGGCGAAACCGTGCCGATTGTGTTCGGCAAGCGCATGAGTGGCAATGGTGGTGTGTGGGTGCAGCCATCACTGGTGCGTGCTGGTTCAAGTTTTTTTGTGGGTAGTTTTCTGTTTCCCGTCAGTCAAGGGCAGATTGTCAGCAGCCCAGTGAAGCACCGCACATGGGTTGGCCTGCGCAACATGGCGTTTCTGGCTGATCAAACGATCACGATCAGCGCGATTTACAACAGCGCTGCCACGCTAGCCGCCAATCCTGGCACGTGCCCAATCATTGGCAACGGTCTCTATTGTGGCAATGAGACCTACAGCTATTTGGGTCAACTGATCACTGGGTCTGGAGAAGCTGTAGATCGTCAAGACTGGCCTACCAGCTATTCAGGTGTGCGCTACGTAGCACGCGGCACTGGCAATACAACCAACTCGGCGGTGCTCGCTACTTACGAAGTCTACGACAACGTAACAGGTGCAGATCTGACAAGCGCCTTCTTTTCGTATCTTGGCGTCCCCTCTAGCACGCAGTTCGCATTCAATGTTGACGCCAACTCAAGCGGCACGATCTTTGGAGGCTTTGCTGTTGGTGTTGTTCAGGACTACATAGGTGGCACCAACCTCCGGCCAGGCGTGGCTACTGGATTCTTTATCGATCCAGTATTTGCAGCCATTGGTGCAAGTGCTGGTGGCGCGACATTCAAGATCATTGGCGCAGGCGTCAATAATCAAATCAATCCAAGCAATCCAGCCAGTACTGGGACACTGGATGGCGTCCAGCCTGAATGGACAATTAGTAAGTACGCTGATCCAGCCAGCACGCCAACGGCCAATAACTCAGCGTTTGCAGATATCACTTTTCTGAAGGTTGTTGGAGACATCTACGATCCACCGGAATCTGGATCGTATCCAACCACGCCACGTCAACTGTCGGTTTACTACGAGCAAGGCATCAGCGTTGATCTCTATAGCGTCGGCCTTGTCGGTGGCGTCTACACGCAAGGTGCCAGCAACCAGCTGGTCGACTTGGCGATGTACCTCTTCACGATCTACAAGCGCACGAGCAACACTGATCCTGATGTGGCGGCGCCGATCTACACCGGCAACATGGAGGATCTGGCCACGTTCTGCGATGAATACAGCCTGCACTTCAATGGTGTGATCTCAGACTATTTGAACATTGTTGAGTTCCTTGGTGAAACTGCGCCCTACTTCCTGCTCTCTTTCCAATCCAATGGCGGTCAGTATCGATTTGAACCGCTATTGCCATTGAACGGCAGTCAAGAGATTGATACAACAGCGCTCACGCCAGCAGCTACATTCACAGAGGATGAGATCCTGCCAGGCTCATTTACCAAGATGTATGTGCCAGCAGCCGACAAAACCGACGTGACTGCCACGGTGCTCTATCGCCTCAACAATCCCGAGGCCATTGGAACACAGCAAAGCGTGCAGGTGCGTTATAGCGGCGTGAGCCTTGACGCGCCGGTTGAGCAGTTTGATATGTCGGACTTTTGCGCCAACCGTGATCATGCCGTGATCTACGCCAAGCACTACCTGGCCCGGCGTAAGTATTCAGTGCATTCCATCAGCTTCGCCACGCCACTCTCGACCGCTGGCCTGAAGCCCACCGACGTGATCAAAATCGAGCGGCAGCGGATCACTAGCACTGGCGACAACCGCACGGAGATTGAGTGGTATCAGATCACCACCATTCAGCATCAGACCGATGGCACCACCAGTATCGAGGCAGCCCAGTTCCCGGTGAATGGCAGCGACATTGCACGCATCAGCAATGATGTGCTGAATGGCACCTTTACAGTGGTGTGATGGCCACCTTCCCTGCGCTGGCACCACGTACACGTTCGCTCTCATTGGGCGATATACCGCAGCAGCAATATGTGGGCACCAGTGGCGGTGAAGTGCGATTTAAGCAGGGCAACTCCTACATCGCTCAAACGCTCAGCATCGGCTATGAGTATCTGACCGAGGCTGAGGCCCAGCTGTTGCTCGATCACTATGCCGGGCAGGAGGGCAGCCTGATCCCTTTCGATCTATCCGCTGAGGTATGGGGCGGCTACACCACGCCGCCAGTCAGTTCAGCCAGTTACCAATGGCGCTATACCGGGCCATTCGGCGTGGATATCGCAGCGCCAAGGCGATACAACATCAGCATCGAGCTTGAAACGGTGCCGATCTAGCCATGACCTTTCCTGCTCTGATCCCATCGGCTCGCGTCTACACACCTGGCGATGTACCGCAGCATCAGCAGGTGACGCTATCGGGTGTCAACAGCGGCTATAGGCAAGGCAACCGCAGAATCGGGCAGACGCTGCAGCTGGCATTCAACAACATCAGCGAATCAGATCTGAACCTGATCAAGGCTCACTACCTAGATCGGCAAGGCACATTCGATATCTTCTTTCTGTCCACTGAAGTGTGGAACGGCTACACCACGCCCCCGGTTCCACTGCTGAGTGATTACGCCTGGCGGTATGCCGGGCCACCAGTCATCACGGATGGATCGTGCGATCTATGGAGCGTTGAACTTGAGCTGACCACCTATGCCATTGATCTGAGCGATTTGATCATTGATGGCCTGTCGGCAGCTGCCACACCAGCCCGCGATTATATTGTTGACGGTGGTGCAGCGTCTGCCACGCCGGCACGCGACTATGTGATCAACTCCGGTGCAGCAACATGAGTATCACTCTCACAGCCCTTCAGAAACAGCGCCGCGATACTGCCGCCAACTGGACGGCCGAGAATCCAACGCTGCTGGCTGGCGAGATTGGTGTTGAGAGTGATACCGGCTACTGGAAGATCGGCAACGGCAGCACCGCATGGAACAGCCTCGCCTACCTGGCCGGCACCAAGCTGAGCGCCTATCCGTTGGTGAATGCGGATATCGCCAGCAATGCTGAGATCGCCGTCAGCAAACTGGCCGATGGCGCAGCCAGGCAACTGCTGCAGACCGATGCGGCTGGCACTGGTGTTGAGTGGGCCAGCAATATCGATGTGCCGGGCACGCTCGACGTGACGGGTGCGGCCACGTTTGACAACAACGTCATCATTCAAGGCGATCTAACGGTGAATGGCACCGAAACGATCATCAATACTCAGACGCTGGACGTTGAAGATAAAAACATCGTCATCGGCAAGGTCACCACACCATCGGATGTAACGGCCGATGGTGGTGGCATCACACTCAAGGGGACCACCGACAAAACGATCAGCTGGCTCGATGCCACAGATGCGTGGACGTTCAGCGAGCACGTCAATATCGCTAGCGGCAAGGAATACCGCATCGCGGGCACCAAGGTCTTGGACGCCACCAGCCTGGGTAGTGGCGTCATCGGTTCCAGCCTCACTAGCCTCGGCACCATCAGCACAGGCACTTGGCAGGGCACTGCTGTTGTCGCCGCCTATGGCGGGACCGGGCAGACCACCTATACCGATGGCCAGCTGCTGATCGGCAAGACTGATGGCACGCTTGCCAAGGCAACGATTACGCAGGGTTCTGGCGTCACTATCACTAATGGCGATGGCAGCATCACGATTAGCGCCACGGGCACGGGTGGAACCGTCACAAACGTAACGGGCACCGCTCCGATCAGTGTGGCGAATGGCACCACCACGCCAGCAATCTCTATTGCAACAGCAAGCACCAGTGCGGCGGGTGCAGTTCAGCTGACTGATTCCACCAGCAGCACCAGCACAACGACAGCAGCAACGCCAAACTCAGTCAAGTCGGCGTATGACCTAGCCAATGCAGCGCTGCCCAAAGCAGGCGGCACGCTTACGGGCGATGTAACCCTCAACGCTCAATCTGATCTGCGCTTTGCGGACGCGGATAGCAGCAACTGGGTTGCATTCCAAGCTCCGGCAACTGTCACCAGTAACGTCACTTGGACCCTGCCCAGCGCAGACGGAACCAGCGGGCAGGTGTTGCAGACCAATGGGTCAGCAACCCTGAGCTGGGTTTCACCCGGTGGTACCTATACGATCACAACCACGGCGACAAGCAAAACGTTAGCCAACCGTGAGAGATGTACGGTTACAGCTGCCACTCAAACCATTACACTCCCAGCAAGCCCTTCAGCAGGTGATGAAGTGACCATTTCGATTGCAGGCACTTTTACCGATACAGTAATTGCCCGCAACGGCTCAAACATTATGTCTCTTGCTGAAAACATGACCGTAGACAAAGCAAACGTCTCGGTCACTCTTTACTACGTTGATGCCACCCGTGGCTGGAGGATTATCTGATGTCTACGCTTACTCAGTTTTTTGGTGGTAGCGGTGGTTCTGGTATTCCTGTTGAGCTTCTTGTTGTAGGTGGTGGCGGTGGTGGCGCTGCTAACAGTGGTCAAAACTATTACGCAAATGCAGGAGGCGCAGGCCGTCTGAATTACGGCATCTGCTCCGTGCCGCTTGGTTTTTACTCCACTATTACTGTTGGTGCCGGAGGGGCTGCTGCTGCAGGCAACACAGGCTCTGATGGCTCTACATCGTCGGCTTTGTTTAGTTTTGCTGGTGGTGGTGGTGGTAATGGTCGTACAAATGCGCCCGGTATTCTCGGGTCTATTACTGGTAGCACTGGCAATGTGAGTGCAAGCTTTTCCGCGTTGTTCTCTTCGTTGGCAAACATTGGAGGCGCTGCCACTGCAAGTTCTAGCGGAGGAGCAGGTGGCCCTGGCAATGGCATCACCGCTGGGGCTGGCCTGGCTCTTGACATCACTGGTAGCTCTGTAACTTACGCCGAAGGTGGTGCAGGAGCTTCTGCTGCGTATGGGGGAGGTGGTGCAGGTAACGCCAATACTGGCAGTGGCGGAGGAGGTTGTGGCCCATATACGTATGTGGCTAACACTGGAGGGTCTGGCATAGTCGTTATCGCTTACCCCAACACTTTCGGTGCCGCAACTTGTACAGGTACGTACAACGAACCCACCCGCTCTGGCTACCGCGTCTACCGCTTCACCGGTAGCGGAACAATCACCTTCCCCGCTTCGTAGCCATGGCACACTTCGCAGAACTAGATGCTGACAACAAGGTTCTCCGCGTTGTTGTTGTGGGGAACCAAGACTGCCAAGACACCAGCGGCCAGGAATCTGAATCCGTTGGCATTGCCTTCTGCCAGTCATTGTTTGGCGCAGACACTACTTGGGTGCAGACCTCCTACAACGGCAACATGCGAGGCAAGTACGCCGGCATTGGCGACACCTACGACGCACAGCGGGATGCGTTCCTTGCGCCTCAACCGTTCTCATCTTGGGCGCTGAACGAGAGCACGCTGCAATGGGAGCCCTCGGTGCCAATGCCTGACGATGGCCAGTTGTATCAATGGGATGAAGATGCTGGCGACTGGGTGCTGAGCTGATGGCTGTCAAATCCAAGACCGGCACCGCGCGGATTGACCACCAGCCAGGGCCGCCAAAAACCACACGGTCTGGATTCGGCCAGCACTCACGCCCGCGCCGCCGCGGCAAGAAACCCTTACGCGGTCAGGGTCGGTAAGCTGAACAGGTAGCCCCATGGCGCCATGATCGAAGTCATCGCCGCCATCGCTGGCGCTTCAATCTCAGTTGCAGCCATGGGTGCTGCTGGTTTCAGCCGCAAATCTGATGAAGCCCGCGAGGCCGTAATCCGTCTCACCTCAGCAGTGGAGCACATCGCCTCGCAGCTCGAGGTGCTTCACACTGATATCAAGGAAGACCGCAAAGAGACATTCGGCCGGCTATCGACGGTAGAGCAACGTGTCTCTAGGTTGGAGGCATCACCAAACCGCTAGCAATGGAACAGGCAACCACTCTTGCCATCGTCGCGATCATCGTGGCCGCTGGCTCTGAAATCATTGCCATCAGCCCTCTGAAATCCAACAGCTGGCTGCAGCTGCTATTTCAAGCGCTGCGCCTGATGTTCCCAAAGCAGCGCCGCTGAATCATGGCGAACGACGCGCCAATCTCATTGCAGCAGCTCTTCAAGTATTACAAGGGCCAGCCGCATCAGACCGCCGCGATTCAGCAGCTCGAATCCGATCTCTCCGCCAACGGCTACGACGCCGCGATGCGCAGGGATCGCGCGTGGTTTCAAACGTGGAGCCAAGACGGCAAGCAAACCGACCTGGCCGCGGCCATCAAGCTCATTAAGGAGTTCGAGGGCTGCCACCTCTCGGCATACCCCGATCCACTGAGCGGCGGCGATCCGTGGACCATCGGTTATGGCACCACGCGCTACAGCAATGGCAATGCTGTGAAGCGTGGCGACCTGATCAACGTGATCGAGGCCGACATGCTGCTGCGCCTTGAGATCGACCGCATCACAGACAAGCTGCGCACCACCATCCCGCACTGGAATGTGATGGATGACAATCAGCGCTCGGCGTTGGTGAGCTTCGCCTACAACCTCGGCGCAGGCTTCTATGGCTCCGCTGGATTTGAGACCATCAGCAAGTGCCTGCGAGAGCGTGATTGGGCTGCAGTACCAGCAGCGCTCGAGCTCTACCGCAACCCTGGCACCCCAGTTGAGGCTGGCCTGCTGCGCCGCCGCCGTGCTGAGGGCGAGCTATGGGGCAAGCATCAGGCCGCGGCTGCACCAGAGACCGCAAAGCTACGGCCCGGCAGTCCATTCACCGCACGCATCACGCCGCACATCCGGCTGGGTGAGTTCGCGCTGGATCAGGAGGCCAGGCGCTTTCAAAATCAGGGCCAGCTCGATATCGCAGCGGAGCTAGCCGCGTTCCTCGAGCGCGTGCGGACGCAGTTTGGCGGGCGGCCAATCGTGATCACATCCGGCTATCGGCCTGAGGCGATCAACCGGCAGGCCGGTGGCGCCAGCAACAGCGAGCACCTCTACAAACCCGGATGCGGTGCAGTCGATTTCTACATTGATGGCGAGGATACCTACGTGGTGCAGAACTGGTGCGACAAGAACTGGCCGCACTCGCTTGGCTATGGCGCATATAAAGGATTCGTGCATCTGGGCATCCGCCAAGGCCGACCTAAACTCCGCTGGGATTATTGAGGGCCTGTGCTCGTTCCTGATCATGAAATCCGGCGGCTGTGCAAGCAGCACGCCATGGTGATGCCGTTCGATGAAGAGCTGCTAAACCCAGCCAGCTTGGATGTGACGCTGGGCAGCCGGATCATGATCGAGGTGGCAGAGACACCTGAGCTGCAGGTGGTCGATATCCTCGGCCACACGGCAGATGATCCATATCTGATCCAGCCGGGCGAGTTCTTCCTGGCAGAGACACGTGAGATCTTCAACCTGCCGAACCACATCGGCGCTCAGTTTGTGCTCAAATCCAGCCGCGCACGCGAGGGTTGGGACCATGCTGAGGCCGGCTGGTGTGATCCAGGGTGGTATGGCAGCCGGCTCACGATGGAGATCTGCAACCAACGCCGCCTGCATCCACTTGGCATCTGGCCCGGAATGAAGTTCGGGCAGATGAAGTTTTTGCTGGTCAGCGGCACCGTGGAGCGCAGCTACGCGGAAACCGGGCGTTATAATGGACACTTAGGAGTTCACCCGTCTCTTGGATGAATTGGGCAGTTGCGGCCAGTGCGCCAACTTTGCTAGTTAGCGATACCGGGCGCGTTGTCCGAATGGCCAGCTCAAGGCTTAGAAAACGCAGTTGGCAGACTTTCCCAGAGTGTGAGTTAAAGCCTCGACGCATAGGCGCTGGATACCTTGCGGTGAACAGCAAGGAGCAAGGAGTAAAACGCACGCTTTACGTGCATCGGCTAGTCGCAGAGGCTTTTCTAGGTAAGCCAGCTGACGCCAACGAGGTGAACCACCTCGACGGAAATAAGCAGAACAACAACCTCGACAACCTCGAATGGACAACGCACTCTGCAAATTTGCAGCACGCCTATAAGGAAGGTTTGCATCCAAACAGATCGCTCACGCCTGAACAGGTTCACCAAATAAGAGCCAAGTTTGTTGAGGGCCACTCGTTGCAGCAAATTGCTGCAGAGTTTGGCGTTAGCCGATCAGCTATTAGCCATCTCAAGCAGGGCCGCAGTTGGGCGTGGCTGGCAGACCCGATCAGGCAGGGCTAGCGTTCAATCAAGCGCCAGTGGTTCGGGCCGGCGCCTTTTTCATGGGCTGCGCCAAGGGTGCCATGCGCAGGCGGTGGATGATGCCGGGCGCCTCAGCTGGATCGTCTAGCGGCACCATCGTGTAATCGTCGCAACCATGGCGTTCTGCCCAGTGCTGCGCGCCTTGGTGCGTGTCAAACGGCCCGACGTGCCACGGGCCGATGCGGAGGATGTATGTCATGCGCGAGACGGTAGCGCGAATAATGCGCCGCAATCCCATAGCAATTCTGTAATCCCATGAGACTCAGTGGCGACCGCTACCGTATGCCAAGCGGCGGCTAGCCCATGCGGGCGTTCTACCTTGAAATCTCCGCCAAGCTGATCATCCGATCCGATACGGATCCCGACGATTTGCCGGCTGATATCTACAGCCAGATGGCTGAATACATCCGATCCGATGAGGACATCATCGATATCGAGGTGAACGCTGTCCCCTTGCCGCCTGATCTCTGTGGATCAACACCACATTGATGGCACCCGACTGGTCACACGGCGATCAGCGCGTGATCAAATCCTTCTGGCATGGAACTATCGCTGCGCATACTGCGGCGATGAACTAGGCCGCAGCCCAACACTCGATCACGTGCTGCCCAAGGTGCATGGCGGCATGACAGTGCGCAGCAATATGGTGGCCTGCTGCCTTGGCTGTAACTCCAGCAAGGGGCACAAACCATGGGTGGATTGGTATCGCGCTCAGCCGTTCTGGACCACGCTTGGCGAGTGGGCAATCGCGCGATGGCTGGCCGAAGATCCCTAAGCTGTCGCCGTTGTTTGTTTCGTCTTCAGTCGTCCGTTTCGCCCGGCAGCGGTGAGGCCAGGAGCGCGTGAGCCCTGACCACCGGGCACCACAATCACGGCAGGATTCTGCTGCACACCCACAACGCGATTAGGCACGTCGCCCAATACTCCGCGATCAGGATCAGCACATCGCGCAGCATCAGCGGGCCAGCAGATGATCGAGATACAGCTCCGCCTGCCATAGATCGGAGCTATACCGGCAGATGCCACCGACGCAACTGCGGTAGTAGACCTCACCCCGCACTGGCATCAGCGTTTCGATGTAGCCGCCGTCTCGGTCAGTGCGGCTGATGACTTCCGTGCCGAACATACAACTCGCACCTGGCCGCGTAACGGCCGCCGCTTCTCTTTGATTCTGGCAACTCAAAAGCGCAGCGCTGCTTTTGCATATCCCACTGCTGACAATCCCAGCACATCAATGGCTCAGCAGGCCGCAGCTTGCGCCTAGCAGCCTGGTAGAACTGCTGCGCCTTCAACAGCGCAGGTTGCAGCTGAATGGCGCCGGTATCCATCTCGATCTGATGCTCTGGCTTCGGGCCCAGAATCACTCGAGCGTGCCAGGTGCGATCTGACCGACTGCACAGCAGCAACAATCGGCCGCCGTGCAAACTGATCATTCCACCTCGCCTGCCGCTGGCTGGTGATAGATCCGCTCGAGCAGCATTGAAGCCGGCTCTGCGTGGCCGTTGGTGACGTAGCAGGCCACATCATCCGATGGATCGGCCGCGGCAAACACCGTTGGCCAGAGGTGCTCCTTCACCACAACCAAACTGGTGCGCGGGCTACGCACCAGCACCCAGAGCGCCAGGCGTTCAATCAGGTTCAGCCCCGGCAGGTGCATCATCCCTCCAGTTTGCCGAGCAGGCGGTTCAAATACCACCGGGCCTTGGCAGCGTTCACCGCTGGATCACCCTTGTCCCACATCCTCAGGATGTAGCGCAGGACATGCCCTTGGCAGTTGCCGAGCACCGGATTGGGCGCGCGGGCGATGGCAGCCTCGATCACGTCGATCGCTTCTGCCGGTCCGTGTTTGTAGTGGTCGGGGTTGATCTGGTCAGTCATTGAGTAGACCTCCATCAACGAGAGCATCACACCATTCCTTGAATGGCGCCTCGATCTGAGCCATGGCTTTGTTGTCCACGGCGCTTGGATCGCGGATCATGGCAATGGCAAGGCCAAGAGCATCACCGAGGCGATTCTCAAGGCTGTTTAGTGGCACAAATTTGAAGTCAGTCATTGATTTGCTTGGTCATAAAGAGCATTGACAATGATGCCGCGATCACCGGGGTAGAGATCAAAGGGAGTTTCGTTAAGCCACAAGGCCACCGTGCGGATCGCAGCGCGGGCTTCTTCCTCCCAGTTGATGGGTTCATCGTCTCGACCGATAGCGCGGGCTACCTGATCCACCAGCGAATTACCAACTTGGTTTGAAGTAGAAGTTGGCGTCATGCCAACCCTAAAATCGGGCGTCAGTAATGCTTTTAACTCTGCCTGCTGCTTTGCAGTAAGTTTCAGAGGTTTGCTGATCTGGTGGACTTTTGATGCTTGGCGTTCAGCAGCCTCTAACGATTCAACCCGGCTAAATAAAGCCACAATGTTTGAATTCGTTTCGACAATATGTTTGTGAACTGCATCTTCTAGCGTCTTGACTCTGGCGCGGAGTTCAAGGATGCAGGTTTGAGGAGCGTAGCCGTATTCATCAGACCAATGCTCTATTTCGGCCCATTGCTTGGGCGTTGCTGTGTAATCAGTCATCGAGTTGCTCCAGGGCGCGGCGGATGGTTGGCAATGCGTCGGAAATAGTGATGCAGTCACCCCGCATTACCGCGTCGTCTAACGCTGCCAGCGCCTGCTCCTTTAAGCTCGGCGGCGTGGGACGGCGGGCGGAGCGGAGATGCAGGACGGTGTGGGGTTGACAGTATTCGCTGTTGTAGACCCACTCACAGCACGCCTCCAGCTCAGCGTCGGCGCCCCAGCAGGCGGCTTGAGTGGCAATAGCAATCTCGACATCACTTACTTCACCACTAACAGTGGTTCCAAAATGGTTGCCAAGCCAATGCTGCACCAGCTCAGGCGGTGGGGTGATCGGATGTTCTTGAGTCATTGTTGAACCTCGTAGTGTGTAGAACTAGCCACCTGCTGCTCAGCGTTCTTCCAGCGCTTGCGGTTCACAATGTCGCAGACGTGCGCCACGCTGATGCCATAGATGATCGAGATGCTCAGCATGGTCTCGCCCTTGGCGTGCAGATGGCGGATCTCGATGGCGTTCTGTGGCGTCAGCACCGCAGTGCCTGGGATGTGGCCGGGTTTGAAAATATGCCGGTTGCGGTTCACTTCCACTTATCTCCCAGTAGCTGCTGGCGGCACACCTCGATGGCCTGCTGCGCGTTCTTCTGCGTCATCACCGATTCGGTGGCATCCATGGCGAGCACCACGCGAGCCAGCAGATCGGGGTAGTACGTGTCGCGGAAATTGGCGGCCAGATCACGGGCGAACTCATCCCAGAGGCCGGTGTAGGTGCTGCGCAACGGATGGCCATAGGGCAGGTCATCGCGGCCGCTGCGCTCGTAGAGCGCCTCTATCATGTCGGCGCGTTGCTGATCGAGGAATGAGGCTGAGGTCATTGTTCAAGTAATCGGCGGACGTGTTTGAGTTCAGCGCACAGCAGCTCGGTGCGTGGCACGGTGCGCAGCTCGTCGATCCTGAAATCGATCAGATGCTGCAGGCGCTCGCGTTCATCCTGCCTGCCCTGCTGGTATGCGCCAGAGTCTGTGATCAACTGATTGATGCGGTCGCGGATGGTGCTCACTCCACCTCCACAGCAGCGGAATCAGGCCAGCGGTTGCGAGCGTATTTCTCGGCAGCCCGTTTGGATTCGGCGCGCGTGTACCACGTGATGGGGCGTGCGCCTTTCGGGTACACGATCACTTTGTAATCACGCACGCGGGCGTTGTGGCGTGGTCTGCTGACGCCTTCGCCATAGTTGCCGACGCTTTCAGGATCAGAGCGCCATTGAAATGCTGCAACCTCAGGCATGGCAGTTGGGGTCGGTAACGGTTTCAGGGTTCAGCCATTCGATCTCAGACCACCACGGCAGCCAAGAATCGGCGGCGATCAGCTTGGCCTCGGTGAGGCTATGGGCCGTGATGCACTCGACCACGTTGGCGGCCTTGATTGTGAAGTAGAAACGGCGTTCAGTCATGGCGCACCACCTGCTGCGTGCCTGAGTGAGTTGGGCTGTGATGTGCGCCGGATTCGATGCCGATCATCGCGAATACGGCCGCGGCGATCAGAACACAGATGGCGTTGTTAATGCGGTTGATCATTGAACTAGCGCCCGGCGGACGCGATAACGGGACAGATTGAGACGGGCTGCGATCTGCTGCTGGCTGAGGCCAGTGCGGCGCAGGATGCGGATGCGGCGATCATCGGAAGCTGTGATCCAATCGATCACCGCCACTACGAACAGCAGCGGTAGTAGCAGCTTCCAGATCACCAAGAGCGTGGTGGTGATCATGGGTTGGTTGCGATGCCCTTGCGGGCGTGCCGTTAGTATGCCCCGCCGACGGTTCACCCTGCTAGTGCCCTGTGACAGTTCTTCACACTGCCTGACTGCCGACCGCGATCTCCACCGGCACGCGCAGCACCGGCACGCTTTTCTTGGTATCCGGCGTGCGCTGCCAGCCGATCACGGCCACGTGTACAGGTAGCTCCACCGTGTACCAAACGTGTCTGCACTGCACGCACCGCCGTTGGCGCGTCACTTTGTCCGCTTCCTTCCCATTGGTGCTGATCGCCCTAATCTCACTGCTGCCGCAACGCGGGCACTCCATAGGTAACCTGAACCTGTACCCCGTCACTATGGCACAATGAACTTCGGGGAGTGGATGTGCGTGCAGCTCACGCCAGAACAGCAATTCGAGATCGAAAAACAAGCCCGCACCCTCATTGCCAGTAAGGATGCAGGCTTCATGGCAGCAGCATTGCTCAAGCAAGCCTGCTATCAGCAGCAGCTACTACAGCAGGCCGTGAACGAGATCGCTCGCCTCGAGTGCGAGCTGATGGGCCGGCCCTAGAACAGATCCGGCTCGATATCAACCACCACGCCATCGGTGGCCGCGGCCAGGCTTTGCGCCGCAGCGGTCACCTGGGCGGCAGGTGGCACCCAATCACGCGGGGGCTGCGCAACAGCGCTCACATAGGCGAGCCCCTTCTGGCTGGTCTTCTTCCATCCGCTGATCGGCACCTGTACCGAGCCGTACTGATCAGGGGTCTGACTCATCACGAAAGCGCAGAAGGCATCAAGCTCTTCGACTTTCACGTTCATCATTCCCGAAAAGTCCACCTTGCTATCGGGCTTGGTGCTCTTGAAGATGCTCAGATTCAGTTTGAAGCTCATGATTGTCCTGGGGTGATGGTGTTGGCCTGTTCGTAGCGCTCCACCTCGGCCAAGGGATAGAGCACGAATCCGGGCGTCCTGAAATAAGCAGGACCCTTGCCGGCATCACGCCAGCGCTTCAACGTGTCGCGATGCAAGCCCCATCGCTTTGCCAGCTGGGGCGCTGTCAGATACTCAGAAGAGCTCATCCTGATCGGCCTCCACTGGTGCGGCAACGGGCTCAGGTGCAGGCTGAGCGATGGCAGCATTCAGATCCGCCACGCTGGTCTCGGTCACACTGACGGGCTGCACATCGAGCACCTCTTCCTGGCTCTGCATCCCGAGCAACATATCGCTGGCATACAGACGCCCCCAGAAGGCAGCGGCCCGGTAACGGATCATCAGCTCAGGCATCGTGAGCCACTTGCTGCCACTCTTGGTGGCCCATCCTTCCTTTTTGGCCATCGCCATCGTGATGGTCGGGCCTTTCAGTTCCTGGCCGCTGGCGAGATCCTTGGCGACCGCATAGCAGGCGAGGCTGTCACCGCTGCCGCTTAGCTCAAACCGCAATGGGCTGAACCGGCCGCAGCCATTCACCATCGCGATGATGAAGCTGCTGGACCAACTGGGGCGCCCGTGGATCACATGCAGATGCTGCATCGCGAGAAATGGGCTGATGCCCATCCGGTTCGCGATTTCAAGCGCCACAAGGCAGTTGGCAAAACCCTGCTGGCCTTGGAACTGCGGCGGGATCAATGTGCTGCTAGCCAGGGCCTTAGCGATCCGCTGCGCATCCTCAAACGCTTGGATGCCAGAGAACACTGAACCCGATGGCTGAGTGGTGATGGCTGATTGTGCGTCCATTTAATAGGTCTCGATTTCAGTGTTTGCCTGCTGCTGGCCAGTGGCGCCAGTCATCCAACCCGGCAGGCTGATGGTTTCGATCTGATCGCTGTAGCTCGGCCAGTGATCAGCGGCCTTGCATACCGCCAGCTTGGCTAGATCGCGCATTGCCTGATCATGGCCGCGTTCGATCATCTCCGCATCGGCGGCATAGACCGCAACCGCGTATGGGGCTGTGGTCTCGACGCAGATGAAGATGAACTGATCCGGGCGCTTGCCGGTGGCCTGCTCGATGCCGTGCAGATACCAACCGGCCTGCACGTGATACCGATAATCGGCAATGCTGCGCTTGAAGCCCTGAATGCTGGCGCTCTTGGTGGTCTTGAGATCCACCACGATGCTGCCGTCATCGGTCAGCCAATCCGGCCGGCATTTGCATTCGAGCCCGGTGCTGACATCAGTCCACATATGAGTGGTCTCTGCCTTGCCGGGCAGGCCCAGCAGCATCGCAGCAGCAGGGTGACGGAATACGGCGCGCGCCATGGCCTGCACCTGCGCGGCATCGTCGGCGGTGATGACAGTCTTGCCGGCAGCCTCAGCCTCAAATGCGGCCCATGATTCCTTGCCGGCTTTGGTGCGGCGATCCATGGGCGGCGCAACGGCGATCTCCTGATCCCATCTGCTGATCTCCAGCACGTGGGTATGCAATGCAGTGCCGAGGCGCATCTGCGGGCTTGGCTCTGGTGCCACACGATCAGGGTCCAGATAACGCGCCCAATAGTGCAGCGGTGATCTCGCGATGAGATCCAGATGAGACTTTGAGACAGCAGGATGCGCGTGATACGCGGTGTTATCCATAAGTTGTGGCGGGTTACGGCCAGATGCTAGCGGATGCCGCAAGCTGCGCTACGGTGCCACGCAGCGGGCCGCTCAGCCCGATCCACCCGCCTATGAACTACTCCGCCTTTCTCGCCTCCAAATCCACCGCCTGCCCACCAGTCGGGTTTGACCCCGCACCATTCACCGCGCCGCTGTTCCCCTTCCAGCGCGACATCGTCACCATGGCCTGCCGCGTTGGCAGGTTCTGCATCTGGGCCGATTGCGGCATGGGCAAAACCGCCATGCAGCTGGAATGGGCCGCTCAGGTTTGCCAGCAAACCGGCGGCAACGTGCTGATCTTGGCGCCGCTTGCCGTATCCCACCAAACCGTGCGCGAGGGCCAGAAGTTCGGCATCGCCTGTCACTTCGCCAGCACGCAGGCTGATGTGAAACCGGGCATCACGGTCACCAACTACGAAAAGCTGGCCCACTTCGATCCGGGCAGCTTTCAAGGTGTGGTGCTGGATGAGTCCAGCATCCTGAAGGCATACACCGGCAAGATCCGCAATCAGATCATCGAGTCATTTGCGCAGACGCCATTCCGTCTCGCCTGCTCAGCCACACCAGCACCAAACGATCACATGGAGCTCGGCAATCACGCTGAGTTCATCGGCGTGATGACCCGCACCGAAATGCTGGCCATGTTCTTCGTCCACGACGGCGGCGACACCAGCAAGTGGCGACTCAAAGGTCATGCCGTCAGCAAGTTCTGGGAGTGGGTCTGCAGCTGGGCCGTAACCATCCGCAAGCCATCAGACCTCGGCTACGACGATGGCAGCTTCATCCTTCCCGAACTACGGATCCAAGACTGCACCGTTGAGACGCCACGCGACGCTGCAACTGATGACGCTGGCCAGATGGCACTCTTCGCCATGGAAGCCCGCACCCTCAGCGATCAGCGCCACGTGCGCAAGGCATCGCTCGATCTGCGCGTTGCAGCTGCTGCCACCTTGGCCAACAGCAACACCGAGCAATGGCTGATCTGGTGTGATCTCAACGATGAATCCAAAGCGCTCACCGCAGCCATTGATGGCGCTGTTGAGGTATCAGGCTCTGATATCGACGATCACAAGCGCCAGGCCGCCATCGATTTCCAAGACGGCAAGATCCGCGTCCTAGTCAGCAAACCCAGCATCTTCGGGTTTGGCCTCAACTTCCAGCGCTGCCACAACGTCGCCTTTGTCGGGCTGTCACACAGCTACGAGGCGTTCTATCAAGCCATCCGCCGCTGCTGGCGATTTGGCCAAAAGCAGCCCGTCAACGCTCACATCATCTACGACGTGGCAGAAGGCCGCGTGATCGACAACATCCGCCGCAAGGAAGCGGACAGCATCGCCATGGCTGAAAACATGGTCGCCATCATGAAGCAATCCACCATGGAACAACTCAAGAAGATCCAACGCCAAGTAGCACCCCACATCACCGAACACCAAACCGGCGACAACTGGGATCTCTACATGGGCGATTGCGTTGAGAGCATTCGCAAGCTGGACTCTGATTCGATCCACTACAGCATCTTCAGCCCACCATTCGCTTCGCTCTACACCTACTCCAACAGCGACCGTGATATGGGCAACAGCCGCACTGAACAGGAGTTCTTCGATCACTTCTCCTTTCTGGCCGCTGAGCTCCATCGCGTGATGATGCCTGGCCGGCTCATCAGCTTCCATTGCATGAATCTGCCCAGCAGCAAGGAGCGCGATGGCTTCATCGGAGTGAAAGACTTCCGCGGCGACATGCTGCGCATCTTCCAAGCTGCTGGCTTTGTATTCCATAGCGAGGTGTGCATCTGGAAGGATCCAGTCACTGCTATGCAGCGCACCAAGGCAATCGGCCTACTGCACAAACAGATCCGCAAGGATTCAGCACTCAGCCGCCAGGGCATCCCTGACTATCTGGTCACCGTGCGCAAGCTGGGCGACAACCCCGAGCCCTGCGCTGGCCCGTTCACTGAGTTTGCCGGCGAGAACCCACCACCTAAGACGGGCGATGCAATCAAGGATTCGATCAACATCTGGCAGCGCTACGCCAGCCCTGTCTGGATGGATATCAATCCATCAGACACGCTGCAATATCGCAGCGCACGCGCCAATGAAGATGAGCGCCACATCTGCCCGCTGCAGCTTGAGGTGATCCGCCGCGGCCTGCAACTCTGGAGTAATCCCGGCGATCTGGTACTCAGCCCGTTCGCTGGCATCGGCTCCGAGGGCTACGTCAGCCTGCAGATGGGCCGCCGCTTTGTCGGCTTTGAGCTCAAGCCCAGCTACTTCAACTGCGCAGTCAAGAACCTCACCAACGTGCAGGCCGCTAAGCAGGCCGAGCTCCTGCCATGCAGCTGAGGGGCTACCAAGAACGCGCCATCGATGCCCTGCGCTCCGCCATGCAGCAGGGCGCCAGGGCACCGCTGCTATGCCTACCCACCGGCGGCGGCAAGACCGTCATCCTCGCCACCATCGCTGCACAAGCTGCAGCACGCGGGCGCCACGTGCTGATCCTCGTGCATCGCCGCGAGCTGATCCATCAGACCGCCAGCAAGCTGCAATGGGCTGGCCTCGATCACGGCATCATCGCCGCAGGCCATCCCGCATCCAATCACGCGGTGCAGGTGGCATCCGTCCAAACGCTGGTGCGTCGTCTCTCGCGCATGGCGTGGCAGCCATCGCTGGTGATCATCGATGAAGCCCACCACGCAGCAGCGGGCAGCTGGCGCCAGGTCCTTGAGCACTGGCCTGATGCCTATCGCCTAGGAGTCACCGCCACACCATGCCGGCTCGATGGCCGCGGCCTTGGCGAAGCATTCGATCAGCTGGTAACGGGCCCCAGCGTTGCTGATCTGGTGTTCTGGGGTTTCCTATCCGCCGCGCGTATCTATGCGCCACCAGTCGTTGCTGATCTATCCGGCATCCGCCGCCGCGCTGGTGACTACGCCAACGATCAGGCTGCAGCTGCCATGGATCGCCCCAAGGTCACCGGCGATGCAATCGCTCACTATCAGCGCCTGGCCACTGGGCAGCAGGCCATCGCATTCTGCTGCAATGTCGCCCATGCTGTCTCAGTCTGCGACGCGTTTAAGACGGCCGGGATCAGCGCAGCACTGTTGCTGGGCAATACGCAGGATCGTGATGCAGTAGTGGCGCAATATGCCGCTGGCGTGATCCGCGTGCTCGTGACCGTGGATGTGGTCTCCGAGGGCTTTGATGTGCCAGCCGCATCGTGCGCGATCCTGCTCAGGCCCACGCAATCGCTCGGGCTCTATCTGCAGCAGGTGGGCCGTGTGCTGCGCCCAGCGCCAGGCAAGCCTCACGCGCTGATCCTGGATCACGTTGGCAACGTGCCGCGCCATGGCTTCCCAGATGATCCCCGCGAGTGGAGCCTGGTCGAGGGGGTGGTGCGTGGTGGCCGCGGCACCGCAGCGCCATCAGTGCGCACATGCCAGCAGTGTTACGCGGCGTTCAAGCCGGCGCCTATCTGCCCGGTGTGTGGCGCCCAGTGCGCACCCATCCGCAGCACCAAGATCCGGCAAATCATGGGTGAACTGAAAGAACTGAAACGCGAGCAGGTGCAGCAACGCATCGCAGAACGCGACCGCGCCAAGCGTGAACGCCAAGCAGCACGCACTCTCCCGCAGCTGCTCGCCCTAGCCAAAGAACGCGGTTACAGTCCCGGCTGGGCGTATCGGATTCATACCGCTAGGGGGGGGCGATGACTCTCATGCTTCTCGACACCTTCGCAGGCATCGGCGGTTTTTCTCTCGCAGCGCATCAACTCGGCGGCTTTGAGACCATCGGCTTTGTAGAGCGCGAGCCGTTTTGCCAGCAAATCCTTTCAAAGAACTTCGCCGGCATTCCGATCTATGACGACATCACCACTTTCAACCCAGAGCCCGGCTCAGCTGACGTTATTTGCGGTGGGTTCCCCTGCCAGGACATCAGTACCGCAGGCAAGCAAGCCGGTATCAAGGAAGGCACTCGGTCTGGTCTCTTTTACGAACTCATGCGAGTCGTTCGCTTGGTACGACCGCAGTACGTCATCTTGGAAAACGTCGCAGCGATCATTGCTAACGGACTGGACACCGTTCTCGGGGAACTGGCCGAGGCAGGGTTTGATGCGGAGTGGGCATGTATTCCAGCAAGTGCTGTGGGAGCCTGCCATCAGCGAGACCGGTGGTGGCTTGTTGCCTACCCCAGTGCGCCCCAGCGGTGGCCGGAGCGTGCCCAAGGACGCAGAACGCAAAGGACTGAGCGCATACAAGGACGGCAAGAAGATGCAGGTGGACCTGCAAAAACATCTGCGGTGGATGCTGCCAACCCCAAGAGCGGGCGAGACATCGGATATGACGAGCAAGCCTGGCAACAGGTACAGCCTGAGTGCTTGGGCGCGTCAAGGGGGCGCAATGCTGCCAACCCCAACCACCAACGACAGCAAAAACAGCTCACTGCCGCCATCGCAGATCAACAGGGATGGCCTAGCTGGAACGATGCTCCGCGACGACTCAATCCCGACTGGCGAAGCTACGTATCTGAACCCGTCCTTTGTCGAGGAGATGATGGGCTTTCCGGTCGGGTGGACCGCCTTAAAGCCCTAGGCAACGCTGTGGTGCCACAAGTCGCCATGATTCCACTGCAACGCGTTCTGGATCTGCATTGTGGCCAACGCTGAGACAACCCTGCAGCAGCAGATCCGCCTCGCACTCGGCACCCGCTCCGATCTTCGCCTCTTCCGTAATCAGGTCGGCCAACTGCCAGATCCACGCACCGGCCGACCCGTGCAGTTCGGCCTTGCACGTGGCTCAGCAGACCTGATCGGCTGGCGCACCATCACCATCACCCCCGACATGGTTGGCCAGCGCCTCGCGGTGTTCACCAGTATCGAGGTGAAGACGGAGCGTGGCAGGGTGCGCCCTGAGCAGCACGCATGGCTAGCCGCGGTCACCGGCGCAGGCGGCATCGCAGGCGTGGCCAGATCTGTCACAGATGCTCACGCCATCCTGAAAACCACCCCATAATGCGCAGGCCAATAGGTTGGCCGGCGGTGCTCCACACACCCCGGCCGCGGCCTACAGCCCTTACCTGCAGACATGTCGAATCTACAGAAGGCGCCTGATTTCGGCGCTATTCGTCAATTCCTCGCCATCCTCGGCAAACCAACAGGCACTGCACGCCTTCGCGGTTTCTATCCATCAGGTCACCCCAATAAACCAGGCGACCCCGGCCGCAAAGCACCGCCATCACGTAACACCGTTGAGCAATGGCAAGCAGAAGGCCGCGGCGTTTATGTCGTCATCAATGACGGCGGCGATACTGACGCGGACATCACAGCCTGCCGTGCATTCTTCTGCGAATGGGATGACCGCCCAAAGGATTGGCAGATCAATGCCTGGAACGATCTCGGCCTGCCAGAGCCCACTATCCAGATCGATACCGGTGGCAAGTCAATCCACAACTACTGGGTGCTGAGCGAACAGATCAGCCCGCAACATTGGCGCATCATCCAGAAACGGCTCCTTGAGCACGCAGACGCTGATCGCACCCTTAAAAATCCATCTCGCGTGATGCGCCTTCCAGGCACCTATCACGTCGGTGCAGATGGCACCCTGGGCGCTCAAGCATCAATCATCCACACATCAGACAACCTCTACACCGTCGAGCAGATCGAGGCGGCACTGCCTGATGATCAGATCTTCGAAGAACTAGACCGCGCAAGCCGTCACACCGATTACGACCCCCGTCCACTCGATCAAATCGAACAAGCACTGAGCTGCATCCCAGCAGCCGTGCCGAAGCAAAAGCAATATCCCTATTACCGCAACCTCCTATGGGGTCTCATCAAAGCCTGCGAAGAGGCCGGCGGCACCGCTGACTACGCCATCACACTGCTGAAAAAGCACAGCCCCTTATTCGCAGAGATCGATCAGGTCGCCCACTCAGGTGGTGATCGCGTCAACGCCGGCACCTTCTGGTATTTCGCCCAGCAACACGGCTGGCGGCCCCCATCAGCCATGAAGGTGGTACGCAAAAAGCCCGCCACCACGACGCCTGAGCTAGTCGATGTAATCAATACCCAACTCGGCAGCAAGAGCGCTGACTACCTCCCAGAAGTCCTAAAGGGCGTCTTCCGTCATCCCGTTGATCGCTGGATTTGTCACGACAACATCCTGCACAAGTGGAACGGCACCCACTACGAACCCATCCCCGATTCAAAGCTCACCCCACGGCTCGCCAACTTCCTCGCAACCCTTGAAGCACGCGATGGCAAAAATGGTCCCATCATCCATCCATGGGCACGGCCTCGCTACGTAGCCGAATCCCTCGCGTGGTTTCGCGATCAACTCGGTGGCTGTGAAGTCAACCCACCGAATGCCATCAACTGCCGTAATGGCGTTGTCAGCTGGTACTGGCAAGACGGCCGCTATCACCAAGATTTCAGCCCACACGATCCTGAGGTGCCCTTCACCTACGTGACCGGTTACGACTACGACCCGGCCGCAAACCCCGAGCACATGCACCGCCTGCTCGAGGCCGTAGAGCCCACCGACCAGGACACCCTGCAGCGCATCCTCGGCTCATCCCTAGACCTCGCCAAATATCGCGCCACACGTGGCCGCCCTAGAGCACTGCTGATGATCGGCTCAGGCTCCAACGGCAAGGACACCATCCGCACCGCACTGCGCGACACCCTAGGCGCTCGCAACTTCAGCTCATGCACGCTCGCTGATTTCCGCCAATACGACCAAGGCCGCAAGTTTCCCATCGCTCCACTGCGCGATGCATCGATCAATTGGTCATCAGAAAACAGCCAATTTGTTCACATCGATTCACTTCAAGCTCTTAAAAGCGCCATCTCAGGTGAGGAACTTGCGTGGGAAGTCAAAGGCATTCAAGAGGCAACATTCACCCCGAACTGCCTGTTCGTTTTCAACCTCAACAAGGAACCATCACTTACCGGTGAGCAGGCCGCAATCGAGACACGTTTCCACGTCTTTCAGTTCAAACGCACCTACATGTCGGTGCCGAATCGCCCTGAACATCTAAAGGCCGATCCACGCCTAAAAGACGATCCAGAGTTCATCCATCGCCACATCTGTCCAGCCTTCCTCAACTGGCTCTTAGAGGGTCTTCAGCTCTCAGTTGAACACGGCATCGACTACGAAACCGGTCGCGAGGCAATGCGTGCTGTACGCCGCAAGGGCAGCCACCTATGGGACTTCTGCGATGAGGTGGGCCTCGAGTGGCACGAGGGCGCCAGAACGCCCTTGTCGCAGGTTTGGGCGCTCTTATGCGACTGGTACGCCACAGAGGGCTTCAAGGACGCTCACGGCCGCTGGGTGATCGATCCACCCAACGACCCCCCAATCAAGGCATCACGGCTCTTGGTGCCGCGGCTGCTGGCGGTCTTCCCCGAACTCAAGATCGAAAGGGAGGGCAAGTCCAGAAGCGCAGCGTTGGTGGGGGTCACTTTGCCTCCAACCATCGGCTGAACCCATCGGAGGCAATTGCCTCCGCCGCGTAGGCAAATCGGAGCCAAATCGGAGGCAAAACCCCTTGCCATTACTAGGCGGAGCCTAATACCCCCTTACATATACACATACACGGGGGTAAAGGGCTCTATATACGTGTGTAGAAAGAGAGTGGCTTTTTGCCCGTTTTGCCTCCGCCCCCGTCAACACTGGGGTTTTGCCTCCGCTCTGCCTCCGCCCTGTTAAATTGCCTCCGTCCAGCCCTTACCCGGACACCAAGACATGCCCAACCAACGGGATGGCGGCCTGCCATTGCAGGTCCTGCCGCGCCTTGCACATCACTTCCACATCCACCAAGAGGTGACCGGCCTCCACCCTTCCGGCAAGCGCCTCAGGATCGATGCCATCGCAGTCCCACGTGACCCATCTCAATGGGCGCGACCTGATATCGCCCTTGGCATTGAGTTCAAAAGGGCCACGGCCTCAGGCCGTCGCGACAGCAGCAAGGTGATTCGTCAGTGCATTGATTACACCTTGACCGATTGGAAAGGTTTCGGTGCCGGCCTGCCGATCTTCTATTGCCCTGGTTTTGATTCCATTCAGGTCTGGCGTGATCTCAGAAACTGGTCGGCGTTTAGCTTCCGCGATGATGGTTTTCTTGGTGAATGGGTACCAAACGATCCTCCTACTAATCAACAACGTTTCAGGGCTGGCATGGGCTATGCAATCAGTGGCATCCTTGGCCAGCACAACGTCGGTGAGTTGATCCAGCGGGATGACGATGGTTGGTCGTTCATTAAGCATGGCGGCGGCTTCCATGTGCAGTGGTGTGAGCGCCGCGGCGTATGCGAAGCGCAGCGCAATCAACTAAGGCGTCGCATCGGGTCAGGCTGACCCGCCTACCCTTGGGGCATGGCCATCACCCTTGAGATCGATCAGCAGGGCCTCGTGCAAGCCTCGAGGTGGTCGCAGGCTGTCGCCAAGCAGCTGCCGTTTGCCACGTCCGTTGCCCTCAATGACGTGGCCTTCAAGGCCCGCACATCGCTGAATGGCGCAACCCGCCAATACTTCCAAGGGCCCGTCAAGTTCACGCAGACCGCCTTCTTGGTAGACAAGGCCAAGAAGTCCACACTCACCGCCTACGTCTTCGCCAACAACCAGCAAGGCCGTAACCGTGCCCGCTACCTCCGCTATGGCATCCAAGGTGGGCAGCGTGTAGCCAAAGGCTTTGAGCGCTACTTCGCTGGTGCGGACAACGACGGCACCCTCGCCCCTGGCACCACCCTGGTCCCCACCTCCCTGGTCAAGACCACAGACGCGGGCAACGTCAGCCTCGCGACGCTGCGCTCCATCAGCAAAGGACTAAGCACCACCAACAAGCGCGGCGGCTTCTTCGTCGGCACACCACGAGGCGCTGGCAACCGACCGCCTGGTATCTATCGCCGTTCGCGCGAGCAACTCTTCCCTTACTTCATCGCGGCATCAGCAGCACCGCGCTACACAGGCCGCTTCCCAATCCAAGACATCGGAGAGAAGATCGTCGCCCGCAACTTCAACGATGCACTCAGCGCTGCGCTCGACAAGGCCATCGCGACCGCTCGCTGACGCCGCCAGACCGCGCGTGGGTCCTTCCAAGCCAATACTGTGTGGGTCGTTCGTTCGA
>Ga0222712_10001496_pt1 | contig 28826 bp, 33 predicted proteins | sample C33_657DmetaG_FD_165043 | JGI IMG/M metagenome (GOLD analysis project Ga0222712, IMG submission 165043) | Estuarine water microbial communities from San Francisco Bay, California, United States - C33_657D | ecosystem: Environmental > Aquatic > Marine > Unclassified | place: USA: California... | reverse complement strand
CGGGTCGTCGGGGTCGTAGCCGGTCTGCGTTGGAAGATCGAACGCGATTGAAAGGCCGGTCTGACCTTTGGCCAAGTTGGTGCGGTAGAGCTCGTTGGACGCGCGCGCCGTGGAGTGGCCCGAATAGGTACGCATCATCCACGGACGATCGGCTGAACGAATCGAATCTCCAGAAGGGCTCGTACTCATGGCTCCATGCTCTCCCACTGATGGTTGCTTTGTCACGATGAGACCTCTGGGATGAAGGGGCGAACGGGTATCGCCAAGGCATTGGCGAGCTGAGACAGGTAGTCGCTGCGGGGGATCTCGACCGCTCCAAGACTGGCGAGATGCGGTGTGAGCCACTGCACGTCAAGCAGGATCACGCCGATCGATCGCAAATGATTCACGAGGCCAACGAGCGCAACCTTCGAAGCATCGCGGGTGTGGTGAAACATCGATTCGCCGGCGAAGAGTCCACGGATATGGATGCCATAGAGGCCTCCTACGAGTTCGCCAGTCGCTCGGTCCCGAGTCTCAATCGAATGGGCCCAACCCAAACGATGGAGTTCGCCATATGCGGATCGAATCGCTGAAGTAATCCATGCCCCATCGCGTTCCGGGTTCGCACATTCGGTCACAACCTGATCGAACGACGTATCGATAGTTATGTCATAACGACCGACGGACTGGCGCAATGACCGAGACACACGCAACGCATCAAGCGGAAAAACGCCACGAGGGTCTGGCGACCACCAACCAACCATTGGTCCGTTGTCGAATGGCATCGGAAAAATCCCCGTCCGATATGCGGCCAGGACCGTTCCAGGTTCAAGGTCGGCGCCAACCCCAACGAGACCGTTTTCATCGGCAGTGTCGGGCGGAGGAAACTGCCACTGCGAAATTGGCGGAGCGATGGGCATCATGAGTGAACGACCATCGGCGAGAACCGCGGCCTACTTGCGGTAGTCGTAGAAGCCGATGCCTGACTTACGGCCGAGGTGGCCTGCGGTCACCATGCGACGAAGACGAGGAGCCGGCGAGAAGTTTGGATCGCGGAATTCGTCATAGAGCGCATCAAGGATTGCGACAGAGGTGTCGAGGCCAACGAGATCAAGCAGTTGCAACGGCCCCATTGGGAAGTTGCAGCCACCCTTCATGGCGGTATCGATGTCGTCGCGAGTTGCGATTCCGTTTTCAAGCAACTTGACGGCGTTGTTGAGATAGGGGAAGAGCAGCGCGTTCACGATGAAGCCAGCGCGGTCAGCAACCTCGACTGGGTCTTTGCCACACGCCGTTGCGAATGCAGTAACTGCAGCGATCGTTGCATCGTCGGCTGTCATCGGACGAACAATTTCAACGAGGCTCATGGCTGGTGCCGGGTTGAAGAAGTGAACGCCGCACACCTGACCGGGACGGTTGGTGGCCATGGCCATTTCAACGACCGGGAGCGTCGAGGTATTGGTGGCGATGATGGCGTCGGCCTTGACGATTCCATCGAGTTCCCGGAAGAGCGCAAGCTTCACATCGAGGTCTTCAACGACAGATTCAAGAACGAGATCGCAATCAGCGAGGTCGGCGAGATCGGCAGTGGCAGAAACGCGTGCGGCGATGGCATCAGCGTCGGCCTGTTCGCGGCGACCCTTCTCGACCTGACGGGCGAGCGACTTTTGCAGACCAGCGAGCATCGCGTTGGCGCTGTCGATCGAACGGGAGCGCAACACCACGGTGTGACCCGTGCTGGCGGCGACCTCGGCGATGCCCGAGCCCATGATTCCGGATCCAATGATTCCGATTCGTTCGATTGCCACAGCCGTTCCTCTTTCACTGGCTCCGGCCATCCCGGAGAGCGCTAGAGGTTACCGCTGGGTAGGTTTCGCCGCCGAATGGAGTTCGGGGCGGCCGCGATCGGTGCCCCCACTAGCGTGATCTCCGTGTCGAATCGCAAGACAGTGATCGTCGAAGGCGAGCGTCAGTTCCCGAAGGCTGTCGCCAGCGAACTCGGCCGTCGTTATTCCGCAGCGCTTGCGGGCGCAGCCGGTCGTGTTCTTGATCTTTCCGATCCGTCTGCCCGATCAGTACTCGCAAATGCCATTGATCGCCGGATTGGGCCCGGTGCCGACGAATGCGATGTTGTGATTTCAGTCGCTGAACTCATTCGCTTCCCTGATCTCGCAGCAGCTCTCGCGGCGATCGACGCTCTCTTGTCGCCGAGCGGTCGTTTGCTTGCGGTCGAGCCCATCGTTCGTCCCGGAACTCTTCGCGTGCTGGGCTTCGCACCATGGACATCAACTCGTTCGGTGCGTGGTTTCCATGTCGGGCGCGACCTCGTTGCTGCTCTGCGTACGACAACACTTATGAATGACGATATTGATCGTTTCACTATGCCGACCTCCGTTGCACCGCTTCGACATTTCGTGTCGCTCGGTGCTCGCCGTGTCGTCAATATCTCGGAGGTACAACAATGACCGGACCACTTGCTCTTGTTGGCGGCGGAGAATTCTCCGAAGGTTGCACCTTCGATGCGGAACTTCTCGCAGCGGTGGGCGCAACCGAAGTGACGCTGCTCGCTACAGGTTGGGCCTATGAAAACCCGCAAAAGTCAGTCACCGCTGCTCGTGAATGGTTTGCAACGCTCGGTGCGACTGTGCGTGAGGTTCCGGTGTATTCACGAACCGACGCGCTCGATGCGGACAACATCGCTGCGGTTGCGAACGCGAAGTTGATGTATCTCACTGGTGTCTCGCCGATGCATATTCGTTCAGTGCTCAAAGAGACTCCTGTCTACGACGCGATACTTTCGGCATGGCGTAACGGCGCGGCGCTCGTTGGGAGTGGTGCAGGCGCTGATGTGTTGTGTGACCCAATGGTCGACACGCGCGGCGGCGCGTTCACCGTCGGCCTTGGCCTTCTGCCGGGCGTCGCCGTGATTGCGCGCAGCGACGAATGGTCGCCGGACAAAGTGCGACGCACGATCGACCTTGCATCGGCCGGCGTTGTGCTGCTCGAACTTCCGTCTCGCACAGCGCTCATTGACGATGTCGGAACTGGCGGTTGGCGAGTTGCCGGTGCCGGATCAGTAATCGTTCATCGCGACGGGAAAGTCACCGATATTTCTGTGATGCCCGAAGCGGTTCTCTGAACGAACGGACATTGCTGCAAGGCCGTGGTCAGAGGTCCGAGCGGGAATCGCTAGTTCGGCGTGGTTCCTGGATTCGCAGCAGGCGAAGTGGAAACAAGGTCGACAACAAAGATCAGTGATTCGTCGGGAGCGATGCTTCCCTGACCGGTCGCGCCGTAACCAAGGTCGGGCGGGATGACCAGAAGACGGCGGCCATTGGGCTGCATGCCGACAAGGCCTTGTGACCAACCGCTAATCACCTGATTCAGCGGGAACGTCACTGGCTTTCCGTTTGCCCACGACGAGTCGAAGATCTTGCCGGTCGAGCACGAGACACCGATGTAGTTCACGGTGACGGAATCGCCTTTGGCAACCGGGGTGCCGGTGCCCGTGACCAGGTCCTGAACAACGAGCGACTTTGGCGTTTCGCCAACCGGCATGATGACGGCAGGTGCACCAGTCGGAAGCGTGTCGTTGAAATCAACGCAAGGCTTTCCTGCTGCCGAGGGAAGCGTCACTGCAGAAACAGTTGTTGAACTCGCAAGCGTCGTTGTCGTCGTTGCTGCGGTGGTTGATGTCGAACTGTTATCGCTCAACGCCACGAACAGTGCTGCGGTTGCGACCACCATGACCGCGGCGCCGACGATCGTGAAGAGGCGGCGGCGACGCTGGTCGCGCCGGGCCATTGATCGTTCAACATTGAGGCGGGCTTGATGGCCGGCCTTCTGACGTTCGCGTTTTGAGGTTCCCATCGGGCGGGGACGCTAGCAAGCCCTCGTTGGACACGGCCATCGCGACGCTTCCCAACTGGTTTGACGGCATGCTCGGCAGGCTTGCTTAGCTCGGGATGACTCCGCTTTGAAGAACCGAGATTGAAGTGATCGTGACAAGGGCGGTGGGTTTCCCCGACTCACTCGCAAGTTGATTGATCGCCGTCAGCGTTGTGTCGCCGCTAAGCATGATGCCGAGCGGAGTGACCTGCTGACTGTTGTCAGCCGCCTGATCAAAGGTCGCGAAAACTAACTGTCCACCAATGCCGTTCGAGGCAGATGCGGGGGCCATTGAAAGTGCGCCGGGGGTGAAGACGGTGCCCTTTGCGGGAATCTCGCCCGGAATGTCAAAGCCTGGCTGCGCTGTTCCACCCGTAAACGCCATTCCTGCGGTGAATGACGCGCGGTTGCGTACATCGGTAATCGGCTGACCGTCGTAATAGTGATAGCGAGCAAGCACAACGAAGGTGTTCACCGTTTGTGGTGACACTTTCGGATTGAGTTGCACGGTGAGCGACCCTTTGGTTGTAGTGATGGTCGCTGTGTAGAAGCGGGTGTTGTCGATACAGGTTGGTGGTGCTGTTTCAAACGAGGTGGTTCGGGCGGAGGAGCCATCCTCGGCCGGGCATGGAGTTGCACCCGTGAGCGTCGCCCCAGGCGCAACCGCTGGCGGGACAATTCCCGAGGTCTGCAGCGTGGTTGACGTGGGGACAGCCGCGGTAGTCGATGGTGATTTCGAACTCGAATCTTTCGATCCGATAAACGCCCCAAGCGTCGAGAGCACAACGACGACTGCAACTGCGCCGGCCGCAAACTGCCGGCGGCGACGTGCATTTCGCGCTCGGGCCGTCGCTGCATTTTGAGCCTTCTGGCGGGCTAACTGTTGCTGACGGCGGTCCGATGAGCGAGCCATGGTGGGAGAACCTACAAGTGATTTGGGTCGGGGCCGTGGCTGGTTTGAAGGTGGGGCCGACACTGTTTCAATGCGGGGTCGGGGCGGCCGGTAGCGTTGCAACCCGTGGCTCTCCTAGTTCAGAAGTTCGGTGGCACCTCGGTCGGTGATCCAGAGCGCATGCGCGCCGTGGCCGACCATGTGGCGCGCACGGTGCGCCGAGGCAATCAGGTCGTGGTCGTGATTTCGGCCATGGGCAAGGAAACTGACGATCTTCTTCGAATTGCCGCAGAGGTTTCTGACACCCGTCCCGGTCGCGAGATGGACATGCTCGTGACCGCTGGCGAACGCAAAGCAATGGCGCTGTTGTGCATGGCCATCGCCGACACTGGCATCGAGGCCGAGTCCTTCACCGGTTCACAAGCCGGATTCCTTACCGACTCAACTCATCGCAACGCCAAGATCGTCGACGTGAAACCTGCGCGAGTTGTTGAAGCGTTAGCTGCGGGTCGCGTTGCCGTAGTGGGTGGCGCGCAGGGCGTTTCGCCTGAAGCGAATGTGACATTCCTTGGTCGCGGTGGATCCGATACGACGGCTGTAGCGCTTGCGCACGCGCTCGGTGCCGATTCCTGTGAGCTCTACACCGACGTAACTGGTGTCTTCACGACTGATCCTCGCATCGTGTCGAACGCTCGCAAGATGGAAAAAATCAGTTTCGATGAATTGCTAGAGATGACGGCCAATGGTTGTCCTAAACCAGCGATGCGCTCTGTTGAGTTCGCCCGTACACACGGTGTCGATCTTCATGTGCGTTCAGCGTTTACTTGGGAAACCGGAACGATCGTCACCAAGGAGGACCCAACCATGGAACAGGCAATCGTTTCTGCCGTTGTGCACGATGCCGATGAAGCGAAGGTCACGATCGGTGGTGTCGCCGACCGTCCCGGTATCGCGGCGCTCATGTTCCGCGCGCTGGCCGATTCCAATATCAACGTCGATCTCATCGTGCAGAACACCTCTGATCATGGCGTCACTGATATTTCGTTCACGGTTCCTCACGGTGAGCTTGATGCTGCAATCGCAATCTGCGAACAACACACCGCTGACATTGGGGCGACCAGAGTCAACGGCGATCCCGCCATTGCGCGCGTGAGCGTGGTTGGTGCGGGCATGAAGTCGCACCCTGGTGTTGCCGCCACCGTGTTCGAAACGCTTGCGGCCAACAACATCAACATCGAGATGATCGCTACGTCGGCAATCCGAGTGAGTTGTGTGGTGGCCGAGGCCGATGTCGAGCGAGCGGTTGTGGCCTTGCACGATGCCTTCGGCTTGGCTGATGGCCCTGTTTACGTCGACTGACGCAATCCCGATTTTGAGGCTCTATTCCGGGGCTTTGATGGCTGGACAGAAACTCGTTGGTGGAGCCTCAGGGGGCGACCACTAGGGTTTCTCCCCTTATGCGTATAGGTATCGTCGGAGCAACCGGTCAGGTGGGTGGCGTCATGCGCGCCGTCCTTGCTGAACGTCAGTTCCCAGTTTCTCAACTTCGTTTGTTTGCTTCAGCCCGTTCGGCTGGTCGTCGTTTGCCGTGGGCCGATGGCGAGGTCGAGGTCGAAGATGCCGACATGGCTGACTACTCCGGCCTCGACATCGTGCTGTTCTCTGCTGGTGGCGGAACCGCACTGGCACTCGCCCCGCGTGTTGCCGAATCAGGAGCTGTGGTTGTCGATAACTCCTCGGCCTGGCGTATGGATCCTGAGGTTCCCCTAGTTGTGCCTGAGGTCAACGCGCACGCGCTCGATTCCATCCCGAAGAACATCGTGGCCAATCCCAACTGCACGACCATGGTGGCAATGCCGGTACTCAAGCCGCTTGATATCGAAGCGGGCTTGCGCACGCTGACAGTCACCACGTTCCAGGCCGTATCCGGCGCTGGCCTTGCGGGTACGGCCGAACTCGACGAGCAGATTCGCAAGATTGGTGAGGGTGCACCGGCACTCACGATGTCGGGAACCGCGATCGAAATGCCGATTCCCGAGAAGTTCGCGGCGCCGATTGCCTACAACGTGGTTCCCTTCTGCGGGAAGTTGGTTGACGACGGTCGCGGCGAAACTGACGAAGAGCAGAAGCTGCGCAACGAGTCGCGCAAGATTCTTGAGATTCCCGATCTCGAGGTCACCGTCACCTGCGTGCGTGTTCCCGTGTACACGGGCCATTCACTTTCGATCTCGGCCTCGTTCGCGAATTCCATTACCCCAGAGGACGCTCGCCGCCTGCTGGTGAAGGCCCCGGGCGTGGAATTGGCCGATATCCCGACTCCGCTAATGGCTGCCGGCGTCGATCCCACTTTCGTGGGTCGAATTCGCACCGATCGCACGGTGGAGCACGGACTTTCCCTCTTTCTTTCCGGCGACAACCTACGGAAGGGCGCGGCGCTGAACGCCGTGCAAATTGCCGAGGAACTGCTGGCTCGCCGAGGCTGACGAATTTCTTCGTCGAAACCTATGGAGTCGAAACCTATGGAGTAGAGCCCCGGCCAATGGCCGGGGCTCTTTTCGTTGTGGTCGGGCTGGCGGGATTCGAACCCACGACCTCTTCGTCCCGAACGAAGCGCGCTACCAAGCTGCGCTACAGCCCGTAAGGAGGAGTCACCCTATCGGACGACCCCGGTTGCAATGAAAGCCGCTACCTAGGCCTGAATGGTGAGATCGACAGCGTCGCCCGACACGAGGTTGATCGGGTCGGCGAAGGCCTCACCAGCCAGAAGCGCATTGGCGGCCTTGCGCAGGCGCAATGAATCGAGCGGCTTCACGAGATAGCCGTCGGCATCGCAACGCTGGACCTGGAACACATCGTGAGCTCGGTCGAGGAGCAGCAGAACTGCCGTGATCGGAATGGCATCCATCCCCTCGGCATTGCGAATGGCCATGCAGGTGGCGATCCCGCCCATGTTGCCAATTTGCTCGTCGATAATGACGAGGTCGGGGGTCAACTGGGTGATGCCCTGAAGTACATCGATGCCTGCTCGCACTCGGTAGACGTTCGTCGAATCGTCGGCCAGAGCGGCATCGACCTCTTCGAGGATCCAGTCAGCATCGGTGGCGAGAAGGATGGTTGGCACGGCGCAGACAGTACCGGCTGGCACCGGTTTCGCCCAACCATCGGCCTAGTTGTGGGACACGTCCTCGGTCGGGGTGAGCCACTGGGAAAGTGAAGCGAGGCCGTCGAGGTCGTGGACGTCGGTATCGAGGAAGGGGATCTTCACCACAGCACCTGCGGGCAGGTCGGCGGTGAGCGACTCGAGGATGACGTCTTGGCCGGCGGCCACGGCCTGTGAGTCATGCAGGGCCCGGATGAACGGGCCGAGCGGTCCGTCACTGAGACCTTCAAGGCGATGCGAACCAAATGTGGGGTGCACGCGATTCACGACGATGGCGTCGACGCCAATGTCGGCAGTGGCGAGGGTTCCGATGAAGTCCGCTGCATCTTGCACGGTGTCGTTACGCGGAACGGTCACCAGAACAAAAGCGGTGTCAGCGGCAATGAGCAAATTGTGCACGGCAACTGCGCGACCGCGGAATCCCTCTTCCATCCCGTCGAACGAGGCGAAGAAGTCAACTGCATCGTCAACAACTGATGCACTCACAATGCGGGCGACCGTGCGTAGAAATCCTTGGGCCGCAAAGTTCACGACACGGGCAAGCCCGCCACTCGGTGTGACGAGAATTTTGTAGAGGCGATGATCAAGGAATTGGGTAATGCGATCGGGGGCTTCGAGAAAATCGATTGCATTGCTGGTTGGGGGAGTATCGACAACCACGAGATCAAATCGATCATCGTTATGGAGTTCGTACAACTTTTCCATCGCCATGTATTCGTGCGCACCCGACATCGAATCGGCAATGTTTCGATAGAAGGCGTTGGTGAGGATGGTGTGCGCTTGTTCGTCGCTCAATGCATACGTGCGGATAAGCGCGTCGAATGTGGTTGTTGTGTCAAGCATCACGGCCCACAGTTCACCGGGAACTGCGAGGTCAATCTGTTGTGGCTCATTGCCAATGGCTCGATCGGGATCGAATCCCATTGCATCGGAGAGGCGTCGCGCTGGATCAATGGTGACAACGCAAACGCGACGACCGTGTTGGGCGGCTTCAAGTGCGAGCGCAGCCGCAGTCGTTGTTTTACCCACGCCGCCAGCACCAACGCACACAATGATGGAGCGTTCATCAAGAAGAGAAGAAAGCGAACTCATGCGTCGTCCTCGCCAAGCTCGCCAATTCCAACGGTGAGCGCGCTGCTTAAGTGCTCGAGTTCTGTCGGGCCAGGCTCAGTGGTGAACAGATACGGCGTTGTGAGGTGCGCGAGTGGCAGCAGTTGCCTCAGACGTGCGACTTGTTCATGCTGACGTGTGGCCCAACGAAGTCGGAACGCTGCCGCGTTGCGAAGTTCTGCGATGTCGGTGGCCGACAGTTGCGGGGCATTCGCCGCAACGAGTGAGTCGAGGTCGCCGTCGAGTCCTTCAGGAAGTTCAACGAGGCCGTTCACGATCACCGGCCCGAGTGCGACACCAATTTCGTCCTCGAGAGCGAATGCAGTTTCAACAACCTCGTTCACTGGCGTTTCCTCGGCGAGGGTTACGAGCATCACCCGGCAACGAGCAGGGTCAGCGAGCAGTTCAAGAACTTCGTCGGCTTGAGTGGCAATGGGCCCTGCTCCGACTGCGCCGCGCAGACCCGTGGGCGATTGAAGAAACGAAACGGCGTGGCCGGCAGCGGGGGCGTCGAGGACGACGAGGTCGGCGGCACTCGATGCCTCGAAGGCTTTGACTCGGCCCAGTACGAGGAGGTCTCGAATCCCGGGGGCGGCGGTGGTGACCACGTCGATTGCGCCGGTCGAGACAAGACGCTTGGTGATGCGGGCGAGGCCGTGATCAGCGAGATACTGGGACAGAGCCTCGTCAGGGGTCACGAGACGGCCTCGAACATCGGCATCGCCGTTGGGCCCGCCCCCGGCACTGAGGGTCTGTTCAAGGCCTGTGAGCTCAGGCTGAGCGAAGAGGCGACTGATGGGGCCGCCGGGGGTGAGACGGACCAAAAGCGTGGACAAGCCGGCCCGGGCGGCGGTGCGGGCAAGGGCCGCGGACATGGTGCTTTTGCCCACGCCCCCCTTCCCGGCCACGATGAGGACCCGTGATGCTGCGAAAAACCGTGCAGGGTCCATTTTCTCCTCGGAGGCTCGACGTGCGCAGATTACCCACCGCTGCTGCCATCACCGCTGTCGTAGCGCTGATGGTTGGTGTCGTCGGTTTTGTTGTGAGTGCTGCGACCAGCCCAGTTTCGGCCGAGACCAGCACAACGATCATCAATGAAGGTGGCCCTGATGGTTTCGTCGCTGTGGTCAAGGTCAGTGGTCTTCTCGATCCGGTGATGGTCGATTTCATTCGCACGTCGATCGATGAAGCGATTGCCGAAGGAGCGGTTGCCCTCATCCTTCAGACCGACTCTGCCGGTGTTGTCGTTGAAGAGTCAGTCTTCGCTGCGCTATTGAAAGCGATGCTTGCCTCTCCGGTACCAATTGATGTGTGGGTAGGACCATCGGGTTCGCATCTCACTGGACAGGCCGCGCAACTTGTTGGCGCCGCAAATCAAGTTGGGATGGCACCGGGTTCGCGTCTCGGTGACAGCGGACAGCCAGTGATCGATGGTCTCGACACAAAGCGTCTTGCACCGATACGTGACAAAACGGTGAGCGCGCAGGAAGCTGCAGACCTCGGTGTTACAACCGTTGAAGCACCAACAATTGGCGATTTCCTGGTGAATTTGCCCAACGTTGCGACACGGGAAGTGACCGCTGAAAACGGTGAGACACGTCGGGAACCGATGACGCAGGTGCGATTCGGTCAACTTTCGCTTGTTTCGAACCTGATGCACACGGTTGCCAGTCCAGCGGTTGCGTACTTGCTCATCACAGTTGGTCTTGCGCTCATCATTTTTGAACTTTTCACTGCGGGCGTCGGCGTTGCTGGTGTGGTCGGTGCCGGTGCGTTCATTCTTTCCGGTTATGGAATGTGGGTCTTGCCTACGCATTGGTGGGCGTTCGTACTTCTCGCGATTTCGATGTTTGCGTTCGCAGTTGATGTCCAAACCGGTGTGCCACGGGTGTGGACCGGTATCGGTCTCGTTTTGTTCGTCGTCTTTTCCTTCACTGTTTATGACGGCATGTCGTTGTCCTGGATCACTTTGCTTGTCGCGATTTTGGGCATCGCACTGACGTTCCTTGCGGGTATGCCCTCGATGGTGCGGACACGTTTTTCAACTCCCACAATCGGGCGTGAGTGGATGATCGGGGAGATGGGTCGCGCCGTCACCGGGATCAATCCCGATGGCGTTGTCCAGATCCGTGAGGCCCTTTGGCGAGCGTCGACCAACCGATCGACCCCCATCGAGGAACTCGATCGAGTGCGGGTCGTGAGCATTGACGGACTCGTCCTTGAAGTCGAGCCGGAAGAGGGTGCGGCAAAGGACTACCGAGACCGTTCGCCCCGCTCCGATGCCAAGGGAGACAAGGAGTCTCCGGAGGTGGCCGACCCGGCGTCAGGCTCTGTTCAGGACCCTGACTGACCCCGTTTTCATCCCATTCACCGGGATGTGACATTCGTCGCTTTTTTTCTTGCAATGGGCGTAGGCGTCGTTGTACGTTCGCCATCCGGAGCAAGGGGGCAGCACTGCAATGAGTGTTCAGCGGATCGAAGACGATTGGCAGATGAAGGCGGAATGTCGTGGACCACAAGCCGTGGTCTTCTTTCCTCCGTCGCAGTTTGAGCGCAAGGAAGACAAGCTGCAGCGTGAGAATCGGGCCAAAGAAATCTGCATGGAATGTTCAGTGCGCACCGATTGCCTGGACTACGCAGTCGCAATTCGTGAACCGCATGGCATTTGGGGCGGCCTGAACGAAATCGAACGAAAGGCCCTGCTGACGCAGCACGCGGTCTGAAGGCCTGCGACGTTGGTTCGGGGGGACTAACGCTCGCTGCATACCCAGCGTCGGGTTCGGTACGTCCGGCCCGGCGCTGGGGCATTTTTGCGGCGAAACGCTCAGAGCGCGACGGCCAGTAAAAGGACCTCGCCTGTACGCTTTGGCCGTGTTCTTGTTGCTGTTCTGCGTCTTCGTTGTGTTCCCGCTCATTGAGTTGGGCGTCGTCATCGTGGTCGCTGACTGGATCGGCATTCTTCCGACCATTGTGGCGCTCATTGCGATGAGCGCAGCTGGTGTTTGGCTGGTCAAGCGCGAAGGCCTCGCAGTTGTTCGGCGAACGCGAGCAGCGATGAACCGCGGTGAAGTGCCAGGTGCCGAGATGCTTGATGGTGCGATGCTGGCCATCGCCGGATTGTTGTGCATCGTTCCCGGGTTCATTTCTGGAACGATCGGCCTCCTCTTGCTGATCGGTCCGGTGCGTCGTCCTGTTGGTCGTCGGCTCGTGCGTCGCTGGACGCGAATTGCGTCGTTCGCAGGCATGACTCGGCGACGCAAGACCATCGACGTCGAGTGGATCGGTGATGTCACCCCGACGCGCCCCTCAACAACTGCGCCGATCGAAATCAGTCCCGTTCGTGACTGACGCACGCGCAACGTTCACAACTGAACCGCCGTTGGTACATGACAAGGCGCAAACCGTTTCGCCCCTCGTGCGCCGAATCACCGCAGCGAATCCCAGCCATATGACGGGTTTTGGGACCAACACCTATCTCGTGGGTAACGATGAGGTGCTCGTGATTGACCCGGGCCCTGAAGACGCGGCGCATACCAAAGCGATTCTGAAGGCGGCGAAGGGTCGCATTCGTTGGATCATGTGCACACACACCCATCCGGACCATTCGCCTGGCGTTCCCGCATTGAAAGCGGAAACGGGCGCCGAAGTGATGGCGTGGAGCAACCGTGGTGGCCTGCGCACCGACCGTCGTTTGCGCGATGGCGATCAACTCGTCACCGATGAGTTCATAATCACTGCAGTTCATACGCCGGGCCATGCGGGAAACCATCTGTGTTTCTTCCTTGAAAACGAGCGCATGCTGTTCTCGGGCGATCACATCATGCAGGGCTCAACGGTTGTCATTACGCCCCCCGATGGGGATATGGGGGCATACCTCGAATCGCTCGCAAAAGTGCGAGCACTGGAGTTGACGTCGATTGCCCCGGCGCACGGATATGTCATCACCGACCCCAATGCAGTCATTGATTGGTACACGTCGCATCGCCTTGAACGCGAAGCGCAATTGCATGGCTTATTACTAGAGATGGGTAGCGCCCGCATCGCGCAGCTCGTGGAGGCCGCTTATGTGCCGCTTGATCCGATACTCATCCCCATGGCGAAACGCTCGGTGCATTCGCATCTGCGCAAACTTGCTGACGAAGGCAAAGTCGAAGGAAACGGTGCGCGCGGAGTGTGGTCGGTCGTTTAATTGCCGATGTTCTGGAATTCAGTCGGGCGGATGATCAGGGAAACGGTCGTATCGCCACAACACTGGGAACAACACAATCCAGCCAACCACCACACCGATCGTGGCGATACCGCCAAAGACAACGGCGCGGCCTGTGCCAAGAAGTTGGCCGGCGACGCCCGATTCAAATGCACCGAGTTCGTTCGACGCGCCGATGAAGACGCCTTCGACTGCCATTACCCGACCTCGCGCCGAAGACGGCGTAACGAGTGGGACAAGGGTGCTGCGACTAAATACGCTTACCGAATCGGCAGCGCTCAACAACATCACGCTGAGGAAGGCGATCATGAAATTGCGGGTGAGGCCGAGCGTGATCGTAAAGACGCCGAAGAGGGCGACGGCCAGAAACATGATTGGGCCGGTCCGGCGCTGGATCGGGCGGATGCTGAGAGCGATAGTGACGATTGCTGCACCTATGCCGCCTGCAGCACGCAGCCAACCCAAACCGACGGCGTCGACGCCTAAGCGAGTCTCGGCGATAGCCGGAAGCAGAGCCACGGCGCCGCCGAAAAGGACTGCGAAGAGATCAAGCGAAATTGCGCCGAGAAGAGCAGGGTTGCGGCGGATGACTCGGAATCCTTCGAACGCCTCGTGAAAGGTGCGCTTTTTTGCTGGTGTTGTTGAGGGCGCCGAAACGCTGGTCGTCTGATCAAGCTGCTCATGGGCGATGTGTTCAGCGTTGCGTTCCCCGAGCACATCAAGAAGTTCGGCAGGTCGCAGTTCGTCTCCCAATTCGATGATTGGCGCATCTTGCTCGCCAACAAGGGAGTTTCTGGGAGTCACTCGATCCGGGCGTGGCCGAGCGAACTGAATGAGAACAGCAGCAACCCCGGTCAGGATCATGCAGGCAATAAACGGCCACGAGGGCGACACGACGAATAAGAAACCGGCGAGTACTGGCCCAAGAATCGCGCTGGTCTGCCAACAACCAACGTGAAATGCAATGAGGCGCGGAAGTCCTCCATCGGGAGCGATGTCGGCCGGCATTGATCGAGTTGCGGGGCTCACAAATGCTCGACCAACACCGAACGCGATGACGACAATGAAAATCGGCAACGTTGCGGTGGGAGAGGTGGAGACGTACCAGGCCAGCAAGCCAGTGGTGATGACTTCGACGATGAGCCCGATCGATGCAATGTGACGACGGTCGAATCGATCGGCAAACGAACCGGTGACGGTCATAAGCAAAAATGCAGGAGCAAATTCAGCGAGACCGAGAAGTCCAAGATCGAGGTCGCGGCCAGTCATGTCGTACAGCTGCTTGCCTAACGCGGTGATCTGAATCATCGTCGCGATTTGCGCTGCCACTGAGGCCAAAAGAAATGGCGAGACTGAGCGAGTTCGTAGAAGTTGTTTGGCCGAAATGGTTGCTGCCATGCCGGTCAGTACTCGACGCGGTAATCGAAACCTTCTTCGGCAGCGCGACGTTCGGCTTTGCCGGCAAGGCGGAGATTTTCGAGGTGGGCGTAGGTCTCGCTATCGGCCATTGGTCCGCGACTTCGCGGGGAGAACAGATATTCGGACCACTTGGTGATCGGCGCCCAGCCCGCTTCGGGTGCAGCGTCGACAAGTAGCTGCAAGCGCGTGGCGTGATGATCTTTGATTGCTTCGCAGCGCCCAGAAAGATCGCCAAACGGATGACCGTGCGCGGGCAGCACCGTGGTGATTCCTTCAAGTCCAGCGACCTTGTCAAGGTTCTGCAGATAGTTCGAAAGCGGATCTCCACCCATGAACCCTGCAATATGAGGTGTGATGGTGGGTAGAACGTGATCGCCCGAGAGCAACACTCCGTCTTCTGGATTCCACATGCACAAATGATCATGCGTGTGTCCGGGCGTGAAGACCGCAACCCAATCGCGATCGCCCATTCGAACGCGTTGTGAATCGTCAACCACGATTGTCGGGCGTGGTGCTTTCATCCACGACACTTCCTCGATGCGACCATCGGCGATTGCCGCGCGAATGCGGTCGCGGAATGCTTTGAAGCCGGGGAAGGCTTCTTCCATTTCGGCTTCATCGGTCGATCCGATGGCATCGAGGATGGTTCCGGCTTCCGCTGCGTCAGCGGGGTCGAGCGGTTCGAGCGGTGTGTCATCGAGATCAAGAAGATCGGTCCACTTGCGAAACATGGAGGACGTCAGCACATCGGAATGACTTGCCTCAACAAGTCGATGCGCCCCGCCGAAATGATCAGGGTGGGAATGGGTGATGTAGACGGTGTGCACTCGCGCCAGTGGAATGTTTGCGTCGCGCATGCGGTCTTGAAGTGCCGCCCAGGACTCGTCGCTGGGAAGGCCGGGATCGACGAGAGTGAAGCCACGTGAGTCTTCGATGGCGTAGGTGTTTACGTGTCCAAGGCCGGTGAAGTCAGTGGGAAGTTGCAGGCGAAGAATGCCCCGAGCAACTTCAGTGATCTCGGTTGAGGCGTCTTCTTGTTCCTGACGCAGCACACGCGGCGCTTCCGCGCTGTGTGCATGTCCGTTGTGATCGTGTGCGTCCCCCATGGCGTTCTGACACTACCGCCCGAGGACCGCGGGCCCCTCAGGAACTGGGTTCGGTAGTTGGCTCTTGATGTTCAAGCAGGCAGAAGCAGTCGCGGTAGTACCGAAGCTCGAAGACGCTCTCTCGGATGTCATCGAGGGCGCGATGGCCCTCGGCCTTGCGAGGTGCGCCCTTGAGAAGTGCGGGATTCCACCGCTTGATGAGTTCTTTGAGGGTGGAAACATCCACTGATCGATAGTGAAGAAAGTTTTCGATTTCCGGCATATAGGCGGCGAGAAAGCGTCGATCAGTCCCGATGGAGTTGCCACAGAGAGGGACGGTCTGCGGCTCGGCAATGTGCTCACGGAGGAATGCCATCGTGGCGTCGGTGGCCTCTTGCAGGCTGATAGTCGAGGCTTCAATCTCTGATAGCAACCCACTACGGGTGTGCATGTTGACAACCACATCGTCCATACGCGCCAAGGCTTCGGCGGGTTGGTGGATGACGAGATCGGGCCCTTCGGCGATGATCTCAAGGTTGTCGTCAGTGAGCAAGGTAGCGATTTCGACGATCACATTTTTGGCAGTGTCGAGGCCTGTCATTTCGAGATCGATCCAAGCGAGCATGACCGGATCCTACGCACCGTCCTACGATCGGACGGTGCTTGAAGTTCCGGTGATGCGCCTTGACCCCGATCTTGAACTGCCGGCCTACGCCCGTGTTGGCGATGCCGGACTTGATCTTCTTGCTCGCGAGACCGTCGTCCTCTTGCCCGCCGGAGGCCGAGCTTTGGTTCCAACCGGCCTCGCCGTTGCGATTCCAGAAGGTCATGCAGGGTTTGTACAGCCTCGAAGTGGGCTGGCCCTCAAACACGGTGTGACGTGTCTCAACACTCCGGGTCTCATCGACAGTGGCTATCGCGGCGAATTGAAGGTGCTGCTCATCAACACCGACCCGGTCGAGCCGTTCGAGGTCAAACGTGGTGAACGAATCGCACAGCTCGTGGTCCAGCGAGTCGAACATGTTGTGCTCGTTCCCGTCGAAGACTTCGATCATCTCGGTGAATCAGAACGCGGCGAAGGCGGATTCGGACACACTGGCAGGTGATCCCCGTCAAGGTTCGGTTGCTATCAGTTGCAGGAACACGCCATTGCGTGTGACGTCGATCAGTCAGAAGGAAGTTGTTGCGGGACTGACCAGTCGGTCATTCGCCAACCGATTTCTATGATCGCTGACGCGATGACGCCGATCCCGACGGCGCTCGCGATGTCGCGTGCATCGGGGAGTGGAAGGTCGAAGTACTCGCGTAGGCCAGGAATCACGAGCACACCGATGAACCCGATGATCATCGCAATCACCAATAGGTATTTCCACCAGAGCATCGGTCGACAAAGAATGGCAAGCACCCAGATCGCAATTGTGAACAGTGTGATCACAGCAACAGTTCGGGCTTGATCAAGGGGTACATCGGCGTTTCGCTCAATGAGGTAGGCCACGAGCGTGGAAGTTGCGGCGATGACGCCTGCAGGAATGGCGAACCGCAGAACTCGGCGAAGGAAGCCGGAAATTGCGCGCCGATTGTTTTGCGACAGCGCGAGGAAGAAGCCGGGAACACCAATCGTGAGTGAAGAGATGATCGTGAAGTGCCGTGGGAGGAACGGGAAGGGGAAACGACCAATTCCGACAGCGATAGCGAGCACAACTGCATAGAACGTTTTCGTCAGGAACAGGTTGGCGACTCGCTCGACGTTCGCAATGACTCGACGTCCTTCACTCACCACCGATGGGAAGACAGCGAAATCGTTCGCGAGAAGAACGAATCGGGCAACGGCGCGCGCTGCGGCGGAACCTGAGCCCATGGCCACACCAACGTCGGCGTCTTTGAGTGCGAGCGTGTCGTTCACTCCGTCACCAGTCATCGCCACGATGTGGCCACGTGACTGCAACGCGTGGACCATCGCTCGCTTTTGTTGCGGGGTGACACGGCCAAAGACCGAATGAGATTCAAGAATGTCTGCGAGTTCTTCCTGATCTTCTGGCAAGGTGCGGGCATCGACCGGGTTGTCAGCGCCAGGAACGCCGCATCGTGTTGCGACGGCACCGACCGTTACCGGGCTATCGCCCGAAATGACCTTTACCGCAACGCCCTGTTCGCCGAAGTAGCCAATCGTTTGTGGAGCGGCCTCGCGAAGTTGTTCATCAAGGACGACCAATGCCGTCGGCTGCAGCTCGCTAGGCAGCGTTTCTCCATCGAGACCGGTTGGCGACGAGGCAAGGAGGAGAACTCGTTGGCCTTTGCTCGAGTAGTGCTGCAAACGTTCGCGAGCTTCGTCAAGGGTTGCGCCCGCCGGAGCATGATCAAGAAGGATGTCCGGGGCGCCGAGGTACCACGAGCCGTGGTCGGCGAACTGCGCGGCGCTCCATTTGCGGGCGGATGAAAACGCAATCGAATCGGCGAGTGTCCATCCCGGTCCCTTGGGGTGTGCAGCCACGATTGCGGCGAGGCTTGGGTTGGGGTGATCATCCGTTTCGCCGATTGCGGCAAGCACGGAAACAGCATCAACAGGGGTTTGGTCGGGGCCGAGGTGTTCGATCGTGGACAGTGAAAGGGATCCCTCGGTCAGGGTTCCAGTTTTATCGAGACAAATCGTGTCGACGCGAGCAAGACCTTCAATTGCAGCGAGCTCTTGAGTAAGGACTTTCTTGCTCGCAAGGCGAGTGGCGCCAAGTGCAAACGCAATGCTGGTCAGGAGGACCAAGCCCTCGGGGACCATTGCCACAAGGCCAGCAACAGAACCCTGAACAGCTTCCACGAAACCCTCGTGGCTCGAAAGCTGTGAGGTGATCAGGATGATTGAAATCGGAATCATCATCCAGCCGACGATGGTGATAATTCGGTTGATACCCGTTCGCAGTTCGCTCTTCACCAACGAGAATCGACGAGCTTCATTTGAGAGCCTGAAGGCGTAGGAGTCGGCGCCAACTGCAGTGGCTCGCATAACTCCGCTGCCAGCGACGACGAAACTTCCTGACATCACGCTGTCTGTTGAAGCCTTGTCGACCGGATCGGCTTCTCCGGTGAGAAGTGATTCATCGATTTCCAGGTTGGTGCTGTCAAGGATTTCACCGTCGACGACGATTTGATCGCCCAGGGTCAACACGATGATGTCGTCAAGCACGACATCTTTTGAGTCGATGGTGATGTCGGTTCCGTCGCGCCGCACCGTTGAATGTGGTGCATTTAGAACTGCAAGGGCATCAAGCGATCGCTTTGAGCGAATTTCCTGAACGATACCAATGAGTGCATTGGCAACCAATACGAATCCGAAGAGGCCGTCGCGATATTCGCCGATCGCCACGATGATGATGAAAAGGATGCCGAGAAGAAAGTTGAACGGCGTGAAGACATTCGCCTTGATGATCTGACCGATTGTTCGACTTGTCGGATCAGCAACATTGTTTGTGCGGCCGTCAGCGCGCCGTTGCGCGACGTCCGAAGAACTCAGCCCTTGCAGTGTTGCTTCCATGGAGTTGCGTCCGCCCGGATCAGTTAACTGGGATGAACAACGACGACGGGGCACGTGGAATGGTGCACGCACTGCTGACTGATTGAGCCAACAAGTACGCCGGTGAATCCGCCGTGGCCGCGAGAGCCGACAACGAGAAGTTCGGCGGTCTCGGCTGCATCGAGCAATTCGCGTGCCGGGTTTCCTTCGGCTACCAAAGTGGTCACAGGAATTGGTGCTTCGGCCGTGATTCCTTCATCGGCGAGGATGGCGAGGAGCGTTGTGCGGGCTTCGGTGGCGAAATCGTCGGGTGTTGTCATTGCTCCGAAGGTTGGGAGCGACGAAGTGATTGGGTATTGCCAAACAATCACTGCCTCAAGGGTGTCATTGCGCAATTTCGCTTCATTGAAGGCCCACCGCAGTGCTTCTCGTGAGCCTTTTGATCCGTCGACACCAACCACAATTTTTGCCATGGGAATTCCCTTGACCTTTCAGCGCTTCACGACAGGAACGAGTAGTACGGGGACGTTGCTGCGGCGAACGAGTTCTTGAGCCACACTGCCGAACATGAGGTGGTGCATGCCACCGTGACCATGGGTTCCGAGAACAATGTGCGATGCACCCAGTTCGTCGATAGCGGTGAGGAGTGTTTCAGAAGCAGGACCCATGATGACGAGTGGGTGCACGTCAACGCCGGTCGTGTCGCTGAGTGTCTCGGCGAGCTCGCGCACCTTTTTATGTTCGTGGGTGAGTTCACCGGCACGCGCAGATCGGGTGAACGGGCTGATGTCCTCTTTGTCGTATCCCGCAAGCGCAGGTTCCCCGGCGGCAACGTGAATGAGATGCAGCGATGAACCAGCGGCCCGGGCGAGGAGGAGTCCCTCGCGGACGATTTGTTCACCGTGGTCGGAGAAATCGACGGCAGCGATAACGGTGCGTTGGGACGCAGAGGAAGTCATGGGTTGAGCCTACGGGTTCACCGCGTTGCCGACCCGAGCCATTCCCATCTCGCCCCTGGCTTCTGGCGAACAGTGGCGGCATCTTCAGGCCCCCATCCTTGGAAATTTGCCGCCGCGTTGGCCCGGCGCCGTGATTCTGCGAGGATGACCGGGCATGAACGTCCAGTCCTTCTCCTTCTTCTTCGCCATTCTCGCCTTGGGATGTTGGCTGGGAACGTTGGCGATTGTTGTCGGCGCGCTCGTTCGTAAATTCGGGAACCCGGATGCATTCGCAGAACTGCGTGCGCAGGTCGGTCGCATCTCGTTGGCTTTTGCGTGGGCCATCGCTCTTGTCACAACGTTGGGTTCGCTCTACTACTCCAAAGTGCAGGGCTACGTACCTTGCGAACTGTGCTGGTACCAGCGCATTTGTTTGTACCCATGGTCGGTCATTCTTGGCATTGCTGCATGGCGGCGCGATGCCTCGATCAAGATCTATGCGATCCCCGTGTTGTGCATCGGAGTGGTGATCTCCGTGTATCACTCGTGGATCCAATGGTTCCCCCCGTCGAATGGAACCTCCTTCTGTAGCGCAGCGACCCCATGCACTCTGAAATATGTGAACGAATTCAGTTTCGTCACGCTTCCGTTCATGGCGCTTTCGGCTGCGGTGTTCATGATTGCTCTGTTGTTTGCAAGTGATCCCTACGATGTCGAGATCGACATCACTGAAGAAGTTGAGGTTTCCGCGTGAGTAACCGTCCGGGAAAGTCCAAGTCCGCTTCGCAGCGTGTTCGAGCTGCATCGAATGCGGGTAAAGGAAAGTCCACCGCATGGATCTGGATCGCCATCGTCGGTGTCGTGATCGCAGTTGGCATCGTTGCGATCGTTGCGGGCCGCGGCTCGAGCTCATCGGGTGGTGGCGCGTCGCCGAGCGGCGGCACCGTCGTTCCGAGCGGCAACCTCGACTACGGCCAGATCGCTGTAGGCGGAACTGCACTGACGCCGGTGCCCGATAGTGGCGCCGATCCCATGGTCGGAACCGTCGTACCGTCAGTGACTGGTCAACAGTTCGACGGCAAGCAACTCACGATCGCTCCGAACGGCAAGCCGCAGATCATCATGGTGGTGGCGCATTGGTGTTCGCATTGTCAGGCAGAAGTTCCGCGTATCCAGAAGTGGCTTGATAAGGACGGCATGCCGGCCGACGTCGACCTCGTCACGGTGGCAACCTCGAATGATCCGGCCAAGGGCAACTTCCCTGCAGCTGATTGGTTGCGCCGCGAGAAGTGGAGCGTCCCGACAATCGTTGACGATAAGCAGAGCCAAGCTGGTAGTGCGTATGGAGTTTCGGGTTTCCCATATTTCATTGTCACGAACGCGCAGGGCAAGGTGGTCTTCCGTACCAGCGGCGAAATCACCGAAGCGCAATGGAATGCGTTGCTCGAAGCAGCCAAGACCGGAACTGCACCGGCCGGTTTCTAATTTCGAAGGTTGCATCGCAACACCGCAAACGGTTGTTTGAGGTTGACCTCTATTGAGTGAAAAAGCGAAGGGCCCACCGCAAGGTGGGCCCTTCGTTCGTTTTGCAGTGCCTCCGGTGGGGTCGAACCCACGATCGTCGGATTAAAAGTCCGCTGCCTTAACCAACTTGGCCACAGAGGCGTGTGTGCTGCGCGCCGTGAGTGGACTCAGGAGCGAAGTACCTCCTGAAGTATGGCCCACGCCGTGCGGTCGGGTTGAACGCGGGATCACCGTCATGGGCGGGTTGCGCCGTTTTCAGAACTTTGCGAACAACCATTCACGGGCGTCGTCGACACAACTCACCGGCAGCGAGAAGTGGTCATCGAGCGGATAGTCCTTTGTGGAGATGTCACCACCGAGATCCTTGATTGCATTGACATACGCCGTTTGCCACGCAACGGGAACCACCGTGCCGTTATCGAAGCCGTCGATCGCAACGAAAATGGGGCATCTGGGTTTTACTCGTCCGGCCGAGGACTCGGTGAACGCGGCGATCCACGCGTCGATTCGGTCTTTTTTGAGGGCGAGAATTGGCCCCTTGAACCGATAGAGACGAGCGACGACGTCGCTGAGGTGGTGGACGGGAAGCGAATTCCACGATGATTCGATGATTTCTTTGCCGAGAGAGGTGAAGACATCGTCGATATGTAAGTCGTCGGGGAATGCAGTGGCGTGCGCGGCGAGTGTCATCACCATGTGGCCGTCGGGTGAAACATCGGCGCCAGACATCGCAGCTCCGATACCGGTGGGATTCTTCACAGCAAAAATCGGGACGCCCGGCGACATGGGAACAGTGCCGACCAGTTGGAGATCGCCAAAATCGGCATCGTCAAGTTCGGCAATTGCAGCAGCCGAACCTCCTCCTTGTGACCACCCCATCGCACCGAACTTGGAGCCAGCGCCGAGTCCCATTTCTTGCGCGGCGTGAACGATTGTGACGCCATCAATCGCATTCGTGCGGTTGACGGTGTACTGATGCATTCCGGGTGTGCCGAGTCCTTGGTAATCGGTGGCGCAGAGAATCCAACCTTGGTCAAGAAACGACTGAGCTCCAGGAATCCCGTAGTCGATTTGTTGTGTTGCGGTTGCTTCGAAATAGGTGCGCAGTTCGCCCGCAGGGTCGGGTTGTGCCGAAGGACACGCTGCGTCGCCGAGACCGGTCGTCCCGTGGCACCACGAAAGAACTCGTCGGTCGGTCCCGGCCGTGTTCGGAGCGATCACAAGTCCGGTGGATTCGGTAGATCGACCGCGCAGGTCGTGAGAGCGATACCGAATCCGGAACGCAATTGCATTCTTGAGATTGGTTTCGATTTGCGTCTTTTCGATGAGTACGTCGGAGGTCACGATGGGATCCTTCACCTTGGCTGAGGGGAGAGGGTATCGGTCTCCCCGGACCTCATCGATGGCACAGGTAGCGTCTCAGCGTGATCTCCGCCCCACCGTCGAGCGATGCAGATGCCGCGAAGGGTTCCGACGTCGGAGCTCTTGGGCGATCACTCTGGGTTGACGCCCTTGCGATGTGGGCGATTGTTTTCGTTGCGCTCTTCGTCTCAGTGTGGTTCGGAGCCCGCGGACCGTTTGCGACCTACGGCGGGGTCGACGCTGCGTCGTATCCAGGTTCAGGCCTCTTCGGTGGGTGGTTCCGATTCGATGGCAACTGGTACGCGCAGATTTCGACGACGGGTTACTGGTTCGCTGGCCCAGAAACGCAATCAGCGGTGGCGTTCTTCCCCGCCTATCCAGGTGTGTTGTGGGGATTGCATTCGGTCACGACAGTGTCGGTGAAGTTGCTTGGATCGTTGGTAACGATCGTTTGCGGTCTCGGTGCCGTGATGGCAATTTTCAAATGGTTCCGTGATCACGTCACCGATCGGGTTGCGCGAATCGCGCTTGTCACATTCCTTGTCTACCCATACGCCTTTTATTTGTTCGGTGCGGTGTATGGCGACGCGCTCTTCTTGGTTGCTGCAGTCGGCGCATTTCTCCTCCTCGAACGCAATCATCCGATCCTCGCTGGACTCGCTGGTGCGGTGGCAACCGCAACGCGACCAGTTGGAATCGCGCTCATCATCGGACTTGTCGCAGTCGCGCTTTGGCGTCGTCACGTCATTGAAGCCGGTGATTCACGTTGGCGCCCACGAGTGAGGTGGCGTCGACTCCGGCCTGCTGACTCGGGGGTCTTACTTTCACTCGGTGGGCTCGTTGGCTACATGACCTATCTCGGCGTGCGGTTTGGACATCCGCTCGCGTTCGACGAGGTGCAGAGTGCACCTGGTTGGGACCAAGGCTCCGGTCCACGAACTTGGTTCAAGATCACGTGGTTCCAGCAGATCAAGAATCTGCCGCGCTGGACCTGGGACTGGCTGCAACATGGCGACACCGCCACGTTCGAAAAGGTTCAGTACGCCGTCACGGTGATCCTGCAGGGTCTGTTCGTTCTCGGATTCTTGTTTCTCGCCTGGCAGGTCTGGAAGAACTTCGGCTGGGGCTATGGGCTGTACTGCTTTTCGATGCTCGGAATCGCTCTGATCGGTACCAAGGATTTTCAGGGCACAGGCCGATATCTCCTGTCGACCTTCCCGTGTTTCCTTGTGGTGGGCGGGTTCTTGGCCGATCGCCGAGGTCTGCGCTGGGCGTGGTGGTCCGTCAGCGGAATTGTGCTGTTGGTGTGGGCCTTCGCATTCGGGCGCGGTTACTACGTAGCCTGAGGCCATGGCGCATTTCGACAGCCTCACAATCTTCTACCCAATGTGGAATGAAGAGGAGACCATTGAGCGCGCCATTGCGGCCGCATTTGAAGCCGGCGACGCACTCATCGAGACCGGTGAGATCGCTCGGTATGACGTCCTCATCATCAATGACGCATCCACCGATGCCACGGGGAAGATCGCCGATCAGATGGCTGCGGCCGATGAGCGAATCTCGGTGGTTCACCACGAAACCAATCGCAAACTTGGTGGAACGCTGAAGACCGGATTCGAGAACGCGAAGGGCGAGATCGTCCTCTACACCGATGCCGACCTACCGTTCGATATGGCCGAGGTTGCAAAGGCCGTGCGTTTGCTCCGCATTTACGAAGCCGACATTGTGAGCGCGTATCGATTCGATCGAACTGGTGAAGGCGCACGTCGACTGGTCTACAGCTACGTCTACAACCACCTCATTCAAACGGTGTTTGGTCTTCGCCTCCGCGACATGAATTTCGCATTCAAACTCATGCGCCGCTCGTTGCTTGACAACATCGAACTCCATAGCGAGGGTTCATTCATCGATGTTGAGCTACTTGCCCGTGCGCAGAAGCTTGGGTTCAGCATTGTGCAATTCGGTGTCGACTATTTCCCTCGAACACGGGGCATCTCGACGCTTTCCTCGAATGCGGTCATTTTCAAGATCCTCCGCGAAATGTGGGAGCTGCGAAGCGATCTGCAATCGCTTGAACCCTTGCCCATCGAAGTGCGCCAGCCTTGGAATTCAGGAGGCGGCGCGAACTCGTGAGCTCGTCCGACGACGAACAGCCGATCCTCATCGTCTCGGCTGATGACTACGGCCTCACCGAACGAGTTTCGGAAGGCATCATCGACGCGCATGAACACGGAGTTGTGACGTCGGCGTCAATCATCGCCGTGGCGCCCGCATTCGAATCTGCCGCAAAGCGTTTGCGTGATGTTCCGAGTCTGGGAATCGGCGCCCATTTCACCGTTGTCGGTGAGGATCCGCCACTGCTTTCGGCCCGGGAGATTCCGTCGCTAGTGGACAAGGCGGGAAACTTCTGGCCGACCTGGCGCGCGTTTGTGCCACGAGCTGCGGCCGGACGAATTGATCCCGACGATCTTCGCCGTGAATTCACTGCGCAACTTGATGCCATCCGTTCGGCTGGTTTGGTGGTTGACCATTTCGACACGCATCAAAACGTTCACCTCTGGCCGATGGTGAGCGACGTTCTCCTTGATCTCGGTGACGCCAACGACGTTCATGCAATTCGTGTCATGCGTTCAAATGGCCGCGGCCCAATCGGAATCACCGTCCGTCAACTTGCGCGGCGGCTCGAAGCGCAGTTGCGCGAGCGGCATTGGGCCTGGACCGACGCAGCAACAGGTCTTGATGAAGCCGGCTCAATTGGTTTGGGCGAAATGGTTGAAGCCGTTGGGCGTCTCGCGTCGTCAGGTGCATCGAGCGCGGAACTTGCGACACACCCAGGACTTCCCGATGATCCCGATCGAGCGCGATATCGGTGGAACTACAAGTGGGACGCTGAGTTCAACGCGCTGTGCTCGGAAACCGTCCGCATCGCGATCGATGAACTCGGTTTCCGCCTCGGAACATTTGCGGATCTTCCAAGGGCAGGGTTGTGAAGCGACCTCGTTCCGCAGCGGCGAAGCGAGCCCTCGGACTCTGGAAGCAGTTACCCCGTTCCGCGCGCGTTCACACGACGATCCGCTGGTGGACTGCGCCGTTCGAAGCGCTTGACGCTGAAGTGCCCCGTTCGGGAAACATCCTCGAAGTTGGATGCGGTCATGGAGTGTTCACGACGTACATGGCGCTTTCGTCAACGAGCCGAACGGTGGTTGGCGTCGACATTGATCCTGAGAAGGTCACGCTTGCGAGCGAGTCGTTACGTGGCCTGCGGGCAGGCGAGGCCTCAGTCAGATTCGAACATCGTGCGTCGGGCGATATTCCGACAATTGACGGTTGCTGGGATGCGATCGTTTTTGCCGACGTGCTGTATCTCCTTGCACCCGAAGATCGTTCACGTTTGTTGTCTGAATGTGTGGGCGCTCTTGCGATCGGCGGGAGCCTGATCGTGAAAGAAGTCGATACCGAGCCGAAATTGAAAGCGCGAATCTCACACTTCCAGGAGTTTCTCGCCACGAAGGTTCTGCGAATCACCGATGGAGATGTGTTGAACTTCCCATCGGCCGCACAGCTGGCAATGCTGATGACGAGCGAAGGTTTGGTAACTCGGAGAGCGCGACTCGATAAGGGATATTTCCACCCACATTGTGTTGTGGTGGGAACGAAAACCAGTTCCTAAAACAGCGTGAGTGGTGGGTCGGTGTCGCTCTCAGAAGTCGCGGCGAGTCTTTGCGCCTGAGAGTCCTCGGACTCCTGCGGGTCTTCGTGTTGGTCCCAATCGAGTTCATCGTTTGGTTCAGGAGCTTCGCCGTCGACGTCCTCGGCGACGCCTGTGTCGCCAAAGGAAATGGCCATGAGGAAGCCGCGTGCTCGTTCAGCAAGCGGATACTTCGCGACGAGTGCATTGAACGCGGGGGAGTGATTGGCCTCAATGAGATGAGCGAGCTCGTGCACAAGCACGTAATCAAGGATCCAAGGGGGATAAGCAGCGAGTCGATTCGAGATTCGGATTTCACCAGTCGAGGGCGTGCATGATCCCCACTGGCTTCGTTGATCGGCCCACATCACTGATGTTGCTTTGGGAAGCGCGAATCGTTTGGAAAGGCGAAGAGCTCGCGCTTCAAGATCAACAGATTCAGACCGATAGCGGCGCTCAAGGCGAGCGACGAGGTAGGAAACGTGCTCATCGAGTTCGCGTTTGGACATCGATGCCGGCGCTTGGACTCGAATCACGCCGTCGACAATCGTCGCCTGCACGGTTTTGCGGCGACGTCGAGACCGGACAATCTCGACCGGCAGTGATGCTCGGGCTGGTTCGGTCACCGCCGCACTCAGATCTGATCGGGAATCGTGATCTCGTCGTCTTCGACAAGAACCATTCGCTCGCCAAGTTGGAGACGGTCTCCGTGATGAATGAACACTCTGCCGCCGAGGTTCGGCATCCGTTGCCACTGTTCGGAGTGCTGCACTTCGAGTGTGCCGATGACGCCGCCGTGGGTGAGAACAAGTACGTCGGCGCCTTCGTAGTCAGCGTGGATGCGGTCGAGGGCAGCGCGAGTGCGCACGAGAAGTTCATCGTGGAGTTCATAGCCAGGTGGCCATTTGTCGTGACCCAGATAGCCGGGCCACTCGGCTTCGATTTCTGCGCGCGTCAGGCCTTCCCACTCGCCAGCGTCTCGTTCCATGAGATCGGGGTCGACGACGATGGGGCCAACGCCGATCTGGGAACTGATGATCTGCGCAGTTTCAAATGCGCGAACGAGCGGGGAAGCGACGATGACATCGACCGATCCGATGCGTTGTGAGGCGTGGAATGCCTGCTGACGCCCGAAGTCGGTCAGGGCGGGGTCGGCTTTCCCCTGCCAACGGCCGACGGCGTTCCATTCAGATTGACCGTGGCGGACGAGAAGGAGGCGAGTCACGGCGTGACGGTACCCGACCCTCGAGACTGAGGTGTGGCGCTCAACGCATAACCTGCCGTCGTGGCTTCTCTTCGACTGTTTGCATCGGCTCGTGAAGCCGCAGGCACCGGTCGCGACACCGTTGCTGGCGCCACAGTCGACGAAGTTCTCGCTGCAGCAGTTCTTCGCTATGGGTCTGCGTTTGCTGATGTGGTTGCGAACAGTCGCGTGTGGTGCAACGGCGAACCTGCCTCGGGCGACACTCCAGTTGGAGATGACGATGAGGTCGCAGTGCTGCCGCCCGTCTCTGGTGGGTTCGAGTGAGCGGTTCTCAATCGAAGCCGTCGCTCGTTCGCCGGTTTGCTTATCTGCCGAAGCCCGATGGTCCACATGCCCGATTGGGAGTGTTGTGGTTTATCGCTGCGTGCGCCGCGTGTGCAGTGGGAACGATCGCAGTCGCTGTGCTCTTCGCTGTTGTTGCTGCTGTCGCCGCAATGCAAACGGTGCGCACCTGGAGCGACGCTGGCCGTCGTGCGAACCCAGTTCTCGGGGGCGTTGCTGCAGCGCTGGTTCCGCTTGCTGCGTTAACTGGTCCAATCGGTTTTGGTGCCGGCGTTGCGGTGGCGGTTGCACTTGTAGTGATTGCCGGCGGTGTTCTTCGGAGCGATGTCATTGTCGGCCTCCGATCAGTGATGCTCCCGGCCATTGCGGCTGGTTCGGTCGTGCTCATCGGTCGCACCGATATGGGTGCGCTGGTTGTTTTGCTCGTGCTCGTTAGCGCGTATGAAACCGGCGATTACCTCATGGGTGCGGAAGCGGGAAGCGTGTTCGAAGGTCCGCTCTCGGGGATCGCTGCAGTGAT
>Ga0222712_10001495_pt1 | contig 28833 bp, 31 predicted proteins | sample C33_657DmetaG_FD_165043 | JGI IMG/M metagenome (GOLD analysis project Ga0222712, IMG submission 165043) | Estuarine water microbial communities from San Francisco Bay, California, United States - C33_657D | ecosystem: Environmental > Aquatic > Marine > Unclassified | place: USA: California... | reverse complement strand
GTAGCGTAGGAGCCGTGCTACGTGAAGAAGAACCCCGCGAATGGATCAGTTTTGAAGATCCTGATGAGTTGCGCACTTGGATGATTGACGCAACATTTTTGCGATCAAATTACAAGTGCATATACGGCGAAGGTTGTCAAGGAGTTCATGACGATCCAACTCCGGAACTGATGCAGGGATGCTGTTCATTCGGAGCGCACTTCCTCGATGACAAAGACCTCAAGTCGGTGAAGAAATTTGTGAAGCGGCTTGAGCCCCGTCATTGGAAGCATTTTGATAAGGGCCGTGACAACAAATGGTTCATGACTGAAAAAGACGGCAGCAAGAAGACTTCAGTTGTCAAGGGAGCGTGTATTTTTCATAATCCTCCGGGATTTGAAGGTGGTACCGGGTGCGCCTTTCACATTGCCGCTGTTGAAGCAGGCGAACGACATATGGACTGGAAGCCAGATGTGTGTTGGCAAGTACCAATCCGACTTGAAGAGCACATCGAAGATGGCGGATACGTCATTTCCACTATTCGTGAATGGAAGCGTCGCGATTGGGGCGAAGGTGGAGATGATTTCCATTGGTGGTGCACAGAGTCACCCGATGCCTTTGTAGGCAAGGACCCAGCGTATGTGTTCTTCAAAGACGAGATCACTGAAATGATGGGCCCCAAGAGCTACGAAATTATGGTGACGCAACTCAAGCGGCCAACAGCAGTTCCATTGCCCCACCCAGCCGTACGTAAGCGCACGAAAAAGAAGTAGTCATGAGTAAGGGGCGCGAGACCCTTTCACTATTTTCCTTTTGATTGACGGCGACGATCCTCGAGTGTGAGGAAGCGCTTGCGGATACGAATGTTCTTCGGCGTCACTTCAACCAACTCATCATCACCGATCCATTCAATTGCTGTCTCCAGCGTGTGAATAATTGGTGCTGACAACTTTGGACCATCGTCGTGGCTGTGAGTACGAATGTTGTTCTTTTCCTTCGCACGTACAACGTTGAGAACCATCTCTTCGTTGCGTGCCGATTGGCCAACAACCATGCCCTCATACACTTCGGTACTTGGTTCGAGGAAGAACTCTCCACTCTTTTGCAAGTTGTCGAGTGCATATGCAGTCGTTGTGCCCATGCGGTCACTGATCATCGCGCCGTTGGTTCGGTGTGGCAGTTCCCCAGCCCACGGCATCCATCCAGCATGAGTTTGGTTTAAAAGTGCTGTACCGCGAGTTGATGTCATCAACATTGAACGGAAACCAATGAGACCGCGAGACGGAGCTTCGAAGTACACGATGGTGCGACCTGGGTCGCCTGCACGAAGTTCGGTGACGCGACCCTTTCGTGGTGCAAGCGTCTGAGTGATAACGCCTACAAATTCATCGGGAACGTCACATGTGCCGGACTCTAAAGGCTCATGCTTCTTACCGTTAATTTCCTTGGTAATGACCTCTGGGCGACCTACCTGCAGCTCGAAACCCTCGCGACGCATGTTCTCAATGAGAACTGCCAACTGCAATTCACCTCGACCTGCCACTGACGTAACGTCAGGAGAGTCTGTGTCGGAGATCTTGATGGACACGTTGCCCAAGATTTCCTTGTTCAAACGATCACGTAAGTGACGACTAGTCACAAACTTCCCTTCGCGACCGGCATAAGGAGATGTGTTCACGCCAAAGGCCATGCGGATGACGGGTTCGTCAACTTCAAGTCGAGGCAGCGGTGCTGTGACCTCCACAGCAGACACCGTGTCGCCTACTTCCACTTCGGGAATTCCTGCAAGGACGAAAAGGTCTCCCGCAGAAATTTCGTCAACCTCCGTACGGCCAATACCGTCGAACACGCTGAGCTGAACGATGCGGCGACGAATCGGTGAACCATCCTTACCCCAGAGAGCAACAGTGTCGCCCTTATGCATCACTCCGCTGTGAACGCGACCAATTGCGAGTCGACCGAGATAATCGGAAACGTCGAGGTTGGTGACGAGCGCTGTCATAGGCGCACTGGCGTCGTGGGTAGGCGCAGGAACAGTGTCCAGAATCGTTTCAAGAAGGCAAGAAAGGTCCGCGTCCGCTGGAGGCATTCCGATTCCGCGCATCGCACGACCTTCACGAGCAACAGCCGAAATAACAGGGAAGGTCAATTGATCATCGTTAGTAGCGAGATCAAGGAACAACTGCTCCACTTCTTCAAGAACTTCCTGCGGACGAGCATCTCCGCGGTCCACCTTGTTGATCACGAGGATGGTCGGCAAACCCAGACCAAGTGCCTTGGACAGCACGTAACGGGTTTGTGGCAGTGGGCCTTCGGCTGCGTCTACGAGGAGAACAACGCCGTCAACAAGCGCAAGGGCACGCTCCACTTCTCCACCGAAGTCAGCGTGACCTGGTGTATCCACCAGGTTGATGAGGGTGCCGTTGAAATTGATACGAGCAGCCTTGGCCAAGATAGTGATGCCTCGCTCGCGTTCTTGGGCATCAGAGTCCATCACGCGGTCGACGATTGCTTGGTGAGCCGCAAACGCACCGGTGGTGCGGAGCAAGGTATCTACAAGGGTGGTTTTGCCGTGGTCGACGTGCGCGACCATAGCGACATTACGAAGTGCACTCATGGGGGGTGTTCAAATTTCTGTCCGAAAGGACGGTTTTAGGAGAGATCGTCGTCCGAGTCGTCGTCATCATCATCGAAGGTCACGCCGTAGCGCTCTGCAATGGCTGCGTACTCATCATCCTCTGCTGGGTTTTCACGATCCGAACCGCCGAAACCGAGGTCTGCAGCACTAGGGCCTGCTTGCTTCAATTTGCGCGCTTCTTCGAACCGGCGATGTCGACCTTTTTTCATGGTCGGTCTCCGAACAGTGTGTGGCACAGGGCCGTATGGACAATCCTGACGAGTTTACATAGGTATCTGGTGAAAAGTCGTCAATTGGCGTAGGCGGTCGGAACCTCGACGAGTCGGAGCCCATTTCCACCGTTTTCCTTGGTGAAAGTAAGTGCCTTGCGTCCTGCCACGAGGTCTTCGATGTCGCGACCGACGATCTCGGCTCGCCATCCCTCGCTCATCCGAGCCCCCGGTGCACCAGAGAGGAGGTCATTGATGTCCTTGCGGGTACCCAATAGACCGGCGTCCAAATCACTCTGACGAGCCAATTCGGTGACCCATGCCGAGACCAATGTGGCGGCCGGGCGCATGGATTTATCGAGGTCGTCACCGTCGTGGGATGGGAATGAGAGTTCACCCTCCGATGAGCGATTGACACCTTCTTTGACGGCCTCTAGAAGGGCGCGTCCGTGTGGACCATTGACATGCCTGTTGTCAACTCCACGACTCTGCAACATCTCTTCCGCAGTGCGAGGAGCTTTCTGCGCGATGCCCAAAATTGCAATATCAGACAAAACATGCCGTGGAGGCAAGTCAAGATCCATTGCTCTGTTCTCTCGCCACTCAGCAATTGCCTGAGCCACCCAACGCGCTCTCCCCTTCAATGTGCGAACGTCTTTAACTCTCAACCAGGCGTCCTCAGGCGGGTTCGGTCCTGTGGGGCGTGTTCGCAACTCTTCGCATGCGTCGATTGCCCACTGCATACGTCCGCGATCTTCTAGTTCTCTGAAGATGATGGAAGACATCTCTTCGAGATACGCGACATCTGATGCTGCATAACGAAGTTGGTCATTCGTGAGGGGGCGACGCAACCAGTCAGTGAGGCGGTCACCTTTCGGAACGATGACTTTGAGGTAGGACTGAAGAAGTGAGGCAAGAGAAGGTTGGGAATACCCGAGAAAACCTGCACAAAGCTGAGTGTCCAGCATCCGTGACGGGATGTACCCACAGCTCTGTGCCATGACATCGAGATCTTGTTGTGCCGCATGAAGCACACACATGCCCGGGCCGTCAAACAAAGGACGAAGCAATTTCATATTGACCACTAATGGATCAATGATCACTGTTCGTTGCGATGTTGCGATTTGAACCAAGGCAAGCTGTGGAAAATATGTTTTTTCGCGATGGAACTCTGTATCAAGATAAAAGTGCGATTCGCTCAATGCTTCTTGAGTGAATGAACGTAAATCTTGATCGTTGTCAATCCAGTCGTATGTGATGTCAGGACGGTTGGTCACCAGACACCACTTCATTACCTTCAAGAATCCATGCTGCAGTTCCACCTACAACATTGACGAAAGACACTCCGTTGAACATTTCAATGTTTGAGAGAAATTCACAGGCTCGTGCGCTGCGACCTCCCAGTTGACACACGACGTAGACCGTTTGTTCGGGCGAGATGGACTCAAAGGCGTCCGCAAGAGTGCTGAGAGGAACATTGAAAGCGCCTGGGATATGGCCATCGGTGTATTCATCAATCTCACGTACGTCGACCACGTAGGCAGACGGAATGGAAGACAATTCAGCAACAGTTGTTTCAGACCAGCTCATTGTTAAAGATTAGTTGTGTCGCCATCGGCGACGAGGTCTGCAGGAGAATTGATATTGCGAACTGCAACGGCCGGCACAGGCACTTCCGCAACGTCAAGCAGTACTGCAGCACGATGCACTGCTCGCTCTTTGCGCTTCCACACAGACTCAAGAGTCTTGAGACACTCTTCTTTTGACCATGCTGCGCACAGCCAATTCAGACGATCCGTACGACCCACTGTGGCCTGTGCATCGGTCAGGCCTCGAACGAGACTTGTGATCACGGCGTCCGTCAGGAAAGGCATGTCGCATGAGACAACAACAACCGCATCGTGCGAAGAAGCCTTCAGTGCAGTAATCACTCCACCTAATGGTCCTTCTCCTGGATACAAGTCCTTCTTCCAAGTACCCGCAAGCTTCTTGGCTCGTGCCTGAGTTCCCCCAATGAGAAGAATCTCAGCGGCCCCTGCGGCCGTTGCAGCAGCTGCGACTCGAAGTGCCATCGCAGACCCTTCGACTTCGTACAGAGCCTTGTCGCTCCCCATGCGTGAACTGTCCCCACCTACAAGGATGGCAACGGTGAAATCAGCGCCCGACATGATGTCAACGCTACGGGCAGAAATGAGCCTACAGTTGCGGAATGAGCACGATTATCGCCGCAACCGACGCAGAAACCCTTAAGAACACTGCACTGGGACTTTCTGCTGTCTCCGTCGTTGCTGCTGTCATCCTGATGAAAGTCATCTCAGGAATCGTGGGAAGGGTCGTCTCCACTGTCATCCTCTTGGCTATTGCTCTTGTGGGCTATTCCCAACGAGCCGATATCACCAGCTGTATCGACACGGTGAAAAAGGCTTCTGAATCAGCTGAGACACAGTTGCAGATCCCTGAGGAAATCACGTGCCAATTCTTCGGTCAGGACATCACCGTGAAGGTTCCTCAACTCAATAAGTGAGGCTTCACAAGGAGGTTGACAAAGTCCTCTGCATGGGAGTTTGGTGCTCCATGACCTGCGCCCTCCACAAGAACTGTTCTGGCGTTGGGCAGATGATCTCCTAACCACAGCGCTCCCCGTTTGTGATGTTCCAAGGCACGTGAGCCATAACCGCATAACACGGGACATTGAATCTCTTGAGCAGACCACGGAGCACGGTCTCGAATGGACTGCAGTTCCTCCGTCAATGCCGACCCTTCGTTTCGCCGTTCTTCTTTCGTTCGCTCCGGCAGCTCATCCCATCGACGTTGGCCAATCAGACGCACCATAAAGGCCTCCGCAGCCTCGCTCGTTGGAACCTTCAGACTTTGTGCTCCAGCGGTGCTACGCGGCCACCACTCAAACCATGACAGCGGAGTCTCATACGTACTGACAGCACGAATCTGCGAACCGAGGCGCGCTGCCGTAGCCAACGCAACATTTCCACCAAAGCTGTGACCCACCAAGATCGCTGTTCGACCATCCAGGATGTCAACAAGATCATCGGTGTTCCCTTCGACATTGAACGGTCCTGAATGTTCAACGTTTCTCGCGTAGCCCCTGCGATCGAATCGAATAATTCGTGCATCATTCTGAAGGTGACGCGACACCCTCAACAATCCGGCGCCACGGTCCAAAGAGCCATGAATCAACACCACCAAAGGGCCGTCAACATTGCCTTCCTCGAGAAAGGTAATCCCAGATTTCGTTGAATGAGGGACACCTGCGGGCACCGCCTTATCATTTCACACCAGTGGAACTGATACTTGTACGACATGCCCTGCCTCAGCGACGAGAAGTTGTTGACGGACCCGCCGACCCCGAACTGTCAGTCGATGGTCATGCTCAAGCAAAGCATTTTGCTGAGTACATGTCTCTTGAACACATCGACGTCTTGTATTCCAGTCCGATGAAGCGGGCGGTGCAAACGGCTGAACCATTGGCAAAGATTAAAGGACTCACGCCAATACTTGTTCCTGGTGTCGCTGAGTTTGACCAACATTCGAATGAATACATTCCTGTTGAGGAATTGAAGGCAGCCAATGATCCTCGTTGGCAAGAAATGGTCAATGGCGGATGGGGTTCAGATGAACCACCCGAAGAATTCACTACCCGAGTAAATGAATCGCTGAATGACATCATCAAGCAGAATCGCGGAGCACGTGTAGTTGTGACCTGCCATGGCGGAGTCATCAATGAATTTCTCTCGAAGGTTCTCGGATTGAATAGCGGGCAGTTTTTTTATCCGAACTACACATCGATTCATCGCATCGCTGCATCCTCGTCAGGACATCGCAGCATTCTTTCGGTGAATGAAACAGCTCATCTCCGTGGCACTGGCCTCCCCATCGGACTCTTTCATGGCTGAGTCAACGATTTCAGATCTCTTCGAGTGGTTGGATTCCTCACCCACTCCATTTCATGTGGTGGCAACCGCTGAAGAACGTCTCAAGACACACGGTTACGTGGAACAGAAATCTCTCGCGCAACCACTGGAGAAGAATGGTTACCTCATTCAAGATGGTGCGATCGTTGCCTGGTCTCTTGGTGAGAAAAAAGCCCCTATTCGTATTATCGGTGCACACACCGACTCTCCCAACCTTCGTATTCAGCCACAACCCGATATCAGAACAGCCGGCTGGTCACAGCTTGGTATTGAGATTTACGGTGGAGTGCTACTGAATTCATGGCTTGACCGTGATCTAGGTATTGCAGGTCGAGTCGTCAGCAGTGATGGGTCATCACATCTCTTTGGTGATGCGTCCTCGTTGGTTCGACTCCCCCAGTTGGCCATTCACCTTGACCGAGAAGTAAACGAACGCGGCGTGCAGCTTGATAAACACGCACACACAATCCCCGTCTGGGGAACCTTCGCGCCTCCATTTGATTCTTGGCTATCTACCGTCTCCGGATGCGACGACATCGTTGCGTTTGATGCGCACCTCTTCGACAACACGCCTGCTTCCATCCTTGGCGTGGATGGTTCCCTCATTGCAAGTGCGCGTTTAGACAATCAATTGTCCTGTTGGGCAGCAATTGAAGCATTGGCAACCTCTGACTCTTCTTTCAACGTCATTGTTGTGCTGAACGACCATGAGGAAGTCGGTTCCGAAAGCGTCACTGGAGCAGGTGGCCCACTTCTTGAAACCGTTGTGAATGCAGTGATGGAATCACATGCTCTAACTTCAGGCGAGCGTCACGATGTTCTCCGCCAATCGTGGTGTCTTTCTGCAGACAATGCGCACGCTGTGCACCCTAATTACCAAGAACGACACGATCCTCGGCACGGACCAATCGTGAACAACGGACCTGCCTTAAAACTAAATGGCAACCAACGCTACGCAACCACTGCAAGAGGGGCGGCACATCTCACGAATGTCGCTCAATCGGCTGGAGTTCCACTGCAAACATTTGTCAGTCGCAACAACATGCCTTGTGGATCAACCATTGGACCCATTACATCGACTCGTCTTGGCATTGAGGCTATAGATGTAGGCGTCCCACAGTTGTCTATGCACTCTGCACGCGAACTGTGTGGAGCCGAAGATCCGCTGCACCTAGTCTCTTTGATGCAGAAGTTTGTGACTCTCTAATAATTGTTGGGAGTCCCTGCAAGCCTCTGAGCTTCGTCAAAGAGCCTTTGTAAATCAACTGTCAAACGTTCGGTGATGTCCTTCACTGCCGAGCGCGGGATACGACCCGATTCGTCTGCGACTGCAACAATTGGTTCGCCCACTACTAGGACACACTTTCGAGGATAAATCATCTTTGAACCCTTCGGCATGACGCCTTCCGATCCACCAATCCCCACTGGGATGATCGGAACACCCGCCTTCACGGCCACGTACGCAGCACCGTCAAAAAGGGGTTGCACAACCGGACCAGATTGGCGAGTTCCCTCTGGAAAAAGCACAAGAGGCTCACCGGATTCAAGAACAGAGATACAACGCTTTAGTGCCTCACGGTCGGCCGAACCACGGGTAACAGGAAATGCTCCGAGAGACGAGATAATCCAGCCGATTGGTTTGAATTTCCAAATCGAATCTTTGCCCATAAAACGCATGCGACGCGACGTGACGGCGGCAGCAAGAGGGGTGTCGATATTGGACCGGTGAATAGGAGCCAACAAAAATGGACCGCTCTTTGGAATGTTGTGCTTGCCAATGACGCGTGCACGCGTGTATCCAACGCATGCTGCGACCACAAGCCCACGAATCAATGTGTAAAACACTCGACTCAGAAATGAATTCCCCGCCATGTGTGTGTCTACTTCAGCCACCGTGACCTCCTGACCGTGCGTGAAAATGTCTGACGATGGTGGAGACAACCGACGAGATATCTACACCAGTGGAATCAACAACAATTGCATCCTCTGCAGGCCGCAAGGGAGAGTCGGATCGCTCCGAATCAATGCGGTCGCGCTCTGCGATGCCTGCAGCAACAGTGGCGATATCGCCGCCGCTTTGACCAACTCGACGGATCGCACGCTCCTCTGGAGAAGCTGTGAGAAAAATCTTTACTTCTGCATCAGGGAAAACCACTGTGCCGATGTCTCGGCCCTCGACGACGCCCCCACCGTGATGGCGGATCCAATTTTGCTGCTGAGAACGCATCGCAGTTCGCACCGGCGAATGGGCCGCAATCACGCTCACAATGGAAGCAATATCAGATGATCGGATGAGATGAGACACATCTTCATCGTTGAGCCAAGACTGCGTACCCTCAACCGAAATGTTTGCAGTCTGCGCAAGGTGAGCAATCGCAACTTCATCAGATGCTTCGACGCCTTCGCGGATTGACTGCAACGCAACACATCGATACATAGCACCCGTATCTAGATACGGTAATCCAGTAGCTTCCGCCACCATTTTTGCCACGGTGGACTTCCCTGCACCTGCAGGACCATCAATGGCGATAACAGTCAACTGTTACCAACTGGTACCCAGAGGACGACCTTCGTCGTACCCTGCGGAACTCTGAACGCCCACGACTGCACGATCATGGAATTCTTCAAGACTCGCAGCACCGGCATAAGTGCACGACGAGCGCAATCCCGCGACGATTTGGTCAATGATGTCTTCGACACCAGGACGCTGGCTATCGAGATACATCCGAGAAGAACTGATGCCTTCCTCGAACAATTCCTTCTTGGCGCGCTCAAAGGCAGTTTCAGTACGAGTGCGGTTTTTGACGGCGCGGTTCGATGCCATTCCGAAGCTTTCCTTGTACAGGCGGCCTTCTGTATCTCGCAGGGTGTCTGCAGCTGATTCGTAGGTGCCAGCAAGCCAAGACCCAAACATCACGCTTGATGCTCCGGCGGCTACCGCTAGAGCAACGTCGCGTGGGTAACGAACTCCGCCGTCCGCCCACACGTGCTTACCCATGGAGCGTGCAACTTCGGCACTTTCAAGAACAGCAGAGAACTGGGGACGACCGACACCCGTCATCATTCGCGTAGTGCACATTGCACCTGGGCCAACTCCCACCTTGATGATGTCTGCACCTGCATTGATGAGGTCGCGTGTTCCATCACGTGTCACGACATTTCCAGCAACGATGGGTACGCCTGGAGCAGCACCACGCACTGCCTCAATGGCGCGAATCATGGAAGCTTGGTGGCCATGCGCGGTGTCAATAACTAATACATCGACACCGAGCGCTACTAAATCGCGGGCACGTTGCGCAGGGTCGCCGTTGATACCTACTGCAACCGAGGTGAGAAATTCACCACGGGCATTAACAGCTGGTTTGTAAATCGTTGAACGAAGTGCACCTTTACGGGTAACAGCACCAACAAGAACTCCGTTCGAATCAATCACCGGTGCAAACGAGAGACGCTGTTCGACCAGCGCGTCATGAATCTCAGAAACCGACTGGTTGTCGCGGAAGCACACCATGTCCAGATTCATCACATTCTTTAACTGTGTGAATCGGTCAAATCCAGCAGCATCATGTTCTGTGAAAATACCCAACGGCTTATTCTCTGCGTCAACAACGACAACTGCGCCATGAGCACGCTTGTGAATCAAACTGATGGCTTCTCCCAAGGTGTCCTCTGGAGCCAGGGTGATGGGGGTCTCGAAGATGGGGTGTCGAGTCTTCACATGCTCCACCACCGTCTTGATGATGTCCAGTGGGATGTCCTGTGGAAGCACCACTAGCCCGCCACGACGAGCGACAGTTTCCGCCATGCGACGGCCTGCCACTGCAGTCATGTTGGACACAACTATGGGGATGTTCGTTCCGATCTGGTCGGCTGTGCTGAGGTCGACATCGAGCCTGGATGCAACGTTGGACATGGACGGAACCATGAAGACATCGTTATATGTCAGGTCGTGCGCGGGAGTCTGCTGTAGGAAGCGCATAGGGCGTCACGAGACTACCGTGTCTGCATGAGTTCATCCGAGAACAACCCCGTGGTCCTGGTCCATGGCTGGGCAGGCAACTTCCGCGACACATGGCAAAAGCCTGGAATTGATGCCCTCCTTGAAGACATCGGCCGCATTGTGGTGCCTTTCAACCTTCTGGGCCATGCCGATCAGGAGAAGCCAACGGACCCCGAGGCATACATCGAACTCCCCCAGTGGTTCCTCGACCACCTTCCCTCTGACATTCCTGTCATCGATGCCGTCGGGTTCTCTCTTGGTGCGTTAACCATTCTGCGGGCACTCATTAGTGCACCTCAGCGGTTTGGAAAAGTCATCCTCGCAGGCATTGGTGATGGTGTCTTTCAAAAATCTCCACCTAACGGGAATCAGAGGATTATCGATGCACTCGAGGGGAATGCGCCGGAAGACGACGAATTGGGTCGCATGTTTGCTCACTATGGCAATCAGCCAGGTAATGACCTCGCAGCGTTAACGGCCATCATGAAGCGCCCACCGTCCGAGCCCATTGATCCATCTGTACTCCAAGGAATTACCAATGAGGTTCTCGTAGTCATCGGAGACAAAGATTTCACATTCCCCGCGGAAAAACTTGCCGCGACGTTTCCCAACGGTCGTCTGGTTGTTCTTAAGAACACAGACCACTTTGCGACACCTGAATCATTCCCATTCATAGACCAGATTCTTGATTTCTTCGCATGACCGCACATGGCATCATCTCTGATGTATCAACCGCTGCAGATGTTTTACGCAGCGGAGGCATTATTGGAATGCCCACAGAAACGGTGTATGGGCTAGCTGCGTTAGCTCAAAGTGAACACGCAGTGCATCGAGTATTCGATACAAAAGGCCGTCCACGTCAGCATCCGCTCATCATTCATATTTCCTCATTAGATGAAGCGTTGAAATATGGAAAATTCAACGAAACAGCTGTTGCATTGGCCTCCGCATTTTGGCCAGGACCTCTCACACTTCTCGTTCCGCGCACGTCCCTCGTTGCCGATTGGGTAACTGGAGGACGAGACACTGTTGCCCTTCGCGTACCCAGCCACTCGATTGCACAACAATTGTTGAAGTCTGTCGCAGAAGGAGTTGTCGCGCCTTCTGCGAACAGGTTTGGAAAGGTGAGTCCCACTTCGGCAGAACACGTTCTGCTTGATCTTGGTAACGACGTGGACGCCATCCTTGACGGCGGCCCTTGCGAAGTGGGTGTGGAGTCGACAATTGTCGAATGCACGGACACTTTTCAGATTCTTCGACCAGGTCATGTTTCATCTGATCAAATCGCCCACGTTGCCGGAAGGGAACCTTTCGCTTCTCACGGACCGTCGCGTGCCCCTGGCATGTTGGAATCCCATTACGCACCCAACGCCAAAGTTTTTATTGTTGACTCTCTCGAAGACGCGGAATCTCAATTGATCGGGATGCCAGAGTCCACGAATGTAAGGGTCTTACATTTCGAAGATGTCAATGAATATGCAGAACGTTTGTACAGCGAACTTCGTGATGCTGATGCCGGCGGAGCCACAATTGTTATCGCTGTTCGTGCCCCTTCTTTTGGGGTCGGCCCCGCGGTCAACGATCGACTGTCAAAAGCAGCAGCTGATCGCTAGTCGGGCCAGTCGATGTGATTGAGCTGTTGTACTAAGAAATCACGTACAGCATCAACATCGGGCATTTCCGATGAATGAGTGGACCCGACAGTGAGATGAACTGTTGTTGCCCCAGCTTCGGGCACGCACTCGCAGCGACACCAGCCGTTACGTGAGTGACGCAAGGACGAATCATGCAATAAAAACTCCAGCATGTACGGAGGGTCATCTTGAATCGTGGGGCCGCACATTGCGGCGACTACCTCTAAAGCCATCCAGCAATCAACTGGAAGAACGTTGACAGTAAATGACGACACATCCCGTCGCATTCGAAATGCCATCGCACCTTCAGGCATCCGAGACGGTTCCAAGACTTGAATCTCTTCGACGACAGGAGTCCAATCGAGTGCAATTTCCAGCGCCAAATTCAAGGACACCATTGCTTCGTTGCTACCACCTGCATCTGGATGGTGCACCGTGCTTTTCGCTCGCCATGCTTTTCGAATCTCGTCTGGGTGAGAACCCGGGACGATTTCAAGCAATGCAAATGCTTGCGAAAAATTCATGTGGCCTAACGACCGATGAAATTGGGCGGTCGCTTCTCGATGAACGCAGCCACACCTTCTTTGAAGTCCTTTGTGCGGAACAAAGGAAGAAGCTGCAAGAACACATGATGAATGTTCTGTTCGAAAGTCTCAGTCTCGGCTGCACGCATCATTCGCTTGATTGCTCGAACTGCGAGCGGAGCATTTGCTGCGATCTCCCCTGCCATCTCTCGAGCAGCATCCATCAATTGATCGCCTGGCACAACGGAATTGACTAGTCCGAGGGCTAGACATTCTTCTGCCAAGAGGGTGCGTCCCGTAAATGAAATCTCTGCGGCACGCGCATAGCCAACAATTCTTGGCAACAACCAAGTGCCGCCGCTCTCAGGAAGAATTCCTCGCTTCGCAAATCCAGGAGCCATTTTTGCGCTTTCTGATGCGATGCGGATATCACAACCCAATGCAATGTCCAGACCGTATCCAGCGGCACCACCGTTCAGCGCACAGACAACTGGAGTGTCAATTCCATGAAGAACGATCGGTGGTGCATCACGAATGTCAAACTCGACCATATTGGCCTCGGTGTTATCGAGCACTCCGAGGGATTCCGTCTTTCCCGCTTGGGAACCTAAGTCGAGTCCTGCGCAGAAAGCACGACCGGCACCCGTCAAAATGATGCAGCGCACATCTGGGTTCGCATCTGCCTCTAGAAGTTTTTTGGAAAGCAGGTCAAGCATCTGCCCCGAGATGGTGTTCATGCGACCAGGCGCATTCAAAGTGATTGTTCCGATGTGGTCGGAAACTTCTAGCAGTACCTCTTCAGTTGACATACATGAAAACTAGCAAGCATCAATAGGTCACATTGCAGGTCCGCTGATATCCACAGATATCGCATCTGGAGGTGCGATTAACAGATGACAAAGAGCCAAGAAGAGACTGACAGCCCCAATGATGTGGGCCGCCACAAGTACCACCGGTACTCCGGTGAAATATTGCGTGTATCCCACCGCTGCTTGCATCACCGAGATAAACAAAAGAGTGGAGATCGGCTCGAGAACTTCCGAACCGTACTTTTCCTTGCGAATGATGAAGGCCGTCAGCAGTACAACAATGAGAAAGGTAATGACCGACACGCTGTGAACCCGAGCCACCGAAGTCAACGCAAATCCAAAACGAACCGCATTCTCATCGCCAGCATGTGGCCCCGTCGCAGTAACAACTGTTCCTGTCACGATTGCAATGGCTCCCAGCACACCTATAGCCAAGGTGTGATAACGAATCTTCAAGGGCACAACTCGCAAGATCGTACGCGGGACTTCCGTCGCACTTCGACGAAAAAGCATGAATGCACAAGCAATCAAAACCATTGACACCAAGAAATGTGCCATGTTGGCATACGGATTCAATCCCGTCAGAACGACAATGCCGCCAATAATGATCTGAGCGAGTACACCAGCCACGAGACTCCAAGAAAGCCACAACAGATCGCTTCGACGTGGACGGCGGAGATGAGACAAAAGAACCGCCGCGATCACACTGAACGATACGACTCCCGTAAAAAGCCGATTGAGTTGTTCTATTGCCGTATGACTAGACGACACATCGACAAACTTGGTGTTATTGCAATTGGGCCAATCGCTACAGCCAAGACCCGAGTTGGTGAGGCGTACCAAAGCTCCTGTAAACACAATCACGCAGAGCGAGCCGAGCGCGGTCCCGCACACGATTCTGTAGGTCTTCCCTGATATTTGAGGCACGACCTGAACAGTAGGTCGTGCCGCTGCGGTTGACCACTTAAGAGATGTGCCCTTGAAGTGGCTACGGTCACATACATGATCACATCGTTTGACGACTATCCGATTCATCAGACATCCGAACCAATTGCACATCCAGAAAGTGGTGATCCGGGGCATTACGACCGTTATTTCTTTAATGGTTACAGCAAAGACGGAACGATGTTCTTCGCAGCAGCGATGGGTTTGTATCCGAATCGTCACGTCATGGATGCTTCATTCAGCGTGGTGATCAATGGCGAACAGATCAGCGTTCACTCCTCTGCCAAAGCGCCGTTTGACCGAATGCAATGCAACCAAGTTGGACCAATTGGTATTGAAGTAGTCATTCCAATGAAACAACATCGCATCGTTGTCGAAACTCCCGAACATGGAATCCGCGCAGACGTGACATTCTCGTCAACATCATTGCCATACGAAGAGCCTCCCTTTCTCGTTCGAAGCGGCAACCGCGTCACCATGCGATACACGCGGCTCACACAATTGGGCAACTGGAACGGATGGATCGAAGTTGACGGACAGCGTTACGAGATTGACTCCACAGTTGTTGTTGGCTCGCGTGATCGATCTTGGGGTATTCGAGGCGTTGGAGAAAGGGTGCAGCTGGGGGCTCCCGTACAGCACCTTCCACAATTTTTTTGGCTTTGGGCACCGGTGTGTTTCGAAGGTTTTGGAACGCTCTTCGATGTGAACGAATTTGCCGATGGAGAACGGTGGCATGATTCCGGCGCAATGCTGCTCGGAAACGACACGGTGAAACATGCACACGACGTGGCCTATCAGTACCACTGGGAAGAGGGCACTCGTCGCTCTGTGGGCTTTGAATTGGATTACACCTTCGGAGATTCCACTGCACACCTTTCCTTTGAGCCCATCACACATTTTCAAATGCTTGGTTTGGGATATCTCCACCCCGAATGGGGTCATGGCTTCTGGAAGGGTGACCTAGCGGTCGGCGGGGAACGTTTTGCCGTTCCGGTTGCGACGCCAATGGCGATGCATCACCTCCACACCCAAACATTGAGTCATGTCACGATGACCCTTTCCACGGGAGAGACTCACCGAGGCATTGGAGTCCTCGAGACCCTTGTATTGGGATCCCACACCCCAAGCGGTTTCACCGGACTCGACGACGGATATACGTCGAAATAGCAATTCCTGGTCCGTTTGTGGCCTTGGATACATGAACTAAGTTCATCGGCCGCAAATTTGGGGCCCCAAGACAGACAACTCCACCTTTGGGGCCCATTTGCCTTCCTCCGGCAGGGTTTCTCACATTTTTGGAGTCTGAATAGCTCTTTGACCTTGCTTGACATCATCACTTTTTGTGGTCAGTCCATCACTTAAACCACTCAGAGTGACTAGCCAAACATTTTCCGTGAGAAATCTCTCAAGTTCTGCTGAGACCTGCCGATCCCTATTGCGGATCAACAAGGGAGCAGACAGATGTCTCACAACCGCAATCAAACAATCAGCCGAATCATTGTCGCCGGAGCAGTGGCAAGTCTTGCGCTCGTCGCACTTCCAGGAATTGCTAACGCTTCAACTGGAAACGTTGTTGCAGTCGCAACTTCGGCAAAGACAGCACCTGGTCAGCCAAAGTTTGGCGAAAGCGGAGCTGCAGTTGTTGCTCTTCAACAAGCAATCATGCGCAATGGGTTCTCTTTGAAGGGCGGAGCATCCGGAAATTTCGATAAGCGCACTCTTCTCGTGTTGAAGAACTTTCAGAAGGTTGTCGGCTTGAAGGTCACTGGTGTGGTTGACGCCGCTACCGCACAGGTTCTCAAGCTCAATGTTCCGTCCACTACGGCAGCACCAGCGACCACCGCCGCTCCCACCACAACTGCTGCGCCAACGACAACCGTTGCTCCTGTCGTTTACGCATTGACTGCAACTTCCCTGCCCGTTCGCGGCAACCGCGGCAACAACGTTGTGGCAGTACAGAAGGCACTTGTTGCAGCCGGACTTCAGGTCAAGGGTGGCATTGACGGTCAGTTTGGTTCAGGTACTACACAGACAATCTCTGCATTCCAGACTGCAAAGGGACTTCCTGCAACAGGCATTCTTGATGCAAACACTGCAGCAGCACTTGGCCTGATCGCTCCGACCACAACAATCGCTCCATCAACTACAGCTGCACCAGCAGCAGTACAGGCCGCTTCTGTCACCATCACAACTCTTCCTGCACGCGGAAGCCGTGGCAACAGCGTGACCATTGTTCAGAAGGCACTTGTTGCAGCCGGCATCCCAGTTAAGGGCGGCGTTGACGGCATCTTCGGCGCTGCCACAGCAGTTGCGATTCAGAAGTTTCAAACCGCACAGGGCATTGCCATCACCGGCAAACTTGATGCTCAAACCGCTATCAAGCTCGGTGTGATGGCTCCCCCCGCTGTTCAACTTCAAGTTTTCCCAGTGCAGGGTCCATGTTCATTCGAAAACACCTGGCATGCTCCACGCTCAGGTGGCCGTCAGCACGTTGGTGTTGACATCATCGCACGCGAAGGAAACCTGTTGTACGCAGTTGCTGATGGAACAATCACCAAGCTCTACAGCGCAGCCAACGACAAACTTGCTGGAAACGGTGTTCGCTTGATGAAGGCTGATGGCACATATTTCTTCTATGGCCACATGTTGCGCATCGCTGACGGAATCGGAATTGGTTCAAAGGTGAAGGCTGGACAAGTCATTGGTTACGTCGGCAAGACCGGTGGCACCACCACCCCACACCTCCATTTTGAAATCCACCCATTCGGTGGCGAGGCAATTGACCCAACTGCTGCAGTTGACGCAGTGAACGGATGCGGAATCACCGCACCATTGCCAGTTCCCGCAGCCTAAATCAACAACAAGTTGTCCTCGATCCAAGGACAGCAGGTTCAAAGAATTCTCGGCACCACACGATCCAGTGGTGCCGAGATTTTTTTATGGTCGAACTTCGTAGAACGCGTTGACTGAATGCTCCACAGGCAGAAGTGAAAAAGAGGTAAATCCAGCTTCGGTGGCCATAGTTTCAGCCTTTGTTGCAGACAACCCAAGCGTTCCAAGACCCTCTCCATCCGGAGAAGACATGGCAGATGACATGCAACTGAGAACACTGATTCCATACAAAAGTGAAGCCATTGGATTCCTTGTGACGTTCAGTTCCAATGAATCGTGCGCCTTGATATCAACTAAGAGCCATGTTCCGTCGTCTTTTAATGACTGACGGATTGTCTTCATCATTTCTGTTGGATGAGTCATGTCATGAATGCAATCGAATGTGCAAATCAGATCGAACTTCTCGCCTTCGGTAATTGACTCACGGCGGGGATCAGTAAATCGGACATTGCTCAGACCTTCGGATGCAAGACGGTCGTGTGCACGGTCGAGCGCATGTTGAGAGATGTCGTATCCGACAAAAGTGCTTTTCGGGAAGGTGCGCCCCAATAGAAGAGATAATCCACCGGAACCACATCCGATATCGGCAACTCTCGCACCCTTCTCCAATTTCTCCTGGACACCCGCCAACGCTGGCACGACATAGGGAATAAGAAAGTTTTGGTTCCACGGTTCAAAACTCTTCTCGATACCGACCGCACCTTCCGGACCATGCGAGTCGTAGTCGTGTCCAATGCCCGTGCGAAAGGATTCTGGCATCTCATTAAGAGCGTTCATTGTTTGAGGTAAGCGATGAAACATACCCATCCCATATGCAGGGTGAGATGGAGTTGCAAGCACGCACACTGCCTCAGGCGTGAGATAAAAAGTCGGATCTGTAGCGGAAATGTCCTTGCAGGAAACAATGCGCGCAGCTACTTGGTTATGAAGCCATTCGCGTACCCACCGTTCATGAAGATTCAGATGTGATGCCAGAGAAGCGGACGTATCCCCCTCGGGACGAGATGCCATTGACTGATAAAGGCCAAGACGATCACCCAAGTGAATCATTCCTGCAGTTACCGCACCCTCAAGTTTGCTGAAAACAGCAAACGAGAACACCTTCAATGCATCGGGATTAATTGCCTCTGAACTCATCGCCACACCTTAGATGTGTCAACTAAGGCCAATGAACATCAATCAGTACGTACGCATCTCTGCCGATAAGTGGTGATTGCCCGACAGTTGCGTCAATCCGAAAGTAACGCCATCAGCCAACTGAAGAGTGGAGATCCGATTAATCGTTGCATGACCAATCACTAGGCGCTCCCATTCCCACGGAGTAGCAGGGAAACCCAGCATGTGACACAACGAGACACTCCCCGTTCCAGCATGACAAATCAAAGCGATTTTCTTGCTGTCCACATAATCGTCATTCGTCTCCCACACTGGCAATTCCTTGTCGCTCCGAGTGACTCCCCTTTCGGCAAGAAATAGAGAAACTCCGTTATTAATGCGATCAACGAAGTCGACCACAGGCTCACCGCCTTCGATACCAAGCCAACGATCGTGAGATGCTTTTTCCTTCTCAGCCTTCCAAGCAGCCTCCGCACGTTCTTGTGGAGTGCCGTGCCAAATGGGATTGCGAATCTCTTCAAGCCAAGGCTCAATGACAAGGTCACGATTCATCGCTTGAAGAATTGGAGCTGCAGTTTGGCGGGTGCGCACAAGCGGAGAAACTAAAACTTCGTCGAAATGTTCACTACCCAACTCAGCAGCAAGTGCTTCAGCTTGTTCGAAACCCAGTTCTGTCAACGGAGGATTGTCGACCGATAGGCCGTCCTTTACCCACTCTGGTTGAGCATGACGAATAATCACAATTTCCACGCACGAACTCTACTTTCATGTCGTGGTCCCACCGATGGTTAGTCCACAGGGACTGTGAAGTCAATCAAACAGGCATCAAAGGCCTTCTGAAATTGACCCTGATATTGAGCAAGGTTTGCACTACCTGAACTGACGTCAACTACACCTTGCAATTCTTTGCCAAGACAACTTGTTTGAGATGGTGACAAATTCAATTGAAACAATGACGCCACGATCGAGCCCAACGCATCATCTTGAGACGACTCATTGATTGTGTTTGTTGGCGGGTCCGTCTGTGTTGGTCCCGGAATAGAAGGAGATGGCAACGTGACAGCACTCTGATTATTCCCAGCAAGAGTCGAAGGCAGACCACATTCTTCAATCAACAAAGATTCAACGGTATTTGCCTGCGTCAGAGATTCTGCAGTTCCTAATGCCAATGCTGAACTTGAAGCAATTGAATCAGACAATGCCAATGAGACATCCCAGTTAACTTTCTCCATTGAACTAAAGAAGAGATTGATTTTTCTTCCTAACTCAGAGGCTTCCACGCTGTCAATATTGTTCACCGCTACATGATTCACTGCGTCTCTTGTAGCTTCAGTCTCTTCACGAAGTTGTGAATATTGACTTTCCGAAAAATTATCGAGGCCCTGTGCAAACCGGGTCGTGAAACCGGCAACAGAATTTATGCCATCGCAAAAATCATTTGAATTTGAACTGCATCCAGAAATTGTAAGTAGCGCCAATAGAAGAGATGCCAATAAGAAATTCATCTTGGGGGTTGTTTGCGCGTGCACTTACATAGTCTGCCATTCATCAACGGCACGCCTCTCTCACCTAAAGTCACGACATGGAAAGAATTGATTATGCGTTGTTGTTCCTACGAATTTCGATCGGACTTTCTATGGCGTACCACGGGTACAACAAGCTCTCTTCTGGCATCTCAGGAACGGCGGGATGGTTCTCGTCCATAGGAATGAAATGGCCAAAGATGCAAGCGTGGGTCGCCGCAACAACGGAGGTAGTTGCTGGCGTACTTTTTGCTGCGGGGCTCTTCTCTTCCATCGCAGCGATGGCCATGGTTGCTTTGATGGTCGTCGCCATCGTCGCAGTTCATTGGAAGGTTGGTTATTTCATCTTTCTCCCCAATGGAGGTTGGGAGTACTGCGCCTCCATCGCGATTGCGTCCATCTCCGTGGGTATCGCTGGTCCCGGGCAGATATCGCTTGATCACGCATGGGGAATCTCGAATTCATTCGGCTGGATGATTGCGCCATTAGGCATTGTTCTGGCTCTGTGCCATTTGGCGCTCTCCTATCGACCGATGCGAGTGCCTCAGACCTCGTAGCCTTCCCATCGTGAAAGTATTCGTACGTGTACTGCTGTCGGTGATTTGTGCAGGCATTTTTGCCATGTGGGTCTACGCCTTTGGATTCGCATCTAAAGAGAGCTTCAACAAGATTGGCGATGAAGCGTGGAAAGCGCGATCTGAAGCACGCTGCAAAGTTGCAGAAAATGAAAGATTTGCCCTTCAAGACCTGACTGAGATGAAGGCAAGTGACCGAGAAGCTTTAAAGAAGAAAGCCGACATTGTAGAAAAGGCCACCGACTCGCTTGAACGAGCTATTGACGAGATCTCGAAAGACTCCCCAACGGATGCCAAAGGCAAAGAACTCGTTCCCCAATGGTTGAAGGACTATCGCGTGTACATCGCAGACCGGAGACTCTTTATCGAGGCACTTCGCTCAGCGACGACGCGCCCCTACTTTGCAGAATCAGAGGTCGAAGGGGTCCCCATCAGTGAACGACTCGGAAAATTCGCGAGAGAGAATGACATGAAGACATGTCAACCTCCTCTTGACCTTTCGGTCTAGGGAACTCTGATCCATTCACCATTGATGTATTGCTTAATAACGCGAGCAGGAGCCCCCACAGCTACGGAAAAGTCGGGAATATCGTTCGTCACGACAGAGTTAGCCCCCACAACTACGTGTCGACCAATCGTGACACCTGGCAAAACAACTGAGCCATAACCCAACCAACTTCCGTCGCCAATCTTCACTGCACGCTCTGGCTGCGATTGTTGAGAGATTGGTTTGCTCACATCCTCGTATCCGTGGTTTTGATCAGTGATGTAGACGTTGTGACCTGTCCAAACATCATTTCCAATCTCAATCGAGAAATGCCCAACGATGCCGCTACCCCTACCGATAAGGCAGCGGTCGCCAATGGACACAACTGGATTCGTGATGCATTCCTGGCCAGGAACCATTCCTGCTGAAAGGGAGATAGCAGGACCAATCAATGTGTCTCGACCGATGGAGATGTACTGCTCATTAAATATCGTCGTCGGCTGCCACATAATGAGACTGCCTTGGCCGAAGGAGCCGAACTTACGCCCCCGAGAGTTACTGGGATTCGTCGACGCGGACAGTTGAATCCATCGATGAAATCGAACATACAAATTGCCGACAAGATTCCTGAGCACATACACACGCTAGTGAAGGTCATCATCTCCGCAGGTACGGTAGAGAAATGAGCCAAACAGCCTCGATTACGTCGTCATCCGGAACCTTTCAGGGCATTCATCACGAGAATGGCCAGACCTCGTTTCGAGGCATCCGCTTTGCACATGCGAACAGATGGCAGGCCCCTGTCGATGTCATCACATATGAACAAGTTGTCGACGCCTCACAGTACGGATTCATGAGTCCACAAGTCCCCGGATTCCTCGAGCAAATGCTCGGCACAGATTCTGCAGATATGTCTGAGGATTGTCTTTTCTTGAATGTGTATTGCCCGACTGGTGTCTCTGAAAAAAGCAATCTTCCAGTGATGTATTGGATTCATGGTGGTGCATACACCAATGGCGCAGGTTCAGTGGCATGGTATGACGGAAGTCGTCTTGCATCTCGAGGAGTCATCGTCGTCAGCATTAACTATCGACTCGGTGCATTCGGATTTGCGGGTACTGGCAACTATGGCGTGCTGGATATGTTGTCTGGACTTCGATGGGTACAACGCAATATCTCTGCATTCGGTGGAAATCCAGGGAATGTCACAATCTTCGGAGAATCCGCAGGCGGATCGGCAGTTGTTTCACTGATGGCGACAGATGCTGCGCAACATCTCTTTCACAAGGCTTGGGCAATGAGTCCATCAATTGGACAGTTGCGCAATCTTCGTCGAGCACAAGAACTGGAAGCACAGTTTCTTGAAATTCTCGATTCTGATTCTTTGTCCTCAGCATCTTCCTATTCAGTCGACAAAATCTTGGAGGCACAAACCGCTGCCGCACTCGTCCCGTCACAAGGTTTTGATGTTTTTGCACCAACTGGCGGAGGCGATGCGATAGCCCCCGACATATTGGCAGCGGCAGCTCAATGTCCCATTCCATTTGTTGTAGGCACTAACCGCGACGAGAACAAGTTGTGGTCCTCTTTCAATCAAGATGCAGCTGCAGATGGACAGACAGAATGGGAGAAGTTCACGAACGGAGTCTTCGGAGAGAAGGCACCAATCGCACGAGATACATATGAGGCACGTCGTCCAGGCGAGGCGGCCCGAGAGTTGATTTCTGCAGTCAACACCGACATCAGTTTCCGACAACCAGCGCAATCGCTTGCAGAAGGTCGCACCTCATCAGGCACTCCCTCTTGGATGTACTGGTTCACCTGGGCAAGTCCTGCTTTTGGGGGCATTCTCGGAAGCTGCCATGCACTTGATATCCCCTTTGCTTTCGACAATCTGGATGCTCCCGGAGCAGATTTCCTTCTCGGAACAGATGATGATCGACAGACATTGGCATCGAGATTTGCAGATGAATTGGTGCAATTCGCCACTCACGGTCATCCCAGCTGGGAACAGTTCAATATCGACGAGCGACCCACATTGGTTCTCAATATTCAGGCCGAACTCTCCAAGGATCCCGAAGCGGATATTCGTCAGCTTTTCGGTCGCTAATCGTTACTCAGGTCACTTTTACTGGATAGAAGATGGCAATCCTCGCCCGTAGCCTGAAGGGCGTGCTGAAGGCCAACCATGACCGCTGAAACATCGCGCAAGAAATTCACAGTGCCACATTTGGCGGCGTGTAAGTCCCAAGGGCAACGCATGTCCATGGTGACGGCGTATGACGCAACATTCGCTTCAATTGTCGATGCGGGTGGCGTTGACATGATTCTCGTTGGTGATTCCGTTGCAACAGTTCTTCAAGGCCAGCGCAACACTTTGGGTGTGTCCATGGAACACATGGAGTACCACGTTCAGATGGTTGCTGCCGCAAAGCCTTTTGCGCTCGTTATTGGCGATATGCCTTTTGGTTCGTATCAATCTTCCGTGCAAGATGCACTTCGCAATGCAGTTCGCCTCATCAAGGCAGGCGCAGAGATTGTGAAACTGGAAGGTGGCCTGCATGTATCAGAACAGATTGCGGCAATTAGCAATGCAGACATTCCTGTCATGGGACACATTGGACTGACGCCGCAGAGCTACCACCGCATGGGTGGTAACAAGATTCAGGGTCGTATTGAAGGTGACTCAGCAGGCAGCAAGTCACGTCTGATGGAAGATGCGTTAGCGGTACAAGAGTCTGGTGCATGCGCCGTCGTTATCGAAGGCGTGCCAGCCGATCTCGCAGCTGAGATTACTTCTCAACTTTCAATACCAACAATTGGAATTGGAGCGGGCGTTGGATGCGATGGACAAGTACTTGTTATGCATGACCTGTTGGGATTGTCTCCACGGTCTTTCACTTTTGCAAAGCCATACGTGCAACTTCGTGATGTCGCAACTCAAGCGATTGCTCAATACGTCAAAGAAGTTCGTTCAGGCGACTGGCCAGACGCTGAACACAGCTTTTCTTAGAGATGGACATCCTCACCTCGCCTGCTGAAATGCATGCATGGATTAATGCACTGCCACCCCAGAAGTCAATTGGTTTTGTTCCTACTATGGGTGCCTTACATGCAGGACATGAAGCACTCTTGCAACAATCTCGCGACGAAAACGATGTCACAGTTTTGTCCATCTTCGTGAACCCCACTCAATTCAATGTGACCGCGGACTTTGACGCGTATCCCCGTACAAACGAACGAGATGTACGAATCGCAGACCACCACGGTGTTGATGCCGTGTACATGCCTTCAACAGATTCGATGTATCCCAATGGTTCGCGCATTTTTGTAGAACCTGGGAGCGCATCGGATCCCATGGAAGGCGCCGGTCGACCTGGTCATTTTCGAGGCGTCACAACAGTGGTGTCAAAACTATTCCACGCCGTCCAACCTCATCGCGCGTACTTCGGCAAGAAGGACTACCAACAATTGGCGGTGGTGAAACAGATGGTGGCAGAGCTTGACTTCGACATTGAGATTGTGGGAGTCGACACCATCCGACATGACGACGGTCTTGCGATGTCGAGCAGGAATGTACGTCTCTCCCCCGAACAACGTTCTGCAGCGCCGGTGATCTATCGAGCCCTCCTCGCAGCCCGTCAGGCTGTTGCCGAGGGCAAACATGATGTACGAGTCCTTGAAGAGTTAGTAGCTGAACAGATTCAGGCAGAACCCTTGTGCACGGTGGAGTATGTCAGTGTCGTCCGCAGAAGCGACTTGTCATCCATCTCCACATTGGCCGAGGAATCTGTCGTTTGTGTTGCAGCCTGGTTTGGCGACGTGCGTCTTATTGACAACGTCGAACTAACGACAACTAATTAGCGATGGAGACCCGGATCTTCTTGGGTCACCTTTAGTCGAACGGTGAAAGCTGAATCACCAGACAAAACTCCACCTCTCGCAAATAGTCGTCCTGATTGCCAGTTGGAGAGTCCAAGTTCGGGACGCAGCAAAGCAAACTGTCCGTCCACCCAGCGTGTGAATCCATCACCAACGAACGGTGCATTGCACTGAGACCACACCAAATCCCGTTCGGCAGAATCTTCGGAGACTGCAGAGACAACGAATTGTGGACTGAATCGATTGAACAAATCAATTGCTTCTGATAAGTGATCCACGACAACAATAAAGAATTCAGGATTCTCTTCCCACTCGAATTCATGACCAAGAGCATCAATTGTTGACACAGATATTTGCTTCTCTGAATGCACACCTTCGGCGCGTCGAACATCTATTTGAGATCCCGATGGAAGATATTGCTCGGCATTGTTCACACAATGAATTCGAGGCTCTGTTCCGCGTTGTGCACTTGCTTGCTGTGAGGCTGCAAAGATTTGTGGGATCAATTCTGCGGCACGAGTCTTTAGAACACACACAACGTTCGCCGTATTACACACTTTGCGATCAAGAGAATGGCGAACTACTTCAAATAAACGACTCGAGTCAGCGTTTTCTCCAGCAAGAATCCAAGCTCCGCCAGTGCCATGGAGACTCGCCGCAACACCGGCTTGCTGGGCAATAGAGCCCAACTCAGCCACTGCTTGGCCCGAACCACGAGCCACGGCTAATGAGACACGTTGGTCAGAAAAGAGAGCCCAACCTGCAGCATGCTCCACCGATTCCAACAAGACCACGCAATGTTCCGGCAATCCAGATTCCCTCAGGGCTGGCCTGATGATGTGCTCCATAATCGAAGCTGCGGTACCGAGAGCATCACTACCAATACGGAAGACGACTGAGTTACCGCTCTTCAACACTCCTGTCGCATCAGCAAACACATTGGGGCGACCTTCAAACACAAACCCAATCACTCCAAGAGGTGCTTTCCACTGCTCCACCTTCCATCCAACATGAGTCACGGTGTCAATCAGAGATGAAGAACTCATTTCGGCCTGTTCCCACATACGAAAAGCAGACACCATGTCCTCACGCATCTTTGAAGAAAGCACGAGACGAGTTGTTGAACGGCCACGAGCGATTGCTGCGTCAACATCTATCGCATTTGCATTAGCTACTTCTGAGAATATGGAATCATCTGACAACCTTTGTGCCGCCAATGCGTAGAACCGATTGACGCTCTCAGTGTCAACATTCTGTAATAGTTGAAAACCTTGACGTGCCGCTTCAACCGATGTGTTGACCAATGACTGAACTGCAAATGGAATGCGCCGCAATTGACCGGTGCCCGCAATTCCGAGCACCGTATCTCCATCCTCAAGAGACGAAGCAAAAGAGTCATCAACAGTTATGAGCCGAGTACCCACCAGTACTCGATCACCAGTTTTGAGTGCAGGCATAGCTGTCATTGCTCTATTCTGCACTCTGTGACTGATACTCAGAGTAATCCCTTCTATTTCCGCCAACTATTGAGTGGTCAGGACTACGCATCAGGAAACATGGTGGCCACTCAAATGGTCAATTTCTCTTATTTGTTAGGAGACCGTGAGTCCGGCGAATGCGTCATCGTGGATCCTGCATACGCCGTTGAACAGCTGCTTCAGATTGCCGAAGGTGATGGGATGCGCGTAGTGGGTGTCATGGCGAGTCACTACCACGCAGATCACGTTGGGGGCTCAATGATGGGACACACCATCGAAGGAATCTCCACGCTTCTCGAACATCATGATGTGCCGATTCATGTCAATAAACATGAGGTTCCGTGGGTGTTGAAAACGACCGGTGTATCGCACGACAGTCTTGTTGCACACGAGTCGGGAGATGTTGTGCACGTTGGTGCTCTTTCAATCGAGTGTCTACATACCCCGGGACACACTCCGGGTAGTCAATGCTTCCTCACGAATGGTTGCCTTGTTTCGGGAGACACATTGTTCTTAGAAGGGTGTGGCCGCACCGATCTGCCCGGTTCCAATGTTGGGGACATGTACGAGAGCTTGACCAGACTTTCTTCTCTCCCCGATTCCACCATCGTTCTGCCGGGCCACCGTTATTCGGAGCCGCCTGCAGCGCGCCTGTCCGATGTGCGAGACATCAATTACGTGTTCAAGCCAAAAACGAAAGAACAGTGGATGATGATGTTCGGACACGACTAGCCGAACTCAATTTGTCTAATGAGTGAATGCTGCAATTAATGCACTGATGCCCGAAAGCATCATCAAGCCAGCAACAAGATTTGTGAAGGCTTCCTCTCGAACGCGCTTTCTCATCGCATACCCAATTCGCAATGCGATGAGCAACGACGGTAAGGCAACTAAAGCACCAATGAAGTTCTCGTGGTTCAACTTTCCTGACCCGAAGAACAAAATCAGTGCACCAATATTTGCTATCGAGAAAACAGAATTCAGAGTTGCTCGAAAAGTTGCAGGATTCATCGAGCGAGACTTCAGAAGAAAAACCAGCGGCGGTCCGTTTGTCGATGTCGAGGTGTTGAGAACACCCGATATGAATCCGAGAATCCAGTCGTAACTACGGGCATTCTCGGGAATTTGAAACTTGCGAACAATCAAGATGGTGGCCACAAGCACGACCACACCAAGGCCAAATCGAAGAACCTGTTCGGACACCACATTGAAGAGAACGAGCCCTAAAGGCATGCCTAAATAGGAAAGCACCGACAATCGTCGAACTGTCTTCCACTCGGTATGTCGACGATCTGCCACCGCCTGGGTGGTGGTTGACACTGAAGCGACAAGCACCGAAACGACAATGGCATCACGCGGGTTCAGCACCAACGCCAACATGGGCACTGACAACAAGCCGAAGCCAAAACCCGCGAGTGATTGGGCAAATGCCGCCACTGCCACACATACGACGATCCAAATGAGTTGCTGAAGGTCCAAGGGGGTCCAATCGCTGTCTGGGACTTGACGAAGTTACCCCAGACCTCAGGAATCCCTGTTGATTCCTTACTTTCACCTTTACATTTCGTACACTTTGTCCCGTGGTCGGTCTGGCAACACCTCTCGGCATTCATGTCAATGGCAATCGCCTCATGCAGCGACTCTTTGATTTGGCTGACATCGGAGCCATAGATGGCGGTGGGTGCGCCCGTCTCGCGCTGACCGATGCCGACAAAGCAGGACGGGACCTTGTCATCGAATGGATGAAAGACCTCGACTTAGAGATTTCTGTAGATGTCGTGGGAAATGTCATTGGCATCTGGAACGTCGGCTCGGGCAAGCCTGTGATGACTGGTTCACACATCGACACGGTTCGTACAGGTGGCAAATACGACGGGAACTACGGCGTGCTTGCTGGTTTAGAAGTGATCCAAACATGTCAAGAACAAGGCGTGACACCATTGCATCCTCTTGCCGTGGCGTTCTTCACAAACGAAGAAGGTGCCCGATTTGCTCCCGACATGTTCGGTTCGATTGTGTACGTCGGTGGAATGAGTGTCGAGGAAGCTTTAGACACCGTTGGAATCGATGGTGCTCGCGTAGGCGACGAGTTAGAGCGCATTGGCTACAACGGGGCCACACCATGTCCTGGCATTACCCCACATGCTTTTGTCGAATTGCACATTGAACAGGGACCAGTCCTCGAACAGACCGGCATCACCATCGGTGCG
>Ga0222712_10001494_pt1 | contig 28839 bp, 26 predicted proteins | sample C33_657DmetaG_FD_165043 | JGI IMG/M metagenome (GOLD analysis project Ga0222712, IMG submission 165043) | Estuarine water microbial communities from San Francisco Bay, California, United States - C33_657D | ecosystem: Environmental > Aquatic > Marine > Unclassified | place: USA: California... | reverse complement strand
GTGGAAGCCGCCACATCTTTCTCATAAAAGGTGGATGTACGCGCACCACACTGACCATACAGCGAATTAGCAGTCACTTTATAAGCCAATTGACGCTTATCCAGAATATTTGCCATAAATGGATCACCCGCTTTCTTCGCCTTCTTCTTGGTATCCTCGCGCGCCTTCAGCAATTCCATGAGGATGGATGGCATGACGGACTTCTCATTGTTCGGCAGTTGCGCCCAGCAAACCACTCGTTTGCCCACTTTAGTCTTGACTGCCTTCGCCGCTGGACGTTCCGGGTTTCTTCGCCATTCAAATGTGTCGAATTCCACCTCTACATATTCGTAGTTGGGTAATCCATAGTAAATGTAGTTGCCTGCGCGATCCTTCTCGCCGTCCTCTTTGACCAGTTTGCCGGTCAAATCGTATTCTTTCGCCCACACTTTACTGCTGTGGCAGTAATTCTGGCTAATCATGGAAGACGGATACAGCGACGAGTAATCCACACAGGCAACTGGTTCATCAATGTAAATTTTGGTTTTAGGGGGTAAGACAATAGCACCTTCGTATCCGCCATCCATCTTACCCTTTTCCAAATCGGGCATCAAGTATCCCTTTTCCATGCATTTCTTCGCAACGAAACTGGTTAGCTTGATCCCTTGGCCTCGGAAAACCAGGAAATTGATGGGCACCGAACACAAATTTGCCATCTCCATGTATTCGGTCAAAACATCGATCTTTCGCATCAAATGATGCACCAGATTGCAATCCTGAATACAATATTTGGCAACAACTGCTCTCTCGGCATCTGTCCCATTACTCATTCTGAAAATATCCTGGGGCGACACATCGTCTTTTGCCATTCCCCATCGGAGTTTCTTGGTTTTATCAATGATGTCCGCATGGTGATCCGCTATGATCAAAACCTTGTATCCGTCTTTTTCCTCGATTGCCAACACGGTGAATTTCTTGCCGTCCATATAATAGTCGGAAGTGAATGAACTCACTTCAATATGGATAAAATCACCGGCGTGCAATCCAATCAAATTCTTGGTATATAGTTCTGTGCATTTGCCCAGAAACGCGTGATCCACATTTGCAATTTTCTTGATATCGTCGCTGATATTTTGTGAAGCAACATCGTCCAATTTGTACGAAGACAGGTTGAAGTTTCGGCGGAAATAACTGTACATATCAACTTGGAGTCTTCCGCTCATGACAACATAACGCAAATCGTATTCGCCACTTGCAATTGCAATTTTAGTATTTTCGATGCTAATATTAGTAGGATCATTGCGCTCTCGTTTTCCGCAAAATTCGTTGCGTCTTCTGGATAATTGCAGGAATTCATTGACGCAATGGGTTTCTTCGGCTCTGCGGAACAAGAACTCGTAATCAAAACCGAAGATGTTGTATCCGATAATAATGTCAGGGTTTTCATGTTGGACAAGTTCCGCCCATTTCAACAGAACCGTCTTCTCCGCCTCCAGCTTATTTCCATCGATGATGGGGACGGCCTCAATGGTTGCGCCTTCCACCTGCGTGCATCCACCCAATACAATGCAATGGTTCAAGTACGGTTCGGCACTTCCATAATTTAAGAAAGTTGACCCAATCATTGTAACTGGATCACCCTCCAAAGGAGGAAACATTTCCGTTAATACTTGGTCAATGTATTCTACTTTTTGGTCGCGACTGTAATCCGGATTCAGTACTATATCAATAATGGTGTTATTCTTGGCGGCCTTTAGTCCTGACTTTGTTTTAACTACATGGTTGTCATCATCTTCATCGTCAGAATCGATCGCAACATCTTCTTCGTCGTCCTCCTCGTCTGAGTCTTCTTCTCCTCCTCCTCCTCCTTCGATAGACCGTAATTTACTGAACATGGACTCTACAGTTAGCACCTTCAAAGCATCTGCATTCTTAGCCTCCAAATTGTTGAACGGCGTTTGTAAGACCTCGGCAATCAATGCATCTACGTATGCCTTTTTAGGAACTCCCTGCTTGGGATAAACTAGGTCAATGCCTTGAACTGCGTCGTATCCAAACGCAGTCATCACCATTTGTTTAAATATGATTGCAGGATTTACAATAAGTTTGTGGTAGTTATCCATCATATTGATGGCCAACCGTTTATAGGTCTTCTTGGGCAACGGGAAATCACCGTGACTACTCCCCGCCTCAATATCAAAACTCATTATCTTGTAAGGGACAATGGTTTCCTTTTCGGGCAAAGGTTTAATCAAAGTTTGCGATGCCACATATTCGTATGTGCAAGTAGTTGTTTTAATTGCGGATTGCGGAGCCCTTGTCGAAACCATTATCCAGCCATTGGGATAAATTTTGGTCAAATGGAAGAATCGCAAAAGGGGAGGCAAGTTTGCCTCATACAGCTGAGTATGAGGTGTAAAAGGTCTTACACGTCGCCCACCGTCAGGCAACTGCTGGTACCACAAATTCTTAACCTTGTTCATAACGACTGTGTTTTTGAAGACCAGCTTGACAAACTTGGATTTTTTACCTGCACTGAATCCATACAATTTTTGACTATCCACCAATTCGAAATTCGTAATGGAATCCTTGTAGAACTCGCCAATTGACGACTTGATTTCGCGAACCATTGTATTAACCTTGCCTAAATTCCAGTCGTCGGCGACTTTAATATAAAAGAATGGCTCGAAATCATCTATAGTTATAGAACATGTTTCGCCCTTCTCATTAATCCCGTACATTTGCACGAGGAATTGCTTATCATCGCAACGCTTCTTTTTCTCCTTTTCATCATCGCTGGATGATGCTGGTTGTTCCAGTACGTCATTCAATACGTCAAAGTAGAAGAGACGGAATGATTTTGCTACTGCTATTTTCTTTTTTAACATTTTATTACTTAATGGGTAATTTATTTTAATACTTTCTGTTTATTTTGTTTGTTAAAAATCAATTTTAGGGGAAACTACGTTTATTCAGCCCTTCGGGTTTACGCCTGATGTTCCTCCTACATTATGTGAAAATGATTCACATAATACAAATAAAGTAATAACTTTTTCTTAATTAACGTCTTTGATTTCTTTGATTTCTTTTCTGACTTTTTCGACTCTTTTTGTTCTTTCGCTGTCTTCTTTTTTGACTCTTTCTACGGCCACCTTCGATTGGGTCGGGCGTTTTAATTTCATTATTAGGTGGTTCAGGTGTTTTTAACTTTACCACAGAACCAGCACCATTGTCATCATCACTTTCGGTAACATCAGCATTACCTTCGGTAACATCAGCATTACCTTCGGTAACATCAGCATTACCTTCGGTAACATCAGCATTACCTTCGGTAACAGCATCATCGGTAACAGCATCATCGGTAACAGCACCTTCGGTAACATCAGCACCTTCGGTAACAGCAGAAGTTTCTACAGCAACCGCATCAGGATCAGCATCAGCACCTTCGGTATCAGCGACTTCAGCTAAACTAACTAGTTTTTCAATTAAACTTTTTTCTTCTTCATTCAACTGTTCAATTTCAGCATTTTCTTTATTTTTTTCTTCCGCAATTTGCTTCAATCTTTCTTTAATTTTTTCTAGTTCTTCCGGGCTTCCTCCCCTCATTTTTCTTCTTTGGTTTTGATTACGACTTTGTCTTTTGTTTCTATTTTGTTTTTGTCTTTGTTTTCTACTAGGCATTATATATATTCTAGATATTTTTATTTACTTGTTCAAAATAAAATCATTAATTCCTTTGATAACATTGGACCCAATTTTACGCCCATTCACCTTAATTTGCGATAAATACTCTGGCTCCGAACGAATACGATCCACAAATTCCAGAAAACTTGAAAACGGTTTCATTATCTCAATTGCTGTCGTCGAACTAATTCCAGGAATTTGCATCAATATCATTTGACCAATATTTTCCTTGGTAATATTCGCCTTCTTGGATACTTTGACAACATCGCAATAGTCAGTGGACTCTACAGATTTTTCTAAAGGAGGGTTGGTTAATTCATGAGTGTTTAAGGGAGGGGGTATGGGGGCAGAAGCCGTAAGCGAAGCAACACCGAATCCGTAGGGTTTTCCACCTTTCTTAAACTCTCTCGCAACCTTATCCGCCATGCAGAGAATGTACATGGCCGTTTCTGCTAAAGAAACTGTCCGATGCACCGAAAACCCCTTGAAATAATTGAGAGAAGCGATGCACGAAATTACCAGCTTTTTATCCTTGACGGTAGAGAGCATTCCTTCCAATAAATAGACAACATTATGGGGATTCGGAAAACAATTTGTTAATCGATAAGACTGTTCTGAGTACCGCCCATCCTTAATGCTGGCCAAAAGGTCTAACAACGTCTTTCTCTCAATGCATAAAAAAGTGGTTGTCTCGTCATCACTTGTAAATAAAATATCACCAAGTTGCAAGACGCGTTTCTCCAACACAATTAATTCTTTGTTTAAGTTTTCATGGTTCAAACATAACTCGTAGAGAGAAGTTTCTCTTTCGTCGATAATTACCTTCATTTAATGGGTTATTCATTTTATCTTTATATCTATGTGTATGGTATATAAATGGATAGACCCAAGCAAAGGGAAAAGGTCCCAAAACATTTAAGAAAAAAAAAAGAGGCACCAAATAAATAAATATTTATCGAATCATTGCAGCAAAATCATCATCACTAATTTCCTTGTCGCAAAAGATTTTCAAGTAGCATCGCAAACAGACCATTGTATCAATTAATGAATTATGCAATTCAAATTGATTAGCATCTTCTTCAAATAGTAACTCGTAGAGAACCGATAGTTTGACAAACCGGTTAAGACCGCAAAACTCCATTCCCTGCATCATTGTGCAGCTAATTGGTTTGGTTGAAACGTCTTGATAAAAGATGTCGCGCATTTCAGGAAATCGGTTCCGCATAGATTCGATGCGAATCATTTTGCTGTCGAACCACATATTGTGCGCAGCAATTGCGTCACATTTCAAATACATCTTGTAAAATGTGGCTAATGCCTCGCCAATTTCCATTCCACCATCACATTTCTCTCTTGTAATTCCAGTAAGTTTTTGGACTATTTCCGGAATTTCCACATGTTTGGGAATTTTTATATAGGTGTTGAATACCTTCTTGACCTTTTGGTTATCCACATCGTAGAGAACCGCAGACAACTGAGTAATATAAGGATGCAACTCTAAATCCTTATATTGCAATGGAAGCAATGACTTATTGATGAGACCAGTGGTCTCTGTGTCAAATACTAAGACACATCTTGATATGGCTTTTGATAAAGGCAAATTATACATGGTATCCAAATCGCTGAGAGACAACTGTTCTAGTTGGATAGATTTAGTTCGGGTTATCATTGAATGCTGATTGAACAATTCGTTTATCTGGGTCTTGAAACGGGTCTCCATCGAGTGAGTATTATATTCGTGAAATTTGGCAAACATTTTAATTAGTAAATTTGAAAATTATTGGATTGGGTTGGATTGGTTTTATGCTTTTGAATAAATTAGTTTTTTAATTTCAATTTTATGTTTTTTTTGTTTTGCGCCGTCTAAAATTATATTTTTTGGTTTTGCGTTTTCCTCCGGATTTTTGTAATTGTTTATAAATTTCTAATTGTTGTTCCAGATGTATAATAGTCCATTTATGTGCACCACTTTGTGACATAAGATTTGCTATTTTTTCACTTGTGAACCATTTTATATATGAGTATGAGTTTATTTTGTCATCAATTGCTTTTTGTCTTTTTTTTAAAATTTCAATTGCTTTTTCTAAAGTATGCATTTCATCGATTTTATTATTGCTTCGTTTAATGTTATAAATAATATTTTCTTTTCTGCCGGTTTCGGATTCGGAATTATTAAGAACTGCGTATGGATGGTCTTCACCATCAACAATATTAACATTGAAATTATGTACATATACACGATTTGCTTTATTAATAATTTTGTCGTCTTCACTTTCTGACTCACTCATTCTATACAATATTCCAATAAATTATTCCGGCCTGGCCTTTAACTCATCCGGCACCTCATTTGGTGGTCTGGACCCTGCTCCATAAATGTCCGGCAAATACGTTGTTTTGGGTGTGAAATACTGCGGTTTGCTGACATATCTGTCCACATAGGCCCCCGACCTAACGGCATTCTCTGTAACTTGCGTTCCACCCCAGTTGAAATCCATTGGATTCTCACTCTCTGGTCCCTTCTTTGCAGTGCTTTCGTGAATAACCTCAAGTTCAGTGCGTTGCCCCATGTGTAATCCATAGGGGTCAAATCCCGCATACATTCCTTGATTATATGCACCATCTCTGTTGGCGTCCAAAACCTGAATTGGGTTGCCATCAATGGATGATATGTTGCCAAAGACAGTTGGGTCAATATTGGGCGGGGTTCCGCCCTGCAAATCAAACGGACTTGGACGCATTCTGTATACATCGGTGCCTTGGGTAGTCGATTCATATTGGAGGAAAAGGACGGGACATACTGTTCCAGCCCTGCGTTGAATTTCTAAATAGTTAATGTACTCGTCCAAATTGTAGAATGGCAATGGGTCATCCTTTGTCTTTGTGTTGTACAAGAGAAGCGTGTTGCCCTTGCGAATTAACAAATCCGGACATCCAGTTTCTTTAGACATTGTCGTAGTCATTGCTTCTATTGTTGTGTAATAATACAATCCTGCTAAAAATACAACCAATGAAAAAACTAAAATAATTTTTGTGTTCATTTTTTTATAATCCTAATATATTATATTCATAAAATATATAATGAATAAGACTGTTGTGGGAAAGCTGTATATGATTGGATGCGGTCATTGCGATGAATTGGTAGAACCATGGAACCAAATGAAAGAAAATGTTGAAAAAAAAGTCATGGTTGCAGGTGACATTGAAGCTGCTGAAAACCATAAATTATATGAACTAAATAAGCAATATGGATCAAAAGTTGAAGTACAAGGCGGATATCCTACAATTTACAAGATAAAACGTGGTGGTAAAGTTGAATACTACAATGGAGAGAGAACTGTGTCCAAGTTAATTGGATGGGCGTTGCAAGGAAAGCAAAGTTTTCGTAATAAGAAAAGCAAGAAAAGACATTCCAGAAAACATCCAAGAAGACACCGATAAAAATAATACGTTATTTGATAAATGTATTATTTATAAGGGAACCAAGGTTCCCTTATGATCCCTCCTTTATAGTCCCTTCTTTAATTTTATTATTGGTATGGGATCATAAGGCGTAAGCCCGAAGGGCTGAATACGACGAGTTCCCTTAAAAGGGAAGAGTCAAAGAGAAACCGTAGGTTTCTTTTAGCACTTCCATCCAACTAAGGTAGTGGAGCCAATTGGTCTAGCAACTCTGCAATTGGAGTTGGGGTATCTAGAACGCTGACTGCATCCCAAAGTGAAGCACTTTCCAGGGGTCTTTCCGTAATAAACACTAGTCCAAGAATCATTTCCAACGGTGGGGAATAGACCCATTTTCTTGTCTCCTCCTCCAGAATTACGATTAATTAATTGTCCAGCAGTTCTTGCTCGTTTTGCAGCGTTATACAAGGTCATTTTATATATAGCCGAAAGATATTTTTAAAAGAAACCTACGGTTTCTCTTTGACTCTTCCCTTTTAAGGGAACCTACGGTTCCCCTATGACCCCTCCCTTAATTTTATTATAATCTTTTATTTTAAAGGGAGGTTCCCTTTATAGTTTTGAAAACCACATAAAAATATAATTACTACTAAACTATTATTACTAAATATGTCAGCGCAACAACAAACCATTAAATCTATTTTCAATTCGGATGATGATATTCGCATTGAAAAAAATGAATTAGGAAAGGAAATCTACGTTTTTGACCCATACAATCCGCTAAACAAAGAGATTGGACACAAGGATATTGAATCGATTCTGCAAACATACGGAATCAATGCTCCAATCACCAACATCAATCTTTATCGTCGCGCGTTCATCAACAAGTCTTATTTGCGTCGCCCCGAATTGGAAAACCAGCAGAACAATATTGTGATTGTGCCTAAACCGGCCGATTGCATGCCTCTCCACACCAAATCCAACGAACGATTGGAGTTTGTCGGGGATGGGGTTCTTGAACTCATTGCCAAATGGGTTCTTTACCTCCGTTTTCCTAAAGAGAATGAGGGTTTTATGACCGAAAAAAAAATTGCCCTAGTTAAGAACGAAGCAATCGGTAAATTAGCGTACGAAATGGGTCTACATAAATGGGTAATATTATCTAAGCACGCGGAGTCTAAAGATACACGAACCAATTTAAAGAAGTTGGGATGCGTGTTTGAGGCTTTTTTAGGTGCAATTTTTCTGGATTACAATCGGATGGAGGTGAAAGATGAGGGACATCTTTTTGAGAACGTGTTTTTGTCTGGACCTGGGTTCCAGATGGCGCAAATATTTGTGGAAAAAGTTTTTGAGAAACACGTGGACTGGATGAGCTTGATACGAAACGACGACAATTTCAAGAATATTTTGCAGGTGAAGATCCAGAAGGAATTCAAAGTTACACCCGAATACATGGAAGTGTCGGAACAAAATGCAGAGACCGGTTACCATATGGGTGTCTATTTATGTCTGGGCCAGCCCATATTTGGGTTGACTCACCAGAATTCTGTCCCTTACAATACCTTTTCTGGATTTCAAGAAGTTCATGATTATATGTCGGTGAATTCAAAGGTTTTCATATTTTTAGGCGAAGGCAAACATAAGATTAAAAAGAAGGCAGAGCAAATTGCATGCGAAATGGCAATCAAAAGATTGGGAGAAACAAATTGAGTATTTTTGTGAGTTTTTTAATGTTAGTGATAATATATACTATGGCATATGAAGAAGTAGCATGGAGTGACTCAGAAACAAAAACAAAATCTACTTATAATAACTCATTAGAAATCGAACAATTAAAACGGAAAATTGACCCAAAATCGGAAGAATCCATAATTGTAAAAATATGTAAAAAAAAAGAAATGGTTGATGATGTTTTTTCTGAAAAGATAATTGAACCAAGCCCGTTAATTATAGATAAAACCAAGGACAAAATAATTGATCGTGCTTATGTCTTGGGTCGTTTGCGCAAAATGATGAATGGTGAATCTGTTGAAGAATTAAAATTGAAGGCGAAAGAAGAAGAAGAAGAAGAAAAAGAAGAGGCAGAAGAAGAAAAAGAAGAAGAAGAAAAAGAAGAAGAAAAAGAAGAGGCAGAAGAAGAAAAAGAAGAAGAAGAAAAAGAAGAAGAAAAAGAACCAATTAAAGCAAAGACAAAGAAACCACGAATTACCAAAAAACAACTTGCAATCCAAGAAGGTATCAAAGAAAACATGGTTGTTTTTAGCAACGACCTTTACGAAAATATCACCAAACCAAAAAAACACATCATACATAAAGCTTCTAGTTATTACATGACAAATCGCGCAATGTTTGTCCAAAAACTAAACACACTTTTCAAAAACCATACCAAAGAATTAAGCACAATCAACGACGCCGATGTTTCTTGCGACAAACGAACAACCGAAGATTTTGAAATACTAACTCATCAAAAGGTTGTTCGCGATTATTTGAACTTATATTCGCCATATCGAGGTCTTCTTATTTACCACGGCCTTGGTTCCGGCAAAACATGCACTTCGATTGCAGTTGCAGAGGGTATGAAATCAAAAAAACAAATTGTTATTATGACTCCCGCCTCTCTTAAATCGAATTTCTTCAGTGAATTGAAGAAATGTGGCGACGATATTTACCGCAAAAATCAGAATTGGGTTAAGACGGTCATTACAAATCGCAAAGACGCATCCAAAATCAGCAAAGTTGTTGGATTGGATGAAGACTACATTATAGAGAAAGGCGTCTGGTTAGGAAAGAAAACTGGCGCTCGCAAATTCGAAGACTTGATGCCCACCGAACAAAACGAAGTTGATGCACAACTTGATTTAATGATTCGCAAAAAATACGAGGACATCAATTACAACTCTTCTGCACTTGCAAAAATCTTGAAACAAAAGTCGGAAAATTACACAAAAAACCCGTTTGATCATAAAGTCATCATTATTGACGAAGCCCACAACTTTGTAAGTCGTATCGTCAACAAAATCAAAAAACCTGAATCAATTGCATATCGATTTTACGACTACTTGATGAATGCACAAGATGCTAAGCTGGTATTTTTAACTGGAACCCCCATTATTAATTATCCAAATGAAATAGCCATTCTTTTCAATATGTTGCGCGGATACATTAAAACATGGACATTCCACGTTAAACAAACAACGTCGAACAAGATAGATAGAGACGCAGTTTTAAAATTTTTCGAAAAGGACGGATTCAAGGTGTACGATTACGTCGAATACAGTGGAAACAAAGTCATAATCACACGAAACCCATTTGGTTTCGTCAATGTTTTGAACAAATCAAAAAAAGATCCATTTTCTGACTACAATGGCGTAGAATTAGACGAAACTGGAAATCTCAGCGATTCTGAATTTAAGAAACGGGTCAATGAAATACTGAATAAAAATGGCTTGGAAGTTCAAAAAGTCAGCTATGACCCAATCAAGGCATTGCCCGACGATGCAGAAAAGTTTATAACTAAGTTCATTGATCCAGAAACCGGAAATTTGTCACATTCTGAATTGTTCAAGCTCCGAATTCTTGGATTAACATCATATTTCAAAAGTGCTCAAGAGAAATTGTTGCCCAAATATGACAAAGACCGCGATTTTAAAGTGATTCCTGTTCAAATGAGCGACCACCAAATTGTACAGTATTCAATTGCAAGAAAGAAAGAAAGAAACGAAGAGAAACGCAATGCGATGCGAGTAGGCAAAGAATTGTTTGAACAGACATCCACTTACCGCATATACTCGAGAGAACTTTGCAATTTTGTGTTTCCCGACGAATATGAACGACCATCAAAAAAAAGAAAAGAAGCCGATGTGAATAAAGACGCAGAAGAAGAATTTGTAGAAGAAAAAGAAGAAGAAGAAGACGATACTAAATACACAGAAGAACTTCAAAAAGCGCTTGAGTACTTAAAAGAAAATGGAGAACGGTTTCTAAGTAAAGATGGTTTGCAAATGCTAAGTCCCAAGTTCTTACATTTATTGGAGAATTTGGAAGACGAAGACAACGCCGGTTTGCATTTGGTTTACAGTCAGTTCCGAACCATTGAAGGCATTGGTATCCTCAAATTAATACTGGAACAAAACGGCTTTGTCGAATTTAAACTTGCGAAGCGGTCGGGCGAATGGGATATTGTTGAAGAAGATGATACGGATAAGCCCAGGTTTGTATTGTATACAGGAACTGAAGACGCAGAACAAAAAGAAATTATCCGCAATATTTACAACAGCAATTGGTCGCAGGTTTCGTCCACGATTCGAAACAAACTAGAAAAAATCAACGCCAATAACTTTATGGGCGAAATCATCAAGGTGTTCATGATTACCTCTTCCGGTGCAGAAGGCATTAATTTGGAAAATACGCGTTTTGTTCATATTGTTGAACCATATTGGCACCCGGTGCGTATGGAACAAGTCATTGGACGTGCACGTCGTATTTGCAGTCACAAGAATTTACCAGTTGAGCTGCGAAATATCAAAGTTTTCCTTTACTTGTCGACAATTTCATCCCAACAATTAGAAAAAAATATCGAATTGAAAGTCCAAGATGACGGAAAAACCACGGATGAATATTTATTTGAAATCTCAAATACGAAAGAGAGAATTAATAAACAAATATTAACGGCAACTAAAGAGACCGCAATGGATTGTTCATTGTACAAAGGTTCCTGTTACACTTTTGGAAAAGTCATGACTAACGATTTTGCATCAGTTCCAGATATAGAACAGGAAAATATATATAGACGAAAGAAGGGCGGATCAATTATGCAAGTGCTTGGTAAAGAATATATCATACACAATAAGAAAGAATTGTATTCGGTTGATGAACCACATCATTATGTTGGTAATGCAATTTTGGAGGGTGGCGAATGGAGAATTGAGTAAATAATAATAAAATTTTGTATATTATTATTTGGTTTATTTCCTTCGAGAATTCTTTCGCAAATTTTTTCGAGAATTCTTTCGTTTTGATTTTTGTGCGCGTCGGGTTCTTTTTCCGCCACTACCAAATACTTTAACATCGCCACAACCGTATACACCACCATAATCTGGAACTTGTTTTTCTTTTAAATAAACTGACTTTTTTTCAGGGGTAGTTATATCCCACTTAATATCTTCTGGTGCATCAAGAATATAATATTTATCATAATTATCTTCCAACATACGAAATCCATTAGCCATTTGATTAGATATATTAGCTACCATACCCATTGCTGAATTTTTTTGTTGATTAATAGCTTCTTTACCAGCCCCAATTCCTTGAGTAATAAGACCAGTAACACCACTAACACCACCTAGAGCCTGAGTTACCGAACCCGAAGCAACTATTGCCAATGTAGAAACAACTGACACAACGAGCCCAACCATACTTAATGTATCAGTATTTTCTGCAGCATTTTTTATGTAAGGAATCGTAAAAGCCGATATAGCTGTTGTTTGAACTAAACCCCAGTATCGGTCTATTCCTCTATTTACATGTTTAATGGGAAATTCCCCATTCTTTAAGAAAGCAATAAATGGATGTACAAAAGTAACTAATGCATCAACCACTAGCTTAATAAGAGTTACAGCCTGCATAATATATACTTTTTTTTTTTCACCACCAATACCCATGGCTTCTTTAATACCAGCCTTAAAGCCAGTCATATTTTCCCACCAGAATTTATATAAATCTTCAACAGAACCAATAAGTAATTCAACCAACCCGAAAAAAGAGGATGATGCAGTATCTGGCCCAAATGCTAGTAATTTATAAAGGTTTGTTTTATTAAAAAGATTTAAATTAACTCTTACATCAACCAAAGAAATTTTTTTAAACTCACTAACCATATTTTTTTTAGAAATAAGTTCATCATCTACCATTTTAAATGCGTCATTAGAATTAGACATATAATTATTCTGCTTGAATAATAGATTTGCTACTATGATAAATAACAAAACAAGACCAGAAAAGTAAAGCATAGAAAATAAATTATCTTTACTTTTTTTTAATGTTGACGGTTCTGTTTTAATTATGTGTATCTGAGAAATTTTAACATCCGCAATACATTTAAGATTTTTGTTATTTTCTTTTTGTAATTCTGATTCATAACTTTCTTTTGTGGGGGGGTTAGTTGCAGTTATTATATGCCCACTGAATAAAAATGGGACTTTAAGTTTACCTTCCTTCTCATTTAATACTATATTATCGGTATCTCGTTTATATCCTTTCATGCAAAAATACTGATTAGACTTAAAGATCTCACTTTGGGTAGCGGTTTCTGAGTCAGTATACTTAAATATTTGTGTACTTAAATATTTATTAGGATCAAAATGTGTATCATCCGGATTACCACCATTGATTTTATTTTGTTTTAATTTTAATTCATCAGTAATTTCTTTTATAATATTAATAATAGTCTGAGCACGAATTGTACTAATTATACGAACTTGTTCATTCAAAATATCTTCAGTATTCTTATTTATAAATTTTTCTTCGTCAAGATCAATTCTATTTTCATGTAAAATTTTATCCATTATATTTTCATCTAATTCAGAAATTCGATTACCTAAATAAAGATATGTGCTAGATAATGTTAAGAACATTGCTTGGAGTGATTGGGGTGATTGGAGTGCTTGGATTTCTTGGGGTGATTGGTCTGATTTGTGTGATTGGGGTGATTGGGGTAATTTGAACAAATTTCGCTCGGTTGGTAATTTGAATCTACTAAGACTAGAACGTAACATTATACAATACTTAAATATATTTATTTTTGTTACTTTGATAGCAAAAACAATTTAACGCTAGATTTTATTTTTTACACCTTTTTCTTATCAGGCATATAAGTGCCTCACAAGCCTTATAAAACGCACCCCCTTTATTGGCATAAGTAATGAAAAAGTTACATCAAAGATGCAAAAACGTTCTAAATATTTTACTCCAAGTTTTTCTAAATATTTTACTCCAAGTTTTTCTAAATATTTTACTCCAAGTTTTTCTAAATACTATTATTGAATTAATTCATATATATGCGCTAAAAAATATACTTTCGCGGATCTACTGACGCGGATTTGGCAGTTTTTGGGACATAGGCTCCACCCGACCGAACTCGTCTCAATGCATTGTTGCGGACATTGATATCTTTCACAGTGGTAAAAGACATGGCTTTTGCTTCAGCATTCATTGTTCCCACACCAATTTCTGTAGCTCTACGTCTAGCAACCACAGAAGAAGCATCTCGATTTCCACCAATAAACTTCTTCTGTTTCAAAATTGCATTTGTAGGGGCTTCTGTATAGGTTTCATAGTAATTTTTGCGCCCCATTGCGAAACTGCTAGTTCCATCACTGGTTATATCCTTTTGAGGCATTGCTTTCAAAGAATATAGTGTTCCATTGTTGATTCCGTTTATTACGTTCTGACCAATTTCCATTATATACTATGAATTATAAAATGTTTTGTTTATTCATTTTGTGGTCATATTCATTTTGCCATTGACTAAATCAAACTGATTCCTATATTTGATTCCCAAATTGAAACTCTGTTGAATTGAATTTGTTTGGAGATTTTGTGTTGCTGGTTTGAAAGAATATATGGAATTTTGTATAATTGGAACACTTTGCGGTTGTGGTCTATCAACAATTAAGTTTTTTTTAAATAACCACTCCTTGTTCATATCAGTCATTAATTGTTTGTAATTGGTTTCGCGACCTTCAACATCACTAAACCCCTCCATCTGTACCACAGTTGGCGGGACAATCATATACCAGCGATCTTTAAACTGCAAGTGTTTCCAATACATATCAATCGCATATTCTCGTTTATTTGTAGTGTCAGCCAACAATTTGGTAATACCTTCTCTGTAATTTGCAATCAAGGTGTCATAGTAATGTTGTTGTACAATATAGCCAGTTGTTGTCTGACAATTAGTAAGTTTTACACAGAAATCGCCGATTGATTGAAAAGGCGGGCAAATGTTACCAGAAATGATGAGAACATCCCAGTCTGATTTAATTGATTCACAGAATAGTCCCAAGTTTTTGAGAAAAAGTTCGGGGTCCAAGAACTGAATATCGTCTTCGCAAACAAACACATAGGGCGAACCATTCTGTTTTGCTTGTTCCAAACATTTTAAATGGCTCATGGAACAGCCAACGGCACCATTTGCCAACTTAATAGCATTAAAACGATTGCCAACAACATTAATTTTTGCAAGTTCTTGTTTTACATGGACTAGACGGTCAATCCGGTGTTCCAAATTGATATAATGGGTGTTTTCCAAAAGAATGGTTGGTATTAAAGACATTTATTTATATAAGACTTATAATATTATATTGTTTCGTGAAATATTTATTTTTGCAATAATGCAAGAATTTCATCCAGTTTCAGTTTCATTTCAGCAATGTCTTTTTCCATTCTTGCAATAATAATTGTTTCATTTTTGTCAAATACGTGTTCTGTGTTTTCTCCCCATTGGACTTTTTTTAAAGGCATAGCCGACTGGGAAGGCATAGCCGACGAAAAAGGTAATTCCTCAACTGCAAAAGAAATGGGTTCGGTGTTTTTCAAATCCAACTTTAAAGCCGTAGGCGACTGTAAAGCCGTAGGCTTTGTAACTGGCAACGAATCAGCTGGTTTTGGTATTTCAATATCTTGATCTCTTTGTTTCATATATTCTTTGACCGCGGAACCAAGATCCAAAATTGCCTCGTCTTTTACATTTTCAGTGAAATGCGGAATAGGAATATCCTTCTTGATCATTGATTCGTATTCAGCCTGCCTTCGAGTAAATTGGTCAGTGAGTTGTTGTTCTCTACTCTTTACAGTTTGATAAGGTGCCGTAGGCGGTGCCGACTGATAAGGTGCCGTAGGCGGTGCCGACTGATAAGGTGCCGTAGGCGGTGCCGACTGATAAGGTGCCGTAGGCGGTGCCGACTGATAAGACTGTTGAACAGGTACTTGTTCCACCTGCAAACTTTGCAACATAAAATCAATGGCTTTTTTATTCATATCCCTGAGAGAAATGTTTTGCCCATTATATTGATTGTACACATGACCAATCACGGACTGAAACCATCGTTCTTTCTCTCCAGACGGTGCATTTGCAAAGTAGTTAATTGTCTGTGGCGTATTGTTGATAACTTTCCATAACAAAGATTGGTTGTTACTATGAACAAATTGTGTCGCCATCGTTGTATTTTCTCTCCAATATATTTTTAAATGGATTTATATTACAAACAGTTTAAAAAATAAACAAGTTAGAAATCTAAATGGCTGAATACATTTTTGTAATTTACAGTTGCCAAAAAAATCTAGAAATTGCAAACAAAATGCACAAGATGTATTTCAGCAATACACAATTGCTGAATTCACTCAAATTAAAAGTCCTAATTGTCTATGGAGATACTACAATTAGGCATCAGTTCTTAGTAAAAGATGACAAATATTTGGTTCTTCATTGCGAGGATGATTACGAGAACCTTTGTTCCAAATCATTGCGACTATTCAAAGCAATCCATTACCTTTATCCAAATGCACTCGGCTGTTTCAAATGCGACGACGATATTATTATTAATATGAATTCACTTATTCAATTTATCAATTATTTCAGGACCAATGTAATTGAATATACTGGAACAGGAGTTATGGTTAAAGAGAAGAAAAATAATGTTGTTCATTTAAAATACAAACAAATGGGTACAACCAAAACAATCAATACGCCTTCCGCCATTTATTGTGGCGGACCCATGTATTATTTGAGTAAAAACGCAGTATCCATTATCAGTGGTGTTACAGAAGACGAATATACCCCTATTTTTTACGAAGACTTGATGATTGGTCACATTTTGAATAAAAGCAAGATTTTTCCAGTTCAAACACGGTTGTACTCAGACCATTTATACGATTTTCAAGAATTATCGTTCCATAACACAAGAAAACAAAAAACGCTTTTTGTAAGGATTCACGGTGGTCTAGGAAACCAGATGTTTCAGGTGTCAGCGTGCGCTGCACTAGCACAGAAAAATAATATGAATTTTTTAATTGTAAATAGTAGTATTCTAAAACAAACATTTACGCACATAGACGACAATAATTACTTGTTGAATACCGTGTTTTTAAATTTCAACAAAATTGATTTGGCACATATCAATCTAAGCCAGGTTATAAATTATAAAGAAAAAGAAGAAGAGTGTTTCATTTACAATCCACCTGCACCATTTGACAACGATGTTTTTATAAATGGGTATTTCCAGAATGAAAAGTATTTTTTGAATATTAAACCGGATTTAATAAATATGTTCAAACAAAACGAGGTTTATAGCAATTTTGTTCAATCAAACCATGCAGAAATTGCGAAAAACAGTTATTTTATTCACGTAAGACGAGGCGATTATTTGAAATCAGACCTTTACGCATTTGACGCAGATAAATACTATAAAATTGCGATCCAGCATGTTTTGTCACTTACACCTGATGCGCATTTTATAATTGTGAGTGATGACATTGAGTACTGTAAGAATTATGCAGTGTTCAATCAAATTAAAAAAACCTTTTTAGATTTGCCCGTACTTGAAACCTTGTACTTAATGTCGTTGTGTGAAAAAGGTGGTATTTGTGCCAATAGCACATTCAGTTGGTGGGGGTCTTATTTGAACGAAAATCCAAATAAGGTTGTAGTTTTCCCTAGACAATGGATACAGAAACCGTGGCCCAATGATATTTATTATGAAAAAAGTGTCGTGGTATAAAGGGCGTAAGAGAAGCGAAGCTTCTCTTAAACCTTCCCTTTTTGTTTTAGTAAATAAAAAATGTGTATTATAAATACACATTTTTAAATGGATTAGTTAATTAATTTTTAAAATACACATATAAAACACATACAAAACACATTATATATAAACTTAACAAAACTCACTTAAATCTATTCCTGCCAATGCACACCCCACAACGTAAGAATGTCCAAACGGAAACTTAAGATCTTCTATTTTTTCTTTTAACAAATCCACACTTAACTCCAAACAAGTTACACCCTTATCTTCATTTCGAGGACCATCAAAGTCATAAATAGTAATACTTTTACCCTCATCCAACAACTTTTTCCAATACAAAGTTCTTTCCCTATTCTTAATCAATTCATAATACTCCTTACAATAGACATCCTTTCTACTAGTAACATAGTCCATATCTCCTCTCTCCTCATAGCCCTCAAAACGAGCACATAATATCTTTTTTCCTTTTCCCTTAGGATACCTTCTTTTAGGTTCCATTTGAGCCTTCCACCAAGCCTTAGTAACCGTCTCATCAATCCCTTCAAAAATCTTACCAGATTGCCATCTACTTTCAAAGTTCCAGTAACCATTATATCCTCCCTCAATAGGAGTCATAGGACTAAAATCCCTCCTATCTTTACTTAACTTTGCTTGAGCACTAGTAACATTTAAGTTAAGGGACTCGGGGTCTAATTTAACAGCACGAACCCCTCTTAAGTTCATACTAGCAATATATATCTTTCCTTTCTCAGTCATCTTACTTATTTTAACTTTCTTCTTAATACAATTTATAATAAATACTTTTAATAAAAATGCAAAAAAAGAGTTCAATTTTAAAGGGAACGTAGTTCCCTTTTGAACCCTCCTTGCTTTTAATTAATTAATAAAACTTATATGAAAACAAATTATACGAAAAGACACTTATACACAACTAAATTTTTTATTTTTTTTTAACTTGGCCAGCATCGTTTTACTGCCCACACTTACCTTTTTCACGCTGGCGCGACAGAATGCACAGCACGGTTTTGTATTAATGATTTTTTCGGTGCAATCACCGCAAAATTCGTGGCCACATCCAAGCTTTACAAATTTAGAACATGAAATATCATCGTTTAGACAGATACCGCATTCTTTTTTTGCGCGGGAAGTTTCTTTGCAGAATTCCAATGCAATTTTGTAATTATGTTGTACCGAAGGCTGAGGCGAAGGTTCAGACATATGTTCAGCAAAGGAATCCAGAAATATTTTCACAAATAATCGGAAAGCGTCATTGCTTGCGCCGAATATCACGGTAGGATTAAACTGCGACTTTATAAACCTGCAAAACATATTCTGCATATCTTTCAAAAATGCATCGAGAACCGTAATCATTATTCCATCGCTTTCCGATGGTTTTACTTCATCCACGAACACTTTGTATTTTTCACACTTGGGTTTATAGTGGCCAGTTATACCACAGAATGAACAGCAACGTATGGTTTGTGTAGTTAACACGCGTCTAGGTTTCTTTACAACAGTTGATGAAACAAAGACAACTTCCGGACAAACAATATGATTGGCTGAACGGCATTCGCCACATCTAGGTCTAAGTTGCATTTTATTAACAAAAGTTTTTACAAATTATTTTTACAAATTATTTTTATGCTTATAAAATTTTTACAAAAAAAGATTTCAATTTTACAAAAAAGATTTCAAAAAAATAAAATTTTTTTAATTAACAAACAAATTATATACAGCTTGTGAATTTACGCACATTTTTTTAATATCTGCTCGACAAAACGGACAGCACGGTTTTTTGTTAATTATTTGTTGAGTACATTCGCCACAGAATTCGTGGTTACATCCAAATTTTATTATATTCTCATTTGAAATATCATCAGACAAGCATATACCACATGATTTGATACAATCATCTGCATCCACACACAATTGAATAATGGGTTTTAGTACGGGCACAAATTGTGTTTGTGCCATAAATCTACGCCGATGAATGCGGTCGTATACAAACATACGAGACACGTAAAATTGCACAATATTTTGTAAAAATTCTTCATCAGATAGATGGTACGCATAATTATAACCGCGCCACTTAATGTAATGTTTTGCATAAAACTCACGCCATTCTACACGATTTGTAGAATACCATGGTTGGTTAAGAATGTGATCGATTTCTGTGCAAAAGGTTTCGTACATATGACACCTTGGTTTGCGATGGTCAATGCTTCGACAAAATGAACAACGACTTGGCATTTTTTTTAATTATTTATATGTTTTATACATATAGATAATTTTCAAAAAAAGTTTTCGATTTTAAGGGGGAACTACGTGTCCTGCGTGCATAGCACGCTTCCGCCCCCTATGACACTCTTCCGTTATAAAGGGAACTACATATTCAGAGAAGCGCTAGACGCGACGCACCTTATAGGGCGGAATAACCGTAGGTTCGCCCTACTCATCGCTCATTCTCGGTGCCAGGAAAAACACGATTCTTGCCTTTGTTTTCTCATCTTCGTCTTCATCTGTAGATTCAAGTAAATAAGTGGTTTTCAACGGATAATTCTCGCTTACTTTAATATTGATACAGTCGCTTACTTTGTGAAATGCACAAATGCTGTGTAAATGGGAAAGTGAGAATGACATGTTCAATGTCTCGCCTTCATTAATGGCAAACAAAGTCAGATCGTCAATTGGAACAACAACACTCATATTCCCACTTTCATTGCTTTTGGCGGTTAATCGCAATTCGTCCTCGTTGCACCGAATTAAAAGGTCCGCACCAAACTGTTTGAGTTGGCCCACAATACTGGCAAAGTTGGACGAGGTCAATGAAAATTCGGCCTGGTAATCTACACCAGGAATTTCCATCATTTCGGAATCCAATTCGATCAAAGGGAGCTCAAAATGCTTGTCGAATGACGTCTTCGAACTGATAAAATGCAAGAATAATTTGTCGGAGTCTGAATCATTGTACTCAATATTGATTTGCTGGCTTTCTTCACGTGTATTCAAGATGCGAAAAATAAGCTGGGTGCTTAATCCAATGACAGATGTCCCTTCTTGAACATACTCGTCAAACCAGCCAGATGGAATGAAAATTTCAAAAACAGAAATATGGGAGGAATCCATTCCTTGGGCATAAAGCCGACCTGGTTCAAACATTAGATTCACATGTTCGCAAAAGAGTTTCATATTCTGGAATATACTGGTGAAAGCCTTGGCCTTCTCTTTATTGGTAATGACAACACGCATTGGAATGAATTATTTGGAAACAAAGGTTTAAGTTTATTTATTATATTATTATAGTTGTTTTTTAATAACGGTAATTGATGGAAATGAACCATAAATTTTAATGTTATATCCATCTGCAATGTATTTTTGAATGGCTGGATTCATCTTAGTTTTTTTATATTTATTCATCCATTCAACTTCGTCTCTATCTTCACTTCCACCTTCAAAAATAATAATTCCGCCTTTTTTCATTTTTGGATAATAATTATTGATTGCATACTCAAATACATCTCCATTATTTGCAATATCAATATGAATAATATCAGCATCGCCAATTGAATTGTGTAAATTATAAAAATCGCCATGCAAAATTTTTACATTATCAAACCCATTAAATTTTTGCAACAAAATTTCTTCATTTGAATGATTTCCGTCAAACTTGTCAAAAAGATCGTATGCAATTATTTCGGTTGTTTTGGTTGCAGCATTTGCAAAAGATTCCAATGAATATCCATCTAATATTCCAATTTCCACAATTTTTGACGGATTTGTAATTTGAACAATTAATTTTACAAATTCTCCGTATGTTATGTCTTTTTTGTTATAGGAAGTTCTCATATAAATAATATTATAGTGAATTCTTTATTATTTTTAATAACATATTAAAAATAACTTATGTCATATATTTATAAATGATACCACTATTTAAAGTTTTCATGAGCAACAATGTTGCACAGCCCTTGATTGATGTAGTGACTTCCGGATTTATAACACAAGGACCCAAAGTTGAGGAATTCGAAAATGCTTTAAAACTGTTTATAGGAAATAAATATGCATTGACATTAAATTCAGCGACAGCAGGGCTAACATTGGCATTAAGACTTTTAAAAAATGCAGATGATAACTGGCCCGGATTCAATGATGATGAAGACATTGTATTAACTCCTGCATTGACATGTTTTGCAACAACTGCGTCAATATTAGCAAACCATGTTAAAATCCAATGGCTTGATGTTGATTTAAAAACATCCAATATTGATATTAATGATTTAAAAAATAAATTGAGTGAAAAAACAAAAGTGATTTATGTGGTTCATTGGGGTGGAAATCCAGTTGATTTGGATTCATTGAAAGAAGTTCAGGAATATAGTTTTCAAAAATTTGGATTTAAACCAATGATAGTTGAGGATTGCGCACATGCATTTGGCGCCGAATACAATGGTAAAAAAGTTGGAAACAGTGAAAATATTTGTGTTTTTAGTTTACAGGCTATAAAACATTTAACTACTGGCGATGGAGGAATAATAACATTGCCAAATGAAAGATTGTATGAAAGATGCAAATTATTACGATGGTATGGAATAGATCGTGACAAGCGAAATTACAATGGAAAAGATTTTCGTCTTGAAAACGACATAGTCGAATATGGATATAAATTTCACATGAATGACATAAATGCCACAATTGGCTTATGCAATTTGCCACATATGAATGAAATTCTTGAAAAAAATAGAAGAAATGCCAGATATTTTGACGAAAACTTAAAAAATATAAATGGAATTCAATTGATGGAGAATAATCAAAAATGTACATCAGCTTATTGGTTATACAGCTTACGTGTATTAAATGGAAAAAAAAATGAATTCATGACAAAAATGAAAGAAGCCGGAATCACGACAAGTCAGGTACATAATCGAAATGATATAAATAGTTGCGTGAAAGAATATATTGAACAATTGCCAAATTTGGATATAATGGAGAAAGAATTGGTTTGCATTCCAGTTGGATGGTGGTTGTCACCAGAAAATTTAGAACACATTGTTAAAACAATTAATTTAATATAATATAATTTAATTTAATATAATATAATTTAATTTAATTTAAATACAATAATAATTATATGTTTATATATTGTTTAAGTTAAACAATTAATGAATACTTTTTTCCTTCAAACCAAGCAACTACATATTTATTTACAGCACAATGATAAGTCGTGCACGTTTTATTTAATTTAGTAGCTACTAAATTTGCGCATTTTAAATAATTTTCATTCATAGTATCATCAAATATTATAGGAACAGATGTATTAAATAAATGTAAATTTTCATAAATACCAACCCTATCTGCACCTGCATCGACTATTAATAAATCATATTTTTTTTCACGAATTCGCGGTTCTAATATATCTACATCTAACCATTTTGTTTCTCCAAAAATTTTGCTATTATTTTGTTTAAATGGAACAAAAATATATTCGCTATCATATTTATTCATCCAAATTACATCACTTTCAATTGAAATCATTTTATAAAATTGTGACAAAATTTTAGTAGAATTGCCACTTCCTATTTCTAAAATAGTGCTTCCAAATGGAAGAATTTCAACTATTTTATCAAAACATTCTTTTGTAATACTCCAATCATCCAATGGCCAATTATTTGATATTTTTAAATAATCAAAATATTTCAAATTATGAGAATTCATTTATATAATATTAATTATTATTAATATTATTTAGTATAAACGCATAAATGACAAACTATAATTATTATAAATAAACAACATTTCCATTGTTTATTTTAAAATCCATAGGGTCAGCATTGCTATAATTATAATTTGTTAAACGAAAGTTTTTCCACGAACCAAAGTAAGGTCTATCAATTCCACACATTCCAGCCAAAGCACTCATGCCACAGCCAATATCAATAAAAACTGCATTTTTATATTTTTTAAATTGCCATGCAATAGCCATTTTTGAAATTCCAATTCCAAACAAAAATAAATCCGCGTTTGAGTTTTTAATTTGTTCTCCAATGCTGGTAATTATTTCATCAGTATTGTCGCAAGAAAATCTTTCAGGAACTTCAATATAATCAAGAAAATAATCATTTTCAATATAATTTCTGTATTCTGGATATTCCATTAGTTTTCTAATTATTTTATTTTTTTCTGAACCTCCAATTAATGCAATTCGGTTTTTAAAAGTTTTAAGTAACCATTTATTTGCAAATAAGCCATAAATAATATCCATTGGAAAATCTACCATTCTATCTGGAAAAATTTTTTGATAATTTTTCAACATGTTAATATTCAATTGGACACTCACATAGTCAACTTTATAAACACCTTCTTTAAATTTTTTGACAAATTCATCAGTTAATGGTTTTGAAAAATGTCTAAGTGGCCCATTTCCAACAACGTTTTTATTTAAAAAATGGAATTCTCCATCATAAACTCTCAAAATAACAACTGCATTTTTTTTATCAACATTTTCAATAATAATATTTTGCAATTCAATTATTTTATTTTGAAAAAATGGATAAAAATTTGGGTCATTATATTCAACACCATTTAACTGTTCAGGATCAATATTTGAAGTTCCTTCAATTTTGTACAAATCATGCATTTAAATATATATTATATGTTGCAACATATATTTAAATATATGTTGCAACATATAATATATATTATGATTAGATTGATTGAACATAATGATTATAAAAGATTTGTTAAATTAATTGACACAAATGTTAATAAAAATGATTTTGAATTATTTGTTAATAATTTAAATAGTAATAGACATATAATTGTTGTATATGAAAAAGATAATCAATTAATAGGAACTGGTTCTTTAATAATTGAGGCAAAATTAACTTATAATATTAGTTATCTTGGTCATGTTGAAAATATATTTGTAGATGAAATGCATAGAAATAAAGGAATTGGTAAACAAATCGTGGAGAATCTAGTTAATTATGCAAAAGAAAAATTATGCTATCGCATTGATTTGGCGTGCGATAGTAAATTAATTAATTTTTATAAAAGTTTAGGATTTAACAAACAGTTAATATGTATGTCAATGTTAATTGAAGAAAATTTTAAATAGCTAGATATTTTTTAATAAAATTGGTAAGTAGCCAAACTTCTCTATTAATTTATATCAGGTAATATTTAAAATATTTAAGCAATACAAAACCCCATGGGGGTGTTATTTCAAATCGTTACCGCGTAATTGGAGAATTCGTAAAATTGTTGAATGTCCTAATTTTTAATTATTCAATGGTATAAATCTTTACTAGTATAAATGCATAATCCATAGTTTATTAAATCTTGTTTTGTACATTTTGTTCCCACAAATTTTTTATGAAATTCATACCATTTTTCGGAATATGTTTTTTCTATTATTTCTTTTTGTTCACGAGTTAATCCATTTTCGGTTATTTTGCAAAACATATCAAATGTATCTTCATACGAAATTGATAAAAAACGTTTTTGTTCTCCATACCATAATGTTCCAGAACCAAAATGTATTATTTTTCTATTCCAAAAAAAATCAAAGCTATATAAATTTGGAATAATTTCAGAACCTGATGAAAAATTCAAAAATTTAATTTTATAATGTGGGTTGTTGTATAAAAATTCTATTATCATAGAACCAGTATCGGATGTTGTGTTTTGTATCCTGTTTAAATTTATATGTTGTATATTTGAAATTGTTTTCAAATTAAAAAAACAATTATGAACCCATAAATATTCAAAAATAGGCGAATCTGATATTTGTATATTTGATAACCATTGTATCCTTTTTGGAGCAATTATATCATAACCAGAAAGTTCTTGAGCTACGTCAAAATTTTCAACAAAGCACATATCCGCATCAAATATACATATGAAGTCAAAATTATTTTTAAAACATTGTGATATATTTTGAATTATAAAATTCAAAATATCACAATGTTTATCCGTAGTATTATTTGTTTTATGAAGGTTTTGATCAAATTTAAAATAAATAATGTCGTCTTTGTGTTTTAAACAAGCATTTAAAACATTTTCTTTTGTATTTGACATAACATTTATTGTATCTTCATTCGAATCATCAATCACGCATAATTTCCAATTGCAAACTTTTAAATATTTTTTAAATGATTTGATTTGTATATCTATAAATTGTGAGTTATTAAAGTATGGCACACAAAATAATACGTTCATTTATTATATAAAATAAATATTTTATATAGTTTTTTTACTTTAATAGTTGTAAAAATGCGTTATACTTAATTGTATATACATTTAATCTATCATTTGAACGATTCAAATGAGTTCCTACTCCAAAACAACTTCCTGCTCTAAAATGAATAAATTTTTGATCAAACCATGTGTCTAATAATTTAAAACAAATATCATCTATTTCTTTAATATCTAATGATATTATAGTATGATTATTTACAATACAATTATTAGTACTATAACCATCATAATAGCCTAACTTTTTTATTTTATATTGTGGATTTTTTATAATGAAATTACCAATATCACTTCCGGTATCAGTTCCTATAGTATTATCCCACCTTATTTCTTGCATATTTAAAACTGTTTTCAAATTAATAAAAAATAAACCAGTATGTATATAATAAAAATTTGGATTAATATAAATATAAGGACCGGCCATGTCATAGCCATTTAATTCAATATTTAAATCAATCTCATTTTTTAATATACAATCACTATCTATATGACATAAAAAATCATATTTGTTATAGTTTGGTACTAATGTATTAATATTTTCATTAAACCAATTTAAATTTTCAATATGTCTGGGACCACCATGATTGGCGCGATTTTGTATATGAATGTTTTGTGGTATTTTAATATGTATAAAATTATTTTTATTTGCACTATCAACTATTAAGTTAAAACAATCATCATTTCCTGACAATATATCACAAATTTTAAGAAAATTTTCTTCACCATTTTTTATATCGGGAGCATCGTTTAAACAAATAAAATCATATGTGCAATTTAATAAGTTTTTATCTAAATTTTGTTTCATAATATCAATAAAATGAGAATTATCAACATAACAGGCTACAAAAAGTATTTTCATTTATAATATTAATTATAAATAATATGATAAATAATAACGAATTATTATTTTATTCTTCAAGCCATTTCATATTTTCTAAAGTCCATTCCACTGTTTTTCTTAAAGATTCTTCAAAATTAATTGGTAATTTAAACCCCATATTAAATAATTTTGATCCGTCTAAACCATAACGTAAATCATGTCCTGGTCGGCTTGAATGAAAATCAACCATTTCATAATCTAATTCTTTATTCATAAATTTTGCTATCATCTGTGCCATTTCTAAATTGCTAACTTCTCTTTCTCCAGAAATATTATATTTCTCACCAATTTCACCATTTTTTATTAAAAATAATACAGCTTCTGCTATATTTCTGGCATGTATATAAAATCTTGTGCCTGATGTTTTTTTATCTGGATAACTGTGTATATAAATTTTTTCGTTATTTATCATTTTTTTGATGCAAAGTGGTATAAATTTTTCGACATGTTGTCTTTCACCAAAAGCATTCATTACATTGACAATCATTAATGGAATTTTATATGTGTTTTCATAAGAAATGCATATTTGTTCTGCTGCTGATTTTGATGCCGAATATGGATTCGTTGGTTTATGTCTATCCCATTCTTTATATAATGTTTCTCCTAATGCTGGTCCAAAAACTTCATCTGTACTAAAATAAAAAAACATCTTAAGATTTGGCATCTTTTTTGCATATTCCAACATATTTAAAGTGCTGTAAATATTATTGTGAATGAAAAGCTGTGGGTCTTTAATACTATTATCAACATGTGTTTCCGCTGCCATATGAACTATATAATCCACATCTTGACCAATTTCCTTTATAATTCCATCTGGTAAAGGATTAACAAGATCATTTGTAAAAACTTTTATACGTGCATTATTCAATGTGTGTGTATCTCGCAATCTTTCAAATCCATTGCTAGCGTAGCTTAATTTGTCAAAAATAATAATATCCCAATCTGTATTTTTAAACACATGTTCAACAAAATGATGTCCAATAAATCCGCAACCACCAGTTATAATTATTTTCATTATATTTATAATTGTTTTACACTTTTTAAATTACTTAAACATAAATACATTTTTTTATTACATGACCAAATTTTTATGTTTGATGCCAATATGTTTAAACCCTTCAAATAAAATGTCAAATTGTGGCAAAGAAAGAATTGACCAATATGTTGAAGGATTTACAAAATTTTTTGAATATATAAATATATTAAATGAACATAATATTAATATTATAGTTTTTGACAACTCAATTTCAGAAAATGAAAAACTTCCGCAAGAATTATTAAATATTTTTCCTTCTAACGTGATTGTTTTAACTGGAAATAATAATAAATATGGGCAATTTAACAAAGGTGCAGGATTAATTGAAACATGGAATTATTTAAAAAATACAATAAGTCAATATGACTATTTGATTCATTTTGAACCAAGACAATTATTATTAAATTTTAATTTCATTAATCATTTTTTAAATAAAAAATGTAATTTATTTACAATAGGAGACAGTTATATAAAACACTTTAATACTGGATTATTCACAATACAATGTGAAATTTTAATAAAATATATTAGTCAAATTGATTTGAATTTAATGGTTTTCAAACAAATAAGTATAGAATATGATATTTATGACTACTTTGTTAAAAATGAAATACCATTTTTTTTAAAGGAAAAAATGGAATTAATTTGGCATGATATACATTCAAATAAAAAATTATTAATGTAAAAAAAAACATAAAAATTATTAATGTAATTATATATAAAAAATGAAAATTATATATTTGCAAAATGGTATGCATCATAAAAATCATCATGCAATGATAAATTATAAAAATATTCAACTTTTTTTT
>Ga0222712_10001493_pt1 | contig 28849 bp, 25 predicted proteins | sample C33_657DmetaG_FD_165043 | JGI IMG/M metagenome (GOLD analysis project Ga0222712, IMG submission 165043) | Estuarine water microbial communities from San Francisco Bay, California, United States - C33_657D | ecosystem: Environmental > Aquatic > Marine > Unclassified | place: USA: California... | reverse complement strand
TGCCAGCGAGCACCCCGCCGCTGGCCGGCCATCAACAGGAGACACCATGAGCAGTTGGGACAACGCCTTCAAGGGCAGCACGAAGACCGGCATGGTCGGCTCGCACAGCTTCGGCGGGGCGGGCAGCTTCTTCCGCACGCCCTATGCGCGCGAGCTGGTCGGCGTCGATGTCGCCGTCAGCGGCGTGCCGCTGGACATCGCCACCACCAATCGCTCGGGCGCACGGCTGGGGCCGCGGGCGATCCGCCAGGCCTCGCTGTCCCTGGCCTGGGAGCGCCCCTGGCCCTGGCAGACCGACCCGTTCAGTGCCCTGGCGGTGGTCGACTATGGCGACTGCGAGAACAACAGCGGCGGCGGGCTGCTGAGCGTGGCGCACATCGAAGCCCATGTGCACGGCATTCTGGAGGCGGGCGCGGCCTCACTGCTGCTGGGCGGCGACCATTTCATCAGCTACCCGAGTCTGTGCGCCCACGCGAAGTTCCACGGTCCGCTCAGCCTGATCCATTTCGATGCGCACACCGACACCTGGCCCTCGTCGGGCCATGGCATCAATCACGGCACCATGTTCTACAAGGCCGCGAAGGAAGGCATCGTGCGCCCGGAGTCCTCGGTGCAGATCGGCATCCGCACCACCAACGACGACACCCTGGGCTATCAGATTCTCTCCGCCCCCGACGTGAACCGGCAGGGCACGGCCGACATCGTGCGACAGATTCGGGAACGGGTGGGTCAGAATCCCGTCTACCTGACCTTCGACATTGACTGCCTCGACCCGGCCTTCGCACCCGGAACGGGCACGCCGGTGCCGGGTGGGCTGTCGTCCTTCCAGGCGCTGGACATCATCCGGGGGCTGGTGGGCATCAATCTCGTGGGCATGGACGTGGTGGAAGTGGCGCCGGCCTATGACCACGCGGAGATCACCGCACTGGCGGCCGCCCAGATCGCCATCGAACTGCTCTGCCTCTATGCGGAGTCCCCCGGCAGCCGCAACAAGGAGCGGGCGCCGCAGCGCCCCTGACAGGAGATCCGCGTGAACGACACCCCGCAGCACCCGACCGCGAACACCAACACCGCCTGGACTCCCGGCGACGCCGAAGAACTCTATGCCGTGAAGACCTGGAGCGCCGGCTTCTTCGGCGTGAATGACAAGGGCCATGTCTGCGTGCACCCGCTGCCGGGCGAGGACCTGGCCATCGACATTCCCGAGGTGATCGACGCCGCGGTGAAAGAGGGCTGCAGCTTCCCCCTGATCCTGCGTTTCCAGGACATCATCAGCGCCCGTGTGCGCCGCTTGAATCTCACCTTCCGCGAGGCCATCGACGAGGCCGGCTATGAGGGCGAGTACCGCAGCATCTACCCCATCAAGGTGAATCAGCTGCACGAGGTGGTGGCCGAGGTCATGGAGGCGGGCAAGCCGTTCAATCTCGGGCTGGAGTGCGGCTCGCGCGCCGAGCTCATGGCGGCGCTGGCGCTGGTGAGTGACGACACGCTGCTGCTGTGCAATGGTGTCAAGGATCACTCGATGCTGACGCTGATGCTCAACGCCCAGCAGCTCGGCCAGCAGGTGCTGCCCGTCATCGAGAAATACAGCGAATTCGAGCAGCTGATGGTGCTGGCTGATCAGCGCGGCCTTGTGGGCGACAAGGCCCCTCGGCTTGGCGTGCGGGTCAAGCTCTCCACGCGCGGCGCAGGGCGTTGGTTCGAGTCAGGCGGCTCCGGTTCCAAGTTCGGTCTCACCGTGCCCGAGCTGGTCAAGTTGGTGCATGAGCTGGAGAAGCGCCGCCTGCGCGAGCATCTGGCCCTGCTGCATTTCCATCTGGGCAGCCAGATCAGCGACACTCAGGTGCTGCGCACAGCCGTGCGCGAGATCGCCCAGTTCTATGCCGATCTGCAGGAGCGCGGCGTGCCGGTGCAGTACCTCGACGTGGGCGGCGGCCTGGGCGTGAACTATGGCGGCAGCTACGGGGGCGAGTATGAGGATGTGGAATCCTCCATCAATTACGGGCTGAAGGAATACGCCAACGTGGTGGTGTTCGCGGTGAAGGATATCTGCCAGGAACGCAGTGTGCCGATGCCGACGCTGCTGTCCGAAAGCGGCCGTGCACTCACTGCGCATCACTCCATGCTGGTGGTGCCGTTGCTGGGCGTGCATCGCCCCGACGCGCCGCCGATGCCCGAGCCATTGGCGGAGCAGCCTGCCGTGGTCAAACGCATGCAGGCCGCCGCCAAGGAGGCGAGCCATGTGCACACGCGCGGCAAGCTGACGGAAGTGATCCACGATGCCCAGGAAGCGCAGCTGGAGGCCGAGCAGCTGGCGCGTCTGGGCTATCTCAACATCGAACATCTGGCCTTCGTCGAGAGCCTCTACTGGCGCACGGCCCGCGAGGTGCTGCAACGCTTCGCGGCGCTGGACATCGAGCCGCGGCCGGCCGAGCAGCTGGAGCTGGAGAAACAGCTCACCGATCTCTACCTGTGCGACTTCTCGGTGTTCCAGTCCATTCTGGACCACTGGGCCATCGGTCAGGTGTTCCCGGTGATGCCGCTGGACCGCCTGGACGAGGAGCCCCGCCGGCGTGGCCAGATCGTCGATCTGACCTGCGACTCCGACGGCAAGATTTCCCAGTACGTCAGCAGCAACGCCAACAAGGCCTGGCTGCCGCTGCACGACTATCGTCCGGGCGAGCCCTACTATCTGGGCGTGTTCCTGGTGGGGGCCTATCAGGAGATCCTGGGCGATGCACACAATCTGCTGGGCCGGGTGGGCGAGGCCCACGTCTATGCCAGTGCCGACGAGCCCGGCAACTTCTGGATCGAGGAGACCATCAAGGCCATCAGCATCAAGGACATGCTCTCAACGGTGCAGTACTTCCCCAGCGATCTCGACCGCCGCATGACGGAGCTGATCCGGCGCAAGATCGAGGCCGGCGTGGTGAAGCCGGCCGAGGGCATGCGCATTCTCAACAACTACACGAAGCGGCTGGACGACAGTACCTACTGCGATACCGACAGCGTGGCGGCGCCCCAGGGCTGAGTGCCCAGGCGTTCGCCCAGCCAGGCGTCGACACTCAGGCGTCCGGCACCGGAGACCAGCAGAGACACTGACGCGGCCAGCAGCGTCAGCGCGAACTCATAGCCGTTGTTGCTCATGAACAGACCGTTGCTCAGGTGGGCCGTCACGATGGCCACCACCATGGTCACGACCAGCATCAGGGCGGCGGGCCGGGTCAGCAGGCCCGCGATCAGCAGCAGCCCGCCGAAGAACTCCGCAGACACTTCCATCACCAGCCCCGGTCGCATGTCTGGCCTGCACCCCAGTCGGCAGAGCGTGCGCGTCACCAATATGGCGGCCAAGATCGAGGCCCAGCGCCTGGGTGTGGGCGTGGGCTTTGTGCCACGGCATCCAGTGGCCGACCTGCTGGCGCGGGGCGAGCTGGTCGCGCTGTCCTGCACGGTACCGCGCCCGCCTCTGCCGCTCTACATGGCTTGGCGCAAGCACCAGGCCGGGCACGCCCTGCGCTGGTTCGTGGAGGCCTGCGCGCGCACGCCCTGGCTGGAGTAGCCGCAGACGAGGGCGCGCAGCGCCGACTCACTCGTTGAGCGTGTAGATGTGGTCGAAGCGCTGGTTCGCGATCATGTCCTGATTGTCGCGGCCATAGCCCACATAGAGTCGGGCCCGGCCCACCGCGCTGGTGTTCACGCCGCTGAGCAGGGTCAGGCGGTGGGTGGCGCCCAGCGTGCCCCGGTAGAACGCCGGAAACCCCGTCACCGCCGGATTCGCCACCGCCACCCAGTCGCTGCCGTTGTTGAAGTACACCGTGTTGCCGATCTCGGCCGCCACATAGATCTCGCCCGTCGCCCCCGTGTCATTGCTGGCCACCACCACGTCGCAGCGCAGCTCCGGCACCGCCGCGCTGCCGGTGTTCGTGGCCGTGACCGAGAAATTGCGGAAAATGGCCTCGGACGGCAGGCCCGACAGGCCGATGGCCAGCTCGGCCTGCACGCTGCCGTCGCTGCGTTCGGCCAGCAGCAGCTCCAGCGGCGTGCTCGCGCTGCGGTAGATGTTGTCGTTGCTGTTGCGGGTGTTGCGCGTGCCCCGGCTGCTGTAGGGCGCGCGCGTGTAAAGGCTGTCGGTGAAGGTGTCGCTGAAGAACAGCTGCGAGACGAAGTTGTAGGTGGTGTTGCCGGCCGCGCTGTAGAGCCGGGCTCGCAGATGGATGTGCGTGGCGCGGCCGCTGTACCAGCCCGGGTAGATCGTCTTGAAGCTCACCCGCCCGCTGGCGTCCGTCACCTGATAACCGCGCAGGAAGGTCTGCCCCACGGTGTTCGACTGGCCATTGCCGCTGGCATCGGAGTACTCGCCGGCCGCGTCGCAGTGCCAGATGTCCACCTGCACGCCCTTGGCTGGATTGCTGCCGCAGGCCTGACCGTTGCTGTCGTAGAACTGCAGATCCAGCGTCATCGGCGTGGCATTGAGCACCGAGCTGCGCGTGGTGTTGGTGGTGATGTCGGCGCGATTGAGTTTCTCGTCCACCCAGTAGGGCCCTTCCGTCATTTGCGAGGCCAGCGTGCAGCCCCTCTCGGCGGCCTGCGCGCGCGGCAGCGGCAAGGCCCAGGCCAGGGGCAGCAGGCCGAGTACCTTCAGGTGCTGACGGCGGGAGAGCGTGGGACTGATGGGTGCAGCGTTGCTGAGCGGGGGCGTCTGGCTGGCGTGCGGTGTCTTGGTGAACATGCGGGCTCCTGAGCGGCGTGATGCCCCGCGATTGACGGGGCGTGTCGCTCAGAACGGCCGGGGTGCAGGCTGGTTTACCGGGCTGGCGTGGCGCTCGGGGCTGGGTCGTCCCGATTGAACAGCCCGCGCAGCCCGCTGCCCAGGGACTGCACCGCGCCGCCCACGGCATCGCCCACCGCGCTGGCACCATCGCGCAGTTGCTGCCCCGTGCTGTCGAGCACGGTGCGCATGTCGGGAATGCCTGCCGTGAGGATGGCGTTGCTGAGTGCCGCCAGGATATCGCGCGCCGCTTCGGGCACGGTGGCGGCCTCCTGCTCCTGGCCGATGTCCTGCAGGCGCAGGTCGGGCAGCGGAATGGGCGCCCGCGCCAGCTGGGTGTAGAGCGTGACCTGCGGGTCGTGAATCAGCAGCTCGCGAATGATCACGCGCTTGCCCGGCTGGGCGTCCGGCGAGGCCTCCACCACCGGCGCCGCCGTGGCGCTGGGCAGCTTGTCGAGCAGGGCGCGGATATTGTCGGTGATCAAACGGTTTTCGTAGTTCACGCGTGCATCGCTGACCTCGATGCGGGTGATCTCGATGACATCGCCGAGCAGCGAGGGCAAGGAGACTTCGAAGTCGAGGGAGCCCAGCGCGATGGCGTAGGGCGACTCGTAGCCTTCCACGTTGGCGATGCTCAGGCCCTGGATGGAACCGCGCCCCGTGATTGGCGAGAGGCTTGCGCTTTCGAGGGTGACGCTGGAGCCCAGTGCGCTGGAGCCCGCCATTTCCACGCCGCGCCGGATCAGCTGATCGAAATAGACATAGGTCAGCAGCGCGAAGCCGATGGCGAGAATCAGGGCGATGAGGAGGAGTTTCTTGAACATGGGCTGGCGCGGTACTCTGAATGCATTGATTAGAATTTGTTCAAGTGTGCAGGCTTGGGGGGTGGGAGTCTAGGGTGTTGCCTCAAAGGTATTTTGCAACATCAATTCCTATCAAGGGTTAGATATGTGGGAGTCAACCAATTTGCGCGAATATTCCGCTTGATAAAAGCTGCCTAAAGGGCCTAGTGAGAGCTGTGGTGTAGATTTCTCAGGCCATATATTGCCCCAGCGAGTTTGGCGAAAATTGGAAGCGTCAAAAGTATCGTGACACTCAATGCAAGGCCCAATTGTATGAAAGAGTTGTCCGAAATGAAGGCGAATGGTTTGTAGAGAAACGAAAGAGGAGTCCCATGTCCGAATACCGCCAACACATTGCTGGTGGCCACCATTAGAAGAAAAAACAAGTAATAAATTGGAAAAAGAAAGATGGAGGCCTTGTAGCTCTTCGCCGCAACCAATTCTTGAAAGCGATCCCTGTGTCTCTCCGCTAGGAAAACGCAGGCAAGGAACCCAAGATCTACAAGGTTGGGAATCGGTGAGAAGATGATGCCCAAGAGGGACTGCGTGTTCACGAAGGGATTGACTTCCTCGCCCGGTACATTGTTCAGTAAGTGCCATGTGCTGGTAATGTCAATGGCGCTTAGTGTAACCAGTAGTATCAAGAAAATTGCTGGTCTCATGTCGCTGCTCCTTTTCAGTTAGGCTGCCCGTGGCTTTTAGCCACGGGCAGGTTAGATGGTATTAAGCTGGAATCAATGACTTCCAGTGTGATCATTGAACAGATAATTGAAAACAGAGGCTCCGGCGGCCCCAAAGAAGCCGCCAATGAATGCGCTGCCAGCGAGCTCTGCGCCGGCAATCACGAGCGGAGGAATCACAAACGGCAGCCCCCCACTCACCATGTCCATTTCCTCGTCGGAAAGTTCACGGGGTGCCGGGAGAGCCAGGGCGGGGTGGAATTGGCCGCAGGACAGTGCGGGTTGCAACGGGTTGATGGTCATTGGGTACATGTTGATACACTCCTTGTACTGATTGATTGTGAATGTTCGCGTCACGAGGCAGGGGGCGGATGGCTTCGCCCTTGTCTGCTCCGACACAGTGCCGCTGGTCTGTGTACTTCGAGTTAAGACCAGCATCGCGATTCCTGCAAATCGTCTTGTGCAGGCTCAGCCGAGCAGGTTGAGCGAGTCGAACTGCGCCTTGCAGGCCGGTGTCAGCAGGCCGACCGCCTGCATGTTCAGCGCGAGCTGGCGAAAGCGGTTGCGATTCAGGTCCGGGTGCTGCAGGCGGTACTCCCGCAAGTGACGGCGCATGGCCGGCAGCGGCCAACCCTGTGCTGTGGCGATCCGCGTGTAGATGTTCAAGGAGCCCGCGAGCGCCAGGGTGGCGTCCAGCAGGCGCAGGCTGCAGTTGTCGCGGGCGTGCGGATCCATGCGAGCGATGTGTCGGCGCAGGTGCTCGGTGCCGAAGTGCACGTGGCGTGCCTCGTCTTTCAGGATGTAATCCACGGCATGGCGCAGGGCCGGCGCACGGCAATGCCGGCGCAACTCCTGCAACCGGGCCAGTGCCAGACTTTCGATCAGCACCTGGCAATAGAGCAGCTTGTGCTCCCACGCCGGCTCCTGCAGGGCTCGATGGATGAGTTCCCGCATTGCGTCGCTGGGGGGGTGGATGACGCCGACGGTGTCACGCAGATAGCGCGCGAAGAACTCCACATGACGGGCTTCGTCGTGCACCTGGACGGCGCAAAGAAACTTGGCCTGCATGTCGGGCAGCAGTTGCACGAGCTGGGCACTGACCTGCAGTGCGGCCTGTTCGCCGTGCAGGATCTCGCTGATCTCCAGACCGTGCTGCCACCAGCTCAATTCGCGCTGCCTGTCTTCCGGCAGCGCCTCATAGAAACCGAAACCACACAGCGGATTGCTGCTGCGCGAGCACGGAAACTCCCGGTGCCGTGACCAGGCAACCCAGGGAATATCGGTGCTGGCATTCCAGCTGCCCGCCTTCGCAAGTTCGTGAAGCCGGGTCAACTGCGTGTTCTCGTGCTCGTACTGCCATGACAGCGTGCAAAGCATCGCCGTGGCGACGCTCGTGGCAGCGTCGGGCTGCAAAGTTGGATTCATGGTCACTCTCCCTGTGTCTCCTGCTTCCAGCGTAGACCCACTTTGACGCCCTGCAAACCGCTGCCTATAGTCGAAGGCGACAGGATGCAAGGAGTGCATGTCATGAGTGCAGTGAATCGTTCCAGTGGATGGAACCTGTTGTCCCTTTTTGAGGAGCGGCTGGCAAGTCACCCGCAGAAGCCGCTTTTCTCCTATCTCGGCCGCAACGGCAGCGTGCGCGAAGTCTTCAGCATGCAGCGTCTTCACGACGACTCTGCCGCGCTGGCCGCGGTGCTGCAAGCGCACGGTCTGAAGGGCACGGTCGTGGCGCTGATCTATCCGCCGGGCAGTGGCTTCGTGACCGCCTTTCTTGCGTCGATCATGGCCGGCGCGCGGCCGGCGCCGCTGTGCAGGGCACGCAGCCGCGACTGGCAGAGCATCGCCCTCACCCTGAAGCACTGCGGTGCCGCAGCCTTGCTGCTGCCCTCGGGCGTTGCGGAGTCGCTGCCGGCCGAAGTCCGTGCACTGCCGGGGCTGCAGATCCTGTGCACTGACGCACTGGCCGGCGATGCCAGTCAGTGGCGACGGCCGGATCTGTCCGCGTCAGGCACCTGCTTCATCCAGTTCACCTCGGGCTCCACACGCACGCCGCGCGGGGTGGCGATCAGTCACGACAACATCCTGCACAACTGTGCGCTGATCGCGCGCGCCTTCGCCATCGAGGAACAGGATGTCGGCGTGAGCTGGCTGCCCTTTCATCACGACATGGGACTGATCGGTCATGTTCTTGTGCCGCTCTACTGCGGTGTTCACAACATTGTGCTGTCGCCACGGGATTTCGCGGCCCGGCCTGCGGCATGGCTGGAAGCGATCGCGCGCAGTGGCGGCAGCATCAGCGGGGCGCCGGATTTCGCCTATGCCCTGTGTGCAGAGCGCATCGGTGAGGAGCAGGCCGCGCAGCTCGATCTCAGCCGCTGGCGGGTGGCGTACTGCGGTTCCGAGCGGGTCAATGCCAGCACCATGGCGCGCTTCACCCAGCGCTTCGCTGCCAGTGGGTTTCTCCCCGAGGCCGTCACGCCGTGCTATGGCATGGCCGAGGCCACCCTGTTCGTGAGTGCCTGCAGGGGCTTGAAGATGCACGCCCGGGAGGACGGTCGCTGCGACGTCAGCGTCGGCCAGCTCGACGAGCGGCGCGATGATCCCCGCATCCGCATCGTCAGTCACGAGGCCGAGGAAGAATGTGCCGAGGGCGAGGTGGGCGAAATCTGGGTGCACTCACGCTCGGTGGCGCAGGGGTATCTGCATCCCACGCCGGCGGTGGACGATGGCGAGACCAGCGTGTTCAACGCCACGCTCGAGCGCGAGTCCGGCTACCTGCGCACCGGTGACCTGGGCTATGTGCTCGACGAGAATCTCTATGTGACAGGGAGACTGAAGAACCTCATCAAGCGGCGCGGGCGCAGCTTTCATGCCGAGGACATCGAGGGCGAGGCGATGGCCTTGCTGCAGGGGCAGGGCGTCGCGCGCGCTGTCGCCTTCGATGTCGAGTCGCAGGACGGCGCGGCCCTGGTGCTGCTGCTGGAACTCGATGGGTCAGTGGCGGCGGCGCAGGTTGAGGCGCGTCTGCCAGAGCTGCAGACCCGGCTCTGGTACACGCCAGGCATTCTGGTCTCCCGCATCCGACTGCTGCCTGAGCGTGCGCTGCCGCTCACCACCAGCGGCAAGCTGCAGCGCGCTCGGTGTCGCGAGCGCTTCCTGGCAGGGGAGTTCGCCCATGTCTGAGACCATCACTACCCTTGTCCTGCGTCACCTGCACGCTGCCTGTGATCCCGAACCGGCGCCGCATGGCCTGCAGGCAGATACACCACTTGCCACACTGGGCATCCACTCGCTGCGTCTGATCGAGCTGGTCTACGAGCTGGAAGTGTCCCTGGAAGTTCAAGTCGATGAAGAACACCTGGCGCGTCTGCAGACTGTCGGCGATGTGCAGTGCATGTTTGCGACAGCGGTGAGTGCGAGCGGACGAGATCCCGAATGCTGGCAGCCGCCAGCCCAGGGCGCTGTGCCATGAGCGATCACTCTCCATCCAGCTGCGCTTCCGAAGGCGCGAGCCAGCCTGCCGCGTCGATTCTTCACATGAAGGATGTCTGCGACAGTGTCATGCAGCACCTTGCCAGGGTGGATTTTCAGCGCGCCTATGCCTTGCTCCCCGAGGCCGGGTTTCTGGAATGTGGTGTTCGTTTCGTGTTGAACGAGACGGGGCTGCGCGCCGAGTTCAACCGCAGCGAATTCTCTGAGCAGGAGCTTTGTCAGGCACGCGCGCTGCAGGCAAGCCTGCTGAACACGCCCTTGCCGCGCGGCCCACTCGAGCGCGTGCATTCTTTGCTGCAACATTGCAGCGTTGCCCTCATGCAGCGCGCGCAGCCCACGGCGCTGAACGCAATTGCGCTGACCCTGCTGCACCGATTGCGCCAGCCGCTGCGTCGCCGGCTGCCCTGGGTCCGTCGACGCGATGAGGCGTGCGAACTCCTCGTCAGCGTGCTGTTGCAGGAGCCTCTGCAGCGCGCCCGGCTTCTGTTGCGCCGGCATGCGCTGGAGCAGGAACTCCTGCGGCTGCGCCAGCAGCAGTCGCTGGGCGAGAATGGCCCGCCGCACTGGCCGGAGCGCAGCGCCTATCGTGCCTGGCTGCGGCAGAATCCGGGCTCCAGGATCCTCGTCACTCTGCACATGGGCCATTACCGCGAGGCCTTTCACTGGCTGGCCGCCGAGGCCGAGCCGGGTCGGCGGGTGATCTCGCTGCAGCGCGAGCAGGATGACACTCACAGCCATCGTCACCGGGTGGACGCGCGGCTGCAGCACGAGGTGCTCGGGCGCGCGCTCGACACCACCGCCGGCATCGTGGCGGCCCTTCGTGGCGGGGGCACGACGCTGGCCATTCTCTGTGACCTTGGTCCGCGCTTTGGGGCGACGGAGGCTGTGACGCTGTTCGGTCAGCCGTCTCAGCTGGTGCGGGGGCCGGCACTGCTCGCCCTCCTGGGGCGCGCGCCCCTCGTGCCGTTCGTCACGCTGTCGCAGGACGGGCGCGACTGCATACAGATGGCGCCGGTCATCATGCCGCAGCTGCTGGCCGGAGAAACCCTGGCGCAAGGCGTGCAGCGCATCACGGCGACGCTGGCTCAGTGCATCGAACGCTGGGTGCGCATGGCGCCGGAGCAATGGCGATTCCTGCCGGGCGCAGGCATGTTCCTGAGCATGGCTGCGGGGCATGACCATGAACGCTGAACTGTTCCGCAGCGACGTTCTGCAGCGGCAGACGGGCATGGCGATGGGGGACGTGCTGCAGTGGGAGCCGCCGCGGGGCCGCGTGCTGCTGCTCCTCTTTCTTGGGGTGTTCGGGCTGTTGCTGGGCTTCGCCGCGCTGGCCCCGGTCGCGCGCAGTGAAGTGGTGCGCGGTGTGATCAGCGCCGATGGGGGGCTTGGCAAGTTACATGTGCCAGCGGCGGGGCAGGTGGAACAGCTGCTGGTGCGCGAGGGTCAGCTCGTCGCCGGGGGCGAGGCGCTGCTGACACTGACACCTGCGGCCTACGAGGCGGCCGGCCCGCTGTCCCATCGCTTCGTGGCGGACGCGCTTGCGCAGCAACTGAGCGTTCTGCAATCACAGCTGGCACTGCTGAATGTTCGGCAGGCGCGTGATGAGGACGATGCAGCGCAACGGCGGCAGACCCTGCAGCAGGCGCTCGCATTGCAGGCGCAGGAGCAGGCGCTGGTGCAGCAACGGCTGGTGCTGGCTGACGAGGCCTTGCAGCGCAGCGCAACGCTGCTGGAGCGCCGGCTTGTCGCCCCCGCCAGCCATGCCCAGGCGCGCGAAGTCCAGGTGAGCGCCCGGCAGGCCGTCGTCGCGCAGGATCTGGCGCACAGCCGGCTGCAGGAGGCGCTGCTCGCGCTGGAGCAGGAAGCGCGACATGCCGCGATGGACCTGGCTGCCGAGACCCTGCGTCTGGAGCTGGCCGTGTCCCAATTGCAGGTGCAGCAGCAGGAGCAGGCGCGTCAGGCCAGGATCACGCTGCGGGCTCCGGTGCCAGGGAGGGTGGCGGGCCTGCTGGTGGCCGAGGGCATGTCGGTGGACCCAGCGCGGCCGGTGCTGACATTGCTGCCGGCGTCCGGTGAGCTGGTGGCCCGGCTCTTCGTGCCTTCGCGAGCCACCGGGTCACTGCAGGCGGGTCAGGTCGTCCAACTCGTCTACGATGCTTACCCGCAGAGCATCCATGGCAGTTTTCCCGCACGCATCAGCAGCGTGTCCGAGACCACGGTCGATCCGCGCGAGTATCTGGTGCCGTTCGATTCCGCGGAGCCCGTGTTCCTGGTGCAGGCCGCGCTCGAACGCGACAGCATGCCCGGTGCTCTGCGCGCCGGCATGCTGTTCACCGCACATGTGCAGACAGGGCGCGAAAGTCTGCTGGCGCGCATCACCGCGCCGCTGCGCCGGCTGGAGTCGTTGCTGTGATCCCGGATCTGTTTGCGGGGCGCCACGCGCTGCCGGTGATTCTGCAGTCCGAGCGGGCCGAATGCGGCTTGGCCTGTCTGGCCATGATCGCCAGCTACCACGGTCGGCGCATGGACTTGAACACGCTGCGTCAGCGTTACGCGATCTCGGCACGCGGCGCCACGCTGGGGGACTTGCAAGGCGTCGCCAGAGACCTGTCGCTGCAGACCCGGGCGCTGCGGCTGGAGATGGCGGATCTGACGTCCCTGCAGTTGCCTGCCGTGCTGCACTGGGACCTGAATCACTTCGTCGTTCTCAAGCAGGTCGGACCACGCGGGCTGTGGATACATGACCCCGCCACGGGGCTGCGGCGCTACGCCCTGGCAGAGGCCAGCCGGCACTTCACGGGTGTGGCACTGGAATGTCTGCCGCTGGCAGGCTTCGAGCGCAGCGAGCAGGTGCTGCGCTCCCGCCTGAGTGAGCTGTTCGTGCGCGATGCGGCGTTCTTCCCGGCAATGCTGCAGTTGCTCCTGCTGTCTGCCGCCCTGCAGGCCGCCAGCATCGGCAGTGCCTTCTATCTGCAACTGGTGATCGACGAAGGCATCGCGCGCTCGAACACTGACATGTTGACCGTGCTGGCGCTGGGCTTCGGCCTGCTCGCCCTCGTCAGTGTGGGGATGCGCTGGGTGCGCGGCATGCTGCAGCTGCACTTTTCCAATCAGCTGGGCTTTCAGATGGCGGGCAATGTGCTGCACCACCTGATGCGGCTGCCGGCCGACTACTTTGCCCGGCGCCACACCGGGGATCTGGTCTCGCGCTTTGGCGCGCTACGCGAGATCCGTCAGGTGCTTAGTGAGGAACTGCTCACTGCCGTGCTCGACGGCCTGTTTGCCCTGGCCGCCCTGCTCGCGATGTTCTGGTTCAACTCGCTGCTGGCCGTGGTGGTCCTGGTGTTCGTGCTGCTGGAGGCGGTGGTGCGCCTCGTTGTGACGCCGCTGTTGCGGCAGCTGTCGGAACAGCGCATCGCGGCCGAGGCCCGCACCAGCACGCAGCTGATGGAGTCCATGCGCGCCATCGAGATCATCAAGTTCTATTGCGCGGAGCTTGCGCGCATCCACAGCTGGCGTCATCACCATGCCGAACAGATCAATGCCCAGGTGCAGCTCTCGCGGGTGCTGGTGCGAGTCGAGGCTGCCTATGGCGTGCTGCACGGGGTCGAACATGTACTGGTGGTCTTTCTCGCGGCGCAGGCCGTGGTGGCGGGCTCGCTGACGCTTGGCTTCGTCACGGCCTTCATCGCCCTGAAGTCGCACTTTGCGAGCGCGATACGCGCCTTTCTCGACAAGCTGGTGCAGATGCGGCTGCTGCGCCTGCAGCTGGAGCGTGTGTCGGACATCACCTGCGCCGAGCCCGAATTCGCGTCGCTGCATCTGCCGGCGGTGCGCCTGCATGGGCCGGCGGCGCTGCAGCTGGAACGGGTCGGCTATACCTACCCCGGCCTGCGCAGTCCCGTGTTTGCTGAGCTGAGTCTGGCGCTGCGTCCCGGCGAGATATTGGCGATCACCGGCGAGTCGGGTTGCGGCAAGTCCACGCTCATGCGCCTGCTCGCTGGTTTGCTGGAGCCGGATGCCGGCCAGCGGCTGGTGGACGGCGAAGTGCAACAGGGGGCCGAGGCCTTGCGTCGCTACCGCGACAGCTGTGCGGGCGTGCTGCAGGGGGAGCAGCTGTTGTCGGGCACATTGCTGGAGAACGTGAGCATGTTCGCCGAGCAGGTCGACGCGCAGCGCCTGCAGCAGGCCGCCCGCATGGCGCGCATCGATGGCTTCATCGCCGCGCTGCCCATGGGCTGGAACAGTCTGGTGGGGGACATGGGGTCGATCATGTCGGCTGGGCAGGGGCAGCGGGTGCTGCTGGCCAGAGCCTTCTACAAGCAGCCCCGCGTGCTCTTTCTGGACGAGGCCACGGCCAATCTCGACCCGGCCGTCGAGGCCGAAATCCTGCGGGAAATCAAGGAGCTGGGCACCACGGCGGTGATGGTGACACATCGCGCCGCGCCGCTGCAGATCGCGACGCGAGTGCTGCGACTGGAGCGGGGTCGACTGCTGGAAGCGGACTAGTCCTGCGCCTCCTCCACAATCGTGGAGATGGTGTCCTGGTCGTGAATCTGCTTCAGCGCGCCGGTGAAGATGTTGTAGTGCCAGCCCTTCAGGTTGAGGGTGCCGGCCTCCACGCGGGAGCGGATCCAGGGGTAGGTCATCAGATTGCGCAGCGAATAGCCCACGGCGGCCTGCTCGCAGTAATTGAAGGTGGCGTGGTCGTCCAGCTTGGTCGGGTCGGCCAGCTTGGCCACGGGCGACACGATGGACATCCAGCGGGCGATGAAGGTGTCCTTGGGCATGGCTTCGGACTGCAGCACCAGCGAGCGGATGCCGCCGCAGCGTGAATGGCCCAGCACGATGATCTCGGGCACTTCCAGCACGGTGATGGCGAATTCCAGCGCGGCGCTGGTGCCGTGATAGGAGCCCTCGATCTCGTAGGGCGGCACCAGATTGGCCACGTTGCGGATCACGAACAGCTCGCCCGGCTCGGTATCGAAGATCAGCGCCGGCTCCATGCGCGCATCGCAGCAGGCGATCAGCACGTAGTTGGGGCGCTGCTCCTGCGCCAGCTTGCGCAGTTTCTCGCGATTCTCGGAAAAGTAGCCGTTCTTGAAGCGCTGGTAGCCAGCCAGAAGTTTGTCACTCATGTCGTCGTCCTGTTGTTGTCTCTGCGGCCAGCTGCCTGTCGCCGCTTGTTGCTGTCGTATCCGCAAGGGTCGCTGCCCGGCTCACTCGGGCAGGATGCGCAGGATGCCCGCGCCCTCGGTGGCCACGTAGATGTAACCGTCCGGCCCCTGCTTGATGTTGCGCACCCGGCCGATGCCTGGGAAAACATTCTCGCTGGCCACCACGGCGTTGCCTTCCAGCACCAGGTGCACCATGTAGTTGAACTTGAGCGAACCCACCAGCAGGTGCCCCTTGAGCTCGGGGCCATAGTTGTCGCTGGTGATGAACGCCATGCCAGAAGGCGCAATGGACGGGTCCCAGTAGAACACCGGCTGCTCCATGCCTTCGCCACTGGTGGCCTGGGCCAGCTTCTGGCCGTTGTAGTCCAGCCCGTAACCCACCAGCGGCCAGCCATAGTTCAGCCCGCTGCGGATGATGTTGATCTCGTCGCCGCCCATGGGGCCGTGCTCGTGCTCCCAGATCTCGCCGGTGTCGGGGTGGACTGTCAGGCCCTGCGGGTTGCGGTGTCCGTGGGAGAACACAGCGGCCTTGGCGCCGGGCGTGTTGACGAAGGGGTTGTCGGCGGGAATGCGGCCGTCGTCATGCAGACGGTAGATCTTGCCGCCGTCGCGCTCCAGCTGCTGGGCGTTGTCGAAATGGGCGCCGCGCTCGCCGATGGAGAAGTAGAGATAGCCCGCGCCGTCGAAGACGATGCGGCTGCCGTAGTGGGCGCGGCTGCTGGTGTTGCCTTCGCCCTTGTAGAGCACCTGCTTCTCCACCAGCGCATTGCCTTGCAGCTTCGCCCGCATCAGGGCCGTGTGGCTGCCGCCGCCGCCCTCGGGGCTGGAATAAGTCAGGTAGAGCCAGCCATTGCTGGCGTAGTCCGGGTGCAGCGCGATGTCGAGCAGGCCGCCCTGGCCGTTGACATGCACTTGAGGCACGCCCTCGATGGCGGTGAGTTCACCGCCACTCACGCGGTAGAGCTGACCGCCGCGGTTGGTTACCAGCAGGTCGCCGTCAGGCAGCCAGTCCATGCCCCAGGGCACGGGAATCTCGTCGGTCACGAGTTCGGTGCGAAAGCCGGGCTGGGTCTGTGCCTGCAGGCCCGTGGGCAACAGGGCGGTGGCCAGCAGGGCCAGGCCGATCATCGAAGCGGTGCGAAGCGGGCGGGGCGAACGCATGGGCTGTCCTCAGCGGGTGGGCCGGCGCACTGTCTGCCGGCGGGTGAGCGCCCGATTGTAACCAAGTCGGCGCGGGCGGCACACCTCCCCTGCACTCCCTTAGACGGGTGTCAGCAGGCGTTCGCCGGCAAAGAAGGCGGCCAGATTGTCGATCACCAGCTGGCCCATGGCCTGGCGGGTTTCCACGGTGGCGCTGCCGATGTGCGGCAGCAGCACCACATTGGGCAGGGCACGCAGGGCCTCGGGCACCTCGGGCTCGCGGGCATAGACATCCAGCCCGGCGCCGGCGATCACGCCCTGCTGCAGGGCCTGGATCAGTTCGTCCTGGCGCACGGTGCTGCCACGGCCGACATTCAGGAAGATGCCCTGCGGGCCGAGGGCGCGGAACACGTCCATGCCCACCAGGCCCTCGGTCTCGCGGCCGCCTGGCAGCATCGAGAGCAGGATGTCGCTGTCCCGCGCCAAGGATTCGAGGCTGTCGTGGTAGCGAAAGGGCAGGTCGGCCTGGCGGCGGTTGTGGTAGGCGATCTTCATGCGGCAGGCCAGGGCGCGCAGGGCGATCTCCTCGCCGATGGCCCCCATGCCGACGATGCCCAGCGTCTTGCCCGCCAGGGACTGGCCGAAGGGGAAAGGGCCGCGCGACCACTCGCCAGCGCGCACGAAGGCGTCGGCCTGCACGAGCTTGCGGGAGGTGGCCAGAATCAGCCCGAGGGCGATGTCGGCCACGGCGTCGTTGAGCACGCGCGGGGTGTTGGTGACCTGGATGCCGCGTGCGCGGGTGATCTCGAAGTCGATGCCGTCCACGCCCACACCGAAGCAGCTGATGATCTCCAGACCGGGCAATTCATAGATCAGGGGGTTGGTGGCCCAGGACGCCGAGGCCACCGCGACGCAGTCGGGGGCGAGGCGTGCGATCAGCGCGCGCTGCTGCGCGTCATCGAGCAGCCAGAGCTTGTGGGCGTCATAACGGGCCTCCAGCGCGGCGAGGGTGTCGGCGTGAAAGGCATTGGCGATCAGCAGGGGAGGACGTGTCATCATGGCCGCGAGTCTAGCAGACAATCCGCGGGTGACTGCGACAATCTGCCGCTTAGCAAGCCAGAGGGCTTGGGGTACACTGCCCGGCAGTGACGCAGCGGGTTCCTGCTGCCTGCGCCCCGAGCGAACTGCACCATCCCACTACGACGAGGTGAACCATGAGAAGAATATCCCTGTTGCAGGCTGCCGTTGCCGTCCTGCTGTCCGTGTTGCTGCACAGCGCTGCCTTCGCGCACAGCTCCGCCTCCGGTACCGTTCCGGGCAATGGCCAGACTGTGTCCTCCCCGGAAATGCTGATGCTTTCCTTTGACGGTTCCGTGCGCCTGGTGCGTCTGACCGTAGCGGGCAGCAATGGCGCCGTGGACGTGGGCTTCGTGCCCCAGGCCACCGCCAGCGCCACCTTCCACATTCCGATGCCTGTGCTGCCGGCCGGCGCTTACCGCGTCGACTGGACCATCCTCGGCGAGGACGGCCACTCCGTGAGCGAGAACTTCATGTTCAACGTGGACCCGAACGCTCCGGCGGCTGTCATGCCTGAGCACGGCCACGGTGGCGACGCGCACGTCCACTGATCATGCTCGATACCAGCCCGTGGGCGCTGGCGACCCTGCTGAGCAAGCTGGTCGCCTATGCCGGTTTCGTCAGCCTCGCGGGCACACTGTTCGTCTTCTGGCTCGGCACTCGCCCGGCCATCGCTGCGGCATCTTCCTTCTCCTGCTGGTCCCTTGCGTTGCGGGCCCGACTGCTATCCCGCTCCCGTCTTCTAGGCTTTGCCGCCCTTGCAGCTCTGCTTCTGCATTTTCTGCTGCAGGTTGGCCAGATCAACCAGAACGGCCTGCGCGGCATGGTCGACACCTTCATGGCCGGCATCGTGCTGCGTTCCAGTGTCGGCCACGGTCTGCTGCTGCGAGCGGCGGCACTCGCAGTGCTGCTCACAGGACTGGCGCAGGCCCATCAGGCGCTGCTCGCCCAAGGGCTGAAGCGTTTGCCGCCGCGTCTACTGGTGAGCTGGCTCGCCGGGATACTGCTCTTCGCGCTGTCCTTTGCCGTGCTCGGGCATGTCGCCAGTCTCAGCCTGCCGGGTCAGGTTGCGATCGTGCTGCACACCCTGGCCATCAGCCTGTGGGTGGGTGCGCTGCCTGCCCTGTACCTGCTCTGCGAGCGTGAGCCGGCGGATCGCGTGCTGCCGCTGCTGCAGCATTTCGGCCTGTGGGGCTGGGGCATCATCGGCAGTCTGTTGCTGAGCGGGGTGTTCCTGCTGACCCAGTTGCTGCAGGGGCCTGCCGATCTGCTGACAACCCCTTACGGGCGCGTGCTCGCAGGCAAGCTCTTGCTGGTGCTCGGACTGCTGGGACTTGGCGCGCTGAACAAGTTTCACCTGGTGCCTGCGCTGGCGCGCAGCGGGGCGCAGCGCCTGCGTCAGTCCATCGCCTTCGAGCGCGTCCTGGCCGTTCTGGTGCTGGTGTTGACCGCTGCGCTGACCTCTCTCACCGGCCCTGCGCACATGGGCTGATCCGCTCCAGCTCGTTGTGTGCAATGGATCTGTAAAGAAATTGTAATGTCCCGGGCGTTTCACTAGACTCCCAGTCAATGAATTACTTCGAGATTTCATACACCACGATGGGTGGTCTGGGCCTGTTTTTCCTGGGCCTCAAATTCCTTTCCGAAGGCCTGCAATCCGGCAGCATCGAAGCCCTCCAGCGCATTCTCACCGCCCTCACGCGCAACCGCGTACTCGCCGTGCTGGCCGGTTTCTTCATCACCGCCGTCGTCCAGTTCAGCAGCGTTTCCACAGTGATGGCCGTGAGCCTGGTGAACGCCGGCCTGATGGAGTTGAAGCATGCGATCGGCGTCATCCTCGGCGCCAATGTCGGCACAACCATCACTGGCTGGATCCTCTCGATCCCAGTGGGCAAGTACGGCCTGCTGCTGGTGGGATTGGGCATCTACCCCATGCTGGCGAGCAAGTCCGTGGCCGCCAGTGCCATCGGCAAGTCGCTGGTGGCCCTCGGGTTGGTGTTCACGGGCATGGAGTTCATGAGCGGCGCCTTCGCACCGCTGCGCGACGATCCGGCCGTTGTGTCCTACATGCACCTGTTCGATGCGCAATCCATAGGCAGTGTGCTGGCCTGCGTGTTGATTGCCTGCCTGCTGACCGTCATCATCCAGAGCAGCTCGGCCATGCTGGGGATCACGATCATCCTGGCCTCCACCGGCGTCATCGATTTCCACACCTCCGTCGCGCTGATCATCGGCGAGAACGTCGGCACCAGCATCACCACCCAGCTGGCAGCGATCAGCGCCAACACCTCCGCGGTGCGCGCGGCTCGTGCTCACGCCATCTTCAACATCGTCGGCGCGATTCTCTTCGTGTCGATGTTCCCGCTCTATGTCAGTTTCATCGACGCTCTGGTGGCGAATCCGGCCGATGCGCTGAGCCCTGACGGCAGCCGTCCTCACATCGCCTTCCACATCGCCGTGGCGCACACCATGTTCAACGTGATCAACGTGCTGCTGTGGCTTCCATTGCTCGACTATCTGGTCAAGCTGGTGGTGTGGCTGGTGCCCAGCCGCAGCGAAAAGGAAGTGCACACGCTCAGGTACCTGGGCAATCGCGCGACCATGGCCCCGGAAGTGGCGCTGCAGCAGGCGGATCTCGAAATGGACAACATGGTGGAAATCACCCGCGAGATGTTCAATCTCACGCGCGAGTACACCCTGGGCGAGCGGCACGACAAGGCGGCCTTCGAACGCATCAATCACCTGGAAGACATCACGGACAACATCGAGGAGGAGATGATTCACTTCATCACCACGGTGCTGACGGATTCGCTCACCCAGGGGCAGTCCACCCGTGCCTATGGCCTGATTCGGATGGCCGATGAGCTGGAGAGCATCGCCGACAGCCTGCAGTCCTTCAGCATCTACCGCTCGCGTCTGTACAAGCAGAAGGAAGCGCTGAGCGCGGACGCCTGGGACGACCTGAATACCTTCTACAACGAGGTGGACACCTTCGTGGGCCGCGTGGCCGGCGCCCGCCGCAAGCGCGCGGACTCCACGCGCATCACCGGTCTGCTGGAAGAGACCAAGCGCTTGAACAAGATGGCCAACACCATGCGCGACCGTCACCTGGAGCGACTCAGGAACGGTACCTGCCAGTCACTGCCCGCGCAGACTTACAGCGACATGTTCGTGGCTCTGCGTCGCATCAAGAATCACGCGGTGAACATCCTCGAAACCTACACGAACTGAGTGACGTTGATGCGCGCTCGCAGCTTCCTGGTCGCTGCCCCGGCAGAGGCCGCCGTTGCGCTGTTCCGCGGCTGACCCGCACCGAGTGAGCCAGGCGACCGCGGCTCCTGGCGATGCGAGGGCAGGCAGGATGCCCGCGGGTCAGCCGCAGCACAGACCACCCCCCGCCCCGGACCGCTCGAACTCGCCACGAAGAGCCATCGAGCGACACTCCACGCAGAACCCCTCAGCCCTCCCTCACCAGCATGGTGAAACTCAGCAGCGACACCACCGAGGCCGCCAGCATCAGCAGCAGCATCGGGTACACCGTGCCATTGAAGATCACCGCCACGGCCTGCGCCGCCACCGCCGAGAACGCCATCTGCATGAAACCCGTGAGTCCCGAGGCACTGCCTGCCAGCGACGGTGCCGCATTGAGCGCGCCGGCCTGGGCATTGGGCAGGGTGATGCCATTGCCCAGAATGGCCAGCGCCACTGGCAGGAACAGCGCCGCCGGATGCGTGATCCCGAGCACTTGCAGCAGCAGCGCCAGCGCCAGCCCCCCGATGCACACGCCGGAGCCCACGCGGATCATGTGCTGCAGGCTGTGGCGGCGGCCGAAGTGGCGCGTCAGGTAGTTTCCCGCCATGAAGCCCAGCGGCACGATGATGAAATAGTAGCCATACTCGTTGGCCGGCCGCTGCAGCACGCTGACCATGATCTCCGGCGCGGCCGAGATGAAGGCGAAGAACACCACCGAGACGAAGGACACGCACAGGCTGTGGCCGCGGAAGGTGCGGTCCTGCCAGAGCCGGCCATAGGTGCGCAGCAGATCGCCCAGGCCCGAGAACGCCACTGGCACCTGCAGCGTCTCCGGCAACTGCAGCCACAGCAGCACCACCAGCACCGCGCTGATCAGCGCCACCAGCAGGAACACGGAGTGCCAGTCGAAGCGCACCATCAGCTCGCCGCCCACGGCGGGTGACAGCATCGGCATCACCACCATGACCATCACCAGGGTGGCGATGACCGACGCCGACTCCCGCGCATCGTAGACATCCCGCACGATCGCCCGCGCCACCACCATGCCCACCGCGCCGCCCGCGGCCTGCACGAAACGGCCGGCGATCAGCAGTTCGATGGTCGGCGCCACCATGCACAGCAGCGAGCCGATGACCGCGATGCCCATCCCGGCGATCAGCACGGGGCGGCGGCCGTAGCGATCCGAGAGTGGGCCATAGGCCAGCGTCGCCAGGGCGATGGACGCCATGGACAGGCTCAGCGTGAGCTGGGCCACGCCGGTGCTGACGGCGAAACTCTCCTTGATGATGGGCACGCCGGGCAGCAGGATCTGCATGGCCACCGGGCCGAGGGCGGATACCATGGCGAGCAGCAGAATCAGGCTGCGCGACAGGTGGGTGATGGGCGCTGGGGGCATTCAGGGACCTGTGGGTGGGGAGGTTTGCAGGACGGCATCGCGGTCCTGCTGTGCAGCCGCATTGCCCTGGGAACTGAGAATCACGCTGGAACCCATCAGCCGCATGCGCTGGGCCTGGCTGATGTCATAGCCCAGGCCGAAGGTCTGGGCGTGGAATTCCTGCACCAGCTGCTGCGCCGGGGTCAGAGTCAGGGTCTCGTCGATGGCGCCCATCTGCACGCAGGAAAGCGGACTGCCGCCCAGAGTGCTCAGGCAGATCGTGAGATCGTTCTGCGGGAAGACCTCCAGCGACAGCCCTTCGGGGTGTGAGTGAAAGCGCGGCGAGGCCTCCAGATAGTCGATGACCTGGCGCACGAATGCGTCGTCCACGCCTCGGATGCGCACGGGCAGCGACATGCCGAGTCGGCGCAGCAGGCTCGGGTCGTTCTGCAGCGCCAGTTCGTAATTGCTGCGGGCCACCTCGTAATCGCCCTGCTGCCAGGCGGCCTCGGCGATGCGGGCCGACAGCCGCGCGCGCAGCAGGCTCTCCTGGGCCGGCAATTGCCCGAGTGCCCGTGCCGCGTGGGCCAGCGTCTGCTCGCTCTGGCCGCGCAGAGCCGCGATCTCGGCGTGATAGGCGTGGTAGTAGCCCTCGTTCAGGCTGAAGGCGCCGGCGGCGAGGGCCTGTTCCAGCACCCCTGCAATGACTCCCTCGCCCATGATGCGCACCAGTTCGGGCTCGATCCACTCGGGGATGTGCACGTCCAGCGGCGCATAGGGGCGCAGGCGGTTGAGCAGCACCTGAGTGTCGGCGAACAGTGCCGCCGCATGGCGGCTGGAGCGCCAGGCCTTGAAGCGCAAAGTCTGGGCCCGCAGCCGTTGCTGCAGCGCGTCGGCAAAGTCCTTCGTGGCCGCGTTCTCCAGGGCCTGTTCGTAGGCCGTCTGGTTGGCGATGGCGTTCATCAGCGCGGCGATGGAATCCTTCTGCGCCTCGTCGGCACTGTAGGAGCCGGTGCGATCGGGCTGGTTCAGGGCGGTGGCGCTGAGGGTGGCGGCATCGGCCGGGTAGCCCGCCAGGGTCAGGAACATGGCGCTGACCAGGAAGTGCTCGGCGCGGTTCATCACGCCCACGATGGGCTCCTGCTGGTCGCGCCACACCAGCATGTTGTCCAGGGCGGTGCGGGCCTCGTCGAAGCGGCTCTGGTTCATGTAGAGAAACAGCAGGTAGATCCACGGGTCGCCCACGCTGTCCGGGTCCAGTTCAAGGGCGGCGCGGGTCAGGTAGTCCTCGGCGTCCTCCATGCGCAGCATGCTGAGCGAGACTTCCGAGGCATTCATCAAGTAGACCGTGTCGGAATCGCCGCTGCTTTCTCCCGCCAGGGCTTCGTCTTCGCTGATCGAGCGGTCGCAGGCTTCCAGCGATTCGGCCGGACGCAGCGCCGAGAGCTCGACGGCGCAGAGCGTGTTCCAGGCGCGGCTGCGCTCGCGCGGATCATTGCTGCTGGCGAGCACGCTCTCGGCGCTGGCGCGGGCCTCGTCCCACTTCTGCATCTTGATCAGGGGCCAGCCCCGGAAGGATTCCACTTCCTGACCGTAGACGGCCTCGATCTTGTCGAGGTAGTCCAGCGAGGCCTGCTGATTGCCCATGAGCTGGTGCACGTAGGAGAGCTGCGAGAGCGTGAGGTAATGCCATTCCGGCGCGCCGGAGGCGACGGCGCGGCCCAGGGAACTGTAATTGGTCAGTTCCTCGGCGCGATTCAGGTGAAACAAGGCGCGTGCCAGATTGCCTTCCACGCGCACCAGCACTTCGGCGAGTGCGAACTGGGCGGCGGCCGAACCGGGCTGCTCGGCGATCCAGCGCTGGGCCACCTCGCGGGCCCGCACGTTCTCGCGCAGGGCCAGGGCGTCGCAGACCTCCAGCGCGCGGGCCTCGGTGATGCCGAGCATGCCGAAGCACAGGGTGGCGGCGCCGGGCAGGTCGATGCCGGCGAAGTCATCCTGGGCGCGGGCAGGGTGAGGCGCGAGGGTGAGTGTCAGCGCGAGCAGGGCGCCGGTCAGGGGAGCGAGCAGGGTTTGCCTGCCAGCAGGCTCCAACGCGGATCGCAGGCCGTTGCGCATCAGGGCTCCGCGCGCAGGGTGGCGCGGGCCAGCGCTTCCATGGGCTCGCGCATGCAGTCGCGCAGCACCTTGCCCAGATCCGTCACGCCGGGAGCCAGTTCCACCCGGTGGCCGAGCACGCGCGGCAGCAGGGTCTCGATGTCATCGGCACTGACGAAGCTGCGGCCGCGCAGGGCAGCGAGCACCTGCAACGCCGGCAGCATCAGCACCATGCTGCGGGTGGAATTGCCCTGCAGCACGCGCTCGTCCTCGCGCAGATTGCGCGAGATGTCCACCAGCGCCGTCTTGATCGCACGCGCGATCACCACGTCCTCATCGATGGCCGCACGGGCCGCCAGCACCTCGCTGCGGCTGACCTGCAGCTTCGCGGCGCTGCCGCTGTCGCGCCGGCTCTTCCAGGTCTCCAGCACATCCAGTTCGCTGGCGCGGTCGATGTGCTGCATGGTGATCTTGAACAGGAAGCGGTCGAGCTGCGGCGTGGGCAGCGGGTAGGTGCCCGCCAGATCGAGCGGGTTCTGGGTGGCGATCACGAAGAACAGCTTGTCCAGGGCATAGGTGGTGTTGTCCACGGTGACCTGCTTCTCGCCCATGGCCTCCAGCATGGCGGACTGCACCTTGGGCGAGGTGCGGTTGATCTCGTCGGCCAGCACCACGTGGGCGAAGATCGGGCCGTGGCGGAAGTGGAAGCTGTTGCTGTGGGTGTCGAAGACGGCGCCGCCGGTGACGTCCGAAGGCAGCAGGTCCGGCGTGAACTGGATGCGGCGGAAGGCGGCGATGGTGGCGTTCACGCCTTCGGCCAGATCCTGTGCGGAGGGTACGATGGCCTCGCCCAGCGCCTTGGCCAGGGTGGTCTTGCCCGAACCGGGAAAGTCTTCCAGCAGCACATGGCCGTCGGCGACCAGGGCGATGATGGCCAGCTCGATCACGTCATCGCGCCCGATCACCTGCTGGCGCACGGCCAGGGCGAGGCGCTGCAGCACGGCGACGGCCTGCTGCAGACGCGGGGACTGGGCACCGGCCTCGGTGGCGGCAGTGCTCTGCGGGGCGGTCGGGATGCTGGTCGGTTCTGTGGCAAGTTCCAGGCTCATGCAGGGTCTCCGTGCCACTGCCGCGAGGTCCGCAAGGACGGGCGCGGGCAGTGGGGGGTGGGTGAGGGGTCAGTGGGTTTTCAGCCAGGGCACCGGGTTGAGGACGGCCAGCACGTGGCGCCACCAGGGCAGGCGCGGGCGCAGTTCGTCGCGCACCCGCTGCTGCAGGGCCAGCCAGTCGGGCTGGGCGGCTGTGTCACCGCCGTGCCCGAGGGCGCTCGAGAGATGGGCACGGGTCATGGTGTCGAAACTCGGCGACAGCGTGAGCAGGCGGCGGGCGAAGGCCTCGCGGCTCTCGCCATGGCGGCGGTGCAGGCCCAGCGCGGCCAGGGTGTCCAGTGTGGCGCGGTAGCTCAGGCGGTAGCGCTGGGCCGGGTCGGCGTGCAGCGGGGCGCGCAGGCGCTGGATCTTCACCCCATAGGCGGCCAGCAAGAGCGCGAGCAGGGCGAATGCCGTGACGCGCACCACCAGCCCCAGCGGGAAGGGGGCCTCTTCCTGCGAGGCAATGAATTCGTCGAAGCTGGCTTCGTCGCGCAGCATGTCGCCCAGCAGCTGCTGCAGGCTGTTCTGCGGGTCCACCGACATGTCCACGAGGGTGCGCGAAGGGGCCGGATCGACGATGGTCCAGCCCACGCCGTCCAGATAGATCTCGGGCCAGGCATGGCCGTTGATGGCCTGGATCAGCAGGGACGAACCGCCGGCCCGGTTGCTGGCCGGCACGGAATAGCCCAGGCCCACGCGGGCGGGAATGCCGATGCTGCGGTAGAGATAGGTGGCAGCGAAGGAGAAGTGCATGCAATAGCCCGTCAGATCGCCGAACAGGAAGGAGGCCGCTGGGTCCTCGGCGTAGGCGTGTTCGTTCTTCAGGCTGTAGATGCCGTTGCGGTCCAGATAGTCCTTGATCACCAGCGCCTTGGCATACGGGTCGTCGGCGAACTCCGGACGCAGCTCCTGCAGCAGGCTCTGCGCCAGCTCGCGGTAACGCGGGTCATCGGGCAGCTCCAGATAGGCCTGACGCTGCTCGGGCGTCCAGTCCGGGTCGCCCGCCGCTCGGCCGCTCAGATCGGCGAAATCGAACTGCGGCACCAGGGAGATGGCGTCGTAGGTCTGCTTGAAGCGCAGATTGTTGGGATTGGGCGTGTTGACATAGGCCACGGGCGTGTCCAGACCGAAGGGGGTGCGATGCGGCGCCAGCAGGCCCACGGTGATGCGCACGCTCTGACGCTTGTCCGGCAGCGGCAGCGGCTCGGCGATCTCGGCGCGGGTGGCGGTGAAGTGGTCGATCAGGTCGGCATCCAGGCCCGGCAGCGTCGGATAGTCCAGCAGGCTGCCATTGAACTGGGAATAGGCCGATTCGCGGAAATAGTAGGAACCGCCCGCGGGCTCGTAGTCGTCGCGGAACAGCACCACGGCCACCGGCGCCTGCATGTCGCTGGTGTCGTTCTCGCCGTCGCGGAAGGGATTGTCGTCCGGGGCACTGCCCTCGGCGCGGGCGGCACCGGTCAGGCCCAGGCTGTCGGTCATCTGCGGCGTGGGCAGGCCGAAGAACTGCACATAGATCAGCAGGGAGAAGCACAGCAGCCCCAGCACGGTGAAGTGATAGGGCAGGCGGCGCTGATTGCCTTCCATCATCAGCAGGCCCGACAGCGCCAGCACCGCGCCGCAGCCCAGGGCCATGAGGATGGAGCCCGGGTCGATGCCGCGCACCAGCGCGAAGTCCCCGATGAAGAACGGCCGGTGAATCATGCCCTGGCGGTGGGCGGCCAGGGTGATGACGAAGGCACTGGCGACGAACAGGATCTCCAGCACCCGGCCAACGCCGGCGCGCTGGGCGATGGCACGCAGCAGCGCACTGGTGGCGGCGCTGAAGAGGAACCACTGCAGCACTTCGCCCAGCTCGTAAGTGGCCAGCGGGTCAAGCAGCGCGGCGATGGCGATGCTGCCGGTGAGCAGGGCGGCAAGGCCGAGGCCGAGGCTCAGGCACAGCACGCAGAGCAGGGCGAAGATGCCCAGGCGCAGATCGCGCAGGGGCGGCCGCTGGATCAACTGGTCGACGCTCAGGCAGGCCAGCAGGGCGCCGAGAAGAGCGGCCCAGGAGCCGCTGGGGCTGGTCAGGGAAATGCTCAGCACCCAGTAGCTCGAGGCAATGATCAAGGCGCGCAGACCGGAAGGCAGCAGGGGCGTCAGGGCGGATTCCTTGTTCATGATGCAAGACTCACAGTTTGTTCAGGCGCTTGTCAAAACTCAGTCCTGTTTGCCGGTCGACCACGAGGGTGGATTCTACAAGCTGACCGACTTGCGTCAACAAAGCACTCAGCTCGGCCAGGGCCGTGCTGTCGCTGTCCGGGCGCACGCTGGACGGCCTGAACAGAAGACGCTGCCAGCGCGGTGGCGGTTCACTCTGGCGCAGGCCGTCGGTGGCCAGCACCACCGAGAAACGCACCCGAAAGCGCGCCGTGGTCTGGCGCAGGCGTTCCAGCCAGGGGCCGGCCTCGGCGCCGGCGAACACGATGCAGTGCATGGGCCCTTGATTGCCCCAGGTCTGCAGGAAGTGGTCCAGCCCCCAGGGCAGCTCGCCGTCCAGCGCGCGCGAGCCGGCGATCTGCTCCAGCGCTTCGGTCACATGGTTTGTCGGCGTGGGGCTGCCATCGGCGCCGAACAGCCAGTCCTCACCCAGGGCGCCGCTTTCCACCGCCACGCGGGCCACCGCTGCGGCCGCCTCGTCATGGGGGCCGGACAGCAGCCACGCCAGCGTGCGGCTGCTGTGATAGACGCTGCGCTCGGCCAGACGCACGTTGAGATGCCGCGTGCGGGCATAGACCTTCCACAGGATGTTGCGCACCGAGTCGCCCGGCACATAGGGCCGGATCTCCATCCGGTCGCCTTCGGGGTTGCCGCCTGGGTCGGGAATGCCGTCCTCGGCCGTGAGCGAGCGCAGCAGCGGCAGCGACTTGATGTTGCCGGCGCGGGGCAGGGCCAGCAGTTCGCTCTCCTGGGTCACGCGCCAGGTGAAGCGGCTGAACCCCAGCACATCGCTGACAGTGAAACGGCGGGTGATGTGCCGGCTGCGGCAGCGGCGCTGCGGCACGATCTCCTCTGCCCAGCGCTGTTCGTCCTCGGAAAGCCGGTTGCGGGTGTCGATGGCGTCAGGAAACACGATCTCCCAGCGCACGCCGATCAAGGGCAGCCAGGGCATGGTGGAAAGACTGAAGCCGGATTCGTTGGGGTAGCCCGCTTCGACCTTGATGCGGGCGACATGGCGTCGCAGCAGCACCTGCATCTCCATGTCCTCGCGGATCTGATGGCGCAGGATCAGCCCGCCCAGCAGCACGATCACGGTGGAGAAACAGACGATGGCCAGTGCGCAGATGGCGAGCGCGAAGACCACCAGATCCATGCGGCCGTAGCCGAACACGCGCAGAGCCAGCAGGGCGATGCCCAGCGTCGCCAGCCCCTGGGCCGTCAGCGGAAATCGCTCGCGCAGTACGGTGGCCACGCGGCGCAGTGCGCGCAGCACAGCAGCGTCGCGCAGTCGAGCAGCAGGGGTTGCAGTGGCGCGGAAGGCAGGCATGTGTCAGTCCATCTCCGGGCCGCAACGGCCCGAATCCTGGCATGAGCGTTCCGGGATCACCGACATCCGTGGCGCACCTGCTGCAGTGTCCGCCGCAGGCGGCGGTTGTTGAAGGCATGCACGATCAGCTCGTAGTTGAGCAGTTGCGGAATCTCGATGATGCTCATGGCCAGAAGCAGGCCCGCGCCGTACCGGGGATCACCCCACTGCAACAAGGCCAGCGCCCCCAGCCCCACCAGCAGGGTGAGGGCGCCGCGGCCCCAGCG
>Ga0222712_10001492_pt1 | contig 28850 bp, 35 predicted proteins | sample C33_657DmetaG_FD_165043 | JGI IMG/M metagenome (GOLD analysis project Ga0222712, IMG submission 165043) | Estuarine water microbial communities from San Francisco Bay, California, United States - C33_657D | ecosystem: Environmental > Aquatic > Marine > Unclassified | place: USA: California... | reverse complement strand
AGCTTGTGTGTTCTGTCCATACCATTCCAACAACGAATGGCGTCGGCTCAAGAACGAGGAACCCGCCGCGTTTGAGCAGGCCGTGCAGTTCGAGCAGGCCGTGCAGTTCGAGCAGGCCGTGCAGTTGAGCAAGGCCCATACCCAAAATATGACTTCAAAGCCATTCCTCCACCGATCATGCGTTCCGCTTTCCGAGGTTGATCTTTCAACCGACAACGAGCGCGGGCAGTCGCTGTTGTCGGGGTTTAACAACGAGTGCCAGGGAATGTGCGGAGTATAGCACCATGACCACGCCATCATCACTGGCCCTGACGGTTTACAACGCCCTGTGCTCCGACGCCAAGGAGCTTGGGCGCAAGCTGGAGGCACCCGAGGTGGTCGCCACCATCGAGCGCGAACTAACCCTCCATTGGCCCCAGCCGCCCGCCAAGCCACGGGTGGGGATTACGGGCACCGGCCTAAGCGACGAGGAATGGTTGCAAATGCTGGAGGCGCAAGACGCCTACAAGGGCATTGATGTTAGGCGCGAGCTGGGGAAGTGCCAGGTGTGGGCATCGACGAACAACCAGAAGGTGAGCCGCAAACGGTTCGTCAACTGGCTCAACAAGGCAGAGCCGACCATCGGCTACAACGGCCAAGGTAAATCCAGCTTCAACCGCGCCCCGGCCCCCGTTGCCGACAACAACCCAGAGCCGACCGGTTGGAAAGACGCCGCCCTAGCGCATGAAACATTAGGCTGGGCAGCAGAGAGGGAATGGTCCACCATCCAGCCGTTCTACCAGCAGCAGCTCATCAAACTCATCAAGGTTGGGAGGAAATCATCATGTTAACCGCAGTAACACTATTCTTCATCACCGCAGCAATGGCCATGATTTTTTATTTCGTTTTCTCTAGTCCTACCGATTGGGACGATGACGACGATTTCGGTGGAGGTGGGGCGTGAACACCACGATCACCGGGGCCGATTGGAAGCGCACCATGATTGCAGCTAAGGGCTGGAACAACCTGGTTCTGGAACAAATTAAGGTTAAACTGGCTAAACAGAAAAAGCCATGATTGACCTGCCCGTTCACCAATACGTCACGATCTCGCCGGGAGTTGTCCACGACGACGTTCAGCGCGGCGTGTGGTTTGCCGTCCAGCCCAACATCGGTGCCATCTGGGGCGGCCATGTTATGCTTGAGAGCGGGGCCATCTATCGCAACGTCCCGCTCCACCTTCTGAGCATCGGGCGCAACGATTCGCCGTACCACAGCCCGCACGACCTTCAGCTTTGGGACTGCTACCACGAGGAGGCACGGGCGCACGAGTACAACTATCTGCGGGGTTTATACACCATCAGCCGGTCGCAAAAGGCGTCCGCTCCGTTCTTTGGCTCCTACCTGTTTACCATTATCCCCAAGGCCGATTCGTTTTCTCGGCATCTCGACCAGGCGAAGGAGTTTGTTGTGTCCGTGGTGGCCGGCACGGGGCGCATAGTGATCCGCGCTACAAACGAGCTGATGTTCTGCGACAAGAGCATAGCCCCGTTGCCCACCGTGTGGCCCAAGGGGCTGCGCCGTCAAATGTCGATGCCGAGCGTTGAGGGGCTTGAAGCTCACAAAATGGCAACAGAAGCCATAAAGTGGGGAGTTTAACACCAATCATCACCATGAAAACACACATCATCACTAAAGATCAGTTAGATTCCGATAATAACTACGTCGGCAGCGTAACGCTGTCGGACTTTGACGGGAACATTGAGATAGCTTCAAATTTGGGAACGGTAAAGTTTTCCGGTCCACTTTTGGCTACTGGCAGCATTGTTGCCTTGGCCGGTACGGGCATCGAGGCCGGTGAGGGCATCAAGGCCGGTGAGGACATCCAGGCCGGTTATGACATCAAGGCCGGTGGGGACATCAAGGCCGGTTATGGCATCGATGCCGGGGACATCAAGGCCGGTTGGGGAATCAATGCCGGTTGGGGAATCAATGCCGATTGGGGCATCAAGGCCGGTGGGGGCATCGAGGCCGGTGAGGGCATCAAGGCCGGTACGGGCATCAAGGCCGGTACGGGCATCGAGGCCGGTTTGGGCATCGAGGCCGGTGGGGGCATCGAGGCCGGTGAGGGCATCAAGGCCGGTTATGGCATCAAGGCCGGTACGGACATCGAGGTTAAACTGCGCGTGTTCGCCGGACTTTTACCGTGGCGTTTGCCCACCGAAGCCCAGCAAACCGTCACCTGCAAGAAATTCACGGGAACGCTGGCGTTTGGAAAGCTGGTGTTAATTCCATGAAAACACACGACAACACCGCGGTCCCGCAATGGGCGAAGGATGCAGCGAGGTCTTATTGGACATACGAGGGCACGCACACGCCTGAATTTCTCGCCCAAATCATCGCCCGCCACGCCCCCGCGCAGGTGGCGGAACTAGAGCGGGACAAAGCGCGGATAGAGTTTCTAGCCAACCATCCCGAATCTATGCCATACCTTGAAGATGGGATTTGGAGAATCCCGTACCTAGGCGGAGTTTCTTCCTACCACCGAACGCTTTCGGGGTGCATCGACGCCGCCATGAACCACAAAACAAAATGAGCACACCCACCCCACGGACGGATGCCTATTATGCTGAGTGGCAAGAGTCATGGAGCAGAGAGGATTTGTCGCTCGATCTATGCCGCCAGCTAGAGCGGGAAAACGCCCAATTATACGCACGGTTCAAGGAACTAAAGGAGGATGAGAAGATTTTGGATTGGCTGGAGAATTATCCGTCCGCATTTATGCGCTGGTGGGAAATCCCCGTAGAGGGCGAATCACTCCGCGACGCCATCCGGTCCGCGATGCACTACAAAATCAAATGAGCGCGACGAAAACACCGAGGTGCGACGACCTATTCCACGGCGGAAGGTACGTGAATCAGGCGCACATGATAACTGTGGCGCACGACTTCGCCCGCCAGCTAGAGCGGGAGCTAATCACCATGACCGAGGCCGCAAAGCAGGCGGTGATGGAGCGGGGCTATTACCAGGCTCGGGCAAAGGAATTGGAAACCCTTCTCGTCAATACCATCAAAACTCCGCCATCGTTCCCATGCTAATCTCACTACGCATCATCTGGTTTCGCATCACCCGCCGCATCCCCCTCTACAACAAGTTTCGCCTAGACTCCGAATGGCTGGAGGGGTACGAGCAGGGCGTGAAAGCATCCTCCATTGGCATTGAGCGCGATCCCCACGGGCGATTCCGCAAAGCTGAGTGATGGACTGCCCCGGCGGCACCGACTGGCAGGAGTTGATGGAAGCCGAGGAAGTTGACAACGAACGCCGCTTTCAACCAACCACTTATGAGCAACGGAAAGGGAATGGGACCGCGCCAGGGTTACAACCAAAAGCTGTACACTGAAAACTATGACAAGGTTTTTGCCAGAAAAGCCCTACAACGGCGGAAAATGGACGAAGGCGAGGATGAGGAGCTTTATCATGTCGGCCCTGCGCCGCGCCCAGTGGCCGGCAAAATATGCCTCAATCGCAAGCGCCTTCGTCAAGGCAGGGGTTAATCCGGCTACCGGCAAGCCCTGCAAGCTGCACCGCTGCCCCGAGTGCAAGGAGCTGTTCCCCAAAGGCCAAATGCAGGCCGACCACATCACCCCCGTAATCCCGGTTACGGGCTTCGATAGCTGGGACGAGGTGATTAAGCGCCTCTATTGCGAACTGGACGGCTACCGCCCGGTCTGCAAGCCCTGCCATAAGGGCAAAACCCTAGCCGAGAACGCCGAGCGCAGGGCAAACAAGAAGGCATGAGGGGCCACCTCCTAGCCCTCGCCCTCGCTGTTACGTCCTGGTACGGTGCCGCCTACCAAGGCAGGCCAATGGCCAACGGACACCCCTTTGACCGCCACGCCCTAACCTGCGCCAGTTGGGACTACCCCCTAGGCACAAGGCTCAAAGTGGCTTCTAGGGCATCAGGAATGGCTGTAATCGTGGTCGTGACAGACCGGGGACCAGCCAAGAGGCTACTGGCAACCCGCCAGTTAGACCTGTCCGAGGCAGCCTTTGCAGCCATAGCCCCGTTAAAACAGGGCTTGGCCGAGGTTGTTATTACGGTGTTGCCACCGCTTTAGGCCATGCCCTTGGGGCGGTACCAAACTTGGTTGTAGGCGCGTTTACCCGGTTCCACGCACTCGGAACCGTTAAACCTGTCCAACTTGCCCTGTTTAACCATGCTTTTAAGGGTTTTTTCCATTAATCCCTTGCCGAAACCAAACTCCAACCGGAGTTGATTTGTCGTTTTCCAGCCCTTCCCTACCGGCAGCTTGGAACGGGAAAGAAGCTGTTCCCTCATTAAAGCGGCCCAACTGTCAGATGGTTTTGAACTCTGTGGCATAGGTGAAGCTCCCGTTGATGTTGCGTGCTTGTTCCAGGTGATAGGTGCCGTCGTCAAAAAGAAGCCCATAAGCCCAGCCCTGCGCCCAGCGCAGCTTGCCGGTCTTGGCATTGATGTAGTCCATGTCCCGCTTGCAGAGGCATCCAATGCTGCGAGCCTCCGCTGGCTCCAAGGAGGCAACCGGGGCCGATTCAGCGGTGTGAACGTGCCCAAAAAGGCAGTTGCCGTAAACATTGGCGTGCTGCCGACAAGCCGACGCCCCGGCATGATAGCCGTGCAGCACCGACAACTTCCCCAGCGTCAAGATGCCCAAGGCCGAATCGTAGGGCAGCATTGCAGCCTTAGACGCCCGACAAAGGGATTCCACCCGCTTAATGCCGTCACTGGCATAGTCACGCAGCAGACCGGTGGCACTCCGACGATACTGCCAGAGCCGGTCGTCATGGTTGCCAAGCAGGAAATGGTTCTCCGCCCCGCCCTTGAAGAAATTGCGGAAGAACTCCGATCCTTCGCTCCAATCATCCTCCAAGCTGGACGCCTTCTCGTCGTCACTGGCCCCCCTGCGAAGGTTGCGGAAGTCCCAGCAGTCCCCGGCGTGAACCCTGACCGTGGGTTTGAAATCGCTCAAAAAGGCAGACAGCGCAGCACTAGCCTTTGCGTCCACCATGTCTCCGTGGTTATCACTAACCACGACAAATCGCCGGTGTTTCATGTGATGATGAGGGTGATGATTAACTGACTACTTTTGCAAGAACAGGTGTTCTACGGCCCAGAGTCCTAACGCCGCCCCGCCCATTGCAATATAAATGTGCTTCCACAAACCCTGCACGGCTCGCTTCACTTCGCTCATGTCGCCCCTAAGTCCCTCCCGCTCGGTTAGTCCAACATGGGTTTCAACTCGTGCTACACGGGTGTTAAGATCGTCGTCGTGAGACATGGAGGCGGCGGGGGGCATAAGGGGTTTACTTGTTCTTGGAGTAACGTGCCCCAAACCACCAATAAATGGCGGTAAAGGACGAAAACACGATTTCGGCACCCATCTGGTCTTGTGATGCAGTGTCCGATTTTAAGTAAACCGTTACAATGACGGCAATGCTCGCCCATGTCAGCAGGGGCCGGGTCAGTTGCTTGATGCCATCCACGCAGACATAGAACGAGGCTACCCATGCCGGGACGTTCGCCGGGATCGTCAGCGACTCGTTCCCGCCCTGGCTCGCCGCAAACGCCTTCCACGCCTCGGTCTTTTCCGCCGCCGCCACCTGCGCGTTCATTAAGCTCACCTTGTTCTTCGTGTCGAAGTAATCGGTAACAACGTGCAGGGCCGAGCCTAAAACGCCGCCACTAACCGCATTGAAGAGGATGTCTGTTAAGGCCATTGGCGAAGATAATTACACTTATTGACCCTGCGCGTTCTGGAACTGATCGAGATTGATGGGAGGGATTTTGTTCCCGAGCAACCTTGCGTCCGCCCCCATGAATTGCGAAAAGGCATCAGCCCTTGGCTGGGGCATCGGAATACCGCTTGCGCCAACAAACCTTTGGAAATTGGGGCTAAGGACGGTGTTGCGGGCTGCGCTCGGTGCCGCAAAGGTTGCCGCCGCTGTTGCCGCAGCAACTGCCGGTTGCCCGCTTGCAAGCGCATATCCGGCCCCACCAAGCCCAAATGCCCCGCGAAGGGCGCTAACCGCAACGGTCGGGGTTGAAGCGGCATCCTTAATCGCCCTAGAAAACGCTTGGTGGACGACACCAATTTTCTCAAGTGGTCCGGTTAATTTTGCGCCATTTCCCAATGCCCTGCCAATCCAAGACCCATCAATGGCTCCGGTCCCAAGATTGGTTGCATCCTTAACAAGCGCCAACTGGGCGTTGGCAACTCTGGCGTCCCAAAGGGTTACTGGGGGCCAAACGGCGGCCTTGGTTTTGTCGCCAATCAAAGAGGACTTACCGCGAGCTTTTAGTTCTTGTTCCAACAGATCAAGCCAGCCATCAGCCTCAATCTTTGCGTCGTTAATTTCCTTAACAAGCGTCGTTGAATATCCACCAGCCGAGTTTAAGGTTCTCTCAAGGCGGCGCTGCACATCTTTTGCCTTTTGGAATTGCTCCAAAGCCGCTGCCGCATCGGGCGAGGCACTAGAGATTTCTTGGAACGGTATGTCGGCTCGCAGTTTAAGCGTGTTCTGGGTCGCGGGAGTAAGCTCTGGAATGGCACCGGCAATGTCTTGGCGCTCTAGTCCGAAATGCTCACGAACGGCGTTAGTAGTCGCCTTCTCGTTAATCCTTACCGCCTGGTTAATCGTGTCCGCTTTTCCCGCAATCGACTCAAGGACGTTAGTTACTGGCGTGGGATGAAACATCGATGGCGGGAGAACATACCCCAACTCATCGGAAAAAGCCTTAGCCCTAGTCATCATGGACCCGCCCCGTTTTGCCAGCGTTGTAGCCGCAGACATTCCGGTATCGAAAGCATTTCCAAGCTGTGTACCGGCGGCACCAACCGTAGCCGCCTGCATAAGTTCCATTGGGGTTATAGACCGCTTTTGGTCAATCGCCACCTCGGCAACTTTAGCCAAAGCCATCTGAGCACCGTTAAGGGCGGCATTTTTAACCTGTCGCACAACGGGTGCTCCAACCATTGATCCGGCACCTGGAAAGGCAGCGGCCATAACGGGAGCAGCAAGCGTTTCCCCGTAACGATAATCCTTCTGCCTGCCCTGCTTCATGGCAAGGCGCTGGGCCAAATCTGTTCCTAGGCCAGCTAGGGCCGGAATGGCGGCTGGGGCGTAAGGACCGGCAAGCATACCTGCGGCGGGAAGGCCAAACCTCAATGCGGCGTCTTGGGCCGATTGCTTCATAGCCTGACCCTCTGGGGAAGTATCAATTCCGGCGTCTCCCTGCGGGGGCATAAACGCCCTAGCCGCCATGCTCGCCATGTTGCTTGGATCGGTGTTTCCCGGTCCGCTATTGGCAAACTGCTGCATCCCCGAGGGTGCCGCAACGGATGCCTGCTGGGGGGCGGGCGCAGGTTGGTTGGCGTCAGCCCTAGCATCTAGGTCGCGCAACTCTAGATCATCCAGTTCTTGTTGTTCTGCGGCGGTGAATGGCATGGTAATTATTATTCGGCGGGGGCGGTGGCGGCGTCTTTCTTGGCTCGGAGTTCAGCCCTACGCGTCTGTTCAGCGGCGCTGAGAGGGCCACCACCACCCCGACCTTGTGAGCCTGGGGCCGCAATAAATGGGGAAAGTGGCTTGGTAACTTTCGGAGGAAGCTCGGTTTTCCCAGCCCTAATTGCCGCAATCGTATCCTTATAGTTTTGGTAATGGGATCGAATGTCATTCATGGTCTGAACCAGTTGGTCGGCATCTTGACCAATATCTAGGTTGCCAAGAGCAGCCTGAAGGAAATCAAGCTCCTTGATCGCAATTTGTCCAAGTGCGCCTCCGGTTGGCGAATTGGCCCGCATATCGGCAAGTTGCTCAAACCCAACATTTGCCTTAATGGTATCAATTTGCTTTGCCACGTTATACGCGTCCCAGCCGGGAATTTGGGAAGCGAGCTTGCCAACCAGCCCGGTTGTCCCACCAGTTAATTTTGGCAAAACGCGGTCAATGGTTCTCATAACCGTATCTGTTTGCGCCAAACGTGAATCAATCGCGGATTGACGTTTTGCCTCAGCCGCTTTTATAGCCAGATCGGCGGAACCACCGGGAATTGGTTCAACGCCCGTACCAGCAGCGTTAGGGCGGAATCCAGGCTCAACATTGGAGGAAGCCGGTGCCCGTGGGCTTACGGTAGGAACCGTAACTGTGCCATCGGGGTTCGTTACCATTGAATAATCGTAAGCATTTTTGGGGTATTTAGCCTCAAGCTCCGCCTGATCCTTGAACGTCATTACCGTCTTGACGGGTGCGGGTTTAGGACCGTTCAACATGGCATCAACATCAAATCCAAGGTCTTTGAGGCCCTGAAGTGACCCGCCTTTTTTAATGTAAACATTAATCCACTGATCTTTTGGAACCTTATTGGCCTCTTGAAATGCCGTCTGGTCGGAGGCAAGTCGGGTGTTAGCCGCTGTAATTCCAGCGGTTTGAGCGCCCATTTGCAGACCCTGCGCCTTTGCCAAATCGGTTTGCGCGATTCTAGCATTTGACGTTTGCTGCTCCACCTTGTTCTTGGTGTAGAGGTCGGTGAACGACCCCAACTGCGCCGCCTCGGCAACGCTAAGATGCCCGCTGGATTGCAGCTTCTGGTAAATCTTGGAAACGCCGGGAGGTGCCTTTGTCGGGTCCGACAAAAACTGCACCAAAGCGGGGTCAGTTTGGGCCGTTGAGTAAAACTTACTGATGTCCGTCGAACGCATCAAATCGTTCTGCTGGAACTGACGGATGCCAGCGGCAACATCAGTCCCCGCTTGGGCGATGTATTCCGCCGCGTTATTCTGGTTACCGGGTGCGTAGGGCATGGTAGTGGTTTTAAGGCTTAGGCTTTGTCTTTAGGCGAAAGCCCAAACAAGCTCAAACTGTCTTTAATAAGTGCTGCGCCCGCCGCCGCCTGATTGTTGGCGTTGGCGTTGTTTGCCGCCGCCTGCGCGTTGTATTGGGTTCCGTAAATGTCGCTCGCGTAGGCCGGGAACGGGTTAAACATCGAGGAAAGCTGGTTCTGCACGCCACCCGCCGAACTAAGGGCGGAAGGCACAAGATTCTGATTGGTCCCGGTCGTAAGGATGTTGCTGAACGGATCGAGGTACTTGGTGCTCGTCAGCGCGTTCTGCTGCGCCGTCAACTGCGCCAGTCTCTGCTGCTCCGCCAACGCCGCCGCATTTTGCAAGGCGGAAAGCTGGTTCTGGTAGCCCGAAAGACCAAGCTGCCCATAGTTGTAGTTCTGGCCGCTCGCCGCCAGCCCAAGGGCGTTCTGCTGCGCCTGCTCATTCATGCCCTGGTTCTGCACCTGCTGCGCCAAACCGAGGTTCTGGCTCAAACGCTGCCTCTGGGCGGCATCCGTCTGCATAGCCTCATCAACCACCGAAGCATTGGTCGCGCCCAGTCCACGCGAGGCAAAACCCACCCGGCTGGACTGCTGGACGTTTCGTAGCTCACTCGGGGAGAGGTTGCCGCCGTTGGCAAGCAACTGCTGGGCAATGGCGTTCTGTTGCTGCTGGAGGCCGCTTGGCCCCAAGTTGCCCAAATACTGCTGGTTAAGGCCGGAAAGGGCGGCATTGCCACCGGGGACATTGGCACCCTGAGCCGCCAGCGCCGCAGCCTGTTGCTGGGAAGCACTCTGGCCGGGAGCCGCATTGGCCGCGTTGGTCAGCACACCGAGCTGGTTGTAATAGGGCTGATTGGCCCCACGCATAATCTGCTGGTACTGCGACGAGAGGTTGGAAACGTCGGACAGCGCCGCCATGCGGTCAGCCGTGTTCACTCCAGCGGCAAGGCCGGGAAGATTGCCCGCAGCCTGGTTCTGGAGGTCAATGGCGTTCTGGCCGAGCTGGGGGCCATATTGCCCGTAGGCGTTGAACACGCTGGGGGCGGCACCGAGCTGGGCGGCAAGCGTCTGCTGGCCCTCCGTGGTCAGATTGCGGGGATCGGGGGGGACAGCCACGTTGTTGATCGTGGCATAGGTGCCAGCGGCGGCGGTAGCCGTGCCGAAGATGTTCTTTAGAAGGCTTGTCCAGTCTGTTGGATCGCTCATGTTAGTAGTTCCCGTGTCTGTTCCTGTTCCCGTTCCTGTGCTAGTGCCTGTTCCTGTGCTGGTTCCAGTTCCTGTTCCTGTTCCCGTTCCTGTGCCGGTTCCTGTTCCTGTGCCGGTTCCTGTTCCTGTGCCGGTTCCCGTTCCTGTGCCGGTTCCTGTTCCTGTGCCGGTTCCCGTTCCTGTGCCGGTTCCTGTTCCTGTGCCGGTTCCTGTTCCTGTGCCGGTTCCTGTTGTTGAAGTTGTTGTCGTGTTGCCCGTTCCCGTAACCGTTGTGTCGCCCGTTCCCGTAACCGTTGTGTTGGTTGTTCCCGTAACCGTTGGATCTACCAGTTTTGGGCGGGGTGGCTCAACCTCAATAAAAGGGTCTGTAGGTTTGGCCGGTGGTTTTACAATAGGGGGGATAAAAATAGTGCGAGGGGGTGGTTCCTCGGGTGGAATATATGGACCACCCGGTTCAAGTTTGGGATCACCGCCACCACTAGGCCCTCCGGCGTTGCCTTCAAAAAGGCCAATAATTTCGTCGATAACTCCATTAAGCCCAAAATCGCCACCAATGCCGCGCCAAAATGGGTCATTTCGATTGCCAATAGGGGTTTGAAATCGGGTTTCATCGTAAGGGTCGTACGGCGTATCCGAATCGTAAATTGCGGTTGAGCGACGAGTTCCCATGTCATAAACCTGACTGGTAAAGCCCCCGCCCAAAAGAAAGTTGTCCAGTTCCTCCGAACCCCACCCAAGGACCGGGTTAAGGTTGTAATCCGAGCCGTAATAATCGCTGTAAACGCCGTAATAGTCCTGCGGGTTATCCGCCCCCGTAGGCGCATCGCTCCCACCATAACCCAAAATTTGGCTGTGAGAGTCATCCCAGATAATCCCCTTTTCTAATAGCGGCATGGTCTTTGACTTAGCCCATTAGGGGAAAAGCCTAATCCAGACATAACGGAAACAGAAATAGGGGAACCAGATCAGCCAAGGCACCCGTTTAGCAGCGACACTTGAAAAGATCACGTCGGGCTTGTCCGCGTTCCAGCAGGTCACCCGTATGGCTTTACCATCGGAAGCGCGGCATTCATCAATTAGCCCGCCTCTTGTGGCCGGACGGCCAGGATACCAATACTTGTCAAATTGGCCCAGCTCCAGGTCGGTCTGCTTGCCGTGGCCAATCGTGCAATGGCGGAAGGTGTAGCCCTTAATGGCCCCCTTGAGCGTAACGGTGGCAACCCCGGCCCCTTCAAGCAGCGTGCAGTTGTCCCAGAGGTAATTGCTCCCCCTGACGGCATCCACGCAGTTCTCTTGGCCGGGGGCCACCGACTTGCCGTTGACAACGACATTGGTGCAATCGCCAAACTTCATGATGTCCGAGTAGTTCTCGGGATCAGGAGGATTAACGAAGCCGGATACGTCGGGGTTATCCCCAACGTACGACATCCAATTCTTGTCAACGGTGCCGCTCATTGGTGTTAGCAGCCCCACGCCCTACGCGACCAATAATTTGCCGAGAAGATGTTATCCTTGCCAACAATGCCACCAGACCGGGCGCAGTAGCTCTTCTTGCGAGCTGGCTGGCTTTTCTTGATGGTCATTTTGGCATCACCAAACCGGACGGTTTTTTCTTTACCCTTGGCGCAGGCTTTAACCACAAACTTCTTGCCCCCCAGCACATCACGCCTGGGTTTATTGCACGGTAAATTGCGTGGGTTAAGGGGCATTGGGGTGGTTAGTTTTTACGGTTAAAAATCTCAAACAACGCCTTCACCTTCTCCTCAATCACGGCCACGCGCAGGTCGAGCTTAGACAGCACGATGATGAGCGTAATCGCGCCGAGGGCGATGGGCCACATCTTCAAAGCTATGTCGAAGGCTGTCATTGCTCAAGCGGGGCTAGAGGCCGGTATCGGCGGTATAGTGGAATCCGTACATCCGGCTAACAGTAAGCGCGCTTCCGGCCAGGTAACCAATTCCGTTGTTGCTTGCAGTGCTACCCCCATTTGGGAATCCAGCCACATCAGTACCAGTTGTCATGTCTCGCACTGAACCAGCCGTGCGATTTGCGCCGCTATAAATTGTGAGCGAAGGGTTAGACGCCATAGCGACGGGAAAACTCAAATTTTGAAACATATCGCCACCTGATCCGGTCGAGTATCCCATTACTCCGCCAACGCTACCTGTATTTAGCGCGGTAAAATTGGTAACGGTGGCACCCTTTTCAATGCTGGTGGAGTAATACCGCTGGCACCGCGCCAACTCCACCTGATACGGCATTTGCTCGTAGGCGGTAGCGGCTGAACCAATCTCAAGTTGAACACCGGTAAATTGGAACGTAGCAGAAGTAGTTGCCACAACCTTAGCATTGGTAGAAACCCGGCGAACATTTGCAGCAAGCCAAGAAGATGCCGTGCTTTCGTAGGTTGATCCAGAACCAATGTCAAAATAGACAACCATACCATTGGAGCCAGTTGTTTTAAGCCAAGTTCCACTTGTGTCCATTACGACAGAAATGCTTTTATTTTCCCAAGTGCTTGCTGCGTTAATTGTGTACTGAGCCAAATAAGTGCGAACCCCAGAAGTGTTGTTAAGCGCAACCGAATACGTCCCCGTTACACTGCTTTTAACCCAAAACGAAATTGTTGCAGTGACAGCATTTGCGGTACCCATTCCAAAATCTTGAATTTCTGCACCTTCAACAATTTGATAGATAACATTTTGATCTCCCGCCGCCGGTGAAGCTCCTGTCCCAATAGTTATTTTGTTGGAATAAATAAATCCTGCTGGAGCATCGGAAACTTGTTGAATAACCGTTGAGGCGCATGAAGTGCCCAAGGATGTTTTCCATTTATCAACAGTATAAACATTGTTAAACGTGCTGGCAGTAGTGCTTGCACCAACATTTCTTTGATCCACTCGCATTGCCCCGTTGGTGATGCGATTGCGGAAGCCAAACGCTCCCACCACACTAGGAGCCGATGTGGTAAACGACGATGTAGAGCTGACCGCCAGCGTCGTTGCCGCCACCGTGCTCGGCGTAGTCGCACCCACCGTTCCGTTAATGTTGATCGACGCCGTGCCGGTCAGGTTGGTAACTACGCCGCTTGTCGGCGTACCAAGAGCACCGCCATTAACCACGGGTGCACCAGCTGTGCCAACATTGACTCCAAGGGCCGTAACAATGCCCGTCCCGGTTGTAACCGTGGCAGGGGCAACACCGGCACCACCGCCAACAACCAGGGCGTTAGCAGCAAGCGCAGCCGAACTAGCCCAAGTAGAGGCTCCACTAAAATAGGGAACACCACCGGATGTGCCCGCAACCGTAAGGGCAAGAGTTCCGCTTGTTGTAATTGGTGATCCAGACACCGAAACTAGCCCACCCGTGAAGCTCTGAGCAACACTCGTAACGGTTCCGGTTCCAGCCGTAGGAGTTGCCCACGTTGCATCGCCGCGCCAAAAGGTAGAAGCTGACGCAGAAGTGCCGGAGCCAAGATTGGCGACGGGAAGATTGCCAGTAACACCCGTTGTAAGCGGAAGGCCCGTTGCGCTAGTGAGAACCGCTGCCGATGGCGTTCCCAAATTTGGCGTTACCAACACCGGCGAAGTATCGACAACAAACTTGGTGCCGGTGCCGGTCTGCGAAGCAATAGAAGTGGCGTTACCAACTGAAGTAATTACGCCAGTCAAATTGGCATTCGTTGTGACATTACCAGCCGTCAAGTTAGCCGCAGTTCCGGTAATGTTAGTGCCAACCAGCGCAGATGGCGTACCAAGCGCAGGCGTAACCAGCGTCGGGCTAGTCGCAAACACCAACGATCCGCTACCAGTCTCGTCGGAAACCGCCGTGGCAAGCTGCGCCGATGTAGCCGTAAGCGTGTTGCTCCCAAGGCTAATTGATTTGTTTGTCAGCGTGTCCGTTGTCGCCTTGCCCACCAACGTGTCCGTCGCATCTGGAAACGTAAGCGTGCGGGCAACGGTGGGAACCGAAGCAAGCGTCAAAACCGCCCCCGTGGTCGAACCGCTTGGGTCAAACCGCAGACGCTTTGTGTCGTCAGCACCGTCCTGAATGTTTACCTTGCCCGAGGTTCCTTTTGGAGCGAGATGAATACCAATCGAGGCATCGGTGCCAGTTGCAGCAATGTGCGGGGCATCACCCGTAACATTATTCGTAATGGTAATCTCGTTTACCGCCGACGCCACCGACGACACCTTCAACGCCGCCAGACCGCCCTGCGCCACCCCAACGTAGCTAGGGGCATAATAGACGCCAGCCGTGTTGTCCGTTGTGAAATTGACGCTCGGGGCCGCAGCCGTGCCGTCCGCAAACGTGTATGACTGGCCCGGTGCCACCGTTGGGATGCCGGCAAGGTTGAGCTTTGTGGCCGTAACCACCTCTCCGTTGACCCAAGTGTAGCCTGGGGTGGTTGTAATCGTGCTGGACATATTAGGTCAGGTTGTAGGTTCCACGGGTCGTCACAGAGCTTTCGACTGAAACTGCCTTAAACTCAGGACGCCCAACGGTTGTTGCAAGCTCAAGACGACCGCTCACTCCGCGCCGGTTCACGCTGGAACGCAAAGAAATGTCGGTTGTCTCGTCTGCGGTGTAGGAAAGTGCGGGCTGATCCAAGTCGGGGTTGCTCAAAACATAGTCCCCGCTAAAAACGTCCCCATCGGTCACATTGGCTTCCAACTGGAAGCGTTTAACCTTCTTAACGTCATACGTCCCAGCCAAGTAGTTGCGCGTTTTCATGCTACCGGCAATCTGGTAATCTTCTGACTCGCCGGGGCTTCCAAACTCGTCGTATTCGTTCTCCTCAATCAAGGAAACAAGGCCCGCCGTTGAAACCGCATGGATGCGCTTGCTACCGTTGTAGCTGATAATGTGCAGGTTGACGCCCAAGAACGCATCGGGATAGGTGTCAACGCTCTCCCATGCTTCGTTCAGGAAGTTGTAGATTAGCCAAGTGTTAGGAACCTCGCTGGTCCCGGTTGGCACCCAAAGGTAGTAACGGTTGTTCCAGAAAGTTGCAATGGACTGATCCGCATACTCCCAGTTGATCGTGTCGATGATGTTCTGGATTGGGTCGGAAAGGGGGGCCGTCGTGCTCGTCAGGTTGAGTTCCAGACCAATTTGGAGCCGGATGACGCCCAAATCGGACAGCCAGAGAATGTAGGGACCGCAATTAACCACCGTCTTGCGGGCCACGCAGCCAAATGTGCGCGTAACCTCAACAGCCTGCGCGATAGCCAAGGAATTGCCGTCCAGCAGCACCAAATGCACGCTCTTGCGGTAAAGCACCAAAATGCGGCTCTGCTGGTACGGGAAAGCCGCCACAATCCAGTCGGCAGTACCGGGAAGGATGCGGAACTGGGTTTGGCTCGGATCGTAGGTTCCGGCGTCAAACTCATCGGACAAAACAAGCTGGTCGCGGCTCCAGGGCAGGACAAAACGCCCCTTGAAGTAGCTGCCCCAGTCCACGGCGGGCATATTGATTAATGGCGCACCAGCCGTATTGGGACCAGTTGTAACCACTACAAAGGAGGGAGATCCCGTCAAAACCATGTCCCAGTAGAGCGGGGGCTTGCACGGGCGGGCCGTAATGGTGCCCGTAGCGGGCGTTGTGAGGGCACCCCCAACCGTGTAGGTAAAGGTGGTCAAACCCGTCACAGTGACCTGTACGATGCCATTGTAGCCATTTGGCGAGGCACCCACCATAGTCACCCAGTTTCCGGTCGAAAGGCCGTGGGAGGCACTTGTCGTGGCCGTGGCGGTGGTCGAAGCCCTGGTGACGCTTGAGACATTCAACTCATTGGCCGTGGAATAGCCACGGAACATATAAACGTAGTTCAAGAACTGAACAATGTCACACGGATCTCCAATCGCTGCCGTTTCGCCAGCCGGGTAGGCAATTAACAACGAGCTTTGACCGTAGCGGTAAAGGTAAGCCTTTGTCGGAAGCGCAATTACAATACCCTCGGTGTTGTCCGCATCAAACGCCACATCGCCGCTGCCCACTACGGCATTGGTGTAGGTGTTAAAAACCAACGGTCCTTTATTTGCCTTAATCGTTCCCGTAGCGGGTGTTGCGGGAGAACCAACCACCGTGTAGGTAAAATGGGTGGCATTGGTAACGGTAATTTCAAAATCCCCGTTGTAAGCCGACTGCGTAGCCCCACGAATGTTTACGGTGTCCAGCGAAGTGTAACCATGCGCCGTGCTTGTCGTAACCGTGGCCGTTGTGCTAACCCGCGTAATCGAACTGACCGTCTTATCGTTAGCCAACGAGAACGCCCCGACAATCAAAGTGGGGTTGGTTACCGTGATGTCGTTGGAGAGCGATTTAAGCCCCTTTCTGACCTTGTACGTCCCCTTGTCCAGCCGACCGTTACCGGAGTAGTAAAGCTGCCCCGGTTTTAGGTAGGTGGGCTGGTAGCGCGACCAGAAGCCGGTGAAGAACGTGTCTCCATCGTTGAGAGGGGTATCGTCCCCCTGCCCGTATGTCCGGTAACGCTGCAAGGATTAAACCCCCAGCTCGCTCAGGTAAATCTTGGCGGTCGTGCTGACGGCAACAAACTTGGTCGGAAGCGCCATGCCCTTGTTCCAGGTGTACTTCTCGCCGGCAACGAGAATGTGGCCGGAAGTCGAACTTGGGGTGCTGCCATCAATCGTGGCGTAAACATTGGCCGCCTGGATGTCAAACAGCACCAGCTTGGTAAGGGCGTTGAACGCTCCAAACGTGCTTGTCGCACCGCTGGTAACCGAAATTTGCTGGCCCGAAACCGCGCCAGCCGAGGTGGTGGACGGGAGGGGATAATAGACGTTGGTGATAGCTCCTGACATAGTAGTAGTGGGTTAATTAACGAACTCGGGCTTGTGAAGTGACATGGGTTTGAACTTTCATTGGAGGCAACCAGCCCATTTGGCGCTCTTGCTTGTCGGATTCGGCGTCCGAATAGCTATCAGCCTTCTGATCCATTGCCGCAGCCTTCTCCATCTGGCCGTCCATACGGAGCCAATCGGCAAAGCCACGAAACACGCTGAACAGGAACAGAAACTCGGGGATTAGCAGCTCGCTCCAAGAATCGGGGGCCGTTGTCGGGCTTTGCCCAGCCGTGGTATCCTGCGTGCATTTGTAGAAATTGGAGACGCTTTTTGAATCCGTGAACAGAATTTGGTCATCCACGTCGTAAGCCGTCGAAGCGGAATAGTCGTCCGCAATGAATGTCGGGTTGACGCGGCGGTACCACAGATAGACCGGGAACTGACTTAGGGAATACCACGCCGGAAGGTTGCTGTAAATGACGCCCTGCGTGTAGCCCACCGGGCCAACAATCTGGATGCCATTAACCGTAAGCTCGTAGCCCTGCTGGCGCGGGTTGCCAGCCGATGTTGGGTTGTCCTTCCAAACCTGATAGACCGTATCAATCTTGTCCTCGCCCAACTGCTCCCAGCCAATCGTAAACTGATTGCTGTTGGCGTAGCTGGTCGGGAGCAGGATGTCGCCCCAGTTGTAGCAGCCTAGCGAAGTAGAACCCGCATAAGAGAGCGTAGAGCCGTCCGTAGAGAGCTTAAAACCGTATGTGCCTACCCCAGCCGTGGAGGCGCTGGTAAAGCAGATGGTGCAGAGCCAATAGCCGTTGGGCTGCTGCGAAATTTGGGCGTCCGCAGAGAGGTTGCCGCTAGTTCCGATCTGACCCGTTTGGAGATTGAAGTAGGAGTAGTACGTCGAGACGCCATCGTTCGCGTAGAGATAAATGTAGTTGCGACCATTTGGCTTGAAGTAGCCGCTGAACTGGTAGCCTTGCGAGTAGCCGAACGTGTACGCTTGTGCGATGCCATGTTGTGCGTTGTCGGTTGTTTCGGCTATCTTGGTGGAGGTGTAACGCCCGTCAGCCGGGTTGGCATAGACGAGGGTTGAACCCTGCGTCGGAGTAACATTGGTGGCCGTCCAATAAGCAGTCTTGGTCAGGTCGTTTGGGTAGTAGCCCAAATTGCCGGCAAACCGCGCCTCACCGTAGGGCGTAATATCCATCCAGTTGTTCGTGTTCCAGATGGTTCTAACCGCACTATCAAAATAGCCCTGAATGAACGTCTTCTCGTTCGTCGTCATTGACGAGTAGGGAATACCAATCAGACCGCTGATGCGGCTGGTATATTCTGAGTAGTTGCGGTAGCCGCTCATTAGATTGTGGGTTGTGCGATAGCCGCCGCCTTCATGGCGTGGTAAACGGCTGCACCACCGGAGAGCTGCCGCTTCGTAGTGCGGGCCGACTCACCATTGATGAACGTAAAGCTGTTGCGAAGGCCGTTGTCCTTGGGGCGATAACCGGGAGCACGACACTGTGGGTTATCCACCAGAAACTCGGCCACAAATTCCTTTTCCTTCCAGCAACCAGGGTACAACTGGTTCCAGCGATGATAGAGACGAGCGGGAACAGACGCCACGCGCTGTCCCAAGCCCTCTTTTGTCATTAGCGATCCGGTAGCCTGCAACATCCGGCCCGTCGCATCCATATCCCTCTGTGCCTGTGCCTTCTCTTGCGGCAACTGGGCCACAACCGAATCCGTGAGTTCCGCCGCGATGGACTGCAAAGAGTCCCCCCTTTCCATTGGAATAATCATAGTTTGGTCGTGTAAAAAGAAAAGGGGGCGCGACTCAAAAGTTGCGAATCGCGCCCCCGGTTTTGCCTATCCCTAATTAGGGAAGCAGCGCGGCGTTCTGAACATTCAGATAAACGTCGAGCGAGCCAGCAGTCAGAGCGGACGGAGAGCCACCAGTCGTGTTTGAGAAAATAGCGACAAGGTTCTTCGACGCAGTGGCCGTAGCGTTGGTGAGGACCGGAACCGTCGAGGCCATGCCCAGAACACCAGCGGTAAGAACGGACTGAGCCGTAACAAACGCGCTTGTGCTGGTTGTGGTGCCGACGTTGATCGTCAGAGCAGTCGTGCCCGCAAAGGCAGTCGTGATGTTGACGAGCGCCTTGTCCACCAGCCACTTATCGGGCAGCGCACCAAGCGTAACGGTCACGGTGTCCGCAGTCAGAGTGGCGCTTGTGACGGCGACATCGGAATACGGAATCGTGTATTTAATGGTAACGCCAGCACAGCCACGCTCAATATCGTTGAGTGGGTACTTGCGGTTACCGGACAGTGTGATTGGGTAATCAGCCATGTTAGTAGTCTCCTGTTATTAGCTTGTCGCGGCGAACTTGCCGAGGCCGAGCGGATTTTTGCACATAAGGCAGATCGAGGTACGGATGAAGCCGTTACGACCGCCACCGAAGTCAGGAAGCTCCTGGCTCTCAATGCCGAACATGTAGCCCAATCCAACCAACTCCGTGTCCACAACGTAACCGCGAGCAAGCTGCTGGTTCGTGGTGGTGGAAGGAGCCGCACCGTCAGCCAGACCGTTGAAAAGGTCAGGGATGATGGTAACGCTGTTGAAGTCGCCCTCGTAGATCGTCACATTGAGGTCAATGCGGTGAGCATCGGCATCCTGTGTGACCATGTAGGTCTTGGTGGTACCGGACGAGCCGGTGGCACGCTGGAAGTTGCTGATCGCCGCCTTGAGGGACGGGCCAGCAAACAGGGTGTAACCACGACGGTTACCGACCTGCGTAAAGATCGACTTGAACACACCGTTGAAGGTGGACTCAGAAAGCGAAGCTGTCGCAGTCGCGTCGATGTTGGCGCTTGGGGTGCGGAACGCCGTTGGGATGTCAGAACCGGGACTGGTGCTGATCCACTTGCCAAGAGCGCGGGTCTTGTAGGGAACAGAACCGTTGTCCTGCTGACGGTCGTTGTCGGAACCAATGGAGGCCTCAATGTCACGCTTGATTTCGCGCATCGCCTTCATCTTGGAGTTGCTAACCTCGTCGGAAACACCGGCTGGGATAGAAGCCTCCTGGTTACGAGACACCGCCCACGAACGGGCGAAGTTCTGAATGTAGTTGCCGATGCGGGCGCGGGTAGCGACCTGATCGGAGAACTGTTGAATGTCCTGACCCTCAAGGGTGCCGCCGATGCTCACTGGGAGCAGGCTGTCCACCTGCCACTCTTGGTAGGCATTGGACGGGCGTGTGGACTTGGGGAAGCTAGACGATTTTGGGCAATCCTCGGGTTCGAGAATTGTCAGGGCGTCCGTGAGGTCCTCACGGTCACCAGCGGTATTGTAGGTTGTTGCGATAGCCATGACTTAACGAGTGGTATTACGAAGTTGAGATTTATTAGAGAGAAACTGGGCAAACTCCCTGCCGCTGATTCCGCCCTTTTCCTTTAACTGCTGTGTCAAGACCCCGGCCTTTTGCTTGGCCGCCGTCGTTACAAGAACTCTGTTGTTTGAGCTTACGCTGTCCGCACCAACATCCACTTGGCTATTGGCAGTACGCGCCTTGCTTGCAGGTTTCTTCGCCGCCTTGGACGCTTTTTGCTGCTCCATCATCACCTCGTACTTCATCCCCATAATCTGACGACCGATGATTGCATCGGCATCAGGTAGGTTGCGAAGCCACGGGTTTTGCTGGTAGGCCGCTTGCGCTGCAAGGTACTCGGGTGAAGCCTTGTCCCGCAGAAACGGGTACTTGTCGTAGGCCACCTGTTGAGTTTGCTGGCGTTGATTAAGGAAGGAAAGACGCGCCGGGATGTGATCCTCTAGGGTCACTCGGGCATTGCGCTTAATGGACCGCAAATCGTCCCGCTTGTAGAGTTTGCCGTCAAGACGGACACCCTCCGAAGGGAAATCTTCGCGTTCCAACTGATCCTCCACGAAACGAATGGCTTCTTTGGCTTCCTTCTGCAAGGCAACCAGGCCATTGACATCGTTCACGTTCGCCAAGGGCATGACGCCCGAGGGAAGCGGAACAATGGGGGCAGCGGCTTCTTGAGCTGGGGGCTGCTGCGTTTGCAGCATCGCCACCTTAAGCTCATTGATTTGTCGCTCCAAATCCTTCCGTTTCGCTACTTCCTTACCAATCCTGCGATTAATCTTATCTTGTAACTTAGGGTCGAGAGAGTTCTCGGGTGAAAGAGCTTCTTCTTCCGTCGCCTTATCTTCTGCTTCGGGCTTTGCCTCGGCATCCGTTTCGGTGGCGGTTTCGGCAGAGTTGGCCTCATCAGCCTCCTCCGTTGTTGTGGTCAGTTCCTCGGTCGTTTCGGGTGCATCCGTTTCCGGTGCCTCCGACGCTTTTTCCCCTTCCACGCTTGCGGGAACTACTTGAGCTACGTCTCGTTTGAAGAAACGCCTCGCTAGTTCTGGGCCGCTTAGATTGGCAGGACCGTTTTTCTCAGTGGCGGTTTGGGCTTTCGCCTCGGGCTGCACAGGAGCCGTAGTAATACTGTCGGGCATGATTAAGGATCAAGTAACCTATTAGCTCGGCTAATTTAGCCGATAAGTAATGCTAATGTTAGTCACTTTCCTGTTCGTCAAGCCTGTTTTCCAAATGGTCCAAATAGTTGCGATAGATGCCCACGATGTCGTTGTAGGCCCTGCTCTCCCCCATCGCTGCCAGCGTTAGACGCTGATCCTTCACACTATCGACCGAAATGGCGTAATTGTAAGCCTCGTCACGCAGCTCCTCGACGAGTTCAATGAAAGCCTCGAAATTGCTGTTGGGGATGAGCGTCTCCATAGCGCCCCGAAGCCTCGCGTTGCGAACCTCTACCCGTTCAGTACGTTTCATTAGGCTTTCATTACCGGCCCTGGCATAGATGCGCCCCGGCGTCCAATTTCCTTATTCTGCTGCTGCATCTGCTGGAACTGCACCTGTTTGGCGTAAGCCTTAACACGGTCGGCAAAGGGTTTGTCGCGCTGGAGGCGCTTCTGGACATCGGGTGCCCCGCCAATCCAGTTCTTGAGAGCTTGCATGGCCAACTGCGGGGGTGTTCCCACGCGCATATTGACGTTAATGCCCGCAGAAAGCTTGGAAAGGTCGTCCTGCACCTCTTTGACAACCTTCTGGGAGCCAATGCTGGCAGGCTGCATGATGCGTTCGGCCACATTGGGGTCAGACGACTCCATTGCCCACGAAACCAGCTCAGACCAATTAACCGAGCCGTCTCGGTCATACTGGGCAAGTTGAACAACCGAGGCAATCTTGTCCTTAACCTTCTGGGAATCGAGGTTCTCGACGTTCCAGCTCATGTAGAAGTCAAAGCTCTCCTCCTCTGTCCCCTTCTCAAAAAGCATCGGGTCGGCTTCGCGCAGACCGATGACGCGGAAGAAAACCTGTTCGCTGCCAAACTGCTTGTAAAGCCCCCAAACCTGCTGGAACGCTTTGCAGAGGCCCGTAAGGAATTTGTCGATTTCGCTCTGGTTCTCCAGCGGGGAAACTTGCGGATCACCCTCAACAGAGGCAAAGCCAACGTAATCCTTGGCGTTGGAAGCCAAGCGATCCTCGGAACTGTCGTTGTTCATGTCCGGCATAATGCGGTCCATGAAGCGAACCTCATCGGGACGGCTTATCGGGATGCGAGCGCCGGGGCCAATGCGGCTCGGGGGCTTTCCAACCTTGTAAAGAATTGTGGGGATGACCGAAATTGAAGCGGCATCAATGCGGCTGTCCTTGTGCGCCTTAATCTGGTCCTGTAATGGCTTCAACGGCTCAGGCAGACCACGGGAATCGTGCAGGCGGCGGGAAAGGTACTCGCGGCGATGGATGACGAACGGGTACTGGCCGTGGGCGTAGCCGAGCAGGCTAAACTTGGCGTAACCGGGCTGGTCCTTGTCGGGAGCCAGGTTGGGGTTAAAGACCGTCAGGTAGATGCCGGGAACGCCATCCTCGTCACTCAACCGCTGGTAAGCAAAGACAACGCCGATCATGTCGGTGTTGCGCTGCTGGGTAAAGATAAACGAGCGGCTTTGCCATTGCTGGAACTCAACCGGCTGCAATGTCAGAAGTTGTCCCCGGCAGGTTTCGATTGCCTTCTCAACCCAGTCTTTGTTCCAGCCTTCGGAATTGGCAAAGGAACGAAGTTTCTCGGGGGTAAAGTATTGGACTCGGTATATCCCAGCAGCGTTTTCAATATCAGTTGTGGAGCTACTTACGAACAAGTCCGAATCCAAATTGAAGGCACGCAGTACGGGACGGCTTTTCTCTTTGCCAAGCGTGGCAACAGTCGTCTCGCCCGTCTCACGAAGCTCACGAATCATGCGCTTCGCTTTGCCCTTGGAGCATCCGAATTGCTCCTCAAATACAGCCGCAATTTTGTCTGCAAGGTCCGGTGTCGCCAACATCATTGGCACATCAAACTGCGGGAACTGCGCTTGGAAATCGTCAAGGCGGAGCGTCGTCAGGGTCTTTTCCTGCGTCGTCTCCCAGAACTGGCCGGTAACACCAATGCCCTTCTCCTGGATGTAATTGGCCAGAAGCTCAATCTCGCGGTCAACATCGGGCATCTGCGTCTGGATCAGCCAGCGCATGAAGTTGGAAACCACGCGGCTACGCTTGATGTCGTTGCCCTCGATTGGCGTGGCAGACAGCGCACCGCGCTTGAAAGCCATACGCATCATCGCAACCTTCTTGTTGATCAGGTTGTCGGTAAGGTAAACACGAAGGTCACTGGCTCCATCCCACGGTGTCGGGTCAATCTTGGACCCCTCGCGGGAGTGCTTCTTGCCGTCAGCGGTTTGGCCGGTCCAAAGGGCATAGCGCGTCTGGTAGTTCTGACGGCATTGGTCGATGTAAGGCTGGCTCTCGGTAATGGCCCGCTGGAAGGCATCCTTCAGGGCGCTAAAATCGGGACCGTCCTCCCCTTCGGGAGCCAGTTGTAGGGCCGAATTGGGGTTCGGTTGGGTTAAACTTCCGCTAAAGCTGCTCAATGGGCTACCATAAGTTGAGCTAATGCTGTCTTGGCAAGCACTTTCTTAGTATCCGCCCGTTTTGCCGTAAATGAGGTTGCTGTCGGCTTTTGGCGTTTCAACAAACTGGGCATCGGAGACGGCTATGTAGCGCAGGCAGTCAATGGGGTCTTTGGTCGCCTCGGTTGTGCCGCCGCGCCCGGTGTATTCCCCGAGGGCGTAGATGATGTTTGCACAACGGTCGGAAACATAAAAGCTGGGGGCATTAACGCTGCTTCTGGGCTGCGTATCGTCGTAAGCCATCTTGTTCTGCAAGAGTTGAAGTCCGTTCTCGATGTCCACGCCGGGAGCGGCCATGACAATGAAATCGGCATCGTCCAAGTCGGAGATGATGGTCGTGGCACCGTCAGCACTCTGGCGTTCAGCGGCACCGAGGCGGGGGTCAATTAGGCGCTCGTAGATGGGTTCACCCTCTTCCAGCCCCAGGATAAGCTCCACATAGCCCTTTATGCCCTTTCCTACGCCTTTCTGGGCCGGTCCGGTCTTTCCCTCAACTGTTGGCCCCGGCAGCGCCCAATCGTCGTAATCGGGCCATTCCCGGTACACCCACCACGTTCCAGCCGAATCAATGGCCACCCAAGCGACAAACCAGTTCTTTTTACCAGCCGGATCAATGGCCATGTAGCGCGTAACCGGGTATTTGGGGTCTTTTACAAACGGCAAATCCTCATGTTTTACCACGTTTACGTCCCTGCTGAACGTCGGAAAGGCACCGGAAACGCTTTTGGTGGGTATGCCATAGGCGCGGGCAAGAATCTCGTCCCTCGGGCGGCTCTTCAACTTTTGGATGAAGCTATCGTCCCCGAGGAAGGAATTGTGCTCAGTCCAGAAGTAGTAAATGCAGGTGTCGGGGTTGCTTAAACTTTCTTGGATGATCGGTATTTCCCGACCGAGCAAAGGAGCATAGGCGCTTTTAATGGTCTTGGTCTTGCCCAAAATCTTTTGCACCAAAGGCGTATAACCTTGAATGGTTGTAAACGTCAGCAAAATCCGCCCGTGAAAGTCAATGGATCGATAGAGCAAGGTATCAAACAGGGCTGGCGGGCACTCCTCATCCAGCCACGTTAGATGGGTCTTGAAACCTTCCGCCGTATTTGGGTCGTCCGAATACTGGGCGTAGTTGCTAAAACGAATGTATCCCCCGCGCTGGTGTCCTGGCAGCGGCGGGAAGATGCAAATGTCGTCCGTAAATCCGTTCTTCTGGCTAAACTGGATGGAGTGATTCTGCCCCTTCTTTGATTGCAGGTTCTTTGTTGCGTGCGGAATGGACTCCCAAATGTATCGCTGCATTTCATCCACACTCTTAACCTTGTTCACTTGATAGCCCCGCACCTCTGCCTGCGGGATGGTGCAAGCCGCCCATGTCGCCAACCGTGCCGCGAACGTACTTTTTCCAGAACGGTTGCCGCCTAAAATAACGTGCGTGGTGTATTTATCCCAGTTGTTCATCACCTCTTGCCACATCGGCAAAGTGAAGCCAAAGCCGATGGGATTGCGCTCGGCATTAAGCACAACCTGATCGCGGGCCTCCTTGTATTTCTTGATGCGGTCAATGTCCCACAACTTCATCTCCTCCATCGTGGGGAGCGGCGGGTAGGGAAAGCCAAACGACGGCTTAAACTGGTCAGAAAAGGCAATTTTAGACATCAGGCAAGACGGCTACCACGATAACCGCACCGGCAATGGATGTGCTTCTTGGGGACATTGCAGCCAAGGATTACGGAAGCCGGGTGCGTATCGAACAACTCCTTGCCGCACGTTGGGCAGGCAATCCCGTTCTTCACCGGGAGGTCTTGGGTCCAGTCACGGGCTAGTTCTTGAATTGTGGCGTCGTGTTCTTCTAGCGAGAGTAGTTGAGGCATAGGCCACCAATAGCCAACGCCAGCCGCAAAACAATAGCCAATGGGAACCGGCGTTAGGTATTAGCTGCGCTTATTACAACTGCTATAAGCCATTTCCATATTGAGAACAACGCCATTAGCCACTCAATCGCACCATGCGTCGCATACTCATCGCCATTCCAGTCAAGGGCGGGCTTTCCCCCAACCTTGTTAAAGCACTAACCACCATCGTCTCCGCCGATCTGCCGGACACGAAGGTTGATTTCACGTTCTGCGCTGGGACATCTGTTGCCCTTGCCCGTGATGAAATGGCCTGGATCGCCATAACCGGCGGGTACGACACCCTGTTTTTCTGGGACAAAGACTTGGGCTGCGAAAAATCAATGGACACGCTTTCGATGTTTTGGCGCATTGCCCAGCACAAGGAGCCGGTGGTTGCGGCCCAGTATTGCTACCACGCCATCCCATCTGCCTTCCACGGGTCCAAGAACGGACCGGAAGCCATTGTCCGCGATGACGGTTTGCTCCAAATGCACCAGATGCCGATTGGCTTCTGCAAGATTGAGGTGGAAGCGTTCAAGGAAATGATCCGCCAAAAGCCGGAGCTTGCCTACCGGCACCGCGAGCTGGGTTGCAAAGCCGAGGCACGCCACCAGTTTTTCCCCACCGGCCTGATTGGCTCCGGTACGAGCGATGGAAAGCTGGAGCGGATCAAGGCCATTTGCGATACCGCCAAGGTGGAGTCGGAGGCGTTTAGCGCCATCGTGGATGTCGTCCGCGACAATGATTACTCGGGCAACACCATGTACGGGGAGGACTACTTCTTCTGCAAGCTGTGCCGCGACTGCTCAATTCCAATGTTTGTCGATACCTACGTTGTGGTGCCGCACGAAACCAGCCTTCGGCTCCCCCTGACGGCAGAACAGCTCAAGGATGAACTCAACGCTTCTTGGAGACAGCCCCAAGCCAACTTAAACCCGTGGCCCAAGGAGTTTTTGGACGAGGGCATTAAAGCAGACCATTGCGCCGACGTTCTGGAAGGCTCGTACGACATCCCGTACAATCCAGAGAAGCCGCCAACCATCCTAGACTTGGGGGCAAACATTGGGGCCTTTACCAAGTGGGCTATCAAACGCTGGCCCGGTGCCACTATCCACTGCTACGAGCCACACGCGGGCAATTATCGCCTGCTGTGCAAGACGGTGGCTTCCCTCGGGGAGCAGAACATCGTTACAAACAACCAGGCGGTGCTGGACCGGGACGGCGAAGGCGACTTGAGCTTAATAGGTTTTAACCGTGGCGAGTTCTCGCTGTGCTTCGACCGCAACAACCCCAACCAGCTCCAAAAGGTTGCCATCACCCACGCCAAACATTTGCCCAAGGCCGACATCCTCAAGATTGATACCGAAGGGGCCGAGCTAATCATCCTTTCCGCATTGCAGGCGGAAGGACGCTTGGGAGAGTTTAAGGCAATCATGCTGGAGTACCACAACAACAGCTATCCGGCCTACTTTGAATGTATGCTGGGTGATGCCGGGTTTGTGCTCCAAGCCCACGCCAAGCACTTGGAGTCCCGTGGCGAAATGAAATGGATGAGGAAGGCTTGAGCTTTGATCCGCTTTTGCTAAACCCAAATCATGTCCGACGAACCCGCTAAATTGCCTCCCGTTAAACGCCCGCCCCGTGCCAAGAACAAGCGGGGGGAGAACGAAAAGAAAAAGGTGCGCGGGCGTACCATCATCCCGGCGGTCGTGCAGGCAGCACTCGGGGCGACGACGTTCACCCAGGCGACAAAAGAACTGAGCGAAAGGGACAGCAAGGCGCTATCCCGTGCCCTGCGCCAAGACGTTGACCAATGGCGTGGGGAGTTTGCCGCCCAGCTTAGGTCAGCGGGTAGCCAACTGCTCACCGACCTACAAGACCGTGCTTCTGAGCTAAAGCCGGGGGAAATTGCCTACGCCCTCTCCGTTGTCTCCGATAAGCACGCCGCCCTAGATGGTCGCGCCCAGCTTGCCGGGGCCACCGTCAATGTCCAAGTGAACAACTACTCTCCCGAGGTTAAGGAAGATTTGCTCCGAACCTTGTTTGGCTTCAAGGACAGCAAGCCCACAGAGGCCGTTCCTGTCAACGCTACGGCCCTTTGACCTGTTAGTTGGAGCCGAGGACCGGGATTGAACCGATGACCGTCTGTTTACAAAACAGATGCTCTACCACTGAGCTACCAAGGCTTAGATCAACTCAGACAGTCTTAGACGACCGTGTAGATGGGGTTGCCCCCACCGTTCGTGCGCCGACACGCAAAGCTCATACCGGGCCTCAAATTGCGGCTGAATGAACGCCAAAGCGAAACCCGCTGAAACTTCTGCCCGCCCTTCTCGGCATAGTAACGGGCAATCAGCAACCGTGGATTGGTCGCATACCCTTCCACCACCAGCTCGCACTCCTCGGGGATGTCGCTGCCCCCATCAAGCCCATCCTTCTTGATGCTCTCCACAATCGCCTCCGCCACATGGGGCAACGGGTGCACCTGCTCCCCCTCGCACCACCCAGCCGTAGAAACCTTCACCTCGTCCGGCAAATGATCCAGCTTCTTGATGGGCTTCATGCACCCACCCTCACTACGCCGCTTCCCCATAGCAATCTCAAAACGCATCCCAGGCATCGTCACTATTGTCCCCTCCTCCTCTCCCCTCCCCACCATTCCCGCCTCCTCTCTCAACCACCCCAACTCCCGCTCCAACCACTTCCCATACTCCGCCCTAGCACCTTGCCGCTCCAACACCAACAACGTCTTTCTCAACCCCCACAACAACCGGTCGGCCACCAGCCTCACCCCAACCCTCGCCACCTTCCCGCGTTCCCTCTTTGAGCTTCCCATAACCCAACTGTTACCAAATACCCGCCCTATCAGCAATATCAATATGCTTGACAGAAAACCATCTCCCCCCCGCTATCCCCCTCCGTAGCCCCGCAGGGGCGTGAAACGGAAAAAGCCCGTGTCCCCGGTTCTACGAAGGCGATCCCAGTTTAGCCGCGCCAACCTCGTCTCCCCAACTAACGCAGTCCTAGCTTCGCAGTACCAAAAAAAGCAGTGGAGGCTGAATATATTGTTATATTTAG
>Ga0222712_10001491_pt1 | contig 28867 bp, 51 predicted proteins | sample C33_657DmetaG_FD_165043 | JGI IMG/M metagenome (GOLD analysis project Ga0222712, IMG submission 165043) | Estuarine water microbial communities from San Francisco Bay, California, United States - C33_657D | ecosystem: Environmental > Aquatic > Marine > Unclassified | place: USA: California... | reverse complement strand
TGACTTCCTCCACCTTCACCAGCGCATTGACGGTTGCTTCCAGCGCCTTCTCCTACCGCTCGGTAGTGTCGGCCGGAATCACCCTCAACAACAGCAACGTGCCAGTCAACGGCCGGTACGCTGTTCTTAACCCCAGCTTCTACGGCGCTCTCTTGAATGACACGACCGTCGTGGCCAATCCTCAGATCACCGGCGACCTCGTTCGCACGGCTGGGATCGGAAACGTTGCTGGATTCAACATCAACCAGTACAGCGCAGTGCCTTCCAACAGCATCACGCTCGGCGGATTCTTCGCCCAACAGGAAGCCCTGTTGATCGCGACCCGCGTTCCTGAAGTTCCGACCGGCGTTCCCATCCCTGGGGACATCTCGGTTGTGACGGAACCCCGCACTGGCCTATCCGTCCAAGTTCGTGAGAACTACGACGTGGTCAAGGGCATGCTCCAACGCACCTACGCCCTAATCTACGGCGTGAAAGCCGGAGAGCCCGCGAGCTTGGTTCGTATCAACGGTAGCTAATTCACTCGGGGAGGGCGGTGGGCTGAAAGGCTCACCGCCCTTTCCACTTTAAGAAATCCTCATGTCTGAATTCACAGAAGCGTTAAAAGAAAGTCTGGCCGCTCTTTATGCTCAAACTGGTACAGCGGCCACCATTGGTTCTACTGGCGTCACTGGTATCCTTTCGACGATCACCCGCAAAGAAACAGTGGAGCTGGGCGGGTTTGATCTGGATCTAAACTCCACCTTTACCATCGACGTGGCGAACATGGCCACCGCTCCCACCATTGGTTCTATTCTGCTGGCCAACTCGGTCAGCTATCGGGTGGCATCGATTGATACTTCTATCGGTAGTTACGTGCTCGGGTTGCGAGAGATTTAACCGTGGTCACTCGAAATCCTAAAATCTCCATTTACGCAATCGCCGGGCACGAGGCGCAATTCATGCAGCGCTTTGTAACGGCATTTTTACCATACTGCGATGAGCTGGTAATTTGCATGGCCCAGGGCGCTCGGCCTGACGATGGCACGCGGGCGATTGCCGAAAAGTCAGGGGCCAAGATAGTTGAATATAAAAACGCACCGGCAGGGGCAAGTTGGCCCCACGTCGACAACTTTGCCGCCGCCCGCAATACCGCACTGGATGCCTGCACCGGCGACTATGCGGTATGGGTGGATTGCGATGACTTGCCCCATAAAGACCTTAAAAACGCTCTTAAAAGGGGCGTGGAAGCGTTTGAGCAGAATCCCAAGCTCGGCATCTATGCTGGCGTCTATGACGTTATAAACGCCAAATTAAGGCCAGTACGTGAGCGCATGGTGCGGCGTATAGACGGCGTATGGTCTGGGAGGTGGAACTACGCAGTGCATGAGGCGCTGTTGCCTAATGCTGGGTTAGAATCTGTAGGCGAGCAGACGGTATGGGTAGAGCATCACCCCGGTGGCTATAAGCCAAACAGCGCCGATCGGAATCTTCGCATCCTTCAAGGCCAGTTAAGCGAGGCGGGCAAGTATGCCTACTACTACCAGCAGGAACTATTCTTAGGCAATCGCAGGACGGAATCAGAGCCTTGGTCGCACGTTGCGGCCGTCTGGCCGGGGCAAGAGGCAACACTGGCTTACGAGGCCGCCTGCAATCAAGCGACAGCCACGCAAGATCGCACGGTTAGGATTGGTTTGTACCAAAAGGCACATCAGATGAACCCGGGGCGTAGGGAAGCGATTTACTATTTAGCCAGGGAAGAGGCCAGCGTGGGTGCGTGGTTGCAGGCTTATCACTTGCTAAAATCGGCCATGGTGCAGCCCGATCCGGGCGTGAAGATCTGGAACGCCCAGCGCACTGTTTACGACTTTGAGTGCATCGATCTATACCTTGCGGCATGTAAGGCCGTCGGCGATACGGCCGAGGCAGAAAAGATTGAGAACATGTGGCGGGCACAGAAGCCCGTAAAGATTACTGTCTGTCACGCCACGCGAGGCCGCCCACAGGAAGCCATCAACGCCCGCATTTTGTGGATGAAAAAGGCGGCAGATCCAGCGTCAGTCGAGTGGATCTACTCGGTCGACGATGACGACCCTAAAGCCGACATGCTGAAAAATTGGGGAATCGTTAAAGGCAAAGGCGGATGTATTGCCGCATGGAACAGGGCAGCCGAAGTAGCCCGTGGAGAGATTATCATTCAAGGCTCCGACGATTGGGACCCTCCGCTGCATTGGGACAAGATAATCAGCGACAGGATTGGCGATACCAGCAAGCCCAAGGTACTGGCGATTTCCGACGGCCACCGCAAAGACGATCTGCTGTGCATGGCAATCCTAACCAAAGCACGACTGCAAGATCAGGGCGCCATGTTTGCCGCCGAATATGACGCTTGCTCCGGCATATTCTCAGATAACGAATTTTCTAAAAGGGCTGCATACGACGGCGTAATCATTCCCGCTAAGGACATCGTATTCACTCACAATAATCCGCTCTTCACGGGTGCAGCACAGGATGAGGAATTTAAACGCCACAACGCCAAGGAGAACTATGAGCTTGGCGAAAAGATATTTAAGGAACGCAACCCGTGATTCACACCCACAACGCACTGCGTTTGGGCGACAACTTGGTGCAGTTAAACTTTCTACGTCGGCTATGCCTGCAAAATCCAGATCTCGAGATTACTCACTATCATAATCCAGAGCTGTGCAAGTTTGAGGAGATTGATGCCTTGCGTAGCGACATATCTTTACGCCTACACATTAGGCCCATCGATCAAGCGCCAGCCGATAGTATTGATTCTTGGCGTAATGCAGGCGGATATTGGGAGCGTCATCCCGACAAATTAAACTTCGCCAAATTTCATCTATGCTGGTTTGAGGAACTGGCCAGCAGGATGTGCGTAAAGAATCCAATTCGGAAAGTCGATGACCTCCTGTTTGACTATCCGGCTTTAGATTCTTTCATTCCGATGGCACCAGATTTCGACATTGTTGTGATAAATTCGCCAGGGCTGTCTGGTCAATTCACAAACTTTAACCCCGACGACTTTCGCAACCTAGTATCTAAACTAGTTAGCAAGGGCCATCGGGTAATCAGCACAGTCGATACTGGATTATGCCCGGCATTTGATAACAAGAATGTGACTTGGATAGGGGCGACGGCTGCAAAGGCAAAAGCCGTCATCGGTACATCCACCGGGCCGAGTTGGCCGTGCCTAAACGTTCACAACAAAAATGCCTTCCATTTGCTGTGTGCAGATACCGAGACAGTCATATTTACCGAACGCGGTCAGATGGCTAGGAGCGCATTTCACGCCCTCCATATTCTTGAAGAGGAAGGGTTGCTGTGAAGAAGGAGCTGACTCAGGCAATGGATTTATTGGCGGCCGATCCGGCCGTCAGGTTTATAGGCTACGGGGTAAAGATAGGCGGCCGGGCAGCAGGCACGCTCAATAATGTTGCGGATTCACAACTGATTGAAACGCCTGTCGCTGAAAATCTGATGGTAGGACTAGCCACGGGCCTGAGTTTGGCCGGGCTTAAACCCGTCGTCTTTATTGAGCGGATGGATTTTATTCTCAATGCACTGGACGCCATTGTGAATCACCTGGGCGCAGCTCAGCACATTAGCTGCAATCAATTCAAGCCTGCCGCCATCTTGCGGGTAGTTATAGGAAACAAAAACAAGCCGCTCTACACGGGGCCAACCCATACGCAGGACTTTACCGAAGCTCTTAGGAAAATGATCGATTTCCCAATCGTAGAACTAAAGAAGGAAAGCGTAGTGAGCGAATATCAAAACGCACTGCACAGACTGAGCGCTGGGACATCCACGATGCTGGTTGAGCGAAAGGATGAGTGGTGAAGCAGAACAAGTACAGCGACCTTAAAATCTTTTCGTTCCCGGATAAGATCGCCAGCTTTCGCGACGATATTATCACCGCACCCATCTACGTGCGGATTAAGCCGACGAATATCTGTAACCACGCCTGCCGTTTCTGCGTCTATTCTGACGGCACAACTCGGCCAAAGGATCGGCCTGACTTGCACCTACAGGCTGGCATGCACACCAGCATGAACGAGCGGGACGTCATGCCACGAGATAAGGCGCTAGAACTAATAGAGGATCTTTCAAACATCGGAACTAAAGCCGTCACCTTTAGCGGTGGCGGAGAGCCTTTGCTGCATAAAGACATTGTCGAGATTATGACTAAGACAGTCTCGTCTGGATTAGATCTATCCATTATTACCAACGGCCAACTGCTTGCGGGGGAAAGGGCGGAAGTATTGGGCAAAGCAAAGTGGGTGAGGATTTCGATGGACTACACAAGCGCAGAGCAGATGGCGTCGAGCCGTAACGTTCCAGACAGATCGTTTGATTCCGTGATGCAGAATATAAAAAACTTTTCTAACACGAAAACAGAGAGCTGCGATCTTGGGATTAACTTTATTATTACCCGCTACAATTACGAGGGACTAGTTCCGTTTGCTAAGCAGCTCAAGGATTCAGGCGTGAGTAACGTCCGCTTTTCGCCCGTGTACGTGCAGAACTTTAAAGAATATCACAACACGATTGCAACCAGGGTGAGGGAACAACTGGCCGAGTGCCAATCTTTTTGCGATTCAGATTTTACCATTAACACGACCTACGATCTGGATAGTCCAAGCAAGTCGCCCGTTCGGCCATTCCATCGCTGTCTTTACGCTCAGGCCGTTTGCGTGGTAGGTGCGGATCTCAATATCTACGCATGCCACAATACCGCATACAGCAATCACGGCCGGATCGCCTCCATGAAGGATCAATCATTTAGCCAGGCATGGTTCGGAGAAGAGGCGAGAGCATGGCACAAAAACTTTAACCCTGGCGTTAGTTGCCTGCATGAATGCGCAAATCACGCCAAGGTGGCACTGTTTGAAAAGCTGGCCACCGATAGTCACGACGCCTTTGTATGAACAAGCAGGATCTGATTGATTTTGAACTGCGCATTAAGGCGCTATTTGAGCAGGGCAAGCTGCCATATCTGATTCACCTATGCGGGGGGAATGAAGATCAGCTCATCGAGATATTCAAAGACATCAAGCCAGGCGATTGGATCTTCTCAAGCCACAGATCCCACTATCACTATCTGCTCTCTGGCGGAGATCCTGACGTGCTTGAGCAAATGATTAAAGAAGGTCGTTCCATGTTTGTCTTTGACCGTAAACTAAATTTCTACACGTCAAGCGTGTTGGCTGGCACTTGCGGGATAGCGGCCGGAGTGGCGCACACATTAAAAGAGCAGGGAAGCCCGGCAAAAGTTTGGTGCTTCTTGGGCGATGGAGCTGAGGATGAGGGCCATTTTTATGAGGCCGTAAACTACGTGGCTGGGGCAGATCTACCCTGCACCTTTATTGTCGAGGATAACGATCGATCCGTGGATACGCCAAAGGCAGCCAGGGGAAAGGCCACGATGACTTGGCCTGATTGCGTCAAGCGATACCACTACACCCCAACGTTTCCGCATGGTGGCGCTGGATGTAAAGCCATGGTCACATTTGATCCGTCCATTCGCCCGATCTGGTGACAAGAGGAGTTTAGAATATGCCCGCCGTCACCATGCTCGATCGTCTAATTGAAGCTGCTTTTCAAGAGCTTCTAACCACAACCGTTACCGGGGTGACTTATCACTTGTCCCACGACAAGACGGAAAACTTGTCACCCTCTATTGTAATAAAAGCAACGCTAGGAACGGAAGAGCCGGTGCAGGGATCTGGCGTGTTTAGCGTGCCAGTTGAAATCGTGGTGGATGATTCTTATGACGACACAACCCTTGATGCACACACTCGAAAATGCTCCAAGGTTCTGCAGGCTTTCTATGATTCAAGCCCGTTGGCGACTAGGTTAAACGCCACCACGGCCATCGGATCTGCCCGCTGTTACAACGCCAAGGTGGATTCTATTGAGCCAGAGGCCGACGATGAAGAGCGTACAATGCGTCGCACCTACAAGCTGGCAGTCATCGCACAACCGAATTCAATCGCGAGTTGACACAAAATTTAAGGCAATATGGCAGCCACAACAATCGGAACAACGGGCCTACAGTTTGGCATTACTGCTGAAGCCGGTGGGTTGGTGCAATCTTTCACAGAAACCCGCAACGTCGAGCGTGCAGAAATTCGCAACGCGAGCGGCGAGGTGGTTGGGGCGGCAATGTATAACCCCACTGATTCCTTCTCATTCTCTACCACCATCACAGGCGCTTATGCGACAACCGCAGGCGCAGTCCTCACAACCTTGGCAAATGCCACCAGCACCGGCGGTAAGATCGTAGTCGATAGCGTCACCGTTAATCGTACTAGCGAAGGATTCGTCACGGTGGACGTATCGGCGACTCGATTCCCTAACATGAGCTAACCCGCTCCGGCGGGTTAATGAGATCCTAAAATGGTTGATAGCTTCTGGGGAACGACAAACATAAAAGTGGCTGCGGCCGTCGCGGCCTTTGGCGCAAAGCTTAGAGAATCCGATCCGGTAACCTGCATCGTCGAAGAAGGTGGCCACAGAAAATTCACGTTCTGGTTCAACACGGGCGGCGATCAGGATGCAAAAGCCGAAATGGAGCGCACCTGGGCAGATATGAAATCTGAGCCAGAGGCCGCCATTAGATACGTGCGTGCGGCTCTGGAGAACAGAGAGACACTTCTGGGCCTGATGAAGCGTGCCGAACCCATCCTATCGATTAAGCGTGGTAGCCAAACGCTACTCATTTCAGAAAGGGCAAGCCCCGAATTAAAGCGGGCGATGATTAAAAAACTATGAGCGAAGAAGCATTATTACAGGAGCTGGACAACTCCCTCATTTCGCCCGACCGCTACTTCAAAAATCAGAAGCTCGCGCCTTACACCGAAGGCAGCCGCCTGCTGATGCTTCAGGTGCGGGATGATAGCGATTCTGCCATCTACTTTGTCTGGTCATTTATATATCTGCATATCCTACTGGCGGAAGATCGTAAAAGAGCGATCCGTCTAGCTTGGGATAAAGATGCGTTTAGAGAAAAGCTGATGGATTGGATTGCCGAGATGAGCGAGGAGGATCGAAACACCGCCTCAATCATGTGCTCTTCGATCTTGTCAGAAGCTAATAAGGCGCGGGTAAACGTTATCCCTTCAGCCATAGCCGCACCGCCGGGAAACGCCTAGCGCCAGGAGGAACCGCCGCGTGCGTGTTTGTCCTGGCAAAACATACGGGCTGGCCAATGGATTATATTCTGTGGGAATTGCCACTGGTAGCGGTCAATCAGGCCGATCACGTCTTTATGTTTATAGACGGCGTAAAGCTAAGGCGTGCGGCGCATATTGAAGGAAAAGAGATCCGTGACATGGAGAGGCTATTAGGATTATGAGCGCCAGTTTAACAGTCGACGCCAGCAAACTGCAGAAAGCCATGAAGGCTTTTATCGGCAATACCAAGGCCGAGGCTTCAAAGGAGATGCGGATACAGGCACGCATGCTTTGCGTTAGCTTGGCTAATTCCACGCAGCCGTTCGGACTAGGAAATGATGTAAAGAAAGTCGGTGAAAAGGCAGTCACTAGAGATATTGATCGCGTGTACAAGTCGGCAGCTAGCGCCTCTAAGGATATAGCCAAACTTTCGCTACCCAACGGCAAGACTAAGACGCAAAACGCTGAACAGATGGCGAAGGCATTGGCAGCTCTTGTCTTGGGCAAAACAGGCGGGAGTAAGCGCAGGCGAACTGAATCTGCCCAAGATCTTCTAAATAGAATACGTCAGCAACCTTACGTAGGCACGCAAGTCGGGCCATTTGACGGTGGGAAACATCACGAATCAGCTCGGTATGGCAAATCAAAGAGAGTGCCTAAGAATCAATTTGTTCGGCAAATTGTTACAAAGGACAACCCTCTCGCCCGATATTTTAAAGATAAGAGGGGAAACGTGGGTATCGCAAAGTCAGGCTGGGCAGTTTGCGCCGGCATATTAGGCGGCTTTCGCGGTATCCCTAAATGGGTATACAGGCACACGGGCGGCGGCCGCGTGAACGATCAGAGTCAAACGGGGCTAGGGACTTTCTCTAAGCCCTACGTTCAAATGACTAATACTATCCCGTGGATTAACAACGTTATCAGCTCTGGAACTATCCAGAAGTCTATTGACATACAAGTGTTAAAAATGATCAAGCGGCTAGGCATTATCGCTAATTACGAGAGCAAAAAGGCGGGGCTATAATGGACGCAACAGCCACAGCCAAGCTCGCACTGGATGCCTCTGGGCTGGATCGCGGTCTACAATCAGCAACCGCCAGCCTAGATCGATTTGCCAAACAAACCGGCTCAGTCCTAGCCGGAGCCTTTGCCTTTGATAAACTCATTTCAGGCTTTAGCTCGGCCATTGAGAAGGGCGATCAGTTGCAAGATATTGCGGAAAAGTTTGGAGTATCAGCCAGCAAACTACAGATGCTGGGTAACGCGGCGTCAGTATTTGGCAGTGGAGTTGAGCAGGTAAGCGCTGGCTTAAATAAACTTTCACTAGCGCAACAGAAAGCAGTATCAGGCGAAACTGGTTCGGAGGCGCTAGTGGCAACGTTTGCCGAAGTTGGCATTAGCCTAGAAGAACTTCGCTCGATGACAGCGGAAGATATTTTCCTAAAGATTGCGGACAGCTTTGCAAGTGGAGCTAATGACGGAAGGCAATTCGTCATAGTGAATGAACTTCTTGGCAAGGCTCAAACTGATCTAATAAAGGTACTTAACCAAGGATCTGCAGCAATTACTGAGCAGGGAAATTCGATGGGAGTATTTTCAGATGAAACGATTGCAAATCTGTCAGAACTATCGGATCAAATAAAAATATTGCAGAACAATATCACGATGGGATTTGGAAACCTTGCAGCACTTATAAACCCCTTTATTCAAGGGCTACAAGCTGCGCTCGAGCTTGCCGTGATGCTCGGCATGGCAGTAAAGGAAGCGGCCACGGGTAACGTTGCTGGCGCCAGGGAAATTTACAAAAGAGCCAGCAACTTAGGCACTGAGAAAATGGCTGAAAGGGCTGCGGCTGAAAAGGCCAAGAAGTCACCCGGCCGTGGAGATTCTGGCGAGGCCGTCGCAAATCAGAAGCAATTAGAAAAAGCAGAAAAGGACGCAATCAAAGAGCGTACTGACTTGGCCTTGCATATACTAAAAAACGAAGAAGCCGAAAAGAAGCTGGCCAACGATTCTTACGAACGCAAAAGAGACACCGAACGTGATAGAATGTTGGAAGCTGCCAATCTCGAAGTGAAAGCAGCGCAGGAAAAAATGAAAGCTGAGAAGGAGCAGGCCGAAAAGGAGAAGGGCATGGCCGCAGGCCCGGGCGGAACCAGTAGGCAATTTGAGCAAGCCAGAGCAGGCACAGCAGGCGAAGTGCTTAATTTTGCCGCTGGCCTTGGCGACCGCGACATTTCGCGAACAGTGCAGAAAGAAAGAGACAAGGCAGCCAAGGAACAGCAGAAAATTAACAAGCAAGAGTTCGACGCAAAGGTAATGGAACAAACAAGCGGGACAACTAAAGAAGGTATACAGAGAACCATGGAAAGCCGCCGCCGGGAGTTTATACAAAAAGAAGCCGGCAAGGAATCCAAGGGCGGCAAAACTCTGTCCGATATCTACACCGTACTGAACGACGCCCTATCTAAAATAGTCGCAGCGCCAATGGTAACCTAATGAGTGCCGTCATCGTTGGATCTCCATCGTCGGGTAGTAAAGTCTTGCGCAGGGCAGATTTTTCTACGGAACGAAATGGGCTGGAAACGTTAAACGAAATCTACACCGTGCGCACAGCGGATCGTAGAACTTTGCAGCCTAGCTTTGGCACTTTGCATTCTGCTTACTCCACCGCTTCCACAAAGTTTGCTCGCATGGCCGTTGAAAACTTTTCCTTTCGAGAACAAGACGGCGATTTGACTGAAATAAACGTAACCTATGTTGGGTTGACTTCTAGTAGTGGCCTGCCCCCTGCAGTGGTCAGGCTAATCCCCACGCCCGGCGCTGGAATACATGGCCCAAACATGGTTATCGAGGCGGAGTTTTTAACTGATAAAAGCGAAACTGATTTTTCCGCAAACGGAGCTGGTGGGCTTACCCTACCCGGGAATATATTTTTTGCCTCTAGAACACTTATGCCAGACACAATCAATGGCACAAAAATGCCAGCAAACCCTAGAGAGCCCTATAATCGAACTACATACGCAGAATCTTTTGCATATTTTGGATATACCCAGAAATCATTATCTTGTGAGCGAAGAGGCATATTTCTGGTTGCTAGAGCAACATTCGCTGAAGACAGTGCTTCTGTAATATCATTTTAGTTAAGGAGGTAATTGACGCCAATGAGAGAACCTGAGCTAAAAGAACTCTCTGGGGCATCTCGCCTTGCCAAAGAATTTTTTAATAAATTGATTCGCAGGATTGAATGCACCAAGCCAACCGCAGGAAGCAATATAACTATTACGGAGGAGGAGAACGGATTTAAAATATCCAGTGATTTTACTACAGTAACGCTTAATGTGTGCTCGAATGGAACGCCTGACACCTTAGTCGTATTAACCCCCAAGAATTGACATAGGCAGGACATCAAATGGCACAATCCCTAGACCTTTATATTGATACATCCAGCGGGGCCTTAGTCTCCCGTGGTGCGGCCAAGAACGGAACATTGCCCACATTGACCCGCAATGATTCCTATAACTTACGGTTACGCCTACAAGAGAGAGATCAAAATGGCTTTTTGCGAGATTTAGATACTGCGGGTTCCTCGCTTAAACTTGGGATCGGCGGGATCGATGGAGATCCAACAGACGGACAGTTCAAGCTGGTTCTTAATAGTATCACATCATCGGCCATTTCTTTCAACGCGACTTGCGCTCAAGTCTATAACGCTATCTCCGCAATCGCAGGCACGGGCGTTACTGTCACAACCTATGGCAACGAGAATTTTTCTTATCTAATCACAGCGGCCACGGTCAACACGGCTCTTTCGTTTGGCGGCTCAGCCTTCACGTTGTTCCCGACCAGCTCCGTCCTGGTAAACACCCGCAGGTTTCCGGCCGCATCGGTAGCGGCCCAGCAAGTCATTCGCCTAGTTCGCAACCCCGCAGTGTATGCGGATACGTTCACAGCATCGCCTACGGCTGGCGTAGTTTCGTTAACTAAAATTCAGGACGGTTCTTCGACGCAAAATGAAACCTACAACCTAGCGATCGGATCTGACGCAGAGGGCGGTTCTGTGGTGCTTAACTTTGGCCCGAACTCAACCACCGCCATCCCTATCGGATCAACTGCCGCCAGCTTTGCAGAGGCGCTATCATCCATCACTACGATCAGCGCTGGAAACGTAAGCGTCGATCTTGGCAACAATGCGGGGAACTATTCAATTTCGTTTGTTCGCAACCTTGGCTTAACCAATATCACGACCGCCCTTACCTTGGACGCAAGCGGCGTAATCTTTGGCAACTTCCTGCAGAGCACGGTCACCATGGCGACAGCCGAGCTGGACGAGCTGTTTGCCGAAGCTGGTACAGATACCATCACGCCTAAGATCGAGGTCGAACTTACCCAGGGCGGAACGCCTAAGACGGTTCTGCAGAGTGATATTACAGTTCGCAGGGATTTAATCACCACGGGATCTGCTGTTCCGGCCGCTCAAGCCAGCTACTACACAAAAGCAGAAACTGACGCAGCTTTTGTCGAGGACAGCGCCACAAACGTGGATGCGACTAACCGCAAGCTATACAACTCAAGCGGATCGGTATTCCTCGATTGGCAAAATAACACGATCGGAACAGGGGCCACCGTGTTGGATCTATCTGGCACGGCCGTTACAATAACGGACGGCTATAACGTGGGGCTGGGAACTACTACCGGGACGCGTTTTGGCGTCAGCACGTCGTCTAAGCTTGCGTTTTATAACTCCACACCAGTCACGCAGCCTGCCGGGCCGAACGTGGTCAGCGGTTTGGTAAGCCTAGGATTACTCCGTTCTGGCTCGACTACTTACGGAGTTCTGCCGCTTTCAGTAGATACCCTAACGACAACCGCTTCTCTGGCGTTTGGGACTGTGGGGGCAAACGACTCTACGTCCATAACCGTCGCAATAACAGGAGCAGCGATTAACGATCTAGTCCTGCTCGGGTTACCAAGTGCTGTATCGGAAGGATTGACGTTTTTTGGGCATGTTGTGGCGACAAATCAAGTTCACGTGGATGCGGTAAATGCAACAAATTCAAGCAAGGCGCAATCTACGCAAACGTTCCGAATCACCGTAATCGGTTATTAACCTTGGGCTGATGCCCTAACGAAATCCTATGGGTAAGGTATTACACGCAAGTGGGAGCGGTTATTTCCCAAGATGTTTAGTGAACTCTTCAACACTCCCTCGAGATGGAAATTATATTATTGGCGGGATTCAAGAAGTTATGACTCCATTTTGGCGGGTAAGAAAATGGGAAATCTCTGTGACTGGAACTTTGGTTGAGCCAGGCACGGAATGGACTTTTAGCGGCACACCAAATGAACTATTCGGATATCCAGAGGCAATAGAAAAAGAAGAAGATTTAGTTTGTTTTAATTCGCAAGATAAATTTTACATAGGATTTGCATCCGAGCTTGTGCCTTGGGCGACATTAAATGGGGAACCATTTGAAAACATTGCCAATTTATTTGTCGGGCTAGGTTATGTTTTTCCGCCCTATAACACATTTGAATCTAATGCTATTGTGAAGAATGATGATATTTATAAGTTGCCTTTTTTTTGGGGTATTGGAGGTATCGCCCTATTGTCAGATCCCCTAGAGGCAGGATGGGTTCCAGTGGGCACATATACTTTTGATGTGCTTGGAGTTTCAACAGTCCCAAGAACTCTTTATGGGCCGAATTTATCTGGATCGGTTACAGCGATAGTATCTGCAAAAGAATACTGGTCTTATGGCGGAACCTACAGCACGACAACTGGCGAACCGCTTTAGCCCTTTGACACGGTTTTTTAACTTATATGGCATACGCCGCCACCGTTTTTCTATTCGCCGCTGATATCGCTTACTCCTGGGTAAATTAAGCCATGTACCTCGGCCTCGGCCTGAGACTTGCCGAAATTAACGTTTCGCAAGGATTCGACCCCGATGCGGCGGCTTATGTTACTACTGCCGGAGTTACTGATGCTACAGCCAAAACACAAATCAATGAATTTGTAAAAGGAACAAAAAATTTAGGATTATGGTCAAATATAATTTCTTGGCCCCTGCGTTCATCGCAAAACGCCGGAACAGGAACAACTGCGTATAGTTTGGGTGGTTTGATAACTAAAAATGGAACGCTTACAAACGGCCCAACTTGGGGAACTGATGGAGTTAACTTTGATGGTACTAATGATTACATCAATGTTCCATTTGCTGAAAAATCTGGATATACTAGCCATAATTTTGGAACAATAGCTTCATTAACCTCTGTTGCAGGTACCCGAATAGCAGTTCAGGGTGGTGGGCCTTGGGTTGGAGTAAAAGGATCAACTGGCTTGCTTACAGTTTCCGACGATGGTGCAGATACTAGTCTTGGCGCATACACATTAAACGATTTTTTCGGAGCAAACTACGATAAGACAGGAGGATCATATAAAGCATATCAAGCAGGCAATCTAATTGGAACGACTTTAACTGCAGTAACACTAAGCGCATCACCACTCTTGATTGGTACTTATGCAACTAATTTTTTATTCTGGTCTGGAACAATCGCTTTTGCACATTTATTTGATAAGTCCCTAACTGATGATGAAAATTTAAGTCTATACAATCTCTATAAAACCACCCTCGGAACTGGGCTTGGCTTGCCATAGTTTAACCATTAGCCTTTGACATACGCCTTCCAGAAGTATGGCCGCTGGCGTATATAATTTAACTATCGAACAGGGTGTGGATCTTGCCCTTGAAGTCGCCGTTAAAGATGGCACGGGTGCGACGTATTCCCTAGTAGGCGCTACTGCCGCAGCTCAGATCCGCGACACTTATAACGGCAACCTACTGGCTGAATTTGCTGCCGTCACAGCTACCGGCACAACCGGCAGCCTTACTCTGGCGTTAAACGCTGCCACGGCCTCCGCCCTACCTATCAGTGGAGGAAAATGGGATCTGCTACTTACCACGTCGGCCGCCACTAAAATCCGCCTTTTACAAGGTTCGGTCACTATCGCAGGTGAGGTGACCGAATAATGCCCATTACGGCCACAGTCTGCGGGCCTGCCAGCATAACGGTTGCCGTAGGCACACCGATTGTGGCAGGGGTTGCTGGCGCTGGCGTAACCACCGGCACTGCCGTGGCGCTTGCAATCGCCTTGGGATGACAAGGAACACTAGAAAATGAAACAGATCTGGCCTAATTATTCCTACTCGCCCGCCACTAACGTCCTGACGCTCACCGGGCTGAACATTGATCGCGACCAGCTCCTGCTCGTGACGGCCGCCGATCGCGGGCGGATTATGTATAACTTTGCGGATAGCTCCGTCACCGCATCTGCCTTCACCTCTGGCGCAAATACTTCACTCACCCTGGTTGCGACAACTGCAGGGCTAACGACTACGGCCGCCCTCGTCATCTATTACGACGATCAGTTGGCCAGCAACAGCGTCACCGTCAGCTCCCTCCCCGCTATCTCTGGCACGGTGACGGCGAATGTTTTGGGCAAAGATGCCAACTCAACAGCAACTCCACAAATACCAATTATTGCTTATGACGAGGGAATTGCAGCTGCAAATGATGGATGGGTAGTACCCGTACAAGTAACAAATGTTGGGGGTCAAATATCAGAAGTTAATCCTCTCCCCATCTCTGGCACAGTCACCATCGGCTCTGCCCTCCCCGCTGGCACAAACCGCATCGGCGTGGTGACGATTGGCGGGGGAACGGTAACGATTGGAGCAGGGACGGCACAGATTGGAAGCGTCACGGCTAGTCTAGCATATTCGCAGACAGCGACCACAATAGCATCCACAGTAGTCACAGCTATCCCAGTAGTGTTTCCAACTAGCGGAGCTTGGGGCGGGTCGTTGCAAGGATATAATGGAACTAACACATATATTTATTCTGGAATCCAAGCCATCGGAAACACTTCACTAGTTAGTGCAACAAGCCTTCCAGTATCGCTCGGATCGCTCCCTGCTTTAGCTGCAGGCACGGCACAAATCGGAAGCGTTACAGTAGGCAATTCTGTGACCATCGGCTCGCTCCCTGCGATTAGCGGAACGGTCACCGCCAACACCTTCGCCCTGCAAGGCACGGCAGTCACCACCTCTAACTTTACCAGCACCACCGCCTCTACCGTTCTGGCTAACTACAATGCGACAAGGGAAGTGCTGACAATTTTTAACGAGGGAGCTGGTAATCTGCATATCGCACCCGGAGCCACTTGCACCACAATCGCCTACCAAGTTCGCCTATCGGCAGGGGATTACTACGAGGTGCCGAACCATCAGACGACGATCACTCACTCGGCTGTGTTTGCAACGGCTGGCACGGCTAGGGTGACGGAAGTTAGCTAGGAGTAGGCGATGCCTTTGTATCCATCAAGAAACAAGTTTCAAGTCCCCTTTAGCATTAGTGGAAGCAATTCCCAAGCAAATGCTGGTGCATATAATATCCTTTCTTATGAGGCTACCAGCGGGTTGGCTACAGTTCCGTCTTTTCTTAAAAGTATAAAAATCGGTGCTTCTATAATTTTTACAACAAACCCAGTCGCTCAAACATTTGCTTTAAGAGTAATTGCTTATGGAACCGGAACTGTCAGCTTTTCACTTGGAACTGTTACACAAACATTAACTTGCACCCCAGAAAGCAATAACGGAAGCAACTCATGGCGGTTTGAGCTTACGATGGCAAGCCCACTACTGTTGCCGTCTGGTGGTCAAACAGTAGCAGATCGAGTTGGTTTTTGGACTCTAGCATTAGCAGTAGTCAATAATAGTGGTGGCACTCTAGCCACGGTGTCGGGTGTTTGGAGTCGTGGTTTTGCAGTTTTTGAATAGCAAAGATAAGATCCAACTAAAATGCCCCTCCTCCTTCTGCCCCTCTTGCTTTGCTCCTGCTCGCCACGGCCGGTAGATCATAACAACGCCCTGCCGCGCTATTCCGACATGGGAGCTGCTACTGACGCAGGCCAGGTAAAATGAATGACTGCTCCCGACGATCGCAACACGCCCGGCTGGCGTGAATTTACTGCCAGCCTGCGCTGGCTTGAGGCCGAGGGGTATATCGAAATGTTTTACAACGAAAAGGGCGAGGAGATGGTGCGGATTGCGGAAGGCGCAGAAACGGCAACGCTATGAGCACCGATCAAGTCGCAGAGCTTGCGGAACGGTTAAGTCTAGTCCGGGAATCAATCGCAAGGATCGAGACTCGCCAGTCGGTAATTTTAGATTTACTCGAACGTTCCCAAGCCAGCCTAGGCGAGTATCACGGCCGCCTGACGAACATGGAGCGCGACGCCCACACGATTAAGACGAAACTGTGGCTTGTGGCGTTAGTCTCCGGAGCAGTGTTTAGCACGATCTGGGAACTGATTAAGCGCCGGATCAGCCTTTGACACCCCGCCAAGGGCATGGAACAACTCATCCCCACCTTACTAAGCGTCGATTGGCTCGGCGTGCTTGGAGCGATCACCGCCCTCCTAACGGCAGTTATCGCAGTCGCATCCTTTATCCCTGGCGACCAGCCTGAGAAGGCGTTGCAGGCCGTGGTCGACGTGTTACAGCGGCTATCGAGAAAATAGTCGCCCATGATCGCCGGCATCCTCACGGCGTTGGGCGGAATAATCGGGATCGTGCTCTGGTTCTTAAAACGCAAATCGCCCCTTCAGCGCAACTTTGAGGCGATCGAGCTTGAACGCAGGAAAAGACAAAGGGACATCAATGCCTGGTGGACTAAACGCCCTCCTACTGATTAGCGCTCTAGCGCTGTGCAGCTGTGCCACGACCTCGCAAACGCAGGACGGCCCGCCGCCTAGCCCGGACAGCATCAGCTACTTTATCTACCAGTGGGACAAGGCCGAACGCACCAATCCCCCATGCCCACAGGCTTATCGAGACTTATTTGCGGAATCGCTCAAAGCGCTTTCTGACAGCTTGGCAGAAACTCAACGCGAGCGAGCGAGGCAGTGACTACACTAACTGAGGCCGGCTCCCGCACTATGCGGGCGATCGGTACACTAGACGTCGGCTTTCAAAAACAGGTTAGGGGCTGGGTCAATGAAATGGTCACCAGCCGGATCGAGCCGCTGATCTACTGCGGCCGTCGCACAATGGAGGAGCAGTCGGCGCTTTATCAAAAAGGAAGGACAAGCAAAGGCAAGATCGTGACCAAGGCTAGACCAGGTGAAAGTTATCACAATTACGGCCTCGCGTTCGATTGGGTGCCGCTAAAAAGAACGGCAAAGAATGCGGATCTATGGGTTGCGGATTGGGATGATGAAACCGCTTTTCGCCTAGGCGAGCACGTAGGGCTGAGCTTTGGGCTAGTCGGCATCAGCTGGGAGACAGGCCATTTGCAGACCAGTGCTTACAAGACATGGCGTGACATTCCACGCAAACATGTGGAACAGGTTAAGGTTAAAGACATACCGCAAAAATCAAAGGCCACTAGCTTAGTTAGCAGCCGGCCGTGGAGTAGCCGGTGAGCCCCGAACACGAGAAGCACTTGGCCAGCATCTTGTCGGATCTAGTGAAGGACGTGGATGCCAAGTACCGCAAAGGCCAAGACCAGCACGGGGGAGCGTTGTGGCGCAGGCCCGTGTGGAAAGATGCGTGGGAGGAATGCCTAGACCTATGCACGTATCTACACACCTTACGCATGCAGCTTTCGGTAATTGCCGATCTGGCTTTGCTGGGGGCGAGTGACGAGAGCGTGGCCGCGTCGTCTAGCAGGGAGAGTTGCCGTCAGATTCTCGCTGTGCTCGAAGGATTCCCTAGCGCAGTCGACAAAAAGTGAAGGTAATTCGGAAATGGAAAAAGTGGCTGGCGGTCAGCTGCTCACACGGTCACCTGGCGAATGCGGCTGCCTGCAAAAGTGCGCTCGAGATGAAAAGGCGGTGGCAGCCGGACACCATTTTGCACTTGGGTGATTTTCTGGATTTATCTGGGTTAATGGGTTCAGCCCGCAAAGATCCTGACAGCCCAGAGCGATCGACCAGCATACGTGAGGACTTTGACGCAGGGCTAAATTTTCTACGAGAACTGGCTCCACAGATCGTATTTGAGGGAAACCATGAGCACCGCCTAACCGCCTTACAATACTCGCCTAGCGCGATTGTGGCCCATTGCTGTACGTCTGCAAAGTCCGAGATATATAACATGTGCAAGGATCTAAAGGCTCAGTATGTGCCTTATGATATTGAGAAAGGCTGGCGTGATCTGGGCGGGACGGCATTCGGCCACGGGTTTATGTTTTCAGAATCAGCCGTGCGCGACCACGTAGAGATGGTCAGAAAGCCTGTCGTCATGGGCCACTTGCACCGGGTGGATAGGATCGCAGGCCGTAGCATCGGCGCACCCGTGGGCTGGTCGATCGGCTGCCTAGCAGATATTCCCAGCATGCACTACGCCCGGCGCCAGCGATCCGTTACTAGATGGCAGCACGGCGTTGCCTGGGGTGAGTACGTAGAAGGCGGGCAGGGATGCACGGTGAACGTGCTTTCACCCATAGGAGGCGTATGGCGATACCCGGTGTAAAGTCGGATTGGGCAACCGTCCTGACTGAGTATGTCGCTGGGTACCGGCAGGAGGTAGTACCCGATGGCTGGCTAACTAAAAACCAGATCGCCGAGCTTTGGGGTAAGTCGGCAAATTATGCCAATAAACTTTTGGCGCATCTCGTTAAAGACGGCAGAGCTGAGAAAAAAAGTTATGTGGTTCGATTGCCTCACGTTGATTCAAAGGGAAAGAAGTTTTTAGGCCATTGCAGGAAAATACCCCACTACCGCCTGATTCCAGGCAAATCGCCCAAAAACTAGCGTCTATTTTCTTTGGCCAGCTCTTTGACGAGCAGGGTGGTGATATATGCCGAAAGGGATAATCCGTTCTTTTTGGCAAGACGCTCACCATTGCGCTTAACTTTTGGGTCGATCGTAAGGTTCGTTTTCGCCTTTTTCATAGGGAGGATTGTATGCGCAATAAATACGCATTCAAGTTTAAAAAGAAAAGTTAATGCCAAAAAGAAATGTGTTGCTAATACGCCGTGTGTGCGTAGCAAAGGCGTATGCCTCGTCGTCCACTCAGCGGTTTAAAAGCGGAAAAGACCAACATCGTTCTGCCCGTTGCTGTGAAAAAAGCATCTCAAAAATTAGCCGCTGCCCGTCGTATTTCGCTTTCCCAGCTCATCACTCAACTGCTTGCAAAGGCATCGGGAGAGCAAAGCTAGATCTTCATGAGCTCGGGGCGTCTCAACGATACTGCCATGAATCTGCGCAAGCAGGATCGAGCTCTTTCCCTTCGCCAATTAGGTGCGGCCTACGGTCTCGGCTACGTGCGGATCAAGCAAATGAAGGCACTGCCGGGATTCCCGCTGCTCGCGGGTAAGGTAATCCCGTCGGATTTTGATCGGTGGAGGCTAATGCAGACTGGCCTAAGTTCACTGCATCGCGCAAGTCGTCCACGCAGTGCCGCTGGTAAAGCTCGTGAACTAACGTCGAAGAGTGATTCACGAGTCTCATGGCGACAGATTGAGAACAGCCTGAAAGCCGCAGTCTCGTCACTCGGGTTACCCGAAGGGAATGGAAGCAGTGACGTTTAAGCCCGCAAATATCCAGCAGGCGACGCCAGCAAAGCGAGGCTCGCGTGCGGGGCACGATACAAGTGACCTCGCGGCCCTCGGCCTTCATCTTGGCCAGCATGGGTTCGATAGCGGCCGGGATGGGGATACTAAACGATTTGCCAGCGCCACCCTTAGGGGTCGGGAAAGTCAGCACGCGGTTTTTCAAGTCCACGCAATCAAGCGGGATCTGCGTCTCTCGCAATCTGCACCCAGTAGCCAGGGCGATCTCGAAGCTAATTCGCATCCATTCGGGCACGCCTTCCACGGCCAAGGCTTTCCGGGTAATTTTAATTTCATTGTCCGAAAAGACAGGTTTAACGCGGTTGATTTGCCCCCTTTTAATTCGGTAATCCAGAAGCGCGACAGAATCCATCTTTCCAAGCAGTCGGCCTTGGCGGTGAATCCATTTAAGAATCTTCAGATCTTGGCAGGCTTGGTTCCTGCCCGCCTTGCCGCCAGAAGTACGTGGGAGGCTCTGACGCCACTTCAAATAAATTTCACAATCGGATGCGGAAAACGCTTGCAGAGTTATTTTTTTCTCACTAATAAAACGAGCAAGATGACGCCAGCAATTCCTGTAATACACTTTTGTCAGAGGGGAAACGGGGTGATTCTCGATCAAATCATCAACCCAGTCGTGGCCGTTGTCCGTTCGCTTTTCGTTCACTCCAATTCTGGCGGCCTCGGCCGTTGCCTTGGCGCGATGCAGCGTATTGTCGATTCGGTAGCGGGTGCTTTTCGTGCGCCACTTGCCGGTGGGATCTTTGAAACGAATGTAGAACCACGGATTGCCTTTCTTAATGTAGGAATAGGCCATAGTTACAAAGGTAACATTTACTCAGTTTAACGCAACAAAACACAGCAACCATGCAAAGCATAATCAATCAAAACAAAGAAGGAGATAGAACCGTGGGTTCAAATCCCACCCCGTCCGAGTCTTATCACTACAACGACTTACGCCGAAACGGTAACACGGCGGTAATTACTGAGCCTAAAAGGGCGCACTACCAGCAACTTAATTTAAATTCGCGCGGCGGGTACGATTTGACCGCCGAAGCGTTTATTTATCACCCTAACCCCGCCGTGTTCCGTATGTGGGCACAGCAACACGAGGCCAGCAAATGATCTCGTGGGAAGTCATGAGGGATCTCGCCCAGGTATCCATGCTGATTACTGGCTGGGCGTTGTTCGTAGGCTCTGGAATTGCCGGGCTAACCGTGGCCGTACTAGTGTTTGGGTGGGTAGTCGATCAGGTGCGTCGATTCTTTAGGGAGGGCAGATGATTTACGCCAAGGACAACGGTGCCCCCGCACCTAAAAGCCAAGGCGGCGTGGCCGGGGCGTTCTATCCGCCTGCGGCTACTGTTCGCGATTTGGAAGCAGAGGGCATTCTGCCTATCTCCGTCTCGCAATCGTACGGATCGGCTCAGCTATCCCAGACGACGGCTCTGATCGATCTGCAAACCAAGTACCGCAAGCTGCGTAATGACCTAGACGGCATTCAAGAGGTGGTCGCAAGCCTGCTTAAGAGGGCGCAATCGTGAGCGCACTGGCAAAAAAGTTTATCGTGCTTTGGACTGTGGCTGGCGGCCCGGAGCTAGTCGCCGAGCACACGTTTCACCCAACCCGCAAATGGCGTTTCGACTTTGCCTGCAAATCTGCCCGCTGTGCGATCGAGCTGGACGGTGGTGCGTTCCTACCGTTTGGAGGCCGTCACGGGCGAGGGATGGGGATGGTGAAAGATTGCGAAAAGTATCGTGCAGCAGCCGACCTGGGCTGGCGCATCTGGCGCTTCACAACTAAGTGCCTGACGGCTGAAGCAGTGGGGATGACTGCCAAGTCATTCCGCCTTTCGATGAAGGAGAAAAAATGAGCGAACCAACCAACGATACACCTATCAACAAAGACAAGCCGGACTACGAGTACGACGTCTATGAGCGGGAGAAGGCTGACTCTGAATATGAGAATCAGCGTTTCGCGGATTACTACGGCAACAACCGCAGGGGCTGATTATGACTGACCTAACAAAATTCCGCCTAATCGAAAACATTGAAGTGATGGCCTGCCGCAACTCAGCCGAGCGGGTTGTGAAGGCAATCAATCGTGGCGACCTAGCACAAGCCAAGGACTTGGCCCGCAAGCATGAGATCGCGTGGCACTTGGCCGACCGCGAATTCCAAGACCTTAATCCCCCGCACCGAAATAACGATTTTTGTGACGATGAGTAGTCGTCGCAAATCCAAGAAACAAAAACCAAGAAACCAAGAAAGGAAATCCTAGTATGCCAATCGTAGCAAGCAGAGGGGGAACTTACACCCCCGCACCCGAAGGGAATCACGACGCAGTGTTCTGCGACGTTGAGGATCTCGGCGTGGTGGAAACGCAGTATGGAAAGAAGCACCAGATCAGGTTGGTCTGGCAGATTGCTGAGAAGATGGAGGACGGGCGGCCGTACACCATAGGCCGGCGTTATGGACTAAGCCTGCATGAGAAGGCGGCTTTGTTCAAAGACTTAAAAACCTACGCCAAAAAGGCGCCACCGCAGAATCTGGACTTGGAAACCCTGATTGGTAAGCCGTGCCAGATCCTCGTCACTCATGTGGATCGCGACGGATCAACCTACGCCAATGTGGAGGCCGTTCTGCCGGCGGGTGCAACGAAAATCAAAGTCGATAAGGATTTTGTCAGGAAGTGCAATCGTCCTGGCGCTCCTAAACCAGCAGTAGTCGAGCTGGATGCCGACGGAACACCCGTGCCGTTTTAACCACTTGGCCGAGGTGGTTCTATCCCGCCAAGGCCAGAAAGACCCCCCATGGAAATCCTAACTTTAGTAATTCAAATCGTGTTCCCAACCACCGCAGTCGTGCTGGCCCTAATGACCATGCGACTGCTGAAGGACTGGCAGTAATGGCTGCGTTAATTGCTACGGCAAAGACGGAGTCGTCGCACTATTACCTGGCATCGGGTGAGTCGTGCCACGGTGATCTGCGATCCGCCCGGAAGGTGGGGGCGTATCCGTCCGTGACCACCATCCTTGGAGCTGCTGGCCCCAGCAAGCAGGGGCTGATGAATTGGAAGGAGGAGCAAGCGATCGCTGCGGCTCTTTCGCTCCCGCGCAACGATGGTGAATCGTTGGCCGATTTTGCCAAGCGGGTGGTACTAGACAGCCGCAAGGAAGTAGAGGCCGCTGCCATAAGAGGCACGCAGATTCATTCCCTGGCTGAAATCATAATCAATGGCGAGGAGCCGGGTGACTTGGTTAAAGGATACGAGGATCACTATGCGGGCCTAAAGGAATGGCGGGAGTGCTGCGTCACTAAAGTGCACGCCAGCGAGTCCGTGCTAGTCAACGAGGCGGAAGGCTACGCCGGGCGAGTGGATTTAATCGCCGACATTCACGGAGCAATCGAGGTGGTCGATTTTAAAACACGCAAATTTAAGAAAGACGCAAAGGGCGTCTCAAAAGCATCGGGCTATGAAACTGATCTTTTACAGCTCAGTGCCTATGCGTACGCATTCACAGACGAGGGCATGGCATGCCGGAACGTACTGATCGATCCAGTCACCGGCCAGTTGCAGGACATTCGCTACACCGCCGAGCAAGTTGCCCAGGCGTTCGAGGCGTTCACATCCATCTGCAAGGTATGGCGCTGGCTGAAGAAGTACGACCCGCGTGAGGTGGCGGTATGATTAAATGCATTGAACGGTGCTGCGATAAGGCGCTGCCATTAGTGTATGCAGGGCTGGTCTTGCTTAATGCGGCCAAGGGAAACATAGGCTGGGTTACTGCGGCGTTTTTAATTTTCTACACATTTATTTTGCGGAGGCCGCAATGATCGAGATCCTGCCCGAACAATCCACGCACGAGCAGTTACTGAACCGCGTGCGGTCGCTGGCCCGTGAGCTGGCGGAGGCAAAGGCTGCGCTGGCTGCTGCTGAAGGCCGCGAGAACGATCTGATCGATCGGATAAGGGCTGGGCTATGAGAGCACTTTGCAACGTAGTGCTGACGTTTCTGGCGTTCTTTGGGTTCCCAGCCACCCAGGCGTCGAACGTGATGATCGACATGCGGCCGGACGCCAAAAAGATCGACGTGAAGAAAATCAAAGTGCGGATCACTGGCTATTGGCCTGGTGAGGATGAATGGTCGAGTCGCTATCAGTCGAGCACTGGCACCCGGTTGCGGGCCGGCCGTCACTGTGCCGTCGATCCTGACATCATTCCGCTGTGGTCAAAGATCCGCGTGATGGGCGGCAAGCGGGAGTGGGTGGCCGTGGATACTGGCACTGCCGTTAAGAGCAAAAAGGCAAGCGGTGGGAAGTTGCCCGTTGTGGACGTGTTTGCCGCAAGTGAGAAGCAGTTTAACGCGATGCGTCTGCCGAAAGTGGCGATGGTGGAGGTGATGAAGTGAGCACAAAAGCTGCCACGTTTGCATCTAAACGCAATAGAGCCGCTGGCCTCGGCGACACACGGCCGACGTTCCGCCGCTTGGGTGTGATCGCTGGCATGCTGCGCCGGGATCTGACGCTGCCGAGCTGTGCTAGGTTAGGTGTGAAACTGGAATGCAGTTATAAAACCATCCAGCGGGACATTGATCTGCTGCGTAACTTCTTTGGCTATCCGCTGGAATACGACGCCACCAAGTACCACTACAAACTGGCGGGGCCGCTGCCAAAGGCGGTGCTGTGAGCGAAGCCAAGCAATACTGGAAAGCAGGGGCAACCGCAGAAATGTTGGTTCAAATAGATCTAACTAGATTTGGTCTAAATGTATCAAAAGCAGGCGACGGACTTCCTTACGATATTTTAGCAGAAAAAAACGGCAAGGTTTTGCGGATTCAGGTTAAAAGCACGCATCAGTTAAAAACAAAATCATCTTTTGCCTTTAGAACAAGCAAGAGGGGCGACAAAACATACAACAAAGATGAGGCCGATATTTTTGCGCTCGTCAATCCAGACGGATGCATAATTTACAAGCGTCTTGAAGAGCACAATCCGGCAAACATTTACATAAAGAAAGAGAAGTTCAACCATGAAGAAACAGCAAAAACAAAGGAAAATATCTTTAATTCTTTGCTGCAAAATTACGAGTTGTATAGGCAGGACGCACAACGAGAAAGGCTTTTGATCGATGCAAGCGCAAGGGCGTTAGAATTCTTTTGGGATTTAGAAAAACTATCCGAGTCAATCCTTTGTAAGCTTCCTAATGATCCGTCGTTTTTCCAGTGCATATTAGATAGGGCCATAAAAGCCTATCCAGAAACCTATCTAAAAAAGCTGTTTAGCCAGGAGCCTGCGCTATGAGCCTAGTCGATCTTCTCACCATGTTCTCCGCCCGCGTGATTTGCACTTACACGCCGGAGCAATACGCCGACTGTGTGCGAGAGGCCCGCGCCAATCGCCACAGGTGGGGAATGGGGCAGTGGTGAGCGTAAAGCGTTTAACCTGGCAAATCGAAATCCTCGAGCGGGCTAAGAAAAGCCTGATCGACGGCCGGTTGGTCATAGCACGCAGTCGGCTGGATATGGCGCTGCATATAGCCAAGGAGCTACTGAAGCGGGCGCAGACGTACCAGAAGCGAGACGCGGAGAAGAAAAAATGAGGGCGTTGTCGTGGCTTCTATACTGGTTAGGAGATCTGGTTAGCAGGACTTTGTGCCGCTGGGGCTTAGCCGGATCGCTCTATCAGAAACTGATGCTCTGGTCGGTTGAGTGCGACAAGGATTTTAACGTTTGGAAAGAAGTCAAACCCCGCAAAAGGAGAAAACGCAAATGAAGGATCTAGGCAAAATTACTTTTGGCAAAGCACGGCCTGCGCCCAAGCAAGTTCTAGTCGACGTAACCTATGACGCCAAAACGGCAAAGGCTCTCCACGCATTTGGGCTGAAGCAGTTAAAAAAAGATCAAGAGGCAGTGATTGAGTACGTGATCGTCAAGGCGCTGGGGGCGTTTGCCAAAAAATGATCGCACCCCTCCCACCCGCAATCGAAGCCATCCACCGCAACGGGGCCGCTGAAGGCGAGCGCAACACGCAGCTTTTTAAGTTAGCCTGCCAATGGCGCGACCAGGGGCTGACGGAGTTCGACGCAACTACCAACGCAGAGGACTGGGCCTACAAGGTGGGGCTATCGCAGAACGAGGCCGTCAGTGCGGTCAGATCCGCGTTCAGTAAGCCAGCTAGGGAGGCGTGGAAGCCAAAGGCCAAGTACGCCTATCAAAACGGGGCCATCGTTCGGGAGGATCTGCCAGTGCCGCCTATGCCCATCAGCGTGGAGAGTGGGCCGGTAGATAAGTTTCTAACCACCTGCTTCGACGTGGGTGATAGTATCAATATCTGCCGATCGATTAAGGACGGCGACCGCGAGCGGCCAGATGGTGCAGGCGAGACGCGAAGCCGAGAGGAATGGCTAGAGCTGTTTAAAGGCGACGGATTGAAGGAGTGGCAGGCCGATGCAGTGGGCGTCTACGTGTCGATTAACGCGAACAATGGCAAGAACCGCAAAGCCGAATCGATCACAAAGTTTCGCCACTGCCTAATCGAGTTTGATGAAAGCACGCTGCAAGAGCAGTGGGCCATCATTAAGCGGAGTGGGTTGCCTACTTCGTCTATCATAAAGAGCGGATCACGCAGTCTGCACGCATGGGTGGAGATTCGGGCAGCCAATGCCAAGGAGTTCGCTGAACGTGTGGACTTTATTTACAAGCACCTAGAGCACAGCAAGCCAGATCCAGCCAACAAGGACGCAGGCCGGTTGTCGCGGTTGCCAGGTGCGATGAGGACGGCCACGGGGTTGCAGCAGGAGTTAGTCGAGTGTGGCGCACCTACGCTGACTTATATGGAATGGATGGAGCGCACGATCTACGGTGATATTCCAGAGCCGTATAGCTGGGAGCAGTTGGTCAATTTCAAAGAGGATGCCGATATAACGCAACTACTTGGCAAGCGTTGGATTTGCCGTGGTGGTTCGGCTTTGTGGGTGGGTAGCAGTGGCCTTGGTAAGAGCGTGCTGTGCTTACAGGCCGCAATCACCTGGGCGGCCGGGCGTGATCTGTTTGGCATAAGCCCACACGGTAAGCCGTTGAAGTCGCTTATCGTGCAGGCGGAGAACGACGAGGGCGACGTGGCGGAGGCGTTGCAAGGCATCTTAAAGGCGCTGGATTTGACCGCAGAGGAGCTGGATCGGGTGAAGCAGAACATTGTGATCGTGCGTGATTGTACGTCCACGGGTGAGCGGTTCGTCGATAGGATGCGTCGCCTAGGTGATAAGCATAAGCCCGACTTAGCCTGGGTAGATCCCTTGCTGGCTTTTATCGGTGGCGACTTATCCAGCCAAGAGACGGCCGGTGGCTTTTTGCGTAATTTGCTTAACCCGCTCGCCCTATCTGGCGGATTTGCTTGGATGCTTATGCACCATACGCCAAAGCCAACACGTGACGGCAGCGGTTACCAAGGGCACGACAAGGCGTACAGCGGATTTGGTTCAAGCGAGCTGACGAATTGGGCAAGAGCCGTTTTAATGCTGTCGCCTTGTGGCCAGGATGAGCAAGGAACGTACACATATAAGCTAGAGGTGACCAAGCGCGGAAAGCGGTCTGGCTTGCGTTCTGGCGTAACTGCGAGCGATTTAATTGCCAGTAAGACGCAGCCTTTAGTCCACTTAAAACATGCCGACCGGGGGATGGCGTGGATTGAAGTAGGAGCGCCTGAAAAGTCAGTGGGCAGAAAGGCTATGTCGATCGATTGGGGCAAGTTACCCGAAGGGGCTAAATACAGCCAAGTGGTCGCATTTGTACAACAGGCCACCGGGTTGCAGGAACGGCAAGCGAAGGCCCGTGTGAAGCAGGCCAAAGAGGACGGTTTGATCGAAGAAACTGAGGCTGGTTTATTCAGCAAAAAGGTGACAAATGAGCCCTTTTAACGTTAGTGCAGTAACCCTTATTGCACTAGTGCAGTATTGCGGAGCATGTAGGTGCAGTAATAAAGGCCCTTTAGGGCCTATTATTGCACTAATGCATTACACCATTTCCATTACTGCACTAACGACTGCATTAGCGAGGTTAATCTAATATGATAGATCAGGAAGCAATCGAACGAATCCCGGCGGTTATTCCACATCCAGCCAGCATGATGGACAGCCTGCAAGACTTGGTCTTTGAGTCATGCGATGACTTAAAGATTACGGTCACCACCTCAACGGTTGCGACTATCACAAAAGTGATAGAACACCTTATGGATAAGTCTGCCGATCACCCGGCTATGGCTAACCGAACGGACACGCTGGGGCATGCGGTATTGAACATATCTCTTAACCGTTCGCCTGAATCAATGACGGCCGTGGCCAAGCGTTACGGCATCACTAAGCAGGCGATCAGTAAGAAGGTCACAGAAGTCTATGACCGGCTAGGTATCCGAGCACGATCGCAGAAGAGCGAGAAGGCCCGCGAATCCTACCGCAAACGGGCATACCGTGTTCACGCAAAGCGGCGGCGTGAAGCACCTAAATTCAACATGGCCGCACTAAAGAAAGGCATTAAGAAATGAAACTACTATCTGTAATAAACAAACTAAACGAAACGCGCGACAAGGCGATCGAGCTGGTAGGCAGGACGATTGCGCTGGCATCGGATGCAGGCGAGATCATTGCCGTGGCACGCACTGAAGGTAAGGACGTGCTGGCTCTATGTGAGGAGGCTGGGATTACCGAGGAGGTTGGCAAACGATATGAGAAAGTCGCAGCCACTCAGAAGCGACTGAGTAGTGGCGATGCAGATCCAAGCCTTATGCGTCAGACATATCTGCGGATCGGAATCTTGCCCGACCCAATCACCATGAGCGAGCCAAGCGAACCCAAGCACTTCCTGTTCCCTATTATGAAAGCAAGGCAGTGGCTTGCGTCCAGAGGCGCAAAATTTATTGCCCAGGATAAGGCGCTGAAGGAGCAATTCCTAGCTGAGGCCGAGCCGATCGTGAAGGCGTACAACGACCTGAGGGGAGCGGCCTAGGTAGGCCAGCTTGCGTAAGTGCCTAAGGAATCTTTTAACTTTTTGAATTTTGTCGCGATGGCAAAGACA
>Ga0222712_10001490_pt1 | contig 28871 bp, 25 predicted proteins | sample C33_657DmetaG_FD_165043 | JGI IMG/M metagenome (GOLD analysis project Ga0222712, IMG submission 165043) | Estuarine water microbial communities from San Francisco Bay, California, United States - C33_657D | ecosystem: Environmental > Aquatic > Marine > Unclassified | place: USA: California... | reverse complement strand
CGGTTGTGAAGCAAGAATGTTTAGGTCAAGAGATTCCTAGTAATAAAATTTCTAAGACAACTATCGGTATAGATATAGCTGAAAATGCACGCAACTGCATCATTTTTCACTGGTTAACCAATCAAGAGAAAGATGCTAGCAAAGTTGAGGTTTTTTCTGACCTTACGCTCAGTAACCAAGTAAAGAATCGAGCGTTGAATGAAGCGCTCATCGGTCTAAGTTTCTATAAAAGTTTACTAATTAATCAAGAGACTCAAATCAAAATTGTTATGGCGACAAACCCTACTTGGGTTTGCAAGTTCCTTACTGATGAATTAACGGGCTCTGATCAAGAAGGTTACTTAAGGACTCTTAAAGGTACGGGCTGTCCTGGGACTACCGTTGCTAATGGACACTCTTGGGATGGCTGGGAAGCCGCATCTTGTAATGAACTGAATTCCAAAGTTAACCTTCCCTTCTTTGCAAATAAGAATGGTAAACCGATTGCTTACGTTGTTTTATCGCGATGTGCTTCTGTGCTTCAAAATACATCCTCGAATAACCTTAATATTACTCGTAAGCTCGCGCAGTCATTTTTCGCACAAGTTGGTGGCTATGGATTTAGACGCTATTTCTTCGAATCTGGATGGCAAGAAATAATTGGCCAATATGGTCAAGGGATCTATTTTGAAAATTCCGCTAATTTATATCCAGAAACAGCTACAAAGTCAGCATTGTCTTCAAAAGCAGATTTAGATTACTTGGCATCACTCAATGGCAATTTTCCGCCAGTTTCTGAACTTCCAGACGAGCCGTCAACCTATCCGAACTTCAATGTATGGAGACTTGAAAGTAATATCGCCGCTGAATACCTAATTGGTTCATATGGAGTTACGAAATCACTGGAAATTCTGATCGCATGGGAAAAATCAAAAACAGTAATTGAGAGAGCAAACATCACAATGCAGTTGACCGGATTAGCTGAATCTGAGCTCTTCGCTAAAATTGATGCTTACATTAAATTACGAGCCAAATAGGTGGAAGTAGATTCTCTATGCAAAATGGAGCATAATCCGTACCATGCCAAGTACAACTTCTAATGAACCGCTGCTTTATCGTAGTTTAGCTGGCCAAGTTTGGATGGAGATGATCACAGAGGCCGTTGAATTAGAAACCTACGACGGTTTAACTCTTGAGAAGTTATCTCAGTATGATTCTTGGTGGTGTAACGAAGGGCAATCTGTATTTGTCACTTTAGTGGAGTTTTTCCAATCGTCATTTATTTCTTTTATCCCACACTTTGAAGAAAGCTTCGGAAAACTTGATTTTGAGGCTTTGTTTAACAATATAGATAGTGGAGCATGGAGCGACTTTATTCGCGAAACTTACTTTGCCCAGCAAGGAGAGAAAGAGTATTTCTTGACTTATGGGGTGAGCCAATCTCTTCTAATCGAGCAAGATCTTTCTATTCTTGAACCTGTTGATGATTACGGAAATTCAATTGATTTACCTGAAATAGAGGATCTACTTGCAGTATTTGGGAATTGGTACGAAAGTTCGGCTGGCCAAATTGAAAAAATCTTCAGTGATGTATCGCCAATAATTTCTGCTTCAGGAATTCTTGCTAACTGAATTTTTTGAGTTTAAAGGGTCCATCGGCTAAGACTAATCATCAGCAGTAAAAATTAAACGACCTTCTTATACCCAGCTGGGCACTTTGGATTTGATGAGGTTACCTTCTTTGTTACTTTTCCCTTTTTGCAAGTAATAGTCGAGTTTCCAGTAATTGTAATCGGGGTTGCTAGGAAATTTATATCTAAACGAGATCGTGGGTTGCCGGAAGTATTAATTTTTGCATATGCAATAACATAATATTTTCCAGGAGTTGCAAGCCCAACAATCCCCTGCCCAGATTCGCTATATCCATCTTCAGGACAAAATTCCAAGTTCACTTTATCAATGAAGTCTACATTTTGGTTTTCCCAAGTGAAGTCAGAAACATCTACATTGTAATAAAGTTCGTTATAGGCGAAGTAATTATAATCTTCACTAAATGCTGAAAAATTAGATGATTTTGAAATCGTTAGAAAAATCACTGCTGGAGATTCTCTAAAGTTGGGCATAATTTTGTAATCAACGCTAAAACTTACACACTGACCAGTAAGTTTGATTGAGGTAGGTGCAGTTATATCAATGTAGTTGTTTCTCGCAGCACTAGCGGGCGTAGAAGTTAACAATTGGGTACTCAGGACTATCGATATCAATAACATGAAAGTATTCCTGAAGTAGAACTTACTTGTCATTTTTTTCACAACATAAGTATTACAGAAATATCAAAAAATGGTGTCCCCGGCGGGGGAAATTCCCACTTCGCATGCTCAAAACTATTTCAGTTGCAGGAAAATTTCGAGCTTAGGGGATCTCTTTCTTCTAGGAAACTTGCTGACTATGGTACCGATGTGATGAGTATCGGAATTCTTTTAGCAAGATTTCCGAATTTAGGAACTTTGAGATTTCCTCTCGCTCTTCATCAGATATTTCATCATCGCTATTTTCAAGAAAGACCTCAAGATCAAAGCATCCTGCCCAGAAATCATGAAAATATTCCAATAACTCATCCTGATTATAATCACAGAGCCGTGTGAAAAGGTAAGACTCCTCACCCAAATAGGATTCGATACTTTCAAGAATGTCAGACTCTAAAATACTCCAATTGGTGTCTTCTCTCCACCAATCAACATCCTGGCAAAACTTAGTCACTCCCGCATCATCCGCAGGATCCCATTCAGCAATTAACATATTGGTGTAGAAAAGCGCATTCATAGCCAAGAATAAGTTTGCCTCTTGGGTAAACCAAAGATTTACACATTCAATTAAAACTTCAAGTTGTTCAATTTGTTCGGCAGCCAGCTCAACTTCATTTGACTTCCATGCTTCTTCATTCTCGATGTAGTGACTTTCGAGTGCATCTATAGCACCCGGGTGTTTTTTCTCATATCTTTGATAAACCTCAAATACTTCACCCTGGGAATCAATTGCCCAATCTTCCCGCCAATCGTCGTAAAAGAGAAAGGCAACTGTGGATGTATCGCCAGTCCAATTAATACGCTTCTTTCCCATTGTTGCCTCAGCCATTTTAACTCCTCAATTCGAATCTATTTGGAATTCTAGCTGAATGTTGTTGAGTGGGACTCAAAACTCATCATCTATCCTAAATTTCAGTAAGCAAGCGAAATTACTCGTAATGCTGCTCACAAATTGGTGCGGTTGCTCTATCCACTGAGCAATAAGGTGTATCTTCAATAACTAAATGTTTGCCTCTTCCTATTGAATTTGAATATGCATATAGTTTGCTCATCAAAGAGGGGTTAAAATCTATGAAGCGAAGTTCTTTGCTAGTAATACTGACACTGCTAGCAACTTCTTTCGTTGTTCCTTCCAGCGCAGTCGATTATTCTTGCCTAAACCCACCCCAAACAGTTGGTATGAGCTCAGAACCTGTGTGGACCACTTCCGCAAATAAGGACCTGAAATTTTTGATCTCTTGGTCTTTCAATGATCCCGAAAATTGCATCATAGGAATGCCAAGTCCTGGTGAAAATGGTTATTACGCACAGAGTGTCCGCTGGGCTTCAGGGTTTGATCTAAGCAGTAGTCAGGATTTCGAATTTCCAACAAAATGGACGGTGACTCGAGACGGTGATATGGCATTAGTCACGGCGGAAACAGAATTTCCAATCAATTTACTGCTTAGTTTCCCAAATAGAAATTTAGATGGCAACTCAATGGATTTGAATCAGGGAGCTACGTGTTGCAGTATTAACACTTGGCTTAAGGTTCGCAAGCCTGGGGGATTTGGTGTTTCACAAATTTCTGGGCGATTTGGTCTTTCACAATTATGGGGCATTTGGTTCTCAAAAAATCAAGCCTTGCATAATCCGGAGTGCAAGCCAATTTCCCCCGACAACAATGGATATGTAAAGGCTAATTATGATTTGAGTTACAAAATCATAGAGTCAGGACTAAATCCAGTTGTTGAAATATCAATAGACGAGCCGTCAAAATGTATATTTCTGATCCACAGCGGACCACTTGAGCAGGTAAAAAGAATCGCAAATAGCGGAAGTGGTGGCTATTTAGCGGAGCATCCTTTTTGGAGTGGAGAAGCTCCAACTTATTTTAATTCGATATTGAATAAACCGGATCAAGTGATACAGATTGGTACTGGGGATTTCACTGGATCCCGATACGAAAGTGCTTTTCTGTATCGGGATGAGAACATTTTAGAAGTTGCATCATTGCCAAAGCAGAAACTTTCTCACTTCGACAAAGTTAGACGTGTAGGCAATAAAGTGATAATTACAACTACGATAGATGGCTCTCAGATTAACCCAGAAGAAAATGGCAGTGTCTCCATTTATACGGGCTTCTATTCATGGTATTCGAAAAAAAGTTCTTTTTTTTCTGGCGGTTGGACAATTTCTTTTTCGAGGAGTACTTGGACGGCTAGATATTCTTCAGGAGGATGGACTGATAGCGGTTTGTTCATGTCTTATACAACTGATGCTATAAAAATCCCGATTGCCGATCTTTTCCTATCTGTTGAAGCAAAAGCAAAGCGGGACGCTGATGCTAAGGCTGCTGCAGGAATTACGGCAAAGCAGGAAGCTGATGCTAAGGCTGCTGCAGGAATTACGGCGAAATCAAAAGTAACTATTAACTGTGTAAAGGGTTCAATATTTAAGAAGGTGACTGCTTTAAAGCCAAAATGTCCAGCAGGGTACAAGCAACAAAAGTCAACCAAATGAAGCAGATTATTAATCGTGCAGATTGGTCCAAGGATATAGGTGCACTAAAAAGTGAATTGATTAAGAATGCAAACAAGAGAGTTAAGTCTTGCATTAAATCAGGACACCATGTTGAAGCAATTGCATTGTTGGAATCTCTGATTGCAGACCGACTTGAGGCTGGACTGTCTCGGAAAAAAGGTGGGAATCAACCTATTTCTACTCTTGGACCATTATTAAGAGAGTCGCTTGATTCCGGATTAATCAACGATGATTTCTGTCTGGAGATTCGTAACTGGTCTAGAGAACGAAATAAAGTTTTACATGAAATGGTCAAAGTACGAGATCTAAAATCTGGTAATTGGCGTGATCGTATGAAACACGCACGAAATTTGGCAATAGATGGACTTCAGATTTACAAAAAACTCTCAAATGAGATTAAGAAGATTCATCGGCTAAATAATTGATTTTCTCACTTTTCGTCTAGTGTCCCCGGCGGGAGTTGAACCTGCGACCTACCGCTTAGGAGGCGGTTGCTCTATCCACTGAGCTACGGGGACCAATCGTTACTTATAACTAAGTAATAGTGCCCAATCTTGTCATGAATTAAGGGCACGAGTAGACTCTCCAATCTAACGAAAAGGAAGTTATTCCCTCATGAGAGGCCAACAATGAAGGCGCTAGTTATAGGCGCGGGCGGAGTTGGCAGAGCTATCGTCAATATCGCATCACGTAAATCATTTATTTCTGAAATGGTTGTCGCTGATCGAACTCTGTCACGCGCGGAAGAAGCAGTTACTCGAGTCAAGGATTCACGATTTTCTGCAGCGGAGGTGAATGCTGCCGAACTGGAAGATATCCGTGCGTTGATTCGCAAGGTAAAGCCTGATGTCGTTGTTAACGCCGTTGATCCACGTTTTGTTATGCCAATTTTCTTGGCCTGCGAAATTGAAAATACAAATTACATTGATATGGCGATGTCACTATCTCGTCCGCATCCTCACTATCCAAACTCTGAAACCGGCGTAAAGCTTGGCGATGAGCAGTTTGCACGTGACTGGAACTGGGGAGAGCGTCAGATTTACGCTCTTGTCGGAATGGGAATCGAGCCAGGTATGAGCGATGTGTTTGCGCGCTACGCCGAAGATCATTTGTTTAGCCGTATTGATTCATTTACGATCTTTGATGGTTCTAACTTAACCGTTGAGGGATACGACTTTGCTCCATCATTTTCAATTTGGACAACTATTGAAGAGTGCTTGAATCCTCCTTTGGTCTGGGAAGACGGTCGTGGTTGGTACACAACTGAACCATTTAGTGAGATTGAAGTATTTGATTTCCCTGAAGGAATCGGACCTGTTGAGTGCGTCAATGTTGAGCACGAAGAAGTTGTATTGATTCCACAAAAAGTTGATGCAAAAAAGGTTAACTTTAAGTACGGACTGGGCGCACAGTTCATCACAACATTGAAGACAATTCATATGTTGGGAATGGACCGTAAAGACTTTGTAGATGTTCAAGGCATTCAGGTTTCACCACGAGATCTACTTGCGGCAGCTTTGCCAGACCCTGCAACGCTTGGGTCGCGCATGAAGGGCAAAACTTGTGCCGGTGCACTGGTTAAGGGCTTGAATAAAGAAGGAAAGCCTTACGCTTGTTACATGTATAACGTCGTAGACAATGAATGGTCTATGGCTGAATACGGTGATCAAGCCGTTGTTTGGCAGACCGCGATTAATCCAGTTATTGCAATGGAGCTAATTCATAAGGGTATTTGGAAGCCAGAAGGTGTTGTTGGACCAGAATGGTTTGATGCAAAGCCTTTCTTGGATCTGTTGCCTTCATATGGAACAGAATGGAAGATTCGCGAAGAAGACCCATCGGGAATTGTTGTTTGATTAAATGAGTAACTCATTCGATGTCGTAGTGATCGGATCCGGTTTTGGCGGTTCGGTCTCTGCGCTTCGATTGCGTGAAAAGGGTTATTCAGTAGCAGTTCTTGAAGCTGGACGTCGTTTTAAAGACAAGGATTTTCCAAAGACTTCTTGGCGACTCAACAAGTTTCTCTTCGCTCCAAAACTTGGGTTGTACGGAATTCAACGTATTCATGTTCTGCCCGATGTTTTAGTTCTGTGTGGCGCAGGTGTTGGCGGTGGGTCACTGGTCTATGCCAACACTTTGTATCAACCTGGTGATGCTTACTTCAACGACAAGCAATGGGCAGCAATTACTGATTGGAAGAAAGAGCTCGAGCCTTGGTTTGATCAAGCACGTCGAATGTTGGGTGTAACTGAAAACCCTTATTTTTCAAATAGTGACCAAGCAATGAAGGATGTCGCCCACGAGATGGGTGTAGGTCATACCTTTCAAATGGCACCACTTGGAGTTTTCTTCGGTGAAGGAAGAGGAGTACCTGCTAAAGATCCATTCTTTGGTGGAGTCGGCCCAGATCGAAATGGTTGTCTGCAGTGCGGCTCTTGTATGACGGGTTGCCAATTCAATGCGAAAAACACTTTGCCAAAGAATTACTTAGGTCTTGCCGAATCCGCTGGCGCAGAAGTTTTCCCGATGACTACCGCGACAAGAATTCAGCAACAAGAAGATGGACGATGGAAGATCACAACCACTAAGACAAATGATCCATTTGGATCACGAGGTAAAACCTTCTTTGCCAATGAAGTGATAGTTGCTGCTGGTACCTACAACACCCAAAAATTGCTTCATAAGATGAAGGATTCGGGGGTTTTACCCCTTCTGTCCGATCAATTAGGTGAACTCTCGCGAACAAATAGCGAAGCGCTAACTGGGGCACTGATGAAAAACACCGATATTGATTTTAGCCAAGGAAGTGCAATCACATCTTCATTCTTCCCAGATGAACACACGCATATTGAACCTGTTCGTTATGGCAAGGGCAGTAACTTGATGGGATTGCTTCAAACGATTATGACTGATGGCAGTTCATCAAAAATTCGTCGTAAGCAGTGGTGGAAAGCATTTTTTGCTAACCCTTATCTGTTGAAAAGAGTTCTTGATGTCCGCAAATGGAGCGAGCGGACTGTAATTGCGCTAACCATGCAAAATGTTGACTCTTATATTTCAGTGAAGCCAAAACGCAGTTGGTTTGGTTGGCATTTAACTTCTACAAATGATCCTGATCATCCCAACGCAACTTATATCCCTGCAGCAAATGAGGTTGTACGCCGAATTGCAGAAAAACATGGCGGCATCGCAGGTGGGCATGTTGGAGATTTGATTGATGCACCATTTACCGCCCACTTTGTTGGTGGTTGTGTCATTGGTCCAGATGCCTCACATGGAGTTGTGGATCCCTATCATCGAGTGTGGAATTATCCGACACTTCATATTGTTGATGGCTCAACAATCACTGCAAATCTTGGTGTCAATCCTTCGCTGACCATCACGGCGCAGGCCGAGCGAGCTCTATCTTTGTGGCCTAATAAAGGTGAGAAAGATTCTCGCCCTCTGCAAAGCGCTGCATATGAAATGCTTAAGCCAATCGCACCACATTCTCCATTTGTACCTAAGGGTGCAATTGGTGAACTAACTATTCGTTAGGAGCACAGATGAGTTCTTGGGGCCTTGTAACCGGTGCCACATCAGGAATTGGTGAAAGCTTTACCCGTCTTTTAGCTTCAAACAAGTACAACATCGTTCTAGTAGCCCGTGATTTACCACGACTTCAAGAAAGAGCTGCAGCCCTTGAAGCGAAATTTGGAATCTCAACACATGTAATTCAGGCAGATCTAGCAACAGATGAAGGGTGTCTGAAAGTTGAAAAGTACATCGCTGAGAATCAGATTGATGTTTTGATCAACAACGCAGGGTTTGGAACCAATAAAGCCTTCACGATGTCGACTTTAGAAGTTGAGCAGCAATTGCTCGATGTTTTGGTGCGCACGCCTATGCGTTTGATGCATGTTGCATTGCCACTTATGAAGACGAGAAACAATGGAATCATCATCAATGTTTCATCTGTAGCTGGTTACATCGCAGGTGGCACCTACAGCGCTTCAAAGTCATATCTGACTGTCCTGACTGAATCCCTGCACACAGAACTTGCAGCAACTAATGTGAAGGTCAGCGCTCTGTGCCCAGGCTTTACACGCACTGAATTTCATCAGCGTGGAAAGATGTCGATGAAAGGGTTGCCTAACTTCTTGTGGCTTAATTCTGATCGATTGGTTGAACAATCCTGGCGTGATGCGCTCAAAGGTAAAGCGGTGAGCGTTCCAGGGTGGCAATACAAGCTACTGGTCTTTATTGTGCAGACTTTGGTGCCACGTTCGATTGTTAGAAAAGTTGGCATGAACATCAGGGTAAAGCAACGAAAGTAACGCTCATACTTATCGGACTCACGGCGGGTTTTCAGCCTTCTTTAAGTGCTTGATCGATAGTATTGCCCCATTACTACGAAAGGCATAAACATGTTCCGCAAGATCGCATCACTTTCTGTAGCGCTCGTGGTCGCCGGTGGCGTCATGATCGCAGTACCTGCAGATGCAGCCGTCAAAATTTCAAATGGCGTTGCATGTAAGAAGTCAGGACAAACAACAAAGACAAGTGGCGGAACCTACCGTTGCGCAAAGAATCCATTAGTTTCCAGTACCAAGTTAACCTGGCTGTCTCTTGATTGCTTAACTGCTGCAAATGATGCCGTTAAAGCCCGTAAAGATTCAACCAAGACTCTGGAAGACTTTAAGGCACAAATTCCTGTGATTGATTTGAGCTTGGCGGAACAAAAAGCTGTATTAGCCACTATCCAGACAAAATTGACTGAAGCAAATACCAGATTACCTCTTGCCCAAGCAAAAGTTACCACGGCAAAAACACCAGCAGACAAAGCAGAATTTGAGAAAGCAGTACGACTGTGGACTGCTGCCTCTCGAGCATACGCAAGCCAGGTACGTCAGATTGAAGGTGCAATCAAGCGTATTGAAAGTGCTCGTTTAGTTGCTATTAATAAGCCAATAGAACTAGCTTCATCAGTTGCTAATGCACTTGAAAACGCAAAGATCATTTGTACTAAGGGCTTCTAGGACACAGAGCTTCTGACTTACCCATTTTAAGAAAAACCCCGCTGCCATTCAGGTAGCGGGGTTTTTGCATCTAAGGGAACCCCTATCCCCTTAGCTACATAGTGTTCCTACTCTAGATACATGCGCATATTGCGTTTTTTAGCTCCGATGTTGTTTGGGGTTGCATTACTTCTGCACCAAAGCTTTCAGGGGTTTTGGAGTGACTTGTTTCTCTTCAATGTAATTCCAATTGCTTGCATACTTTCAATTCTTGTTGCGCCTCGAATCAACAACAAATGGGCTAGACCCCTGACCGCCTTAGCAATTGGCAGTTGGAGTTTGGGTTCCATAATGGCAACCGCGAGCTCTTACATGGAAACATCTGCATTCCTGGCAAACATTTCTGATGTGCTGTACTTACTTTTCTATCCCCTTGCTCTTCTTGGTATGCAGTTTTTGATTTCGATCCAACAAAGGCTGACTATTCTTGAACTAGTAGATGCCTCGATTTTTGGCCTGGGCTTAAGTACTTTAGGTGCTGCTTTTGCGCTGCAGCCATTGCTTCCACACTTTGAAGGTGATTTAGACCAATCCTTTTTAGCTATCTTCTATCCAGTCGCGGACTTAGTCTTATTCTGCTTCATCATCGCAACGGTGGTGATGCAAGGTTTCTCTGGACGCGGTTTGCTTCTTACAAGCGGAGTTTGCATATATGCCACGACTGATTTCATTTTCTTATGGCAGAACTTGAATATGAACTACATCTTTGGATCACTAGTCGACTACGGGTGGTTGCTGGCCTTCGTTGTCATCTCTGAGAGTGCGTGGCATTCAGGCACTGATAACTCCGCTAAAAATGAGGTAAGCCCGATCTTAATTACCATCTCGGTTTTCTTGAGCGCGACCCTGCTTGCACTGCTTGCTATTGCACCAGCTAATTTCCCACATTTCATTTTGATTCCTGCAATTGGGACGCTGGCACTTGCTTTTATACGGATGAGCATTGCATTACATCAGGCACGCAATATCGGGCAAGAAAGAGTTCTAGCTAGAACTGATGAGTTAACTACACTTCCCAATCGAAGGCGTTTAATCTCTGAGATACAAATTTTTGCAACACGCACAGGATCACTTCTACTTCTAGATTTGGATGGATTTAAACCTGTAAACGATAGTTATGGTCATGAGGTCGGAGATAAAGTCTTACAACAGGTAGCGCAAAGATTTAGCCGAGCATTACCCAGCAATGCCTTACTTGCACGCTTAGGTGGGGATGAATTTGGAATATTAGTTGACGGGTCCAATGAATCGGTGATGGAGATTGCATTAGCGCTGCGGGGTACGCTTTCTTATCCATTTGTAATCGATGGCCATGAAATAAGCATCGGCGTCAGCATCGGTATTGCAGACAATGACGGGGCTGATGATTTGTTACTGCGAGCTGATAACGCGATGTATTCGGCTAAGCGCCAGGCATTGGGGGTTTGTCAGCTTTAATTTCCTGCAAACGAGCTAGAGCTTCGTGACGTTCGACAGCGTGATCAACGATTCGCTCGGGGTATCCCTTGCTGTATCCATCAAGAAACAACCAAGGCTCATGGATTTCAGCTGCCGAAAGGTGGGCTAGCTCTGGAACATATCTACGAATGTAGTCGCCGTTTTCATCAAAACGGCGGCCTTGTTCGATTGGATTAAAGACTCGGTAATACGGGGAAGCATCGGTTCCGGTTCCTGCGGTCCATTGCCAGCCATGTGCATTTGATGCAACATCGTAATCAACTAAATGATCTGCAAAGAAACGTTCGCCAAGTTGCCACTCTAGATGCAGGTCTTTGACTAAAAATGATGCAACCACCATGCGAGTTCGGTTATGCATCCATCCCTCAACGATGAGCTGTCGCATGGCAGCATCAACAAATGGGTATCCGGTTTTACCTTCGCACCATGCCTGAAACTGTTTGCCGGGTTTGTCATAGCGCATCTGGGCAAATTTAGGTGCGTAATATTCGATATCGGTCATAGGGTTGTTGAACAAAACATCGGCATAAAATTCGCGCCAAGCAATCTCTTTTCTAAATGTGTCATGTGCTTTGCTTTCGCCAAGATTTTGAAGCAATGTGCGGGGATGGATTTCGCCAAATTTTAAGTACGTACTCATTTTCGATGTTCCATCGATAGCTGCAAAGTTTCTGTTTTCATCGTAAGAATCTAAACCTTTACTGGTGAACTCTTTGAATCGCTTCAGGGCTGCATTTTCTCCAGCTTCAATCAGAGAAACACCTTCTGGCATGGGGAAATCAGGGAAGGCCCGATATTCAGCGGTTGGTTCTACACATATAAATTTCTTGGGCATAACTGCAGGAGCACGCCATCCATGAGCACACCAAGCCTTATAGAAAGGTGTGTACACCTTGTACGGCGTTGCATCAGATGGCTTTAGCACTCGACCTGGTGCAACTGCATATGGGCTGCCGGTTCTGACTAGAGTTATTCCAGCAGCCTCAACTTTTGCATCACGCGCTGCGCCATATCTTTCATACTCTGCTGATACATGAACTTGTTCCACACCAAACTTTTTAATCAAAGTTGATAAAACTTCTACTTGATCGCCTTCAATAATGTGAAGCTTATTTCCCAGAGATTCATCGAGCGACCGCAGTGATTGACCCATGTAAGCAAGCAGTTTTGAACCTGCCTCTTCAATCTGCTTCTTATCCAGAATAAAAAGTGGGATTATTTGATCGGATGATTCAATTGCAGCCAATAAGGCTGGATGATCATTAATTCGAAGGTCACGACGAAACCAGATAATTGATGTTTTCGGCGCTGACATGGGATGATTAAATCATCATGCAGGAGATTAAGCGCTTCCAAATCCGAGGAGTTCCCGGTGAGGTTGTCCGCACCCGTTTTGATGACCGAATTGTTGATTACTGGGCACCTCGCGGCGGTAGTGAGCACCTATTGATCGCACATGATGGCCAAAATGTCTTTGATGGAACTACTAGTACCCACCGGCGCCAGACATGGAAAATGGCTCAATCTGCAATTGATGTGGCAATTGAGCAAGGAGTTAAGCCTCCAACGATTATTGGTGTTTGGCATAGCTCAACAAAAGAGGATCCATGGGGTCGCGCTAAGGATTTAGCGCCCGAAAAATTCTTTACTTCGGGTTCATATGTTGATCCGCGTTGGGCGATAAAGGATCCCTCAATTGTTCTGCACTCTGATTCTTACCTGAACAAGATTTTTGAAGAGATTATTCCTGCTATTCAAGGCCCACACTCAGCTGAAAAAACCGCTGTTATTGGCTCCAGTATGGGTGGTTTGGCAACATTGTATGCAGCGATTCAGCACCCCAATAAGTTTTCGACTGCTCTTGCTTTGTCGCCACATTGGGTGATCAGCGATGAGAACTTTGCAGGATCCATGGTTGAAGCCTTGCCAATAACTCATAAAATCTGGATGAGTCGTGGAGATAAAGGTCTAGATAAAGAATATGTGCCGCTACAGAATTTTGTAGATTTCTTAATGCGCAAACGTGGGTTTACAACCAATTTTGAATCTAAAGTTTATAAGCGAAGTGGTCACAACGAAAGATCATGGGCAAAGTACCTACATGAGCCACTTAGATTTTGGCTTAGCGCTTAACTTCCCAAATTGCTTGAGTAGCATTCTTTGATTTAACCGTAAACTTTGAACCACTGGCAATATGCCCATAGAGAGTCTTAGTTACCTGCAGCCCTAAACTAGTAATATCTATTGAGGCTTTAACTCCATTGCGTGAGACAAAAACTAGAATTGATTGCTCCTTTGATTCGCGAAGATAGAGAATGAAATCTTTCTCGGCAGCAATCCAACGTAATCCCCCATTTATAAGGGCATCATTGCTCTTTCGAATCGCGATTAGTTGACGAACCTGGTCCATGAATGCGTGATCCCAGCCTGAACGGTCATCCCAGTTAATGGTGCGTCGACCATCTTCTCCCCACGAACCTTCAAGACCAATTTCATCACCGGCAAATATCGAAGGAACTCCTGGATATGTTAGGACCATCGTCATTGCTGATAAATGTGAAGTTACATCGCCTTTAACAACTGTGCGAAAACGCGCAGTGTCATGACTATCAAGTAGAACCATGCTCGCAGTAACACTTCTCCATGGCACAGATGCGTTGAATTGCTTCATGCTATTAATCAGTTGTTGGCCTGAAATTTGTGGCATGGCAAAGGGAAGACCTTGAAAGCCTCCGCCAATCTCTGAGTTTCTATTGAGCCAGTTCCATACAGGGCGCATAAAGCCTTGATAATTCATCGCTCCATGCCAACCCAGACCATTGAGATCACTGGCAACAAAATCACCATTTTCTGCAACGAGCCAAGCATCAGGATTAGTTTCATCCATGGCCTGACGAATCCCGTGCATCACATCATCATGTAGATCATCTGCGCCAAGTCGTCCTGTCATGTTTCCAACATCGATGCGCCAACCGGACATTCCGTATTTTGGTGAAATCCATGATCTAACTATTGAATTCTTACCCTTGTACATCTCATTCTTCAGAGCTACCGAATTAAAGTTGAGTTTCGGCAATGAAGCTAATCCCCACCAGCCAACATAACCATGCTTGACTGATTTGTCCCAGTAAAAATACGAACGCTCTTTTGCGGTTTTGCTCTTCTTAGCTTTGGCGAGCCATGGATGGCCCGCACCACAATGATTTGAAGTGAGGTCTCCCATAATTCGAATGCCCAACTTGTTTGCTTTCTTTACAAGAGAGAAGAGCGCTTTGTTGCCGCCAAGAATCGGGTCAACTTCGGTAAAGCTGCTGGCGTCATAACGATGATTAGATCTGGATGGAAAAAAGGGCGTGAAGTAGATTCCTGTTACACCTAGATTATGAATGTGATCTAGGTGCTCTTCAACTCCGGGAATATCTCCACCGTACAGTTCGCTACCCGTGAACTCACTTCGGCCTCGGGGAAGCTCATTCCAATCGCGCGGATGCGCCCATTCAGGAGTTGGGTATGTGTTCGCAGATTTAGCAAAACGGTCAGGAAATATCTGATAGAAAACTGAAGACTTTATCCATTCAGGGTTTGCTGGCACTGCAACGATTTGAAAATCATTATTAGTATGAACATCATGATCGCTAAGACCAAAAGCATTGAGCCAGTCATACCTATCCCTAGAGACAAAAACAAAGCGATACAAGGTGTGAGTATTGATGATTGGCACTTCAACTTGGTACCAGTCTTCAGTGGCCCCTTTTGTTGATAAAACCATTTCGTAGCTGCGTGGTTCGCCATCTTCATAGATCCGAATAAAGCTTTTTTCAAATGAATAAACATGCGGAACTCGAACCTTTAACAGGACCTTCTGGCCTATTTTCGGTGCAGCATTGCTTACATATAGTTCACTGCCATCATGATGAGGAAACAAGGATGGATGTACTTGGTAGTTCATACTTTATTCCCTTCGAATTAATGGCAATCGCCTTGATTTCAACTTTCTTGTCTTCATATTCCGTTGGATCTAAAAATACAGAATATGGGGCGTTGGTATCTGTTCCAAGAGAACTCCATGGTTGATCTGCAGATGTTCGAATATAGAATGTCACCTTGGCCATATCTTTAGTAGTGACATTAGCTTTGGTCTCATAGAAACCAGTTAAGAAGTCTAACTCTGATGAAATACTTCCAACTTTAACAGCGGTCAAATCAATCTTTTGATTGGCTTTCAAAACAACGACTGAAAGTGCAGGTACATTAATTGTTATCTTCTCACCGGATGCCTTAACAGTCGTTTTACCCATTAGCAGCTTCCAGCCACCTTTAGATGTCGCAGTAATAATTGTTGCCCTGATCGCTTTATCAGAATTATTAAATGCCACGACATATTCACGATTTTCTGCATCATCCTTCTTTGAGATAGCAAAGAGAAAATCCTTCGCGTATCTAATCTGCATAGATGAATTAGCTAATCCAGGATTAGCAGCTCGTAATTTTGCAAGGCTCTTTAGATGATTAGCGATTGGGTGCTTGTCTGTCACATCAAAGGCATTTCCTGTGCCAATAGGCGCAGAACCAATTCGCTTTTCGGTTTTCCAAATGTTTACCTTTGTCGAAAACATATCTTGACGTGCTAATTGATCGTTGCCCGCTCCTGTACCCGTCATGCCAACTTCGTCACCATAATAAACCGATGGAATTCCACGGGTTAAATACATTAAAGAGTGACCTAGTAAGGTGCGAGGCAAAAGTTCATTGTCCGGATTAATACGCTTGGTTTCAATGATCTTGCCGGCCCGACCCATATCGTGATTACCCAAAAAGGTAACTAGGTTGGAGGCACTTGAAGTTGGACTGGTGTACATATCATCGTAATTAAAGAGATTCTCTAAGGCATAAGCATCCGAGTAGCCTGAAGCGAACTCCGTAGCTACGCGCTGGAATGGGAAGTCCAGAACTGTTTGAATCTTATTTCTACGGACAAAGTTCATTAAGTTAACTGGATTTGCATCCCAAACCTCGCCAAAAATAGTGAAGTTTTCAATACCCACAGATTTGGCAGCAGCATTTATTTGTGGTGACCAGTTCTTGAAAAAGTTATCATCCACATGTCGAGCAGTATCTACACGGAAACCTGAAAGACCATAATCCTTAACCCATTTACCGTAAACATCTGCCCAGCCGTTATAGACAACTGGTTTTTCTGTTGCAATATCGTCTAGGCCATAAAAATCACCCAGCTGCTCGCAAGAGCCATCGCCCCAACAGTTACTGATATCGCCAACATTATGATAATTACTCAATTCATTGAGCCATGCTGGGTTCTTTGATTTATTCATGCTTTCTGGAACAAATGCAATTCTGTCTTTGTATTGGATAACATCACCGGTGTGATTTGTGACCACATCTAAAATCAATTTCAGATTCAATTTCTTAGCACACTGCGCAAATGCGATTAGATCTTCCTTCGTTCCTAAATGAGGATCTACATCTAGAAAATCAACACCCCAGTAACCGTGGTATCCGGCACCATATGGAGTTGGCTTTTGCTGCACAACAAGTGGGGTCACCCAAACCGAGGTGAAACCTAAATTCTTAATGCGAACTAACCCGTTGTCTCCCGGCAAACATGTTCCGGTTAAACCCTTTAAATCACCACCGTGAAAAAATGCTGTTTCACTTGGCTTAAAGCCGGGGAAATTGTCATTTGAAGTATCGCCGTTTAAGTAACGATCTGGAAAAACAAAGTAAATCAGATCTTTAGCTAGTCCTACACGGTCTTCGGGAACTGATGGAGATGCCGCTACTGCGCTAGTTGCAAAAACCAAACACGCAAATGCCGCAACAACTGAAGCAAATCTCTTGGTGAGCATTAACCCTTAACCGAACCTGCAGTTAATCCACTTACGATGTATTTCTGCAGTGACAAGAAAATTATCACGATTGGGATTGAAGCAAGAATTGAACCTGCAGCGAATGGTCCCCAGTTTTGTGAGTATTGACCACCAATAAACTGCTGCAAACCAACCGCAACGGTTCGGCTTTCCATATCAACCAAGAACAAGCGAGCCAAAATAAACTCATTAAAGGTTCCGATAAAGCTCAGCAGTGCAACAACTGCTAGGACAGGTGATGCAAGCGGAACGAAGATGAGCCAGAAAGTTTGAACTTCCGAAGCTCCATCAATCTTGGCTGCTTCATCTAACTCTGCCGGAATCGAATCCACAAAACCTTTCAGTAGCCAAATGTTCACACCCATCGCGCCACCCAAGTACACCAACAAGAGTCCTGGTTGTGTTCCTAAACCAATTTCAGGTGCAAATTTGTACACTCGCTCCATAATCACATATACCGCAGAGATTGCAAGAATCGCTGGAAACATCTGAACCAACAGCAATAGTTGGATACCAAATTTACGACCCTTGAATTTCAGACGACTAAATGCAAAAGCCGAGGCGGTTCCAATCATTACTGAAAATACCGCCACAGAGCCAGCGATAAGTAATGAGTTCTTAACCCAGGTTAAGTAAGGAATCGTTGGGTCATTAAACAACTTGCTGTAGTTTACAAAAGAGATCTCTCGAGGTAGAAATGAGCTCAATTGCAAGCTTCCGGATGAAGCAAATGATGAAATTATCACCAGATACAAGGGAAATAGAGAAAACAGGCAGATAACAATTCCCACCACATGTCGCCATAAATCTTGCTTCAACCATTTGTTCATGCGAAGGTCTCCAAAACTTTGGACTTTCGTAAGCTATAAAGCGAGATTGAGGCAACCAAGATGAAAATAATCAATGAAATCGCACTTGCTAAACCAAGATCCTGAGTACCAGTACCGAAAGCAATCTTGTAGGTATAACTAATCAAAATATCAGTTGCTCCAGCAATTTCACCATCTAATTCATTACGCGGACCACCGCCAGTAAGCAAGAAAATCAAGTTAAAGTTATTAAAGTTGAAGGCAAAAGATGCAATCAATAATGGTGAAAGAATCTGAAGTAGCAACGGCAAAGTAATCTTGCGGAATATCTGTCTAGGGTTTGCACCATCAATGGCTGCAGCTTCTAGTAACTCACTTGGGATTGCTTGAAGTGATCCGCTGGAGATCAAATAGAAGTATGGGAAGCCAAGCCAAAGGTTTACCAAAATAACGGCAACTCGTGCAAAATTAGGGTCGGAAAACCACGCGATGTCGGTTCCAAGCAAAGTGTTTATGGCACCGAATTCGGTGTTAAACATTCCACCCCAGATCAAGATACTCATAACACTTGGCATTGCATAAGGAAGAACCAAAATTGAACGATAGATGCGTCGACCATGAATTGGTTTATTGAGCGCTAAGGCCAATAAAAGTCCCAATGCAAAGGTGGTGAATACGGTCAAGAAGGCAAAGGCCACTGTCCAAATAAACACGCGAATTAACGGTTCCCGAACTCGAGGATCACTAACGATGTTTACATAGTTCTCAAACCAAATTGGAGCTCGCCAACCTGGCTCCAAAATCGCGCTTTGATCATCGGCAAGTGCATAGTTTCCGCGGCCATTATCGCTGTAAATCGCACCTGTTAATAGATGTTTGAACTGATCACTTTCAGGCAGAAACTCCAACACTTGCTGGGAAACAACGCCAGCTTCAAAACCTTCGAGGGCGATGAAGTATTGATCATCAAATGCGAAGCGAGTTCCACTGAATTCCTTATCTGCATTTGCAAACTCAGAGTCATTTAATGGAGTGAAGTTAGGGGCTTCTACAGCCACACCGTATTCATTGAGAGTTAATGAAGATGCAACTAATGGAATTCGTGATTCAAGTGTAGAAATAAAGTATTCGGGGGTATTGATATCTGAAGCCAAGATCGCAGGCTTGCCATCGTATCTACCTAATTTAATGTCGAAGCTGAGCCCAGAAGGTGCTGCCTCAATTGCGCGTACCTTGATCTGAACAATTGCTTCATCTTTAGAAATAATGTTTCCGGTTTTGTAATTAAATCCTGACATTGTGACGGTGTACAAAATTGGCCCGATGACAAAGGCGGTCAAAAGAAGAATGCCGGGGATAAAGAACTTCAGCGGAATTGAGATTTTGCTTAAGTAAGTCAGAGCAAGAAGCAAAACTGAAATTGCTAGAAAGCCAGAGATTACATACTCACGTTGGGCAAAGGCGCTCTGTGCAAGCAATAAAAGAATTGAAGCAATCAGTGTCACAACAACTACCTTTATCAAGAGGGCAACTTTGCCTCTTATCAAGTAAGTCATGTGTATTCCTGTCCTTGTTGATTAATTGTCGGTAAATGAGTGATGCGGGCGGTTTTGCCGCCCGCATCACTCATTTCACCCTCTTTTACAACTTAATTTGATTGAATCAAATTAATTAGAGATCGCCCTTACCACCATCGGTGTTAGTGCGCCAGATTGCTGCAAGCTTTGATGCTTCTTTAACTGCATCTTTGCCGTCAATTAGAACAGCTTTCCAGAAAGCAGGTGCTGAATCCCAGTAGTTAGCGCCACCCTTGTTGCTGTTTAGGAATGCGCCGATCTGTGGAATTCCAGCTAGAGATGCGGCTGAGCCGAATCCACGCTGTGCAGCTGAAACTGTTGCATCTGCTTGTGCGCCCTTTTCAGCAGGTGGACGCTTTTCGAAGGCCTGGTAACGAACCTGGCCATCTGTTGATGCGAAGAAATTAGTTAGAAGTGACTTAGTAGCTGACTCAACACCATGCTTTTCAGCAAATGTTGTTAGGAGCGCACCGCTAACAGATCCAAACATCTTTCCGTATGTTCCAGGATATACACCTGGTACAGGCATTAGGTTCATTGTGAATCCCTTTGCTACATAATCTGCCCACTCCCAGTTACCAATAACTGCATATGGAACAGTTCCTGCAAGGAAGTTGTCCTTGCAACCTGTGTCTGTTGCTGGGAAGAAACCGTTGCTCTTCTTGCCATCCATTAGGTATGTACGAACATTCTTACCAAATGTTGTTGCAGTGAATGAGCGACCGTAAACAATTCCACCACGTGAGTTGAATTGGTATGCATCTGCGCCGAGTGCTGAGAATACTGAGTGAGCTCCCCATGACATTCCGCCGCCTGCGATACATAGACCAGCCTTCAAGCCCTTAGATGCCTTGAGAGACTTGTAATTTTCAACCATTTCACCAAAAGTCTTTGGTGCGGTTGAAACAAGCTTTGTGTTATAGATCATTGCAACGTTGTTGATGTCTACAGGAACGCCGTACAGCTTGCCCTTGTATGTAAGATCAACGAACTGTGTCTGGTTGAAGCGAGCCTTTACAGCTGCTGTAAGTGCAAGTGGAGCAAGCTTTCCGCTCTTCGCACCTGTTGGTACCCAGTCATTTCCACCAACAACAATATCTGGACCTGATGCATCAGTTGCCTTATCGAAGGCATCCTTGAGTGCATCAAAGCTTGAGAATGTAACTACCTTTACGGTGAATCCTGGAACCCAGTCACCCTTTGCTGCGATTACCTTTGCAAGATTTGGCCCGCGAGATTCATCTGCCCAAACAACGATCTGGGTATTTGCACTTGCTGATGGTGCTACAAGTGTTGAAACCGCAAGCGCGAATGCTGCAAGAACTCCAGCAAATCCGAAACGCTTTGTGTTCATTTATTTCCTCCATGGATGGAATTTGCGCATACGAGGGCATGCGCTGTTGGGCTAATTCCACTCTCTTGGGGCTGAGTTAGCAAACCAAACACCTACTTTTACCCTCTTTTGGCCAGTCATTTATCTGATTGTTATAAAGGCTGCTTCTTGCATGCTCTTTTACAGGCCTGCTCGATAACTCGCCCAGGGCTCCAAAGTGGGGTTCGATAGGGGCATGGCTGAAGAGATCGTTTCTAGGGATGAGATCCGTGCGATGCGTCGTTCATACAGTGATGCCGGTTTAGAAACTTTACCCAGCAATCCCTTTGAAGCATTTGCATTGTGGTTAAAAGATGCACATGAAAATCCGGTCGTTGTTGAAGCAAATGCAATGGTGTTGTCAACGGTCACTGCAGATGCGCAAATCAATACTCGAACAGTTTTGCTAAAAGATATTTCAGATGGCGGCTTTACTTTTTTTACAAATTACCAATCACGCAAAGCACATGGAATTGAGTTAAATCCCAATGTCTCATTGTTGTTTCCTTGGTATGCAATGGAGCGCCAAGTTTCAATTAGCGGTATCGCAGAAAAAGTCTCTGCCAAAGAATCTGATGATTACTTTGCAACTAGACCTTGGGGTTCACAAATTGGTGCATGGGCAAGTGCACAGTCATCTCATCTTGCATCGCGAGAAGAGTTAGAACAACGTTTTGCCGGTGCTGCCGAAAAGTGGCCCGAAGGAAGTACGGTTCCTCGTCCTGCGCACTGGGGCGGATACCGAGTAACACCTCTTAATATTGAATTTTGGCAGGGCCGATACTCACGTCTGCATGATCGCTTGCGCTATGAGAGGACCGCCACAACCGGTGATTGGGAACTCTCTCGGTACTACCCGTAGTCTTAGCCCATGAGCATCATCATTCCTTCAGAGTTAAAGCCAATCGATGGACGCTTTGGTTGCGGTCCATCAAAGATTCGTCCAGAAGCATTAGCTGCATTGTCGGCAAGTGGAAATTCGATACTAGGAACATCACACCGACAAAAGCCGGTTAAGAATGTTGTTAAGCGCGTACGTGAAGGTCTTACATCTCTCTTTAATCTTCCAGAAGGTTACGAAGTAGTTCTTGGTAATGGTGGTTCAACTGCGTTTTGGGATATCGCAACATTTGGGCTTATTGAAGAGCGATCACAGCACCTTGTATTTGGTGAGTTCTCATCAAAGTTTGCTGCCGCGTCAAAGGAAGCCCCTTTCTTAGGCGAGCCAACGGTTATTAAGTCAGAACCTGGTTCACACCCTGTCGCAACTGCCGAAGCTGGAATCGATGTTTACGCACTGACTCATAATGAAACGAGCACAGGTGTTGCAATGCCAATTCTGCGTCCAGCAGGAACTGATGGCGCGCTTGTACTAGTTGATGCAACATCTGCTGCTGGTGGATTAATGGTTGATGCAAAAGAGTTTGATACTTATTACTTTGCGCCTCAAAAGTCTTTCGCATCTGACGGTGGGCTATGGATCGCGATCATGTCCCCTGCCGCGATTGCACGAGCAGAAAAAATCAAGGCAAGTGGTCGTTGGGTTCCAGCATTCTTTGACTTGGGAATAGCAATTGAGAATTCTCGTTTAGATCAGACCTACAACACCCCTGCACTTGTTACTTTGATGCTGTTGGCAGAACAAATCGAATGGATGAACGCCAATGGCGGACTTTCATTTGCTGCAGGTCGCAGTGCTAAGTCTTCTGACATTTTGTACTCGTGGGCAGAAAAGACCAGTTACACAACTCCCTTTGTAACTGATGCCGCTATGCGTTCTAAAGTTGTTGGAACAATTAACTTTGATGATGCGATCGATGCGACCAAGATCGCTGCTGCCCTTCGGGAGAATGGAATTGTTGATACTGAGCCTTACCGCAAGCTAGGCAAGAACCAGCTTCGCATCGGTATGTTCCCTGCAGTCGATCCAAGTGATGTAGAAGCACTTACCAAGTGCATTGATCACGTTGTTGCCGCTCTGTAATGAGTAAGGGCTTTCATCGCGATAGATTTTTCTGGGTAGTAGCGGTTCAAACCGCAATCGTTAACTTCTATCTTGGCGGCTTCGGTCCAGCACAATCTTTGTTGCGGGCAGACCAAGGCACATCACTAACAATTGCTGGTTTACACGGAACGGCTATGGGTGCAGCATCAATCTTTGCTGGTTGGGCAAACCCCCGCATCGCACATAAGTACGGTCGCAACCGTGCCAGTTGGATCGGTTTGTCTATCTTTGTTACTGGCCTAACCTTGTTTGTGATTTCTCCCCCGGTTTACATCACATTACCTGCAACTTTTATAACAGGCGTAGGAACATCCATTGTCATCAACACAATGCTGACGAAAATGTCTTCGCATTACGGCAAGGCGGCCGAAGTAGCTATTCCGCAAGCAAATGGAATTGCATCTGTAGGCTTCGTAACTGGAACCGCTCTGATTGGAACAATTGCAATTGTGTATCCAGGCCTTTGGCGTTTGGGGTTACTTCTTGCGATTCCGGTTGCGCTGATTCTTTTCTTTGTTGGTCGCGAGAAAGATTCTGAAGAGCATGTCCCTGACGAGCACGGACCGCAAGGTGGAAAACTTTCAGTGAAGTTTTGGATCGCATGGTTTGGTTTTGTTGCCTGTATTTCAAGTGAATTTGCAACATCTTTCTGGGCAGCGGCACTTCTGAAAGAACGTGTTGGATCAACCGCAGCTATTTCTACAGTTGCAATTGTGGCTCTTGGTACCGGAATGGGAATTGGACGTTGGTACGGTGGCTTGTGGTTAAAGCGAATGAGTTTAGATAATCAACTTCAAACAATCATTGCACTTCAATTCCTTGGTTTCTTAGGTTTCTGGTTATCACACAACATGGTGCTCTCACTTATTTGTTTGCTTGTTGTAGGTCTAGGAATTTCGATGCAGTTCGCGCTCTCTTCAATTCGACTCATCGGTTTAAGTGATGGGCGTCCAGATTTAGCTATTGGTCGAGCATCTTTAGCAGCTGGTATTGCTATTGCTGGAGCCCCGTTCTTACTGGGTCTTTTGGGAGATAGTTTTGGCATTTCACGGGCCTACATCATGGTATTTGTCCTGATCGGCATCGCTTACATAATCGTAAGAGTGATTCCTTCAAATGTCAGGGAATCAGCATGAGTTACAAAGCCAGAAGACTTATCACTTTGATTGCATTAATCGGAATTCTAGTTGTGATCGCGATCAATAGTCTTTAAGACCCCAGCTACTGAAGTATCTGCAGGTAGTTGTACTCGGTTCTTATAACGGATCCAAATGATTAACGATGCACCCAGCGAGATGCCACCGCACAGAGCAATTGTGGGGCGAATTCCGAGGAGCTCAGTTGTTGTTCCAATCAACGGTGAACCAAATGGTGTTCCACCCATAAAGATCAACAAATAAAGTCCCATGACTCGGCCGCGGATTGCAGGATCGGTACTTGTTTGAACTATTGAATTTGCAGAAACCAAAGTTGTCAAAGCTGTTAAGCCACATATTGGAAGCCAAAGAATGTATAGCGCATAACTTGGAATTATTGAAAGGACCATAATAGAAAGGGAAAACAGGATGCCACCCTTGATGACAAACTTTGTATTTCTAAATCGCTCTAATCGTGCCGAACCAATTGCACCTGTTAAAGAGCCAATTGCAATGAATGTGCCCATTAATCCAAAACTTGCAGGTCCTAATCCAAATTCCTGTGTCGCCATCAATGCGTTGAATATCTGAAAGTTCAGACCAAAGGTAGCTAGGAAGAAGACCATCAACATCACGACATAAATATCAGGACGTGCCTTGGCGTATGCAATACCTTCTCGGATACTTCCATCTGATTTTGGCCGGTCTTGATGAAAAAACCCTTTTTCGTTGAGGTTCAGTAGAGCGGCGATTACGAAAAAGTATGAAAGGCCATTAATAATGAAGGATGGCCCAGTACCAAAAGCAGCGATTAAACCACCAGAAATCGCAGGTCCAATGAGTCGACCAGCGTTGAAATTTGCTGAGTTTAAGGAAACTGCGTTAGGTAAATCGCTCTGACCAACAACTTCGGTTGTGAAGGCTTGACGTACTGGCGCATCAATTGCCGTTGAAATACCTAGGACAGCAGCTAAAACAAATACATGCCACAAGGCGATCAGATCTGTCATAACTAATACGCCAAGTCCTAATGATGCTGCACCTCCCATAATGTTGGTGAGCACTAAAACTTTTCTTTTATTGAAACGATCGGCGAGCTTTCCACCATGTAAAGAGAAGAATAGAACGGGTGCAAATTGAACCGCGGTGACCAAACCCAAATAAGTTCCGTTGTTGTTAGTGAGTTCTAGAACTAGCCAGTCTTGTGCAATTCTTTGCGCCCAGCTGCCAATGTTTGAAACTGCGTTGGCCGGGAAAAGGATTCGGTAATTTCGGTGGCGAAATGATCGCCAATTACCATGCTCTTTTACCGATAAACGCATTACTCTTGCCCCATGACTACTCGACTACGCAATGCAGTAACTCTAGTCGCAATTGGAACTATGTGCTGGATAGTTGCTGGGGTGATTGCTCTTGCAATGAATGCAGATGCAAAAGTTGTTTGGACATGCGTGATGGGCGCAGCATTAGGCCTAGTCGGTATTCGTTACACAATCCGCCGCAGTAGACGCAGCGGCATCTAATTCAGGAAAGTTTTAAGCGCCTATTTTTAATCAAGCACCTAGAGCAGTAGCAATACCGCGCAGCACACGACCAAGACGATCTGCTTCTTGTGCATTTGGATGGCGTCCATGGCGCAAACCATTTCCAACCTTGTCCAACATCTTGATTGTGTCTTCAATCATTGCAGCAAGATCATCACTGTTAACACGTGAATTCTCTACTAATGATGGTGGAGCATCAATGATGTGCACCGATAATGCTTGTGGGCCTTTGCGGCTATCTGCAATAGAAAACTCAAGCTTTGTTCCAGGCTTTACTGTTGCAACACCTTCAGGAAGTGAAGTTGCAGCTAGATAAACATCTTCGCCTTCATCATTAGCAATAAAGCCGAAACCTTTTTCTAATGAGAACCATTTGACGCGTCCTGTAGGCATGGGGAGAGCTCCTTGCTAGTTTTCTTTACTGGTGTGTAAATATGTATCGCGGTTGCGATAGCAGGTGCTTAGTTTAACACCGGCTCTGTAAAGGTCGCTTCCGAATGTGCTCCGCAGCCATGATCCACGCTCACTACGCGTGCATCATCGGGTGAGATTGCATTTGCGCATACACCAAAGGTTGCGCGTAATGATCCTGCGATCGGAATAAAGAAGCCGCAGCTGTGGCAAGGTTTTGGCGCTGACTGGGCAACAGGCGCGTTAGGTCCACGCTCGCCGTCATACCAACGCTTAGCTGCCTGGTCACGACCTTCAATTGAAAGAACTCGTGCACGACCTAAACCAAGTTCAACCGCCATCGCTGTATCAAGATCTTCATCCTGCGGCAGCCCTTGTTGTCCCGGAACTAAACGGGTGTCATCAAGTGCGCTTGGAACAATATCGCCAACACCAACATCGCCCGGCAAAATTCTGTCGCGATACGGGATCCATTCTGGTGCACGGAGCGCATCAGGACCCGGAAGAACAACTACATCACAAATTGTTGGTTGTGCATCGATATCAACCTTTGCAATGGTGATGCACCAACGCCAACCTTTGTACCCTGCAAGATTTGCTTCAAACAAATATGTCGCAACGCGGTTGTCATCATCAAAATCAACAGAAACAAATCCGCCAACTTGGTCGCGTTTTTCTGCAACATCAAGGGCTGCGTTTCGGGCAAGATCCTTTGCATCAAAAGCAACAATGGTGTTCTTCTTCTTTGCCATGGTCTAAGGGTAAAGCAGAACGCCGCCCTCGTGTTAATTGAGGACGGCGTTACGCGTAACTATTGGTTGAGCCTGGCTTTAGAAGTCCATATCTCCGCCGCCTTGTGGGGCAGCAGCAGCCTTCTCTGGCTTATCTGCAATGACTGCCTCTGTTGTAATAAACAGTGCAGCAATTGATGCAGCATTTTGTAATGCAGAACGTGTGACCTTTGCTGGATCAATAATTCCGGCCTTGATCATGTCTACATATTCACCAGTTGCAGCATTTAAACCTTGTCCTGCAGGAAGATGGCGAACCTTTTCAACAACAACTCCGCCTTCAAGACCTGCGTTAACTGCGATCTGCTTGATTGGAGCTTCGATTGCGTATTCAACAATCTTTGCACCAGTTGCTTCATCGCCAGTCAAACCTGTTAGACGCTTGAACACTGCAGCACCTGCTTGTAGAAGTGCAACGCCACCACCGGCAACGATTCCTTCTTCTACTGCAGCCTTTGCATTGCGAACCGCGTCTTCGATGCGGTGCTTACGTTCTTTGAGTTCTACCTCAGTTGCAGCACCTGCCTTAATAACAGCTACGCCACCGGCAAGCTTTGCAAGACGCTCTTGCAACTTCTCGCGGTCGTAATCTGAATCAGATGCATCAATTTCATTACGGATCTGCTGAACGCGACCCTTAATCTGAGCATCATCGCCAGCGCCTTCAACGATTGTTGTCTCTTCCTTGCTGATAACAACCTTGCGAGCGCGACCCAATAGATCAAGCTCAGCAGTATCTAGACGCAGACCAACTTCTTCAGAAATAACTGTTGCACCAGTAAGGATCGCAATGTCCTGAAGCATCGCCTTACGACGATCTCCAAAGCCAGGTGCCTTTACAGCTGCTGAACGGAAAGTTCCGCGAATCTTGTTAACAACTAGTGTTGCAAGTGCTTCGCCTTCAACATCTTCAGCGATGATTACAAGTGGCTTACCTGATTGCATAACCTTTTCTAGAATTGGAACAAGGTCTTTAATGTTTGCAATCTTTGAGTTAACGATCAAAACATAGGCATCTTCTAGAACAACTTCCATGCGATCTTGATCAGTTACAAAGTACGGTGAGATGTAACCCTTATCAAAGCGCATACCTTCAGTCAGCTCTAGCTCGAGACCAAATGTATTTGACTCTTCAACGGTGATTACGCCTTCTTTTCCAACCTTGTCCATCGCTTCGGCGATCATTTCACCGATAGTTACATCTGCGGCAGAAATTGATGCAGTTGCAGCGATCTGCTCCTTCGAGTCAACAGCCTTGGCCATTGATAGAAGCTCGGCAACAATTTCTGCCACAGCCTTTTCAATTCCGCGCTTTAGCGCCATTGGGTTTGATCCGGCAGCCACGTTACGTAAACCCTCACGTACTAGTGCTTGAGCCAAAACAGTTGCAGTTGTTGTTCCGTCACCGGCAACATCATCAGTCTTCTTCGCAACTTCCTTAACTAGTTCTGCGCCGATCTTTTCCCATGGATCATCAAGTTCAATTTCCTTTGCAATGGAAACGCCATCATTAGTAATTGTTGGGGCGCCCCACTTCTTCTCGAGAACGACGTTACGTCCACGAGGTCCAAGGGTTACCTTGACCGCATCAGCCAAGATATTCATGCCGCGCTCTAGACCGCGACGTGCTTCTTCATTAAAGGCAATCTGCTTTGCCATGAGTTGTGCTCCTTGTGTTTAGTCCTGCGTTAGGCGGGGCGTTTTATCACTCACACCCCGAGAGTGCTAACGCCAAATCTAGAGCCTTTATTTCCGAGGCGCAAAACGAGGGTTTGTGTGGGGGCTTAACGCGCTACGCGGGTGGCCATACGGGCCTCACGCAGGCGGCGAAGACGCTTAACTAGCATTGGTGAGGCTGCTAGGGCATCGTCGCGGTCAATCAGATCGTTGAGAAGTTGGTAGTAACGAGGTGCGGTTACATCAAAAAGCTCTTTGATTGCAGCCTCTTTTGCACCGGCGTAACGCCACCAATTGCCTTCAAAATCCAGGATACGAACTTCGAGGTCGCTCAGGCC
>Ga0222712_10001488_pt1 | contig 28893 bp, 23 predicted proteins | sample C33_657DmetaG_FD_165043 | JGI IMG/M metagenome (GOLD analysis project Ga0222712, IMG submission 165043) | Estuarine water microbial communities from San Francisco Bay, California, United States - C33_657D | ecosystem: Environmental > Aquatic > Marine > Unclassified | place: USA: California... | reverse complement strand
CCAAGAACAATGTAAAAGCGCGCGATCCGCAGATGCAGCAGACCAAGAAGGGCAATCAATGGCATTTCAGTATGAAAGCGCACATCGGCACCGCTAGCCAGAGCAAACTCATGCATCCGATGGCATTCACTGCAGCCCACGCGCATGACAGCCAGGCCTTGCCGCATCTGCTGCACGGTGCAGAGACGCGCGCCCGGGGTGATTCGGCATACGCCGGGCCGGCTGACATCATCAAGGCGCATGCCCCTCCCACGCGTTCGACTTTACCCATCACAAGGCCACGCGAAACCATCCGCCCTGGAAGTCCGAGAAGGCGAAGAACACCACGAAGTCGAGGGTGCGCGCCAAAGTCGAGCATGCATTCTGATCATCAAGCGCATCTTCCGTTTCGCCAAGGTGCGCTACCGGGGCCTGATTGAGAACGCCAATCGGCTGTTCGTGACCTGTTTATTGGCCCCGAAAACCGCATCACTTTTATCAAGTCGCACATTCATGCATCTACTTTGCATTATCGTAGTTACTTGATCAGGGATTCCTTAAGATTAAACAGCCCGGGGACTCACAAAAAACTGGTTGCTGCATTTGTTGTTCAACGAAACTGCAACGAACACCCCTTAAAAGCAGTTTGCCCCCAACCTCGGGAATAAAGGGCTGCTTTAAGCCCCTCGAATTTCCTTGAGTTTTTCCTCAATCAACTCTTGCAGCCTGGCAAAATCCGGTTCGCCGAGAATCCGCGTAACCACATTGCCCTGCCTGTCAATGACAAAGGTGGTCGGCGTCAGCTTGACCTCGCCGAAAGCCTTGGCCAGTTCGCCCAGCGGATCCAAGACGACCTTGAACGGCAGCCCGTTTTTCTCGGTGTAGTTCAGCACATAGTTCGGCGGATCATGGCGCATCGCCACGGCGATGGTTTCAAAACCCCGGTCGCGGTATTTCATGTGGGTGGCGACGATCTCGGGCATTTCCTTGACGCAGGTGGCGCAGTCCGTTGCCCAGAAGTTGACCAGCACCACCTTGCCGCGCAGGCCTGCAGTGGTGATTTTTTCACCCTGCAGCGAGACAAAAGTCACCTGCGGCGCGGCCGGCCTCGCATTCAGGAAGGCGAATGCCGCAAACGCTATCGCGGCAGCCACCACCGCAGCTAAAATCAGGTTTCCGGTTTTTGTCATGCGCTTTTGATATCCGTATCAACGGCGAACAATAAGTCCATCAGCAATCTGCCCGCGGGGAGCCTCATCATGTTGCGTATTCTCGGATTTCTGCTGTCCTTTGTCATCGGCTCATCGGTCATCGCCCTTCCCGCCGCCGCGGGCGTTGCCGACCTCAGCAATGCCGATGCCGTCAGCGGTTTGAAACAGGCGCTGACCGATGGTTCCGCAGCCGCGGTGAAAATGCTCGGCCAGGACAACGGCTATTTCGGCAACGCCAAGGTCAAGATTCCGCTGCCACCGAATCTGCAGAAAATCGAAAGCGGCCTGCGCGTGATGGGCATGAAAAAACAGGCCGACGAACTGGTGCTGTCGATGAACCGCGCTGCCGAAGCCGCCGCGCCGGAAGCCAAACAGCTGCTGGTCGATGCCGTGAAAAAAATGTCGGTGCAGGACGCCAAGGCCATCCTCACCGGCGGTGACACTGCCGCCACCGACTATTTCCGCCGCACCACCCAGGAGCAGCTGACCCAGCGCTTTCTGCCCATCGTCAAAAAATCCACTGACCGCGTCGGCCTCGCCCAGCAATACAACAGCTTCGCCGGTCAGGGCGCCTCGCTGGGACTGGTGAAAAAAGACGATGCGACGATCGAAACCTATGTTACGCGCAAGGCCCTCGACGGGCTGTACCTGATGATCGCCGAACAGGAAAAGGCCTTCCGCCAGAATCCGGTCGGCGCCACCAGCGACATCGTCAAGAAAGTCTTCGGCGCGTTGCGCTGAACCACGGCGCGGGCCACAAGCCCGTGCTTAGTGGGCTTTATCCCAGTTCGGTCCGACACCGACTTCGACCAGCAGCGGCACCGCCAGCTGCGCCACACCGGTCATCAGCCGGTGCAGTCCGGTTTTGACCGTGGACAGTTCGGCATCCGGCACTTCGAGCACCAGCTCGTCATGCACCTGCATGATCAGCAGCGACTTCATGTTCTGTTCGGTCAGCCACTGCTGTACCTGAATAGTCGCCATCTTGATCAGGTCGGCGGCAGTGCCCTGCATCGGCGCATTGATCGCCGCACGTTCCGCTCCCTGCCGGCGGTTGCCGTTGCTGCTGTGAATTTCCGGCAGCCACAGGCGGCGGCCGAACACGGTTTCGACATAACCCTGCCGGTGCGCCTGTTCGCGGGTCACCCGCATGTATTCGGCAACACCGGGGTAACGCTGGAAATAGCGGTCCATGTACTGCTGCGCGGCGGCGCGTTCGAGATTGAGCTGGCGCGCGAGGCCGAAGGCCGACATGCCGTAGATCAGGCCGAAGTTGATGACCTTGGCATAACGCCGCTGTTCGTTGTCGACCGCCTTCACATCGACGCCGAAAATTTCGGCGGCGGTCGCGCGGTGGATATCCTCACCCGCGGCAAACGCACGCAACAGGCTTTCATCGCGCGAGATATGCGCCATGATGCGCAGCTCGATCTGCGAATAGTCAGCCGAGACAATGTGCGAACCCGGCGGTGCAATGAAGGCTTCCCGGATGCGCCGGCCTTCCGCGGTGCGGATGGGAATGTTCTGCAGATTGGGATCGCTGCTCGCCAGCCGCCCGGTCACCGCAGTGGCCTGACCGTAACTGGTATGCACGCGCCCGGTGCTGCGGTTGACCATGCCAGGCAGCTTGTCGGTATAGGTTGATTTCAGCTTGGCCAGCCCGCGGTAGTCGAGGATCAGCTGCGGCAGCGGATGGTCCAGCGCCAATTCGGCCAGCGACTCTTCATCGGTGGAGGGCGCGCCGGTCGGCGTTTTCTTGACCGGCTTCAGGCCCTTCTTGTCGAACAGCACTTCCTGGATCTGTTTCGGCGAACCGAGATTGAAGGGCTGGCCGGCTTCGGCATGCGCGCGCGCTTCGATGTCAATCATTTTCGCGCCGAACTCGGCCGACAGCTCGGCCAGCAGCATCTGGTCAAGCAGCACGCCGTTGCGTTCCATCGTATACAGCACCGCCATCACCGGCATCTCGATGTCGGCATAGATGTGTTTCAGCTTTTCGTCGTCCGCGATGCGCGGGAACAGGGACTGATGTAACTGCAGCGTGATGTCGGCATCTTCTGCGGCGTATTCGCTGGCGCCTTCGATCGCCACCTGCTCGAAGCCGATGCGTTTCGCGCCTTTACCCGTGATATCATCATAACTTATTGTTTTTATTGATAAAATTCTTTGCGCCATGGAATCCATATCATGCCGCTGGTGGCTTTCCAGCACATAGGACTCGAGCAGCGTATCGTGCGAAATGCCACGCAGCGTGATGCCGCAGTTGGCGAAGATATGCGTGTCGTACTTGATGTGCTGGCCGAGCTTGGCGTGTTTATCGCTCTCCAGCCAGGGCCGCAGCTTTTCCAGCACGCGTGAACGCGGCAGTTGGTCCGGCGCGCCGGCGTAGACATGGCCGACGGGAATATAGGCGGCACGGCCAGGTTCGACGGCCAGTGAAATGCCCACCAGTTCCGCGGTCAGCGGATCAAGGCTGGTGGTCTCGGTATCCACCGCGGTCAGTGTCGCCGCTTCAATGCGTTGAATCCATTCATCCAGCGCCGCCTCGGTCAGCACGGTCTCGTAATGGCGCGGTACTGCAGCAGGCGGCGGCGCGCCAGCTGCTGCCGGCGCGGCTTCGGTTGCGGCGTCTGCGCTGCCGCCATCCAGTTCGCGGCGCCAGGTCTTGAATTCGAAACGGTCGAACAGCGTCGCCAGCGTTGCAACATCCTGCGGCTGCGGTGCAAGTTCTTCGATGCGCAAAGGCAATTCAACATCACATTTGATGGTCAGCAGCTGCTTTGCCTGCGGCAGCCAGTCCAGCGACTGGCGCAGGTTCTCGCCGACGGCGCCGCCAATATCCGGTGCGTTCTTGACGATGTTGTCGAGGGTGCCGTACTGGGTCAGCCATTTCACCGCGGTTTTCGGCCCGACCTTGGGCACGCCGGGCACGTTGTCGACGGCATCGCCGATCAGCGTCAGGTAATCAATCATGCGTTCCGGCGGCACGCCGAATTTCTGCTCGACGCCGGCAATGTCCAGTTTTTCGTTGGACATGGTGTTGACCAGCGTGACCTGCTGCGTGACCAGCTGCGTGATGTCCTTGTCGCCGGTTGAAATCACCACCCGCATGCCGGCCTGTTCGGCCTCTCGTGCCAGCGTGCCGATGACGTCGTCGGCCTCGACGCCCGAGACTTCGATCAGCGGCCAGCCCATCGCCACAATCGCCTCCTTCAGCGGCGCAATCTGCGAAGCCAGCTCATCCGGCATCGACGGCCGGTTGGCCTTGTATTGCGGATACAGGTCGTCGCGGAAGGTTTTACCCTTGGCATCAAACACGCAAGCGCTGTATTCAGCGGGGTAATCCTTGTGCAGGCGGCGCAGCATGTTGAGCACGCCGTAAATCGCGTTGGTCGGCTCACCGCGGCTGTTGCTCAGGTCGCGGATGGCGTGGAAGGCGCGGTAAAGGTAGGAGGAACCGTCGACGAGGAGCAGGGTTTTCATGCAGGACCATGGCCACTGGAATTTGCGGCGGCGGCAGCCGCCCGGAATCGCGCCGATTATCGCAGAGTTCGCGATACGCGCCGCCTTTCAAAACACCGGCGAAAACCGGATAATGCATGAACAACGGAGTTATCCATGCGACGCATTCTGCAACTGACCCAACTGGCCCCACTGGCCCTTCTCCTCGCCGCCTTCGCGGTAGCACTGCCTGTCGTGCCGTCCGCCTTCGCGCAGGACCGCCTGAAGGCACAGCCGATCCCCGAACCGCCGCCGCCTCCGCCGGGCTTTGAACTGGATCCGGCGCTGGAACCGCAGGTGACGATTCTCAAGCGCGGCGAAGACAGCGTCGAGGAGTACCGCATCAGCGGCAAGCTCTATATGGTCAAGGTGACGCCGCCCCATGGCCGGCCCTATTACCTGATTGATGAGCGTGGCGACGGCAAATTCGCCCGCCAGGAATCCCATGACCTCGGACTCCGGCCACCGATGTGGGTGATTCATTCCTGGTAGGTCGTTCCTGTTAGTGACGCGTCGCCGGGATTCCGGCGGCTGATGTGCCCGAACACGAGCGGCAGAAAATCGAACGCTGATCAATACGGTCTTTTTCAATGTCCGTCTTCACCACGGTAACCCCTGACGAACTGCGCCACTGGCTGCAGGATTACAGTGTCGGCGAACTGCGCGACCTGCAGGGCATCAGTGCCGGCATCGAGAACACCAACTATTTCGTCACTACCGACAGCGGCCGTTATGTACTGACGCTGTTTGAAAAGCTGACGCCGGCCGAGCTGCCTTTTTATCTGAACCTGATGGCTCACCTCGCCGGCCGCGGCGTGCCCAGTGCCTGCCCGGTGGCCAATCGCCATGGCGCTTATCTCGGCGCGCTGAACGGCAAACCGGCCGCGCTGGTCTCCCGGCTCGAAGGCCGTGACGTCAGCGAACCGGGCATCGTGCAATGCGCCGCCGTCGGCGCCGTAATGGCGCAGATGCATATCGCCGGACAGTCCTACCCGACGACCATGGCCAATCCGCGCGGACCGCAATGGTGGACCGCCGTGCTGCCGGAAATCCTGCCCTTCCTGCCCGCGTCTGAAGGGGCCCTGCTGCAACAGGAAGTGCAGCAACAAAAGGCCGCCCGTGCGCCCGGACTGCCGCGCGGCGCGATCCACGCCGACCTGTTCCGCGACAACGTGCTGTTTGCCGGTGATGCCGTCGCCGGCGTCATCGATTTTTATTTTGCCTGCACCGATGCGCTGCTCTACGACGTCGCGATTGCCGTCAACGACTGGTGCGTCAATGCCGATGGCGCGCTGGATGCCCCGCGGACCCGCGCCTTCCTCGACGCCTATGCCGCGGTGCGGCCTTATACCGCTGCGGAACGCGGTGCCTGGCCGATGATGCTGCGCGCGGGCGCGCTGCGTTTCTGGGTGTCGCGGCTGTATGATTTTCATCTGCCGCGTGCCGGTGAACTGACCCACGCCAAGGATCCCGGCCATTTCCGTCGCATCCTTGAACTGCGCATCAAAGACGCAACAACGCTGCCCGGCCTCCCTGGCTGAGGACGGCGCCGGCCTCACGCAGCACCTATAATCCGGGGAGGAGGATTGGATGGAAATACGCGTCGTACCGGCCCGCCAGGGTTGGCAATGGATTGTTGAAGGCTTTGTGCTTTTCCGCCGGCAGCCGCTGGTGTGGATACTGCTGCTCGCTGCAATGGCGGTGATCTGGATTGCATCCACCCTATTGCAGCCGATCGGTCCGCTGGCGATCAGCCTGCTGTCGCCGATCTTCCTTGCCGGACTGATGAACGCCTGCCGCGTCACCGACAGCGGCCGTGAACCCGACATCAGCCACCTGTTCAGCGCCTTCCGCAGCCATGCCGCGCCGCTGGTCACCATCGGCGGCGTCTATCTGGTCGGCAACATCATTGCCGTGGGCATCGTGTTCATGATCGCCGGCGGTGACACGATCAGCGCGCTGCTCGCCAAAAACCGCACTGAAGCCGATGTCGCGACGGCGCTGCGCGGTCTCAGCATGGGCCTGGCCGTCGGCACCGCCGTGTTCATGCCGGTGGTGATGGCGGCATGGTTCGCGCCGCTGCTGGTGGTATTCCATGACCTCACGCCGCTCGCCGCAATGAAATCGTCTTTCCTCGCCAGCTGGCGCAACCTGATGCCGTTCACTGTGTACGGCGCAGCGATGCTGCTGCTGTGGATCCTCGCCTCCATCCCGCTGATGCTGGGATTCGTCGTCTTGCTGCCGGTGATGGCCTGTTCGGTGTACACCGGCTACAAGGACATCTATCCGCAGCATGTCACGCTGCCCGCGGCGGAAGACCTCGACGATTAAGCGTGGCTGGCCGCCGGCTCAGGCGGCTTCCAGCTTGGCGTAAGCCAGCGCCAGCCATTTCAGTCCCGAATCCCTGAAGTTCACCTGCACCCTTGCGTCAGCGCCACCGCCTTCGGCATTGACGATGACGCCGGCGCCGAATTTGGCGTGGGTCACCGCCTGGCCGATGCGCCAGGGAAAATCGCGGGACTGCAGGGACGGCGCCGTCGACTGTCCGGAAGGACTGCGTGAGGGCGAACCGTAAGACGGCGACACCTGACGCGCATAAGCCGGCGCCTGCCGCGTGTGGTTGACCCGTTGCAGCAGCGCTTCCGGCAGTTCGCGGAAAAACCGTGACGGTACGTTGTAACGGGTCTGGCCGTGCAGCATGCGGCTTTGTGCGAGCAGCAGATACAGCCGCCGCCTTGCACGGGTCAGTGCGACGTACATCAACCGCCGCTCTTCCTCCACACCTTCCGCCTCGGACATGCTGTTTTCGTGCGGGAACAGGCCTTCTTCCAGTCCGGTGATGAACACCGCGTGAAATTCCAGACCCTTGGCCGAGTGCACTGTCATCAACTGCAGTGCATCCGAACCGGCCTCGGCCTGATGCTCGCCCGCCTCCAGCGCGGCATGCGCCAGAAAAGCGGTCAGTTCATCCATTTCCTCTTCCGGCGGCGTGCCTTCGGCGGGCATCTGCGTCGCGCGTTCCTCGACGAACATTGCCGCGGCGTTGACCAGTTCGTCCAGATTCTCCAGCCGGTCGGCGCCTTCTTTTTCGTTGCGGTAATGCGCAGTGAGCCCGCTGTGCTCGACGACATGGGCAATCACTTCCTGCAGCGGCAGGCCGGCAGTGGCGCCGCGCATGGCCTCGATCAGTTTCACGAAAGCGGCGATGCTCGCGGCCGCCTTGCCCGACAGCGTGTTGGCGCAGGCGGCCGCCCACAGACTCATGCCGCCCTCATTTGCCATGTTCTGCGCCATCCCCTGCAACTGTTCCAGGCTGCGTGCACCGATGCCGCGCGTCGGAAAATTGATCACCCGCAGCAGCGCGCCGTCATCATCCTGATTGGCGACCAACCGCAGATAAGCCAGCGCGTGCTTGATTTCCTGGCGCTCGAAAAAGCGCAGGCCACCGTAAACGCGGTACGGCATGCCGGCAGTGAACAGCGCGTGTTCGATGACGCGCGACTGCGCATTGGAACGGTAGAGCACCGCAATATCGGACAGTCGCTCACCGGCAGCACGCAGACTGCGCACTTCCTCGACGATGTAGGCCGACTCGTCATAATCGGATGCAGCTTCGTACACCCGCAGCGGTTCGCCCTTGTCATCCTCGGTCCACAGATTTTTGCCGAGGCGCTTGCGGTTATGCCCGATCAGCGTATTGGCAGCGTCGAGGATATTGCCGTGTGAGCGGTAGTTCTGCTCGAGCTTGATGATGCGCTCGATGTGAAAATCGCGCTGCAGATCCTGCATATTGGCCGTGGTGGCACCGCGCCAGCCGTAAATCGACTGGTCATCGTCACCGACGGCAAATATCGCATTGTCCTTGCCGGCCAGCAGTTGCAGCCAGCGGTACTGCAGGCGGTTGGTGTCCTGGAATTCATCGACGAGAATGTGGCGAAAGCGACCGGCGTAATGGTCCCGCAACGACTCGTTGCGCGCCAGCAGTTCGTAAGAACGCAGCAACAGCTCGGCAAAATCGACCACTCCTTCGCGCTGGCACTGGCGGTCGTACTCGGCGTAAACCTCAACCATGCGCCGCGAAAAATCATCGTAGGGCTCGACCTTGTCGGCGCGTTTGCCTTCTTCCTTCTGTGCGGCGATGAACCACTGGGCCTGCCGCGGCGGATAACGCTCTTCGTCGACGTTCATGCCCTTCATCAGGCGCTTGACCAGCGCGAGCTGGTCCTGGGTATCGAGGATCTGGAACAGCTGCGGCAGACCGGCCTCGCGGTAATGCGCGCGCAGCATGCGGTTGCACAGGCCGTGGAAGGTGCCCACCCACATGCCGCGGGTGTTGATCGGCAGCATCGCCGAAAGCCGGGTCAGCATTTCCTTCGCCGCCTTGTTGGTGAAAGTCACCGCCAGCACGCTCATCGGACTGATCCGTCCGGTCTGGATCAGCCAGGCCATGCGCGTGGTCAGCACGCGCGTCTTGCCGCTGCCGGCACCGGCAAGGATCAGCGCGGACTGGTGCGGCAGGGTGACGGCTTCGAGCTGGTGCTCGTTGAGACCTGAAAGGAAGGCGGGGGTCATCGTCTGATGCGGAATGGACACGCCGGATTATACGTGACGGACCCCTTCGGCCCGCTGGGAGACAGGCGGAGCGGATATAATCGCGCTTTCCCGATTACCCCCTCCCCGCCGGCATCATGCAGCAAAAATACAATCCGCAGGTCATCGAGCGCGACGCGCAGCAATTCTGGGACGACGCACAGGCCTTCCGTGCCATCGAAAGCGGCGACAAGCCCAAATACTACTGCCTGTCGATGTTCCCCTATCCCTCGGGCAAGCTGCACATGGGCCATGTGCGCAATTACACCATCGGCGACGTGCTGACGCGCTACCACCGCATGAAGGGCTACAACGTGCTGCAGCCCATGGGCTGGGACGCCTTCGGCCTGCCTGCTGAAAATGCCGCGATGGCCAATGGCGTACCGCCGGCGAAGTGGACTTACGACAACATCGCCTATATGCGCAAGCAGCTGAAGTCGCTGGGCTTCGCCATCGACTGGAGCCGCGAGCTCGCCACCTGCAAACCCGATTACTACCGCTGGAACCAGTGGCTGTTCCTGCGCATGCTCGAAAAAGGCATCGCCTACAAAAGGACGCAGGTCGTGAACTGGGATCCGATCGACCAGACCGTGCTCGCCAACGAACAAGTCATCGACGGCAAGGGCTGGCGCACCGGTGCCACGGTGGAGAAGCGCGAAATCCCCGGTTATTACCTGGCCATCACCAAATACGCCGACGAGCTGCTCGAAGCCCTCGACACGCTGCCGGGCTGGCCCGAGCGGGTCAAGGCAATGCAGGCCAACTGGATCGGCAAGAGCTACGGTGTGCGTTTTGCATTCCCGTACACCATCGACGGCAAGGCGGAAAAACTCTGGGTGTTCACCACCCGAGCTGACACCATCATGGGCGTCACCTTTGTTGCCGTTGCCGCGGAACATCCGCTGGCCACTCGTGCAGCGCAGGGCAACGCAAAACTCGCCGGTTTCATCGCCGAATGCAAGCGCGGCTCGGTGATGGAAGCCGACCTGGCGACGATGGAAAAGAAAGGCATGCCGACCGGCATTTTTGTCGAGCATCCGCTGACCGGCGAAAAGGTCGAAGTCTGGGTCGGCAACTATGTGCTGATGGGTTACGGCGAAGGCGCGGTGATGGCGGTGCCGGCGCATGACGAGCGCGACTTCCATTTCGCCAGGCAGTACGGCCTGCGCATTACCCAGGTGATTGATATACCCGGTCAATCCTTCTCGACCGATGCCTGGCAGGAGTGCTACGCCGACAAGGAAAAAGGCGTCTGCACGCATTCCGGCAAATACGACGGCCTCAATTATGCCGCGGCTGTCGATGCCATCGCCGCCGACCTCGCCGCCAAAGGCCTCGGTGAAAAACAGGTGCTCTACCGCCTGCGCGACTGGGGCGTCTCGCGCCAGCGTTACTGGGGCTGTCCGATCCCGATCATCCACTGCGCCGACTGCGGTGATGTGCCGGTACCCGACAAGGACCTGCCGGTGGTACTGCCCGAAGACTGCGTGCCCGACGGCAGCGGCAATCCGCTGAACAAACGCCCGGACTTTGTCGATTGCGCCTGCCCGAAATGCGGCAAACCGGCGAAACGCGAAACCGACACCATGGATACCTTCGTCGACTCGTCCTGGTATTACCTGCGTTATGCCTGCGCCGACAACAGCACCGCGATGGTCGATTCCCGCGTCAATTACTGGCTGCCGGCAGACCAGTACATCGGCGGCATTGAACACGCCATCCTGCACCTGCTGTATTCGCGCTTCTGGAACAAGGCGATGCGCGATCTTGGTCTGGTCAAGATCGACGAGCCGTTCAAGAACCTGCTGACCCAGGGCATGGTGCTCAACGAAATCTTCTTCCGCAAGCCAGCCGCCGGCCGCATCACCTATTACAACCCCGCTGACGTCGACCTGACGGTCGATGACAAGGGCAACCGCGTCGGGGCGGTGCTGCGCGCCGACGGCCAGCCAGTGGAGTCGGGCGGCATCGGCACGATGTCGAAATCGAAAAACAACGGCGTCGATCCGCAGGCGCTGATGGAAAGCTACGGCGCCGACATCGCGCGTTTTTACATGATGTTCACTGCGCCACCCGAGCAGACGCTGGAGTGGTCGGACGCCAGCGTCGAAGGCGCCTCGCGTTTCCTGCGCCGGGTGTGGTCGCTGGGTTACGAAACCGCGCAGCGCCCCGTCGCGGACATGCCGGCCGCGCTGCCGGCACCGCTGGCCGCCGCACGGCGTGAAATCCATGCCGTGCTGAAGCAGGGCAATTACGACCTCGGCCGTCACCAGTTCAACACCGTCGCTTCGGCGACGATGAAAATGCTCAATGCGCTGGAAGGCGTACTCAAGGGCGGCAACGATGCCGCGGCCAATGCCGTGCTGCGCGAAGGCCTGTCGATCCTGCTGCGCGTGCTGTCGCCAATCACCCCGCACATTACGCACCAGCTGTGGCGCGACCTGGGTTATGGCGAGGACATCCTCAATGCACCCTGGCCCGAACCGGACGCGCAGGCGCTGGTCGAATCCGAAATGGAACTGGTGATACAGGTCAACGGCAAAAAACGCGGCGACATCCGCGTGCCGCGCGATGCCAACAAGGCGGCCATTGAAGCGGCGGCACTCGCCGATGCCGAGGTGCAGAAGTTTGTCGCCGGGCAGCCGGTTAAAAAAGTTGTTATCGTGCCGGGACGCCTGGTCAACATCGTGGTCTGAACCGTGAAAAAAACGCTGACTGCACTGCTTTTTACGCTTCTGTTGGCATCCTGCGGCTTCCAGCTGCGCGGCGCTGCCAATCTACCCTTCGATACGCTGTACGTGCAGGCTCCGGCGAGCTCTCAGTTCGCCAATCAGTTCCGGCGCATTGTGACTTCTGGAAGCACCACCCGGGTCATCGACAATGCCAAGACCGCGGAAGCCACGCTGGTGCTGATCAGCGAAAGGCGTGAGAAAAACATCCTCTCACTGTCAGGCGGCGGCCGCGTCAGTGAATTCCAGCTGCGTTACCTGATGTCTTACCGGATGATCGACCGCAATGCAGTGGAAATCATCCCGGTCACCGAAATCGCGCTCAAACGCGACCTCTCCTACAGCGACACCGAAGCGCTGGGTAAAGAAGCGGAAGAAGCGCTGCTCTACCGCGACATGCAGAACGATGCCGTACAGCAACTGCTGCGCCGCCTGCAGCTGACCAAACTCAGCACGACCCCGGCCACGCCTTAAAGCCTGTCGTAAGCCAGCGCATTCTGCGGTAGCATTGGCGGCAACAATGCGCCTGTCCTCCGAACAACTGGCCGGTCACCTGAAGCGGGAACTGCAACCGCTATACACGGTGTTCGGCACCGAACCGCTGCTGGCTCTGGAAGCCAGCGACCGCATCCGCGCCAAAGCCCGCGCCGAGGGATACACCGAGCGCGAAGTGCTGACCGCTGATTCCGGCTTCAAGTGGAACCAGCTCGCGCTGGCCGGCAGCTCGCAATCCCTGTTCGCCTCGCGCAAACTGCTGGAACTGCGCATCCCCACCGGAAAACCCGGCAAGGAAGGCGGCGAAGCGCTGCAGAACTACTGCCAGTCGCTGCCGCCCGATACCGTCACGCTGATTTACGTGCCCGATCTCGACTGGCGCGGTCAGAAAGCCGCGTGGTTTGAAGCACTGGAACGCGCCGGCGTTGCCGTCGAATCCAAACCCGTGCTGCGCCGCGCCCTGCCGCAATGGATTGCCGGCCGGCTCGGCCTGCAGCAGCAGGAAGCCGACACTGAAACCCTGGATTTCATCGCCGACCGTGTCGAAGGCAATCTGCTCGCCGCCTATCAGGAAGTACAAAAACTGGCGCTGCTGTTTCCGCAGGGCACGATCACTTTCGACCAGGTGCGTGAAGCGGTGCTCGATGTCGCCCGCTACGACGTGTTCAATCTCGGCGAAATCATGCTCGAAGGCGACCCGCTGCGTGTCGCACGCGTTCTCGACGGCCTGCAGGGCGAAGGCACCGCGGCGCCGCTGGTGCTGTGGTCGCTGTCCGAAGAAATCCGCGCCATCGGCAAGATCATCACCGGCATCAACGGCGGCAAACCGGCATCGATGATGATGCGCGAAGCCCGCATCTGGGGCCCGTCGCACCAGAACGCGATGCAGAACAACCTGCGCCGCTTCACACTCGGCCAAGTCACCGAAGCACTGCGCCATGCCGCCGTCATCGACCGCATGGTCAAGGGCCTGATTCGCGGTGATGCTTGGGATGAACTGCTGCAACTGGCGCTGCGGTTTGCACGGAACAATCCGGGCACGGTGAAGGCGCATGCGCCGCGCCGGACTTCGCCGGCAGCGTTTGCAGCACATCCGGCGCTTTTCTGATTTGATTTCATAGGCCAGTTGCAACTTCGCCGGGCGCAGTCCGGCGAGCATTAAAGCCCTCCCTCACCTGCTAGAATCCGTCTCATGGACGTACAAACCTATATGACCGGTGTCGGCAAGGCAGCCCGCGCCGCTTCACGCGCGATGGCGATCGCCGATACCGGCGCCAAAAACAGGGCGCTGCTGGCCATGGCCGATGCGATTGAGCGGTCGGCAGCAACGCTGTTGCGCGAAAACGCCCGCGATGTCGAAGCCGCCAAAACCAAGGGCCTTGATGCGGCATCCGTCGACCGGCTGACGCTGACCTCCAAAACCATCGCCTCGATGGCCGATGGCCTGCGCCAGATCGCCGCGTTGCCGGATCCGATCGGTGAGATCAGTGGACTCAAATACCGCCCGTCCGGCATCCAGGTCGGACAGATGCGTGTGCCGCTGGGCGTCATCGGCATCATTTACGAATCGCGTCCGAACGTGACGGCGGATGCAGCAGGGCTGTGCCTGAAATCCGGCAATGCCGCGATCCTGCGCGGCGGCTCGGAAGCACTGCATTCCAATCAGGCCATCGCCGCCTGCGTGCAGACCGGCTTGAAAGCGGCAGGCCTGCCGGAAACCGCAGTGCAGGTCGTTTCGACGGCGGATCGTGCTGCCGTGGGTGAACTGATCACGATGCAGGACTACGTCGATGTCATTGTGCCGCGCGGCGGCAAGAGCCTGATCGAACGGTTGATGCGCGAATCGCGCATTCCGATGATCAAGCACCTGCACGGCGTCTGCCATGTCTATATCGATGACAAAGCCGATTTCGACAAGGCGCTGCGTATCGCCGACAACGCCAAGACCCAGCGCCTCGGTACCTGCAACACCATGGAAACGCTGCTCGTCGCGCGCGACATCGCGGCCAAAATCCTGCCGCCGCTGTGCAAGATTTACGCCGACAAGAAGATTGAATTGCGCGGCGATGATGCCGCACGCGCCATCGTATCCGGCATGAAAGCCGCGACCGAAGAAGACTGGCACACCGAATACCTCGACGCGATCCTGTCGATTCGCATCGTCGACGGACTGGATGCGGCGATTGATCACATCGCTCGCTACGGTTCGCAGCATACCGACGCCATCGTCACCGAAGACATCACGCGCGCGCGGCGTTTCCTGCGCGAAGTCGACTCCAGTTCGGTGATGGTCAATGCCTCGACGCGTTTCGCCGACGGTTACGAGTACGGCCTTGGCGCGGAGATCGGCATTTCCACCGACAAGATCCACGCGCGCGGTCCGGTGGGCCTCGAAGGACTGACTTCGCTGAAATACGTCGTGTTCGGGGACGGCCAGATCCGCAGCTGATTCCAGTGCCCCCGGCGAGAAACATAAATATCTGTTTTTAAAAGAGTTTTAGACATGAGCCAAACGGTCGAAGTCAAAGTCCCGGATATCGGTGATTTCAAGAGCATCCCGGTCATCGAAGTGCTGGTGAAACCCGGCGATACCGTGAACAAGGAAGATCCGCTGGTCACGCTGGAGTCCGACAAGGCAACGATGGACATCCCGGCTCCGTCAGCCGGCGTAGTCAAAGCGATCAGCCTCAAACCCGGCGACAAGGTGTCGATGGGCACGCTGATCCTGACGCTAGAATCCTCCGGCGCTGCTGCGCCTGCAGCGGCTCCTACGCCAGCGGCGGCAAAGCCCGCTACGCCGGCTGCAACCACGCCCGCAGCAACACCGAAATCCGACATCAAGGCCGACATCCATGCCGAAGTCGTCGTACTCGGCGCCGGTCCCGGCGGCTACACCGCAGCCTTCCGCGCTGCCGACCTCGGCAAGAAGGTCGTGCTGATCGAACGTTACCCGACCCTGGGTGGCGTCTGCCTCAACGTCGGCTGCATTCCGTCGAAAGCGCTGCTGCACATGGCCAAGGTCATCACCGAAGCCGATGAAGCCGCGCATGCCGGCATCACTTTCGGCAAACCGAAAATCGAAATCGACAAACTGCGCGCCTGGAAAGACGGCGTGCTGGGCAAGCTGACCAAGGGCCTGTCGGGCCTCGCCAAGCAGCGCAAGGTGCAGGTCATCACCGGTCGCGGCGAATTCGCCTCATCCAACACGATCCGCGTGGAAACCGCTGACGGGATGAAGACCGTTTCTTTCGACAGCTGCATCATCGCCGCCGGCTCTTCGGTCGCAAAAATTCCGGGATTCCCCTACGACGATCCGCGCATCATTGATTCGACGGGCGCACTGAAACTGGCGACGGTACCGAAACGCATGCTGATCATCGGCGGCGGCATCATCGGCCTGGAAATGGCGACGGTTTACGACGCACTGGGCAGCAAGATTACCGTCGTCGAACTGATGGACGGCCTGATTCCCGGCGCCGACCGGGATGTAGTGCGTCCGCTGGCGAAACGCATCGAGAAGCGCTACGAAAAAATCCTGCTGAAGACCAAGGTTGCGAAAATCGAAGCGCAGAAGGACGGCCTCAAGGTCACCTTCGAAGGCCCCGACGGAAAAACCACTACGGATACCTTTGACGCCGCACTGATGGCGGTGGGCCGCCGGCCCAATGGCCGCGACATCAAGGCGGATGCTGCAGGCGTCACCGTGAATGAGCGCGGCTATATCCCGGTCGACAAGCAACAGCGCACCAACGTACCGCACATCTACGCCATCGGCGACGTCTGCGGCGAACCGATGCTCGCGCACAAAGCCACTTACGAAGCCAAGATCGCCGCCGAAGTCATTTCCGGTCACAAGGCCTTCTTCGACGCACGCACGATCCCGTCAGTGGCTTATACCGATCCGGAAATTGCCTGGATGGGCCTCACCGAAACCCAGGCGCAGGCCCAGGGCATCGAATACGACAAGGCGGTATTCCCTTGGGCCGCCAGCGGCCGCGCACTGGCTACCGGCCGTGACGAGGGCATGACCAAGGCGCTGTTCGACAAAAAAACGCGCCGCCTGATCGGTGCCGCGATAACCGGCGTCAATGCCGGCGAGTTGATTGCTGAAGCCGTGCTGGCGCTGGAAATGGGCGCCGACTCGCACGACATCGGCCTCACCATTCACCCGCACCCGACGCTGTCGGAAACGCTGTTTTTTGCCGCGGAAATGGTCGAGGGCTCGATCACCGATCTCTACGTACCGAAGAAATAAACACCCGGCTCGCATGCGGACAGGCCGTCAATCCCGACGGCATCATCACCTTCATCATCCAGTACAAGATGCGCGCCAGGCACCGGGAACAGCATGAGCAGTGGCTGCGCGATATCGGCCGCGAAGCCGAGCGATGACGGTCATCTCGGCACCAACGTAATCCGCCGGCTGGATGCGATCGGGCTGTACACCATCATCATCCGCTTTGACTGCTACGATCATCTGAAGGCTTGGGTGGAATCCGATGCCTGCCGCAACCATGTGCGCAATGTCGAGCCCATCCTCGTAGGCGGCGACCGCATCGAAATCAAATCCGGACTGGATTTCTGGTTCACGCCGCCCGGCGTGCGCGCGTCCAACCGTTTCAAGCAATTCCTGATCACGTTTTCGGCGATTTACCCGCTGACACGGGTGATTCCGGCCGGGGGCAGCCCGGCGATCGAGGCAATGCCGCCGCCGGGCAATCTGTTCATCAGCCGCTTCCTGGTTGCCTGCATCATCGTCTGGCTGCTGGTTTACGTGATCATGCCGCGTTACACGCGGGCAGTAGCCGACTGGCTGTATCGCTGATCCGGATGCCGTAACGCATTGTGGACACCGTCCCGTCCACTGACTTTGCCGCTTCTCTGCAGTTGCCGCACTTTCCCGCTGGCGTTAGCATCGCATATTGCGCTCCGCCGCAAGTCCACATTAAGGAAATCCCTTGAAGTTCGCATTGACCATCGCCACGGCGCTGGCTTTTTCCGCTTCCGCATCACTGGCGCAAACCTTTCCGTCGAAACCGATCCGCTGGGTAGTACCGTCCTCGGCCGGCGGCGGCAACGATCAATTGGCACGCCTGTTCGGCGCCAAGATCACGCAGAACTGGGGGCAACAGGTCATCGTCGATCTGCGCCCGGGTGCGGCCGGCATCGTCGGCTCGGAAATCGTCGCCAAGGCACCGCCCGACGGCTACACGATTCTGATCGTCGCCACCGGTTATTCGCTCAATCCGAGCCTGTACGCCAGCCTGCCCTACGACACGCTGAACGATTTCGCACGAGTAACCCTGCTGGCCTACTCTCCGAACGTGTTGGTCGTACATCCCTCACTGCCCGTCAGATCGGTGAAACAGCTGATCGCGCTGGCCAAATCGCGGCCAGGTGATCTGAATTACGCCTCATCGGGCGCCGGGACCGGCGGCCATCTGTCGATCGAACTGCTTAAGCATATGGCCGGCATCCAGATGGTGCATGTGCCGTACAAGGGCGCGGGCGATGCGACTGCCGCCGTGGTCAGCGGCCAGGTGCACATGCTGATGACCGCGCCGGGCGCGGCGATCCCCTTCCTCAAATCAGGACGACTGCACGCCATCGCCGTTGGATCCGCATCACGCGTGAAAGCCCTGCCCGAGGTGCCAACCGTCGCCGAAGCCGGATTGCCCGGTTACGCCGTAGAGGGTTATTACGGTGTGCTGGCGCCGGGCAAGACACCGCGCCCCATCATTGACCGGTTGCATGGCGAGATGGTGCGCATCAGCAAACTGCCGGATGTCAATGCGCAAATGGAAGCCAGCGGCTTTGATCCGGTAGCGCTGGGCCCCGACCAATTCACCGAATTCGTCAAAAAAGAACTGCAGAAATGGCCACCGGTGTTCAAGGCGGCGGGCATCAAGTTCAACAACTGATACGGAAGACGCAGGTCTTTGTTTTCCGGAAGGACAACCGATTTACAGGAGACCACAATGGGTCAGATTTATCTCGTAGTGCCTGACGCACCGATCGAAAAAGCGGTGCAGCTGAACGCCAACCGCACCATCGGCGAGTCCGGCATCCGCCTCGGCATTCTCGATAACACCAAGGGCAACGCCGATCATCTTCTGAACATGATCATCGAAGGCGTGAAAAAGGAATTCAAGGTGGATTCTGTGGTGATGACGCGCAAAGCCGCTTCCAGCCGCCCTGCCGCCGAAGACATACTCGACAAACTCGCGAAGGAGGCCGACCTCGTTGTCAGTGCCATGGCCGATTGAGGGTCGTGCACGTCGTGGAGTGTCCACGACATGGCGCAACTGAGAAAGCGCGGTCTGATCACCGCCGTGATCTGTTCCGATACGTTCATGAAGCTGGGCAGCGCGCAAGCCAAGGTGTTTGGCGTGCCCGATCTGCCGCTGCTGGAAATCAAACACCCGCTGGGCGGACTGAGCATGGAAAAAGTACGTGAACGCGCCGACGTGGCGCTGCCGCAGCTGATCCGTGCCATCAAGGCGATCAAGGAAAAGCAGGCATGAGCCTACTCGAAACACTGAAACAGAAACCCGGCGCGCTGGTCGCCTGCGATGATGACCCCGAGGCCGTCTTTGAACTGATGTGCAGCAAGGGCTGGAGCGACGGACTGCCGGTCATTCCGCCCACTGCCGAACGTGTCGAACGCATGCTCGCCTACTGCGATCGCGACCTCGACAAGCCGGTACTGAACATCCCCCCGCGTTTCGGTGCTGCGACGCCGGTGCGCATTGCCGCCAACGCGGTCATGGCCGGCTGCAAACCGGAACATTTCCCGCTGGTGCTGCTGGCGCTGGAAGCGCTGGCTGACGAGCAGTACAACCTCTATGGCACCCAGGCCACGACGCATCCCTGCACGCCGATGCTGATTTTCAACGGTCCGGCGGCAAAAGAAGCAGGCCTCAACGCCGGGCAGAACGCAATGGGCAATTACTTCCGCGCCAATGCCGTGATCGGCCGCGCGGTGCGACTGGCGCTGGTCAATATCGGCGCCGCGATTCCCGGCACCGGCGACATGGCGACGACCGGCACGCCGGCCAAATTCACCTTTTGCGTCGCCGAAAACGAAGAACAGAGTCCCTGGGACCCGCTGCATGTCGAACTGGGTTTACCGCGTGAATCCAGCGCCGTCACCGTCATTGCCGCTGAAGGCCCGCACAATGTCAACGACCATGAAAGTCTCAATGCCGAAGGCATACTGACCATGGTTGCCGGCACGATGACCATCACCGGTTCGAACAATCCCTACTATCCCGGCCAGCCGCTGCTCGCCTTCGGTCCCGAACATGCCGCCACCGTGGCCAACGACGGCATGAGCAAGGCCGATGTCCGCCAATGGCTGTTCGAGCACGCCACGATGCCGCTATCGCGGTTTTCCAGGGACACCATCGAACGGCGCTTCCGACGCAAGCTGGCCGCCCAGTATGCCGACGCGCCGCTGGACGCGCCGGTGCGCATGTTCGCCAAACCGGAAGACCTGGTGATCATCGTCACCGGCGGCGCCGGCAAACATTCGCAATACGTGCCGACTTTCGGCAATACCCGGGCAGCGACGCGCGTGCTGAAACGGGCGGACGGTACTCTGGCAAAATCCCTGCACGACTTCAAACGCAACTGATCACCCAGGAGCAATATCCATGAGCGACAACCTGAAGGCCTACAACATATTCGATCTGCGCGACATCGCGCTGAAACGTGTGCCGAAAGGTTTTTTTGAGTTCGTCGACCGCGGCACCGAAGACGAAATCGCGCTGCGCAACAACCGCGCGGTGTTCGACCGCATCCGCTTCCGCACGCGCACCTTCGTGGATGTCTCCAAGCGCACGCAGGAAACCACCATTTTCGGCACTAAATACAAGATGCCGCTGGTGATCGCACCGACCGGGGTCGCCGGCCTGCTGTGGCACGAAGGCGAAATCAAGCTGGCCAAGGCTGCACGCGCCGCAGGTATCCCCTTTACTCTCGCCACCGGTTCGATTACTGCGATGGAACGCGTCGCAGATGAGGCTGGCGGCGACCTGTGGTTCCAGCTCTATCTGTGGCCTGACCGCTCGATGTCGCATGAGCTGGTCAACCGCGCCAAGGCGGCCGGCTACAAGACCCTGGTGGTCACCGTCGACGGCGTATCCTCGGGCAACCGTGAATACAACCTGCGCAACGGCTTCACGTTGCCGTTCAGCTTCAACGCCCGCAATATGTGGGATATGGCCACGCATCCGCGCTGGCTGATGGGCGTGATGGCGCGCTATCTGATGACCACCGGCATGCCGATGTATGCCAACTACCCCGAGGCCGCCAAGGCGAAAATGACCAAGGGACCGCCCGGACGTGCGAGCCTGCGCACCGATTCGATCAAATGGGACGACCTCGATGCGCTGCGCAAGATCTGGCCGGGCAAACTGATCGTCAAGGGCATCCTCGATCCGCAGGATGCGATCACTGCCGTCGACCACGGTGCCGACGGCATCGATGTCTCCAACCACGGCGGCCGCAATCTCGACGGCATCGTCTCGCCGATCGAAGTATTGCCGGAAATCGTCGATGCGGTGGGCAAGCGCACCACCATTTTCATGGACAGCGGCATCCGCCGCGGCAGCGATGTGGTCAAGGCGCTGGCGCTGGGCGCCAATGCGGTGATGGTCGGCCGTTCGACGCTGTATGGCGTGGCCGCCGGCGGCGAGGCGGGCGCGGCACGTGCCCTGGCGATTTATCGCGACGAAATCCACCGCAACATGGCGCTGCTGGGCTGCAATACCATTGATGAGATCGGTCCGCAGTGCCTGCTGTTCGCCGACAAGCACGAACTGCGCGCGCCGAAGGAACGTCCCGCACTGCGCGTGGTGGACGCGAAGGCTGCGGAATCATGATCTGCTGAAACCGGGGGGCGACCGGCTCGGCACAGCGCCGGCGGTCCTTTTGCGGAGGAGAACAGCAATGCCGAATGCCTTGCTTGAAACGCGGACAGCCGTGCGCCCGTTCGCCGGCATCATCGGCGCCGAGGTGGACTGCGGAATCGTGCAGCAACTTGACGACGCCACATTCGCCGAATTGCACCGTGCCTGTCTCGACCACCTGGTCGTGCTCATCCGCGGGCAATCACTGAGTATTCCCGACCTGCTCGCCTTTGGTCGCCGCTTCGGCGAGCTGAGCCCTGCCGCGCCGGTCCACAAGGGGCAGAAACCCCGCGAATACCCGGAACTGGCGGTGATTTCCAATGTGGTGGAAAACGGCGTCGCCATCGGCGGCCTCGGCGACGGCGAAGCCGTGTGGCACAGCGACAGCTGCTTCAATGACATTCCGCCGAGCTTCAGCATCCTGCATTCTCTTGAAATCCCGCCGGCGGGCGGCGATACCGGATTTTCGAACATGTATGCGGCGCTGGAGACACTGCCGCCGGAACTGCTGCGCGCGGTCCGCGGCAAGACCATCAAACATGACCTGCGCTACACCTCGGGCGGACAGTTGCGTCCCGGATACACCGGTCAGGAAGACATCCGCACGACTCCGGGACCGCGGCATCCGGTCATCCGCCGCCATCCGGATACCGGCTGCGACGCGCTGTATCTCGGACGCAGGCCTTACGCGGTAATTACCGAGGTATCCGCCGGTGAATCCGAGGCGCTGCTCGACGCGCTGTGGGCGCATGCGGCCGGGCCGACATTGTCCTGGCACCACCAGTGGCGTGTCGGCGACATCCTGATCTGGGACAACCGCTGCGTGATGCACCGCCGCGACGCCTTCGATCCGGCATCACGGCGCATCATGCACCGCACCCAATGTATGGGTACTCTGCCAATTGAGGGAGACGGCGAAACAGCAGCGCGCCACCCTCGCAGCCATTAAAAACAACATCACCGGGAGGAAAAACATGAAGACCATCAAACTCGCGGCCGGCTGTATTGCAGCAGCCACCATGCTCGCTGCAGCACCCGCTGCTGTTGCGCAGAGTTACCCATCCAAGCCGGTTCGGGTGGTCATCCCCTGGCCCACGGGCGGCCTCACCGATATCGCAGGTCGGCTGGTATTCGCCAAAGTCGGCGAGCAGACCGGGCAACAGTTCATCATCGACAACCGCCCGGGCGCCACCGGCACCATCGGTGCCGAAGCCGTCGCGCGCGCCGCACCGGACGGCTACACGCTGATGGTTCATTCGGCGAGCCACATTAGCAATCCCTATACCTATCCCAAGCTGGGCTACGACACCTTCCGCGATTTCACGGCGGTGGGTTTCCTCGTCGCACAGACCGGCCTGCTTGCCATCCACCCCTCGTTGCCGGTGAAAACCACCAAAGAACTGGTTGCGCTGGCAAGGCAGCGGCCGGACCAGATCCTCTATGCCACCTCGGGCGCAGGCAGCTTTTCACACATGGCCATTGCGCTGCTCGGCTCGATGACTAATACCAAAATGCTGCATGTGCCTTACAAGGGCGGCGGGCCGGCCACAACCGCGGTCGTATCGGGGGAGGCGCAATTGATCGCCGGCACGCCGGCGGCATTGTCCACACAGTTACAAAGCAACCGCCTGCGCCTGCTGGCAGTCACCTCGGACACCCGGCTGAAAGCCTTTCCCGATGCGCCCACCGTCTCGGAATCCGGCGTCCCCGGCTACGAATACCGGGGCTGGGTGGCAGTCCTCGGCCCCGCCGGCCTGCCGCGGCCGATCGTTGACCGCCTGAATGCCGAAATCAAGAAGGTGCTCGACCGGCCGGACAACAAACTCGGGGAGCTCGAACCCTGGCACATGACGCCGGAACAGGCGCAGGCGCGCATCCGCGCCGATTACGAAAAGCACGGCAAACTGGTCAAGGCGATCGGCGGCATCCCCAACTAGGCCCACTCCGTCCGGCGCGGTCACGCAAACCGCGTCGGGCACATGGATATTATTCGCGCCGGATCCACGCCAACCCGGTGATGTTTTTGGGTTGTTTTTCGCTTTTTTTTCCACTCCCAAACGGGTAGACTTTCGGCACTTTTGGGCACGCCCCCCAGAGGTCCAAATAGGCGAATAAAAACAAAGAATTGTGGCGATTACCGCAGCAGGAGAATTTTTTTGAAGCCGACTGATATTTCGCACCCCGATTACTTCCATAAAGTTGTCGATTGTCAGTGGGCCTGCCCGGCCCACACGCCCGTTCCAGAATACATCCGCTTGATCGCGGCAGGCCGTTACGACGATGCCTACATGGTCAACTGGAAATCGAATGTGTTCCCCGGCATTCTCGGCCGCACCTGCGATCGCCCCTGCGAACCCGCCTGCCGCCGCGGCCGTGTCGAGGAAGGCAACGTCGAGATGCGCAAGCCGACATCGCACGAAGACGGCCCGAAAGCCGAACCCGTTGCCATTTGCCGCCTCAAGCGTGTCGCCGCCGACAACAAGGACGACGTCGCAGCACGCATGCCGAAAGCGCCGAAACAGAAAAACGGCAAACGCATCGCCTGCATCGGCGGCGGCCCGGCTTCACTGACCGTCGCCCGCGACCTCGCGCCGCTGGGTTATGACATCACCGTCTATGAAGCCGATCCGAAGGCGGGCGGCTTCATGCGCTCGCAGGTACCGCGTTTCCGTCTACCGGAAGCCGTGATCGACGAGGAAGTCGGCTACATCACCGGCATCGGCAACATCACGATGCGCACCGGCCAGCGCGTCGACAGCCTGAAAAAAATCATCGCTGAAGGTTATGACGCGGTATTCGTCGGCACCGGCGCCCCGCGCGGCCGCGACCTGGATGTGCCCGGTCGTGCCGAAGCGGCGAAAAACGTGCACCTCGGCATCGACTGGCTGGCCAGCGTGTCCTTCGGCCACATCGACAAGATCGGCAAGAAAGTGATCGTGCTTGGCGGCGGCAACACCGCAATGGACTGCTGCCGTTCGGCAAAACGCCTCGGCGGCGAAGACGTCAAGGTCATCGTGCGTTCCGGCTACGAAGAAATGAAAGCCAGCCCCTGGGAGAAGGAAGATGCCATCGAAGAAGGCATCCCCATCCTCAACTTCATGGTGCCGAAGTCCTGCACAGTCGAAAACGGCAAGCTGGTCGGCATGACCTTCGAAAAGGTCAAGGCGGAATACGACGCCAAGGGCCGCCGCAATCTGGTGCCCACCGGTGAACCCGACCAGTTTGTTGAATGCGACGATGTGCTGGTCGCGATCGGCCAGGAAAACGCTTTCCCCTGGATCGAGCGCGATGCCGGCCTTGAATTCGACAAGTGGAATATGCCGGTTGTCGACAAGGTGACTTTCCAGTCGACCAACCCGAAAGTGTTTTTCGGCGGCGACGCCGCTTTCGGTCCGAAGAACATCATCTGGGCAGTCGCCCACGGCCACGAAGCCGCGGTGTCGATCGACAAGATGCTCTCCGGCGAAGAACTGAAAGACCGTCCGTTGCCGGCCGTCGTCGTGATGTCGCAGAAAATGGGCATCCACGAGTGGAGCTACGATAACGACGTCTCGGCCGCGATGCGCCACAAGGTGCCCTGGCAGGACCAGAAGCTGACGCTGAAGAACATCAAGGTTGAAGTCGAACTCGGTTTCGACCCGAAGTCCGGCTTCGCCGAAGCACAGCGCTGCCTGAACTGTGATGTGCAGACGGTGTTCGCGCCGAAGCTGTGCATCGAGTGCGACGCCTGCGTCGACATCTGCCCGATGGACTGCATCACCTTCACGCCGGACGGCGAAGAAGCCGAAGTGCGCGAGCGCCTGACCGCGCCCACGCTGCATGCCGACCAGGGGCTGTACACCTCCGAGCCGCTGCGCATGACCGGACGCATCATGGCCAAGGACGAGGATGTCTGCCTGCACTGCGGCCTCTGCGCCGAGCGCTGCCCGACGGGCGCCTGGGACATGCAGAAATACCTCGTGCAGATGACCCACGCCGGCCCCGGATGCCGCAAACCCCAACGCAAAGCCGCCTGATCACGGACCCGTCATGAATCAAATCAGCGCCATCAACGATTTTGTCGTCAAGTTCGCCAACGTCAACGGCTCCGGCTCCGCCTCCGCCAATGAACTGTTCGCGCGTTCCATCCTGCGCATGGGCGTGCCGGTCAGCCCGCGAAATATTTTCCCGTCGAACATCCAGGGCCTGCCCACCTGGTACGAAGTACGCGTGACGGAAAAAGGTTATCTGGGCCGTCGCGGCGGCGTCGACCTGATGGTGGCGATGAACCCGCAGACCTGGGACAACGACGTCAAGGAAATCGAGCCGGGCGGCTACCTTTTCTATGACAACTCCAAGCCGCTGCCCGAAAGCAAGTTCCGCAAGGACATCACGCTGATCGGCATGCCGCTGACGGAAATCTGCAACTCGACCTACACCGATCCGCGCCAGCGTCAGCTGTTCAAAAACATCATTTATGTCGGTGCACTGTCGGCCCTGCTTGAAATCGACCCCAAGGTCATCGAGCAACTGTTCTCCGAGCAGTTCAAGGGCAAGGAAGCGCTGCTGCAGTCCAACGTCAAGGCGCTGCACCTCGGCCGCGACTACGCACTGAAGAATCTGCCCTGCCCGCTGGGCCTGCGGCTGAAGCCTGCCAACAACGTCGGCGATCGCATTTTCAGCGACGGCAACAGCGCCGTGGCGCTGGGTGCGGTTTACGGCGGCGCCTCGGTCTGTGCCTGGTATCCGATCACGCCGTCGTCGTCTGTCGCCGAAGCCTTCATGAGCTATTGCAAGAAGCTGCGCGGCGACCCGGAAACCGGCAAGAACAAATACGCGATCATCCAGGGTGAAGACGAACTCGCCTCCATCGGCATCGCCATCGGCGCCGGCTGGAACGGCGCGCGCGCCTTCACCGCGACCTCGGGCCCCGGCATTTCGCTGATGACCGAATTCATCGGCCTCGCCTATTTCGCGGAAATCCCCGTGGTGCTGGTCGATGTACAGCGCGGCGGACCGTCCACCGGCATGCCGACCCGCACCCAGCAGTCGGACGTTCTGGCCTGCGCCTACGCCTCGCACGGCGACACCAAGCACCCGCTGCTGTTCCCGGAAGATCCGACCGAGTGTTTCGAAATGACCGCGCAGTCCTTCGACATCGCGGAACGCCTGCAGACACCGGTGTTTGTAATGACCGACCTCGATATCGGCATGAACACGCGGCTGTGCCGACCCTTCAAATGGGACGACGGCAGGGAGTATGACCGCGGCAAGCTGATGACCTACGAGAAACTCGAGGCCGGCGCCGAATTCGGCCGCTATCTCGATGTCGACGGCGATGGCATCCCGTACCGCACGCTGCCGGGCACCCACCCGACCAAGGGCGGTTATTTCACCCGCGGCACGACCAAAAACCGCTACGCGATCTACTCCGAAGCGGGTCACGACTACGTCGACAACATGCAGCGACTGATGCGCAAGTTTGAAACCGCAAAAGCGCTGCTGCCGCAACCGGTGCTGCATCAGGCCGCCAAACCGGCGACCTTCGGCGCGATCTACTACGGCTCAACCAGCCCGGCGATGCAGGAAGCACTGGATGTGCTGGCCGAAAACGGCGTCCACATCAATGCACTGCGCGTACGCGGCTTCCCCTTCGCCGATCAGGTCAAGGATTTTGTCGCCGCACACTCGGGCACCTTCGTCATCGAGCAGAACCGCGATGCCCAGCTGAAAACCCTTCTGGTCACTGATTCGAAGATCAATCCCGCGCAGCTGATTTCATTGCTGCACTACGACGGCACGCCGATCACCGCGCGCTTCATCGTCGATCAGATCACAAAACACATCAGCGCACACAGCGTTGTACCGCTGAAAAAAGCGTCCTGAGCGAAAGAGCAGAACCATGACCTATCTCGCCAAACCGAAACTCCACCATCCTTCGCTGTCGAAAAACCAGGCCGGTTACACGCGCCGCGACTATGAAGGCAAGATCTCGACGCTGTGCGCCGGCTGCGGCCACGACTCGATCTCGGCCTCGATCATCCAGGCCTGCTGGGAACTCGACATCCAGCCGCACCGCGTCGCCAAAATGTCGGGCATCGGCTGCTCGTCGAAAACCCCGGACTATTTCCTCGGCAACTCGCACGGCTTCAACAGCGTGCACGGCCGCATGCCCTCGGTGCTGACCGGCGCCAACCTCGCCAACCGCGACCTGCTGTATCTGGGTGTGTCCGGTGACGGCGATTCGGCTTCGATCGGCCTCGGCCAGTTCGCCCATTGCATGCGCCGCGGCGTCAACATGGTTTACATCGTCGAGAACAACGGCGTCTACGGCCTGACCAAGGGCCAGTTCTCGGCCACCGCAGACAAGGGTTCGAAATCCAAGCGCGGTGTCGTCAATTCGGACGAACCGCTGGACATGATCGGCATGGCGCTGCTGCTCGGCGCAACCTATGTCGCGCGCAGCTTCTCGGGCGACAAAAAACAGCTGGTGCCGCTGATCAAGGGCGCGATCGAGCACAAGGGCGCGGCCTTCATCGACGTGGTTTCGCCCTGCATCGCCTTCAACAACCATGCGGGCTCGACCAAATCCTACGAATACGTGCGCCAGCACAACGAAGCGGTGAACCGCCTCGACTTCATCGAAGATCATCAGGAAATCACCGCTGACTACGCGCCGGGCGAAACCGTCACCGTGCACCAGCACGACGGTTCAGCGCTGCGCCTGAAGAAAATTGCCAGTGATTACGACGCCACCGACCGCGTCAAAGTGATGAACTATCTGCAGGAACACGCCGCGCGCGGCGAGGTCATCACCGGTCTGCTCTACATCGATCCGGACTCGGAAGATCTGCACGAGCACATCAACACCGTCGACACGCCGCTCAACCAGCTCGGCGCCAAGGACCTCTGCCCGGGCACGCCGGCGCTGGAAAAAATCAACGACTCACTGCGCTGATTCCCGCCGGATACGGCGCCGGATTTAATCAAGTATTTGTTTTAATTGATTAATTTCTAGCGCCTGACCCCCGGCGTTTCCACCTGCAGGCCTCGCGCCCGCGACGCCAGATACAACTCCAGATCCACCAGTTCCGCCGAGCCTGCCGCCGGCTGCTCGGCGCGCACACCAAAAAAACAGGCGCGCAGACGCCGGTGCAATGAACCTGCCGACTGCCATTCGAGCCGGTAAACCGGATAGGCATTACCATGCCCTTCACTGATGGTGTCGGCCAGAAGCTTGCGGCCGGCATTCTGCTCATGACAATGGGTGCAGGCCAGATTCATCTGGCCCTGACGGCGGTAATAAGTGTCGCGGCCCCGCTCGAAGTTCACACGGTTCGCGTCATTGATCTCGACATTGACCGGCATGCCGCGGGACTGATGGGCGACGTAAGCGGTCAACGCCAGCAATTCTTCGGATTCGTAACGCAGGACATCCGCACCCTGCCGCTGCTCACGACACTGATTGATTCGTCCCTCCAGATTGCGCAGTTCCCC
>Ga0222712_10001487_pt1 | contig 28902 bp, 55 predicted proteins | sample C33_657DmetaG_FD_165043 | JGI IMG/M metagenome (GOLD analysis project Ga0222712, IMG submission 165043) | Estuarine water microbial communities from San Francisco Bay, California, United States - C33_657D | ecosystem: Environmental > Aquatic > Marine > Unclassified | place: USA: California... | reverse complement strand
GGGCACCGGCGGCATAGCGATTCATGGCGCCACGCATTTTGCTGGCGGGGATCACGTACTCATTGCCAGCTTCACCAACGACGGCACGGGTTGGACCGGTAACAAAACCACCCTCAGCAAACAGTTGAGCACCACCAAAGGCCGCAGGATTAAACGACGGCCCACCGGCACCAAATGCCTGAGCACCGGAAACAGGTCCAGCACCACTGAACAAACCACCGCCACCGCCAATGCCCAAGGCTTTCATGATGGTGCCATAAATAATCATTGTTATTTGCTGCGTAATAATTTGAGCCGCCATATCTAAGAAGTGATCCGCAATGCTTTGCATCAAATTTGCAAACGCTTGCTCAGCACTTGTTGCACCAGAAATCAAATCCCTAAACGCGGTCCCAAAGGCGCTGCCTATAGCCTCGGCGCCAACCTTGACTTGATTTTCAGCTTTAACCAATTCATCCAACTTCTGCTTCATTTTTTCGGCTTCCGATGCCTGCACACTGGGGTCCAAATTTATATCTGTGCGGAATGCACCCTGTCCACCGCCAAATTGCTTGGCCTGCAAGCCAACGCGATCATAAAAATCGCTAATTTGACCTTTCAACTCATCACGTTGGAGTTGAATTATTTCAAGCCTGCGAATCTCATTGTTAAGAGCAGTTAGGTTTATTTTTTGCTCTTGGTTTCTCAGTTCACCAATCTGACGAGCGCGGTCTTCATACTTAAATTGAATTTCATTACGCTTCTTTTCTATTTCGGAAGTGGCGCTTAACTGTATAACTTGATTTGAAAATTGACGCCCAAGCTGATCGCCTGTCTCTAGTGAACGCTTCAGCTCTTCCGCTAAGCGTTTGGCATCACGCGCCGCCTTATCTGCGCCAGCTCCAGCGGATCGGGGATCAAGTAACGCGGGGGGCCTTGTTTGTGGTGTTTTTGGTGGTGGCGCGGCCTTAATGCCCGGTTGTTGCGATACAAGTTGACCAAGTTTTGTCAGGTTAGGCAGGAAGGCGCCACCCTCCCTAGATTGTTCTGCCAATTTTCTGAAGATTTTTTCGCCGGCCTGTGCATTGCCCTTTCCCAATAGTTCAAATAATTTTTTCTGGCTGGTATTACCAGTAAAAAAATCAAGCGGATTCATGGACGACGTTGGCAGTTTGCCTGCTCTCGCCTCCGCTAATACTTTTGCCTTCTGCGGCCCCATTGCCGCCATATTGATCATGTCGGTAAGAACCGAAATAACCTTTGTGGCTTCGTCAATTAAATACTTGAAAACTGGGGTAAAAATCGTGCCGACTGTCCGCGCCAGATTCTCAACGGCGTCCTGCAATGTGCTGAATTTACCTTGCAACGTGTCGCTTTGAGCAATGGCACCATTGGCATACTTACCGCCAGCGTCCGTCAGTTTTTTAATTGCGTATTCAACTGATTCGGCGCCAATGCGACCCTGCTCAAGAGCCTTTTGGAATTGATCCCCACTTAACTTGTATTCTTCTTTGAGAATTTTTTGCAGCGCGACGCCACGCTCTTGGAATTGCAGCAGTTCTTCACCTTGCAGTCTTCCTTTGGCTTGAACTTGACCATAGGCCGTAACAAGCCCTTGCAATTCCGCGCCAGTTGCGCCACTTACATCGGCAAGGCGACGGGTGGTTTCAACAACATTATCGGTAGCAACACCAAATGCCTGTAGACGTTTAGCGGCATCAATTAGTTCAGTGCTGGTAAAAGGGGTAACGGCTCCAAGCTGCTGTAGCTCAGAAATAATCTGTTTTGCCTTAACCGCGCTATTTGTTAATACCTGAAGGCTTCTGGCTTGTGATTCAATTTCGGCTGTTTTAACAAAAATAAATCTTGCTGTTTGAAATGCAGAAAAAGCGCCAGCAAGTTGCCCAATCGCCCCACCAAGGCTGCCAACAGCGCGCTCAGTCTGCTGCGCTTGATTCTGTACCTCGCGCAGCTTCTGCGGTACGCCACGAGTGTCAAGGTTTAGCGCAACGTTGGCGACGACCGACACGACACAACCCTTTTGCTAACAGCAGTCTACCGGCGCCGCTTCATCTGACGTTCTTGCTCTTCGTTTTGCAGGTCAAAATAACTGCTCCACAACAGCAACTCTTCTAACGTCACCTCATTATTCAATCTGGCCAGCGTATAACCCAACTCTTTGGCGACACCAAGCTGCAGCAGCAACAGGTTGTCCTTCTTCAGCTCAGCCTTTAGTGCTTTTCATGTCGACGGCCTGCTCCTCCTCAGGATTGGTGATGATCGCCAGCATCAGAGCCTGCAGGTCGGCATCCATCACATCGTTTTTCAACTCTGCGATCTCGCCAGCTTGGAACAATCGCTGCCCAGCATCGTCCATGGCCTTGGTAACCAACAGGTTCAGCGCAAAGCCGTTGGGGTCATCGCCTCCGGGCATCTTTTGCGCACGCTCACGTTCCGCCATGGTCAGCGCAGTGGCGTAAAACTCAAACTCGCTGCCGTCACTCAGCTTGACCACACGCTTAATCGGGGTCAAATTCGCCGCTTTTTTTAGACGTGCCAGAGCGGACGAAGTAGGTACGGGCATAAAAATTGGTCGTTCATTATTACTTTAGGCACAAAAAAGCCCCCAGCGCAACCTGAGGGCCTAAGAAGTACGACCGGATCAGCCTATCAGGCCGAGGTGCTGAAATCGAAGGTCGGCACGCCGGTCGGGCGGAAGGTCAGATCAACCTGCTGAGCGTCATCGGGATTGATGTTCAGGCTGGCGGTCAGCAGCACGGCATCCATGGAGATGCTGCGGCTCAGTGCCTCAGTGCTTTGCTTGTCGGTGTAGAGCTTGAAGGCGCAACCAACTTGCTGGCGCTGCAGCACATCTTCCACCATCCGGTTAGACAGGGCGCTGTCTTCATTGGTGACATACACACTGGCGGAGCCGCTGCCATCAGCAAAGCCCGGAATGTAGGCGCGGAAAGGAGCGTATTGGCCGGCGGTTTGACCAATGGTGGTCACGTCGATTTCAGCGCGGTTGATCTCAAAGGACCACGAACGAACCTGACCCACAGCGGCGTAATCGGCGTAATACACCTCAAACTCGTTGGGAGCAGCGGCGGTGCCGTCGTCGGTGATATTCACAGCAGCACCACCAGCAGAGGCGGAAACCTGCAGAGCACCGGAACTAGCGGTGTAAGCAATCACGTAATAGGTGGTGCCAGCGGAAAGACCAGCGGGCAGAGTACCGGAGCCAGCTTCACCGGTTTGGCTATTGACGACGCGGAATTTGACCGGATCGCCAATCTTGAAGTTCAGGTAGGTTTCAACCGTGATGGTTTCGGTCGAAGTATTCACGCCAGATTCACCGAAAGTACCGGTGGTGCCAGCGGGCTTGTAATAAAGGGCGCCGGACGTACCGGACAAAACAGTGACAGCCATTGTTGTGAGCGGTAGTGGCTGATCAGATTCTAGCTTTGCTCATAAGCCTCAAAAGTTATGACCACTTGCGTCTGCGAGAACCCTTCCGGTGACGACGGTTCGATAGTACGCGGACCATTTGCGGCATCAAATTTTATATTTTCAAGCTGCAAACGTGAAAACAGAGTGATGCAGCGTTGGGCAATGGTCAAACCAGCTCCGGGACCACCGCCACGGGGGCAGAAGATGTTGAAGACGAGCGTGCCGTTACGACGGTCGAAGCCTGCGCCAGTCCCGCGTGATGAAGTGGTCAGGATGGTCATGTAAGCCGAGTCACCCCAGATGATGCTGGTCTGCAGCCAACTTGCGTTGTTGGGCGGAGTGAACGGTACGTTTTGGTATGCAACCTGCAGAGCTGGTGACGCTGCAAACTCAGTTGCAATACGGTTTTCGATGTAAGACCGGATGGTGTTTAGGCTCATGATTGGCGACCGATCCGATCGGCTTCTGCATTGACATAAGTTTGAATGTCTTTGGCAATGGAATCAACCCAGCCACCGGGGACACCAGATTTACGGCTGCCCTTGATTGCCAGCGGTTCGGCGTAGATCAGGTTGTTGTGAATGCTGTAGACGTTGCCGACGCGTTCATTGCCAAGCGAATAGTTCACGGCATTTGGCGGTGGCGGTGTTTTTTGATATTCGCCTTCTGGTAACCCTTCATATGGTGCGGCGTTTTGACCAATCGCCCAACTTCCCATGAATCGGCCAGTGTCCACAGGACTTTGTAATTTCAGCCTGCCATCAGCCGTTAACACAGCAGCAGTAATCAACTTATTCAGTTGACCTTCGGCATAATCGCCAATTTCACCGATCTTGATTTGACGCGCCATATCATTCCCTCAGAAACAACTCAAATGCAATGGATATATTGTCCTGCTCAATCTTATTAACCTGCACAGTCTGCAGTATCCGGCTGGCTACAGTCACCTGATCCGAAATGGCAGGCTCAAATGCCAGATCAGCAGCAGCAATCGTCAGCTTTTTATCAGTGCTTTTGATCAGATCATTCAACTCACGCTCGGTAACGGCTTCAAGCACACCACGGACAACAGTTTCAGATGCAGTCGGTGTAGCCACACCAGTCGTCGGGTTATATGCGCCCGTTGTAATGCGTCTAATAGTCACCTGACCGCCAAACTTGGCCATCAACTTACTGGCCGTTTTACGCAGTGAAGTTGCAAGTGCCATCAGATTTTGTACGCAATGCAGGCGCCGTTCTGAAGTTTGATGCTGGTAAATACCCCACGGATTTCAGAACCAGCCGGAAACGATTCACCGTTAAGACTGTTACCCGTCATATTGGTGCTGACGATCGTGTCAATCTGAGTGTTCTCGTAAAAGTCAATATGGTGAAAACGCCCAGTATGCGTAGCCGTGTCATGGATGACCTCACCGCCAAGGGTGTAGTCAATACCGTTGCCTTGGTGTCCTTTAAAGCTCATGATCAGATTTTGTAAGCAACGATTTTGCCGCTGGTCAGCGTCACACTGGTAAATACGCCTTCAATCGAATCACCAGCGCCAAGCGGCACAGCACTAAAAGTATTGCCACTAGCGTTTTGCACCGTTGCCGTATTGATCACTGCATCAGCCAACGCATACAGCTTCCAAAACCGACCCGTATGGGCAGCCGTATCGCTGATGTACTCAAACCCAATGTTGTAGGAGTCAGACTCAGCCATGATCAGCTCCGGCGGATGGCGATGTTACCCGGTCCACTGATTCTAAGGCCAGTCAAATATCTTTCAAAAATTGGCGGCACGCGATCAGCACCAGTAGGACCACCACTAGCGCCAGCCACTACGACGCTCAAGCTGCCGATGTCCACACTCTTGTAATCCTCAAGGCCGCTCAGCGCCAAACCATCCTTGTTGTTGTTCAAGTAAACAGCCAGCACACACTGGGCGTACTTGACCTGCGTTGGGATTTCGGTATCGGTGAAATAATCCGTGGTGATACGGAATGGGAAGCCGACGGCGTAAGTATTGATGTACGTGTCAGGTTTACGGACGCCGGTACGTGGCCATTGCAATGCTTGAGTATCAGTGGACCGAGCACCAAGGAACCTTTCACGGTCTAGCCGTTGTGTGGCTGTAAACAGCGCCCTGTTTTTCTGATCAGTAGTAGCCGACGCCCAAGCGGTTACGTCGTCGTCCTGAACAAAGCCTTCAATAATCAGCTCCGCTGCTGCCAGCGTCAGGTAGCTGTTGGCGTTTGCGCCGCCCACCGTTGCGTCGATTGTTATTGCCATCGGTAGACAGCGGCAGTTCTTCTGTTACTTCAAGTGTAGGCGTAGGCTCTGCAATAGAAGAAGAGGCCCCAGCCGAAGCCAGAGCCTCCAGTTCACGCAGTCGCCGGAAGGCGAACAGACCCATGATCAAGCAGCAGCGGCCTTGACGACCACAAAGTTGATCACAACAGCTTGGCTCAGAGAACCGCCGGACACGTTTTGCAGGCTCAGATCAAAAGAACCAGCAGCAACAGCACCCACCGTGAGTTGGTAAGCGCCGGAAGTACCGCCAGACTTGATGCAAGCCACAACAACGTCGGTGGCAGCGACTTCGCTATTGGTAACCGTGAAGGTCACAACAGCAGCATCGGCCAGAGCGGCGTTATGGGTGGTAATAGCGCCACAAGGCTTATTCAGCGTGACGCCAGTGGACTTACTGGTGGCTTGAGTGACGGCACCGCCGAGACCGGAGGTGTAACCAATCGCTTTACCAGCAGTGGCTTCAAATACGGATGCCATGGTTAGTTCCTCCTATCAATCGAAGTTGGAGGTGATGGTGGCGCGCACGATGCCAATGTTCTTGGTTTCGTACACCTTGCTCCAGTTGCCCACGGTTGCGAGCTGAGCACGGGTGGGGTTCACAGTAGTAACGCCCCACTTGGCGCCTACCGGGTGGTAGATGTAGTGCATGTCAAGCGACATGGCATCCGACTTGGCGAGGATGTCGCGGTCGGTTTCAGTACGCAGAGCAGCTTGCTCACCAGAGGCGATAGCACCATTGGTGAAGAAGTAGCAGGCATAGTTGCCGGCACTGTTGGTGATGTCATCGGAGATGATCACGCGCAGACCCATGTAGGTCGGAACGGTCACATCGCCACCGTAAGCGGCAGCCATCGAACCACCGGATTGGGTGGTGGTGGTACCACGGGCATCCGCCGTCGAAACGTAATCGATGGCCTTGCGTTCTACGAGATCGTAATAGCAAGCCGAGTGCATGGCCACAGCGGTCAGCTTGTCGCCTTGATCGCCCAGAATTGCGCGAGCCTTAGCCACCTGACGGGGACCGAGAGCAGTGGCGCCGCTGGTGTCAAAACGCAGAGCGTCAAAGGCAGGGGAGTCAGAGCCGGTGAGGCTACCGAACACACCTTCCAGACACTTGTAGAGGTCAGCTTGCTGCTGGTTAGCAACATACTCACCAACTTTGGCGCCAATGGCGGCCATGGGGTCAGAACCGGCGGCCAGAGCAGCCAGATCGCGGGCCTCAAAGGCACGACCACGGTGCAGGATCACACCGATTTGCTTGTCGGCTTGAATTTTGCCGGGAGTCAGGCTGGTGGAGTCGGTAAGAACTTCCAGATCGCCGGACAGGTTGGCCTTCCAGAAAGGCACGTTGACGAAATCACCACCCTCGGTTGCATTCAGTTCCGCCATGGGCTGCACAACGCCGCTGGCAAGAAACTGGTTCCGCAGGGTCGATTGCTCGATCACATACGGAGTAAAAACCTCAGGGATGATCACATCGGAGCGAAGAGTCGCCACGGTGAAATCTCCAAAAATGGTTTACAGGATGCGGGCGTAACCCAATGACGAAACGGCGTAACCATTTACGTCGAACGGTTACATCTTAAGCGGATGCAGCCGCAGTTTTAAGTTTTTCGTACATATCGCGGTCCGTGCGGTACAGCCGTGACTGTTCAGTCAAGTTGAAATGCTCCGGCAGGAAGGGGTTTTTGATGCCGATTGGGATTTCAGTGCTGCTGATCTTGGCACCGACGGGAGCACCAGAACCCTTGACACTGGGAGCCTTGAACAGGTAGCCGCGTTCAGCCTTAAGGCGTTCGACCCATTGATCCATCGGCACTTCGTTGTAACCATCTACGGCGATGGGATTACCGTTTTCGTCCAGCTTCAGTTGATCGCGGACAAGGCGAAGTGCATCATGCGGGTTATGGGCACCCTGTTCGGCAAGGATGGCAACGACGCGATTATCAAGTTGATTGACGGTCAACTGGGATTCCAGCTCGGCAATCCGTTTTTTGTAACCGTCTTCACGCTCTTGAAATTGCTGAGCGTACTGTTTGAGGGCTTCGTCGTATTTGCCTTTTGACTCAAGCTCCTCTTGTTCTTTTTTACGTTTGAACTCAACAAGCTCTTGAATGTTTAAGCCATCAGGAAGATTCGGTGTCTTCTCTTTGGCGTCTTTCAGCTTGCCAATCAGCTCAAAGTTTTTGCGCTCAAGGGCTTCAACGCTACGCTTCAGCGCCTCAAGTTCATCATTGGATGCAGTAGGCGTAGCTTCCTGCAGTTGCTCGTCAGACATGAATGACCCGTAGGGTAACGATCAGAGTGTATACGCAGGTTTACACCTTGTCACGTCATGTCAAAGCGCGAGTGGGATACACCGATTCGTAGCCCGTGGAATCCGATTATCCATCATTGCCTTAAGGCAATCGACCTGCACATGATGGAATATTTGGCGACGGGTGATCCGTGGCACGCAAGGAATGCACAGGCGTTGCGTGCGTATGTAATGGGATTGAAGGACTGGATCCACCAACAAGAACGTCAGTAGGTCACCATTTTTCCTTGTCTGACCAGTATGCCGCTGACATTTTGCCTTTGGCGATGTTGGCCGCATGGCGTGCCTTGAATGATGCCCTTCTGGCCTTGTCTGCTGCTGTTTCTCCTTTTCGCGCTGGTGAGCCTGATACACCCTGCTGACCGAACCTAATCAGTTTCACCTTGTCGCCTTCCTTGGCTAAGACTGCGTGCGATTTGGTCGGATGATCCGGCGTGCGCTTGGGCTTGTTGTAGCCCTCAAATTTTTCGCCACGGAATTCAATCGTCATCGTCTTCGTCCTCCGTGCAAATGATGACCTCAATACCGCTAGCCAGCCTGCTCATCAAAGCGCCCAAAACTTCGGGGTTGTTCGGCGTCGGGAAGATAAATCGACCTTCAATGAAGCCGTCAGAGCACTTGAGGTAAGTGCAATTACCTTCCCAGATTCTGCCGTTCATTTTTTGGGCTTGCGTTTTTTAGCCGTTTTGGCAGCAGCCTTGAAGGCGCCCTTGTCAGGGTAATCAGCTTCACCGGGACGCGCTTTGCGTTCTTTGGCGCCAGCTTCAATCCGCTTGCGTTTGGCGGCGATGTTGGCATAAAGACCAGCTTTCTTTGGTGCCATCACTTTTTACCCTTGGGCTTACGGGACTTGCCAGCTTCGCTGAGGGCAATGGCAATCGCCTGTTTACGGCTGGTCACCTTAGGACCTTTACCCGGACCAACTTTGCCGGACTTCAGGGTGCCTGCTTTGTATTCAGACATGACCTTGCCGATTTTCTTTTCAGCCTTAGTCGGTTTTTTGGCCATTACCGGAGCCGTAACGTTCCTGAAGAATTTTAAGCGGGACTTCGGAGCCATCCTCGCGGACCATACGGCTTAAGGCTTGCTGCGGTCCAAACTTTTGACTAAGCCGATCAAAGTATGCGGCACGAGATTTACCTAATACTTCCTCTTGATATGCCTTGGGTTGTTTTTGTAGCCATTGGCCGTAATTGGTGCTGGCTGAAACCTGACCACCTTCTGCAGCGCGCTTACCCTCACCAATAATTTCCTCTGGTGGACGCAAACCAAGAGCGCGGTAATCAACAATCGGAATCGTCGTTGACCTGCAGTTGAAATGAACAGGCGGCAGCGGACCGTCACCATATTTGTATTCTTTGCCGTCAAGACTGCGGCAGATCGCTGAGGTACGGCTATCAAGCGTGGCCACGTAACGGTATTTCTTGGTTACGTCCTGATTAGCTTGGTAAACGTTTTGGCTGGCTGTGTTGGCCACTTGCTGAACGCTTGTGCGGACAACTGTTAATACCTGATTGTCTGCCAGCTTGGTTAGTTCACCGCCGGCTAAGGCTTGTTGTTTTGCTGTTTTGGCTAATTGCCCGAAATCAAGGCTGCCAATAAGACGCCGTGCAATCTGAGGCGTGGGTTCACCGGCCAAAATACCCGTGCGGATCGTGGCATTAAATCGCTGCGCCTGTGATTCGGCCAGACCACGAAATGCCTTTTCGACAACTTGACCGTTTGGCAACGTAATTGCTGCACCTTGACCTGCCGTTAGGTTGAAGCTGCCAGTGCCCGGAAGCGTAAAGTTAATATCCGTCGGGTCAACGGTGGCGACGGTCGCGGCAAAGTTCGGTGCCACTTCAACAGTGTTAACGGCCTGCTGAGCGACAACACTAGGTTCGATACCACGGGCGCCAGCTTGACCACCAGCTACGGCAAGACGAAGTTGCTCCGTTACAAAATCAGTTTGCAGTTCGGCCAAACCTTGCAATTCGGTTGCTGTGTATGCCGTGCTGCGTTCCGCCCAACTGTCCAGCGATTCCTTGAGCTGAGCAAGGATGACACGCAGCCGTTGTGCTTGTACTGATGCGGGGCTAACGATACCGCCACCTGCCGTAGGTACACCAAAATCAATACGCTTCAGGTCATCAACGGCACTAAGAATGATGCTGTTGTAATCACGAACAATTTGACCGGCGACAGCATTGCTGAAACGGTTTAAGTCAATGGCATTACGGTAAATATTGGCAACAGGATCTTTGCGGTTGATGCGCCGCTTAAATTGCTCAACGTTGAGCAGGCGAGGTGTAACGCCTGATTGGGTCATTATTCAACCGGCGTAACGGGCTCTGCATTGTCTTCCATTGTCAGCTCTTCGCCTGAAATATCCTCGCCGCCAAGATTTTCAGGACCGCCAAGTTCAATCAAACCGCCAGCTTGCGTTGCTTCCAGCTCCTCCTCAACATCAAAGTCATCGCCCAACACTTCACCTTGCGCCAGTTGATCGAGCAAAGTCTTCTGAGTGATGGTGCCAGCGGTGTAAAGCTGCAGCAGGGCAAGGATTTCTTGTGGTTCAAGGCGTGCGCCCACAAAATCCCTGTTGACAAAGCTGCTACCTGATTGTTGTTGACCAAGATAATCGGCGTGATACCGCAGGCAGTTATCAATCAGATCCTGTACCTGCTGAGCAACAACCATCATGGTGCTGTCGCCTTGGCTGCGATCAATGCGTTTAGCCTCGGCGGTTTCGGCGCTTAATTTTTGGCCAAGCACAGCAGACAGGCCGAGTTCATTGATCTGACCGGCAAGTTGTTCAAGACGACGGAACTGAGCTTCGTAACTCTTGCCTTCGGGTTCAATGTATTCAGCACGGCCTTCAGCGGGGAATGCAATAGCTTCTCCGGGACCGGCTGACACTTCCTCGGCAGATGACGGGAAGCCATAAAAGGCCAGCATTGGCACGCCGCTGATGTGCAGCATGTTGTCCAGATCACTTTGGATCTGATAGGTCTTTAGGTTCAGCTCGGCAATATCTTCCAACGGCGGGCGGGATTCAAGCAAGCCGACACGGTTGGAATAGGCAATGGCAAAAGGAATGTAATCAAGGCTGGTGGTGCCTTCCGCCACTTTGTCGTATTGACCTTTGGTGTCTGATTGACGGTGCAGCTCGTAGGAACCCGGACGCAGCACGCGCACCTGCTCTAGGTATTTTTCACCAAACTCACCATCAGGAACAACGATGCGCTCCAGTAGGCGCAGCATGGTCAGTTTTTGTGCGCCGTTAACGATTTCAGAACGCCAGCCGAGGATGTCACGCGGGACGTAAGCACACCAGTAAGGACGTAAGGAAGCAACGTCAGTAATGTTTTGCAGTTCGTCTTCGGTTTCGCTGGGGAAGTCAACCAATACGCCGGCGTGGCCGTAACGGATGATTTTGCGAGCTAATTCATAAGTAAAAATATTCAGGTCATTGCCCTGCAGGTCTACGTCAAACAGTTGCTCGCGGATTACATCAGGCACATCGTCCAGACGCACCGGCTTACGAGTCAACATGCCAGCCAGCATCCGCTCAAGGCGCTGGTAATACGGCGGGCAAACACTACGGGCTAGGCGGTTGTCGTATGACTCGTCTTGTTCGCGTGGTTCCTGCGGCAAGTAACGGCGATGTTTACGCCGCATACCGTATGTGCCTTGTAGCAAGTCTTCGATAAGGATCCAATGCGGTTCCTGTGCAGCCCAAGCACCGTTTGCATCTTGAACCTGCGTTGCCTTGCGCGTCAGATTCCGGTCATAGTGGCGGAAGCCGGAGTAAGTCATTTTTCGCGCTTAGCCATACACAAATTCTATGGCCTTAGGTTAATTGTCAAAAGGGTACTGGGCCTCCGATACCGCCACACACGGCGTCCAGCCTTACGGACAGAACCGACCCAGCGGGGGTAGTTTATTCGGCTTGGTCAGCGCGGCTGATTTCTTCTTCTAGGGCGTCGGCAGCTTCGTCAAAGCCTTCGTCGTAAAGCCACTGTTGAATGGCGGTGAGCATGGCGGAAGCCGATTCGTTGAACTCGTAACAAGCGTCGTCAATGGTCGAGTCAAAGGCGGCTTCAAGGTCGTGCCAGAGGGGTGCGGACATTGTGATAGTGCGGCGGCTTCAGGGTAGCGGCAAAAGAAAAAGCCCCCGAAGGGGCTGAGTGATCAGCCTTGGGCTAACGCCAGTTCGTGTTCCCAGTGGTTGTCATCAATTTGCTCAAAGGCGCTGGGCTCGATACGGATGGGGTTGGTCCAACCGCGCTTGCAACCATGCTTAAGGGCTGCCTTCCACCACTGGCGCAGCTCTTCAATGGTCATGATCTCTTTTTCAACTTCGGCGCCGAACTGATTGACGGTGGTCAGGATGCCTTCAGAACCGTTGACGGTGAAGATGAAGTTGCTTTCGCCGTTGGTCAGAGCGTGAGTTGCGGTGGTCATGGTCTTGTGTGTGGTGGGGTCGCCCCCTGTCCCTTAATTATGGGGTATACCCCTTGGGTTTGGCAAGCACCCCAGTGGTCAGTTCACAAATTGTCGTGCGCCCATTCCAGCAAGCCCCGTCGATCCCATGGACCATACGGCTCAGCCTGATCAGCAGACAGGCGCGGCGCATACTGCAGTTGCCGGTCATCGCGGATTACGTCAAGCCAGCCACCGTTGTGCAGCAGCACCGAGCGAACAGCCTTAACCGTACGGAACTTGAAGACGCGCACCAGACACCGGCGAAACGGCGGGAATATACCCGATCAGTACAGCCTGATGCCAGTCCCCCGCCCAGCGCCCTGATGCAACGGGTTGAACTCACGCCACACCAGATACCCCAGCGCATCATTCATGTGGTCATGCCCAGCTTCTTTGTCAGGGTCACCCTTTTCGGTCCAGCTCTGCAGCTCTAAGCACTCGATCAACCGCCGGCAACCCTCAAATACCTGCAGTCGCACGTCACCCTTGGCATTTTCCAGCAGGCTCTGCACCGCCAGCACCCGATCACGGACAGGTGGGTTGGCCTTGCCGGACTGGTTGCTGAACCCGTGGCTTTCCAGAATCTGAATATCGGTGCGGCTGGCGTTGGTGCTGCGGTTACCGCCGGAAGCATCGGGGTACACATATATACGTCTGTCCGGGTGGCGGCGTTTGATTTCAACGGCCAGTGCGTCGGTATCGTGCGCCCCGCTGATTTCGTCAATCACCAGCAAGCTGCTGGCAAGCCTCACGCCAATGACGGCGGACATATTGGCCACGTTGAAGTCCACCCCCACGCGGAGCGGTTCACGGCTGATGTCCGGCAGGCTAGCCACCACATGCTTCGCCCTGTCAAACCTGTCGTAAACCTGACCCGTATTGAGATTGACCCATTGGCCTTCAAGGTACGACTTGATTAGTTGTGGCGGATAGTTAGCCATCAGGCTGTCCACAAACCCATCAGGCAGAAATGGGTTATCCATGGTGCGAGCACGGATCAGGGCGGTATCTTCACCGGCGTTGCGGTCGAACGTATCGAATGCCCAGCCGTAACCCTCAGGCGTGGTGGCGGCGTAAAACTGCTGCACATTGCCAGAACGGAGACGAGCTAAGGCCATGCGTGTTGCCTGCTCTGCTACCCGTTTGTTGGCGGTGTCGGCTTCGTCAAAGCCTATGGCGCAGAGGTTCTGACCACGTATCCGATTCCACGTTTCCATCGTCCGCAGAAGGATGGTGTGGCTGCCCTCAGCGAAGTGCAGGGTGTATTCCGGCAACGGGCTGACGCGGAAGTCAAACGGGATCTCCCACTCTTCCAGCAGGTCGTCCATGGTGCGCTGCAAGATGTCACGCAGCATCGGGGCGACAGGCTCAAACAGGGCGCTGACGTGGCCAATGTTCAGAGCTGCCATGTGAACAGCCTTAGCCACGAGGCCATGTGTCTTGCCAGCACCAAACCCACAGACCAAGGCGAGTTTGCGGTGCTCGGTGTCATCGCAGAAAGCCAGTTGATGCGGCAGCAGTGTTTGCCGAATGCGGTCTAGGGCTTGCTGCGTGGTCGGTCCCGCTTGTTGTGACGATGGTGGATCAAGGAGAAAACCACCCGGAGCGTTGGCGAGGAGGCTCAAATTTCAAGGCCGATCAGTTTGGCTTGAAGCTGAATGGCATTAAGGGCGACTTGGGTTTGACCACGCTTGTAAGCGGACTGTTCGTAGGTACGAGCACGGCCAAGGGCTTCAGCAATCCATGAGGGTCGAGTCATGGCGGCGTCTTCTTCTAGGCGGATTCTTGCGCGTTGAATGTATTCATCAACTTGACGATGAGTGATATTCCATTGTTTCGATCCGAATTGAACAATTTGACCACGTGATTGTCCTTCGGTCAAAAGACCGTAAATAGTGTCAATGCGGAAATTGACTTCGGCAGCAGTTGAGCGTGCCAAGGTTGAACAAAAAAGTAATAACGACAGGATAAACCCAAACTGAAAAGAATGGAAGGTGGGGTGTCTCAGTTCGTGACGTTTGAGACGGTTTTTGCGGATTAGCGGCGAAATCGGAAGAGTTTATGGACTGTGGCGCAGGGTACTTGCAGTATTGCTAAAAACCGCTAGCTTTTGCAAGCATTCAAAGCAAGGAGCAATTTTTCGCAAACAATGGCAAAGCCCATTTTCCTCCGTCTTCCCGACGATTTGGTTTATGACTTGGAGCGTTACAAACCCAGAACCATGTCCCTGACTGGTTTTTGTGCCTATTTAATCGAGCTGGGGGTTGACAGGGATGTTACGCTGGCGGAGCGACCGAAGGGAAGCGAAGCCTCTTCTTCTTATTTTTCTTCTATTAAAGAAGATTTATCTTCTAATATTATTAGTACGGCTGTTAATTCCGATAACGAAAAACCAAAAAAGTCCAAGTCCCGTAAAAAACCGGAATATTCCGGTGAGTTCAACGAGTTCTGGAGGCTGTATCAATCTGCCCCTGATCGCGTCTCATCTCAAACGAAGCCCAAGGCGTACGACGAGTGGAAAGCCATCGTGGCGCTGGAAGGACCGGAGACCCTCCTGAAAGCCGCTACAAGGGCGATTGAAGAGCAGAAGCGGAAGATGACCGCCGGCGAGTTCGTGGGCAGCCTTCCTGACCTTTTCCGGTGGCTCCGCGACGGCAAGTACGAGGTGTATCTGGAGGAACACAAGCGCCAGAACGGCGGGAAGTATTGGGACGAGGAAAACCGCTGCTGGGTCTATGACGACTGATCACGCCCTACCGTCAACCACCATCAACCAACCATGAAGCTGTACGCACCCGAGAACAAGGGCAAATACGTCTGGCAGACCGCCGACGCCAAAACCCGTGCCGTGTCCTATTCCGTCACCAGCAGCCGCACGCCGCCCGCCGATGCCTGTTATGGACACCCCATGGGCAAATACGACGACACTGGCCTGTACATGACCTTCTGCCCGAACGTCGGCGCTGACGACCCGAAGAGCCCGCAGGCGGCCCGCTACGTGCTGCACCCGATGGCCGGCGCCGAACGTGACCGTGCTGACCGTGACCGGTTGTGGCGGGAGATTTAATGAAACTCGCCTTTGATCTAACTGAAGTCCGCCGCCTGCTTAGGCGTGGCATTGATGCAAAGCACTGGACTCTTCAGGATCTTGACAACCCTTCTCCGGGCTGGCTGATCACAATGGAAGACGCCAAACGCATTGCCGGTTTTACACCACCCACATACCGCAACCTTCTCAGAGATGAGCCCACACCAACAGAACGCGTTGAAATCGTCAGCCCCAGAGACTTCGCGGTGGTTGAAGCCGTTGCCGATCCTGTTCAACGAGGAAGCGCACCGCTACTACCACGAACCGACAGGGATGTGGCTGAACCATTCGGTGACCCAAGTTTGCAAAAGCAAGAAGGACACTTGGGCGATGAAACGGATTATGGAGACGAAGCATATTTGGGAGCCTCGGGGGAAGACGGTACACAAGGCGTTGGAGGATTTTCTGACGACTGGTGACGCTGGCGAATATCCGGCGGAATACAGCGAATGGATTGAACCGTTGCTGGATCATTCCGTTTGGCAGACCTACGAGGCCATTGCCTGTGAATACAGGTTGTGCGATGTAGAGCGCAGCATTGCTGGAAGCTTTGATTGCCTGCTGCGGCGCAAGGATGATCACACACAGTTGGTGCTGGTGGACCTAAAGACCCAAGGCAAGTCCGATGCCAGTCCATACGACGTAAGCACCCAGTTGGGCGGTTATTTGGCAATGCTGAGCCTGCACTGGCCAAACCTGTACGTACAGAAGGCTGGGGTGCTCTGGGCCCGCCCTGGAAACACAACCCTGCAAAAGGTTGACGTTGATGAGGCTGTGATCGAGTGGCAAGGCGCCCGCGATGCCTTCCTGATGCTGAATCAGCCGGAGTTCTGATGACTTTTTTCTTGTCCACGGAAATGATTGATTACCAAACGCGCAAACATCCGTTAGTCAACGGGAAGCGGACAACGAAGACGCAAATTGATGCTGAAAACGAACGACGGGCAATGTATTTGCTGTCGCAGGAGTTCAGGTCAAAAATTGAGGCTTACAGCGATGATCCACACTGCAAAATTGATTTTGCCGCCAAATCACCCAACGGCGAAATTACAGCATTGTTTGAGTTCAAGAAACGCGGCGGTAAACACAACGATCCGCAATACAGAAGAGGATGGTGGGTGCCGTGCGAAAAACTAGACGCACTTGTTTATTACGGCATTCACCTGAGAAAAGAACAAAACAAATCTTTGATAACAAACCTGTATTACTGCTGGGGTTTTAACGACGGTTTTTATTACATCAACATTCAAGAGGCCAAGGTTTGGCTTTGCGATTACGAAATTGGCGGCTTGGGTTACTCAGTCAAAGAAAAGAAAAACAATGGTAAAGAGGCTGTGTATTTGGTTCCGCGCAACAATCCGTTTATTCGTGAAATAAGGGCTGGTTCAGTTGATACCCCGTGGCGATACGCTTCTAACGCGTTGGCGGCATGACGAAATTAAAACTACTTGATACCTTTTCCGGCATTGGAGGATTTTCTTACGCCGCCGAAAGAATTGTTGGCGGATTTGAAACGATTCAATTTATTGAATGGGAACCGTACTGCCAACGCATCTTGAATCAACACTGGCCAGCCGTGCCAATCCATTCGGACATTCAAAATTTCAACCCACCCGCTTTTAGCGCCGATGTTATTTGCGGCGGTTTTCCGTGCCAAGACATCAGCGTTGCCGGCAAACAAGCCGGAATCAAACAAGGAACTCGCTCAGGACTTTTTTATGAACTCATCCGTGTCATTCGCTTGGTACGACCCAGATACGTCGTCTTGGAAAACGTCGCAGCAATCGTTACTAACGGACTTGGAGTCGTACTCGGAGAATTGGCCGAGGCAGGGTATGACGCTGAATGGTCATGCATACGCGCTTCGGATTTGGGAGCCTGTCACCGCCGAGACCGATGGTGGCTTGTTGCCTACCCCAACAGCTCGGGACCACAAGGATTCGGGGGAGCGGGTGAATTACGAAAAACTGGCACAGAAAAGCCGCCTCGCTGGGATCCTGGTAACCCAATGCTCAGCCCAGACTGGCGGAGCTACGTATCTAAACCCCTTCTTTTTAGAGGAGATGATGGGTTATCCAATCGGGTGGACCGCATTAGAGCACTAGGAAATTCAGTTGTGCCACAGGTGGCAGCAGTGCCGTTGCGACGGGTTTTGGAGCTGGAGTCGTTGAAATGACGGAGCCTGTCTGGTCTGTTGGGGTGCTGTTGGCCGTTGGGTTGCTGGGCGTAATGGTGCTTCTGGCGTGGGTTGGTACGCAGGATTGACAGCCCTTACGCTTAGGGGTATACTCCATTTGCAGCGATGCCCACCACATGGCCGACCCCAAGCTTCTGCTCAACACCATCAGCCACGTCAGGGCTGAAATCGCCCGACACGAAGAGGCGCTTCAACGCCTGATGGATCAACTGGCTGACATGTACACAGCCGGTGATCTGGACGACCTCAAAGACGATGACGGCAACATTGCCAGCGACGGCATCAAGGCCACACGTTGCACGCGCACAAGCTGGACCTACAGCAAAGCCGTAAAGGAACTACAGCAGCTAGAGCAGTTTGAAGGCGTGGCCACGAAGCGGGAAACAGAATACTGGAGGGTTACGCTGCCAAAAGCAGAGTTCTAAATGGCTGACCATCCCGTAGATCAGAGGATTGACGCCATCCTTGCCAAATACGACCTACGGGATAAGACGCAATACAGAAACGCCGTTGCCGAACTGACCAGTTACTTGATCACACTCAGAAGACGCGACACGGTAAACAGCCTGTATTACCAACGCATGAACGACAAAATCCATCTTGAACGCTGTTTGAAGAACTCACCCGATGAACCACAACCCTCATAACCTGACGTTGTTTACTCGCCTGTTGTTTTGGTTGCTGAGCACACGACCTGATGTAGCTGGCATCAATTTGACAACACCAGTCGATCACCTCAACCGTTGCATGATGCAGACACGATGAAGTTTGCCGTTCAAGGTATTGAACCAGCCCCGCAAGGTAGTAAGCGACATGTCGGCAATGGCCGCATGGTTGAAGCTTCTAAAAAGGTCAAGCCGTGGCGGTTTGCTGTTAGTCAGGCAGCACTTGACACGAAAGAACCGATGACGGATCGACCTGTCATGGTGCAGATCACGTTTATGTTCAGTCGCCCTAAGTCGCACTACAACAGCAAGGGTGTTTTGAAACAGACAGCACCGTTTTACAAAAACACCAAGCCTGATCTGGATAAGCTATGCCGTTCAACCCTTGACGGAATCACCAATGTTTTGCTGAAGGATGATTCACAGGTCGTCAACTTGATCTGTTGTAAGGTTTACGCCAACGAAGGGGAGCTACCCGGAGCACTGATTACCATCAACCCACTGTGAAAGGATCAAAGTATTTACGCGAGTGCGTCATCTGTCAAACGGTTTTCAAGATTCCAGTCCTGCACAATGGTGACAAAAGCCCACGCATAACTTGCGGTGTTAGATGTCATAGGACACTGGCTAGTAGACGCGGCAAGAAATGGACAAAAGAGGAAATTGAAATTATTGAGCACTTGAGCCTTTCCCTCCCGCCAAAGATGTTGTATATGACTTATTGCAACATGGCGGCAAAGGCTGGATTACCCAAAAGAAGTGAACCGGCTTTACGGGCAAAGATGCAGGCGCTTGGCATTCCACTGATGCCACAAATTGATTGGTATACATTGCTTGAGTTGTCAAGGCTATTTAAGGCAACGCGGCATTCTGTTTTCAGGATGATCAAGCATGGGCTGAAAGCAAAGAAAGAATCAAACCATCGAAACCAGCCTTATTTTGTAAGTCGTATTGAGTTAAGGCGATTTGCGCGTAAGCGGCCAGATTTATACAGGGAATTTGACCGTGATGGTTTGTTTGTTGTGCTGGAAGATGAAGGGTTGGTTGATCTGATCATGCAGCAACCATTACAACGCAAACCGAATCGGTACAACCCGACAAGGGTTAAGTGCGTTGAAACGGGGAATGTATATCCAAGTTGTCGTGCAGCGGCAAGGATGTTTTTTGTTGATCCTTCAGCGATTCATGGAGCCGCGAAAAGGGGGCATCGGGTTGCTGGGTATCACTGGGTTGCACTACGCTAAATCTGGGGTATACTCCGTGTGGGTCCGAAGCCCCGTCCTCAATCCGACTACCGCACACAAACCCTATGACTGATTACCCCAATCTCGGGGGCGTCATCACGCAGGCTGACGTATCAACCAAAGGAACCGGCTCTTATGCCGCTGATTACGTCAACTGGTGCCGTGTTGCACACCTGCTTCAAGATCATGCTCCCGGATGGCAATTTGCTCTTAAAGCTCACCCAGAAACCGGCCACGTTTGGAAATCTCCCGACGGAACCGCTTATGTGGTCGGGTGCTTTGAACACATCAACGGATCCGATACGCCACCCTTCCCGCAGGCGATCATGGACAACCGTAATAACGCCATCGCGTTTGAAAAAGTCACTGCCCGTGATCTCACTGATGCTCATCGGCGTTGCCTCTGCACTGCTGCTGCAGCCCAATTCGGACTTGCATGGCAGCTCTGGGCGCGAGAGCCAGTAGAAAACCCACATCGGGAAGAACAGGCCAAGCCCGCCTTACAACAAGAAACTCCCAAGGAAGAACCGTCCCAAGTGCGGGACACTCAGCCCAAACGTCAGATCAAGCTGACCCCAGCAGCTTCCGCCAAAGAATCCAAGATTGTGTTCCTGACCGATGAAGAGGTTGAGGAGATCAAGGGTTGGGTTAAGGCATACGACAAACGTGATGACCTAATTGCTGCCTTCAAAAAGCAGTTCAAGATCATGGCACCACGTATTGCCGATCGCATTCAATTCCCTGAACACAAACAGTTCATTTCTGATTACATTGCTAAAAATCCGGTATGACAGGGCGCCAGCCCAAAACACAGGCAGAGATCAATAGGAAGAAAAACCGCTTTGTCGTAGCGGCCAAACTTCCACATGATCTCCATAGGCAACTCAGGGCTTACTGCGCCAAATCAGGCCAGAACATTAACCAAGCCCTTCGGCACATCATCACTACTTTCCTAACCACCAATGGTTGACTATCCCGAAAACGCTTTCACGCTTTGGTTCAACTGTATGCCCGATCAAAAAAAGGAGGGCAACTTCTGGGCGTCAACTGACGTGCCTGTTGATCAAATCGAAAAGTTGTACAACTGGGCGCTGACTCAACAACCCGTTGAAAACGAACGTGGTGAACCTTGCGTCAAACTCCGCGCCAATCTGATGCCACGCACCGCCAAAACTGGCCGTGAATACCTCAAGCTTGCAATCAGCGAGCAACGCCCCAAAGCTGAAACCGACCTTTTTTGACACCATGATCATCCTTACTGATTCCCAAGTTCTTGAGCTGAATAACCGCATCGGGCAAATTCAACGCCTGATTGAATCAGCTCAGGTCATCAAAGGTGGCACCGCTCAACCCAAAGCCGTCACCGAAGCTGCTACGCCCAAACCAGTTGTTGCCCGCAAAGCTCGTCGGATGCGTGCTCGTCGTGTTGGGCTACGTGAGCATCAGGTGATTGAAATCAAACAGCGTCTTGCCGCTGGCGGGGAATCCTGCCAAAAGATCGCCAATGATTACGGCGTGCACGTCACCACGGTTAACGCCATCAAAAACAACAAGATATGGAAAACCGTTCAGGTGCCAGCCTGATCACGTTGGTAATCCATGAGTTGCAGTTCAAGGGCTGCAATACGGTTGGTGGCTTGCTGTAGCAGCGTCTGCTGCATATTCCAAGCGCGATACAACTGAGCGGCAATCGGGCCAGCGTTAGGGGTGATCTCTAGCTGTCTGGCCTGTTTTTCTATCTGAAACGAATCGGATGGATCGCGTTTCACCAGCATCCACTCCCAAGCGTTGTCGTCCATTGGTCGGGCGCATAGCACAATCACGCTAGACGTTGCGCCAAGGTCAAAAATTGCGACAAGCGGAATTTCACCCTTGCAACCCCTTGCACATCCGTTATCTTTGACGCGCCGGGGCGACCCGGACAACACCGATCACCACACAACAGCCATGAAAGACCGTATCTGCAGCATCTTTGCGTTTCTGCTCCCAACGCTCGTATTTGCTGCCATTCTCACTGACGGCCTCACCCTACAAACCGCACAACACAGCGGCACCCAAACCTACGTTCGTCCCCAATGAGCCTCATCGCCTTAACTGCCCAATGCTCTGGCATGGTTGCGCCAGTCATCAAACCCAGCCAACAGGTCTACAAAATGTCGCCTAACAGAATGGGCGTCCGCGCAGAACGCACCCTATGGCGTTTCAATGCTGGTATGCCCTGTTATGTCCGTGGCTGGCCTCAATACGAAGCAACCGTGGTTGAACGCGCTCGTGACTGCTCATGGCCTACCTACATCGTTGAAAACATGGATGGCACCCGCTATCTGATTTCACAGCTTTACCTCTCCAAACGTCCCATCGAAACCCGCTAATCATGAACGAACCACGCCGTTTTTACTTTCAGATCCCCACCGCCAACATCTACGACTGGGTAGTGGCATCGGGTTTTACAGAAGCCAAGCAACTGGCCTTTGAAACTTGGGGTCAGTATTGGCACGACCTGCAATGGCTAACGCCTGATCGCCATAGTGAGGTCAAACTTCCATCCTTTTGATGGCACGCACCAACAGCAACAAACTGACGCCTGCTGTCGTCCTCCAGATCCTGCACTCCCAAGAGTCCAACATTGCTCTTGCTGCACAATTTGGAGTAACACGGCAGGCTATTTCCTTGATCCGCAATGGCAAAGCTTGGAAAGATGTTGCGCCGGAAATTCCACGGGTTCCTATACGCATTAAGGAATCAGTGCCTTTCAAATACCGGCAAATGGTCAAACACTGCTCCAACTGCCTTGAATTTCAGGGCGGCGAATGCTCCTTTGGTTTCCCTGAAGCAATACATGAGCCATCCTTCGCAGCCATCTGTGATCTGTATCACGGAAATCGCTGAGGTCTTGCAAGACTGCTTAGACGAATACTGGGCAGATCGTTTCAATGAATTAACCATTGACAGCCCAGCTCGTATGTACGCTGCACTGCAACCATTTATTCGCTACCAAAGCAGTCATTGCCCACTGGCGAATGATGATCAAAGCGACCCAACCGCGTTACGACAGCCCTAAGCACCCCTGCTATGGAGCTGACTGGACTGGCTACGGTTTGTGGTCTGGTTATCGCCCATGGTGTTGGGATGGCCTAGCCGTTTGGTGGGGACCATTCTGTGACACCTATTCCGAAGCCTTCACCCTTGCTCAACAACATGCTGAATCCCGTTCAACTTGACCAGCGCCGCGCTGATTTCCTTGAAAACATCTATCAAGAAAAAGGACGCAACGACAACCTGTACACCGGCTTATGGGATGAGTTCAGGCAATTTTTGGCAACAAACTTCCGTGATCTTGATTACAAGGCTTTGCACAATGACATTGTTCGGGCTACTCACAGCCTTGACAGTGGCGTGGCTAAGCGTAACGCTGATATTGCCATTACCCTAATGATTAAACACCTGATGGAAGGCTGGCGCGAGCAATGAAGGTTCAAGCACCATTTTTAAACTGGCTGGAAAACAAAGCCCTAGCCATCCTTGCCCATAGCCCTCGTGTCGGTACTTTGCAAGTTCGGATGCGTGGTACACCACTGACTTACATCGTCAGGGATTACAACGATCCATGCTGTGAAGGCCGTTCAGACGCTGAAATGATGCCAGATGCATTTGACCTAGAGCGCCTGTTCCACGAACCTGCATACGGGGAGGAAGAATGAGGTGATCCACCTCTTAAACGGCAGACTGATTCTTGAGCGACGTAGCCTCGCTGAAAATTGGCGTTGTCGTGTGCGTATCGGGCCTAACCCGGAACAACAAATAGAGGTGGACCTTCATACACCAGACCTGCGTACAGCTTTTATCCGATCCAACAACATCTATCAAGCCTTCAGGGCAGGTAAAAAGCTTGAACCCTTAGAAGATCCTGAACCTACAGGTCGTCGTTGCTGGGATTGCATCCAATGGGCACCGTTATTAGCCCACAATGGAGGTAACGCCTGTTCACTTGGTTTCCCAGAAGCCAAAAGTTATCCGAACGGTCGTTTCGCCAACCTCTGCAGCTTGTATAGCGATGGAACCGATTGTGCTGAGCCGAATTGAATTTGACGACGGCAGTTTTATTGAAACCTTAGAACCTGCTGACGGTGGTGAAATGTACTACCGAACTTGTTACAAGGGTATGTGTCGTTATTCCAGTGATCTTTGGCAGGCACAGGTTTATCAACACCAAATGACTGCCGCTTAATGATCATCTTGTGTAATCCAATCCATAATTCTGGCTTCACCTATTTCTGACCAAAACGGCAAACTCCTATACCAAACCCTCCAATCTTTATGCCCCTTGGACATATTGCACCCAAAACAACATGCAACAAGATTATTTAGTTCACTGTTGCCACCTTTTGCCTTAGGCACAACATGATCCAACGTTGGCGACCGTCCTAGCGGTTCAAAACAATAAGCACAGTGGTAATTGAAATGACCTAAAACAGCATCGCGGAACCTTCGTTTTGCTTCGTGTTTGGGTACAAGCTCTGAACCGTCAATGTGCTCAACCACAAGCGACCGCTTGGTTACTTAAACAGTAGCGACTGAAACCAAATGACTTACTACGTCAAGCTGCCAGACGGTACACGGGTCGGACCGTTCCGCACCACCGCATCAGCGCATCAATGGTGTGAAGAACGTTACGTGAGCGAATTTTCATTGCACCTGCTGCAAGACCCTCACGTTCCTTGTTTCATGCGGCATGAACAGGGGCCAGATCACTAGACAAGAAAAAAGCCGCCCACCCACCGAGCGGCCCCGTCGTCCCCACCAAGGCTAAGTGGACTAACCGGACTAAGCCTTAAAAGTTTCCCAAGAAGGCATCACGGTTTCATGCCTGTTGTAATGACCAACTTCGGCATAGGACCGTTCTGGATCATCGGAAAGTGGCATGAACACCATTTGCCCAATTAACAGATCAGGCCAAATACCTATCCGATGCTTCTGCCGTACATTTTTAAGCTCAAGCGTCAAACGGCTACCGTGCCATCCCGGATCACAAAAGCCTGCAAGCATGTGCTGAATACCGCTCCTCGCACGGCTTGATTTCAATACAAACTGCGCCGCAATCGCTGGGCTATCAGGCAAATTAAACATCTCCTGCGTTTCAGCAAGAATGAACTCTCCGGGCTGCAGCCAGTACGGATCATCTTTCGTGTGCGTCTTAATGCTGTGCCGAATCATTTCGGACGTTTCCGCCACTTCAATCATGATGTTGTCGCCCAAAGCCACGTCATAACTGGCTGGGTTCAAACGATCTTCAATAAACGGAACGATCAGGGCGTGTTCACGGCACAGCGAACGGATCTCTGAATCAGGAAGCAGCACAGAAGCCTAATAATTCCACTTGACACTAGGTCTTCCGGGGCGGATTCCGAGGTGTACGAAACCTTTTGCCGCACCATATCCGACGCTATACGGCCAGTGACCATCCACCCAATCCTGTACAGCAAAAATGCTGGCGCCATCAACGTAAAAATCAACAGCGCCCGTATCAGGTGCATCAAAAAGATGTTCCGACTTAGAAGCACCACCAACGGCAGCATTGATCTTGGCTGGCCGATAACCGCTCGTAATCACAATGGGTCTACCGCTAAAAGCAGTACGCACCTTTTCTAAAAAATTGCATAGCAAAATTGCCGTATCACATTGATATTGCTTGTTAAACCGTCTGGCCTCTTCGTTTAATGCCAGCTCACCGTATTTAATGTTTGGCGTCACGTTAAAAGTAAACGGCTTGTCAGGCGTCAACTTCACGTCATCCGTCAAAGGCTTTACGCCATGGCAGAACAAATCCACCTCAGCCTTACGCCGGCGCACCAAACCCTCAAGGATTTTGCCGTCACCTTTGTTCCACCTCGGCAATTCTTCAACGGCCACTTTGACCGGATCTTCACCGTTGTTCAGCCGACGACGCAATGTACTTTCATGCAGCGCCCCAACACCAACATTAAAAACAAAGCTGATCAACGCACAACGCTGATTGTTGCTGAGCTTGATTCTGATTTGATTGTCAACGGCACGTGCAAAGCGTTCAACATCAGACAGCAGCAAAGCGTCAGCATCGGCTTGGGTGATCTTCAATCCTTCCGTCACACTAGAGCCTGTATGGCCATAACCAATCGTCCAGACACCAGCCGGACATAAATACGCCTCTAGCCTGCAACCCTCCCACTGTTTAATCAAATCAAGGGCTGGCTGTAAATCATGCTCCTGTTGAAAGCCGGCTTGGCTCCATGTCTTAAACCACTGCTGGTCACGGCCAAGAATATGCGGATTAGCCTTATCAATCACAGCTTCTAGTTCAGTCACCGCTGCCATCTGGTGCGGCAAGCCCTTGTAAAACCGAAACAGATCAATCAGCCTGATGTTGTTTTGCGTCATCGGTCCAAGGGGCGTGAATACTCATGGCGCCGCCCAACAAGCGGCTATCACCAGTCTGCAGGTCATCATCAATTTCGTGGTGGATGACAACTGGCAGTGGTGCTTCAGGTTGACTGGCGTGCCAATCGGCTTCAGCGCGATCTAGCCTCGGACCAAGCGTTTTTTCAAACTTATAGTCCCGTGCCGCCTTACGCAGGTAAGCACGCCAATCCTTATGGCCAAACCGCGCTAACCATACCGTCTCCCCGCTTAACGCTTTGGGAAAAGCATCTTCAGCACTTTCATCAGAAGCTGCACCCAAGAGTTTTCACGGACGGGCAGCAAAGCAATAATTTCAGAGCCTGCGGCAATCGCAATGGCAATAACGGCAGCAGTGGTTGGATCCATGAAAGATCAGCGGATAACCCAAGTGTATGAGGATTACTGACGCCTGCCAATAGTCATTTCAATTTGCCTAACCCGACCTTCAAGATCAGCCAACCGCTCTTTTGAATCGTTCTTAAGTTCCTGAATATCAGCAGCAACGGTATTAACAGATTGATCCAACTTCGCAACTTGCATAAATAACCCGCCCAATCCAATAACAGCAGCCGTCAACAACGCCGGCACAGCTTGATTCCATGGGTTAGGAGCTGACGCCGTTACCTCTTCGTGGTGCTCCATTGCAGGGCGTCAACCTGAATCTCATTACATCCTATTCGGTCAACCTTGACGACAAGTTGGACTGATCAGACTCAAATGGATCTGAACCACCCTTACATATTGCGACAGCACGGATATAAAAAATACTGTTTGTTTTGCCTGCGGCCTCAAGAGTTGACTTGACTTTTTGCCAGTTCTCTCGGGTCCGCTCGTCCATCAACCTTGACCTTGACCGCGCATTGGCTTTTTGCCGCGACGACGTGGGCGTGATTGTTGCCCATACCCTTGGCGCGTGGTTTTAGGCGGTCCAGACTTGAACTCAACCTTGGCTGTACCAACCTTGCTTTTAACCGCCATCAGCCTTCTTCGCCATCGCCAGCAGGCTCCACATCATCAGCAGGTACAGGCTGAGGAGGAATAGGAGCGTAAGGGTCAACTGGCCACACGGGATAGTCAGCGCCCGTAATGTATGCGGCCAAAGCCGGCGTGTCCAGCGTTGCGTTGATTTCTGCGTTTTTCTGGCCGGTTGCCAGTCGGATCTCTTCGCGCCAAGCCTTCAGCATCGGATCAGCCGGTTTGCCGTTGTCGGCCTCGCGGATGATGATCCAGTCGGTAGGAGCCAGCAGCGTGTTGGCAGTCGTGCGGGTCTGGGCGACCCACTGGTCAACGAGCTGTGCGTGATCTTTTGGAATCAGCTTGCCTTTGTCGTCATAGCCCCAGTAGAACCGCTGGTCGTAAACCGGAGGGTCGGGCACTTCTTCGATCCCGATGGCGGCGCGTTCTGCAGGCGTGCTCAAGCGCAAAAAATTTGCCGGGTACCGCACGCCCGTCTTGGGGTCCGTGAACGCCACGTCTGGGGCAAGCGGCCTGCCGTCGAGGATGAACACGATACGCCAGCGGTATGGATCTTGGTGTATCCTACCCAGCCCTTTGCCAAAGACTACCGTGCCCAAGACACTTCAGGAAACATGGGCCGAGTTCCGTCTGGAGCGCAGCACCACCGTCCACCCGACCACCATGGCCGCTGATTACAGGCAGGTCAGCAAGTGGATCCAGCGGTGCCCGATCACAGATTTGAACGAGGGGCGCCAGATCATGACGTGGGTGTTGACCCAGCAGCCGGTGAAGGCCAGTCGCCGTGTGGCCATGTACGTCAAATCGCTGTACAGGTGGGCGTCGAGTGAGGACATTGCCTACCTGCCGCGCAATCCGATCAGTACGTTTCGGATGCCCAAGCCACCCCAAGCCGATGAGGAGATCATCGTCATCCCACGCAACGAGGTGGCACTGCTGTTGGCCGCGTTTGAGGCACGGGAGCTGAAGCAGAAATGGTCGCTCTATGCCGAGTTCATGCTGCAGACCGCCATGCGGACCGGCGAGGTGCGGGCGATGCGCTGGGATGACATCAAAGACAGCCGTGTGCTCGTCCACTCGAATTTCACGCTGACCCACGGCCTAAAGAACAGCACCAAGACAAACAAGAAACGCAGTGTGCCGCTGAACGCTCGATGTTTGGAAATCTTGGACGCCGCGCCCCAGCAGGGTGAATACGTCTTCCCCTACAACCGCTATGCGTTCCAGTCGTTCTTTTATGACCGCGCTAAAGAGCTGCACATGGCGGAGCTGACCGCCCACCGTTATCGCCCTTATGACCTGCGCCACACAGCAATCAGCCGGTGGATCGAGGGTGGAATCCCCGTGGCTCAGGCGGCCAAGTGGGCAGGCAACAGTTCAGAAGTGATCTGGAAGCACTACGTCAATGTGACGAAGGAATATGAGATGCCGGTGCTGTGATGACTGACCAAGAAATTATCAATCTGATGTACGAATACGCAGACGCATTTAGTAGCTGCGTTCAGTTCAGCGAGGCCAATCTTATTGCTTTTGCTCGGGCCATTCGTGATTACGTTCCAGAAGGAACGCCAGTAGCAAGGTCTGGTTACGCAGATGAAATGTGGGCTTTTTCTGAAAGTGTAGAAAAATACATGGACTAGAGGTAATGACTACTGGGCTTCAAGCTCATCAGCAAAAGCGTAAAGCGTATGGGCTGAAGTGGGATGATCGAGTTGATCCGCAGCAGCTCGCAGGGCGGCGGCAATCGCGGGCAGGTAGTGCCAGTCATCCGGCTTGCCACTGGCAGCACGG
>Ga0222712_10001486_pt1 | contig 28903 bp, 28 predicted proteins | sample C33_657DmetaG_FD_165043 | JGI IMG/M metagenome (GOLD analysis project Ga0222712, IMG submission 165043) | Estuarine water microbial communities from San Francisco Bay, California, United States - C33_657D | ecosystem: Environmental > Aquatic > Marine > Unclassified | place: USA: California... | reverse complement strand
AGCGGCACGTCGTGGATGGCAATGGCCGGCTTCTTGCCGCCGCTCTTGGCGTCCATGGTCGAGTGAAAGTGGTAGGGCGCGTCCAGGTGGGTGCCGTTGTGGGTCGACAGTTGCACCATCTCGACCGCCCAGCCTTCGCCGTCGGGCAGGTCTTGTTTTTTAAGGCCCGGAAAGAAGGGCTCGATCTGCTCGAAAGTGTTTTCGTGGGTGAAGTACTCGATCTTGGGCGCAAAGGCGGGCGGGTCGCTGATCACATCGTTTTCAAGAAAGATCGACAGGTCAACAAATTTACGGGGCATCATGGTCTCCTTGGTGAAGTTTCAGGGGGCTTGCCATTTCAGCAGGCGCCGCTCGGCAAGCGCGAGCAGGGCATTGCTGAAAAAGCCGATCAGGCCGAGCAAAACAATGCCGGCAAACAGTTCACTGGCACGAAACGATCGGGCCGCCAGCAAAATGGCCTGGCCCAGTCCCGATTGCGAGGCGATCATTTCGCCCACCACCGCCACGATCAGCGAGACGGTGATCGACAGCCGCATGCCGGCCAGAATATCGGGCAGCGCATTGGGCAGACCGATCTTGAGCACGAAGGCGGTGCGCGAGAGCTGCAAGGCATGGGACACCTCGCGCAGCCGCAGGTGGACCGAGGCCACGCCATGGACCGTGGCCAGCAGCACCGGCCACATCGCGCCGAAGGCCACCACCGCCAGCACCATGCCGCTGCTCAGTCCCAGCAGCGAAATCGCCAGCGGCATGATGGCCGACGCGGGCAGGGGACGGATGAATTCGAGGGTGGGCCCCATCCAGCTGCGCGCGGTCTCTGAGGCGCCGATCAAGGCGCCGAGCGCCACACCGACCAGCGAGGCCAGCAGCCAGCCCAGCAGCATGCGCAGCACGGTGTCGCCCATAAAGCCCAGCAGCTCGCCGCGCAGGCCTTCGAGCAGGCTGGTCAGGGTGGCCTCCGGGGTGGGTAAAAACACCCGGTTGATCCAGCCCTGGTGGCTGGCCAGCCACCACAGGCCCATCAGTGCAGCCAGCATCAGCAGGCTCTCCAGCACGGAGGCGGCGCTTTTTAGCTTCACGAACTGGCCCCTGCCTGCCTCTGGCCCATGCGCCAAGCCAGCGCCTGCTGCAGGCGCAGGGCCGCCAGGTTGATGGCGTAGCCCACCAGGCCTATCCAGCCCAGCCAGGCCAGCATCAAATCGGGCGCCAGGCTTTGCTGCGCGATCATCAGCGCATAGCCCATGCCGTGCGGGTTGGCAGCAATTTCCACGGTCACAGCCACCACCAGCGCGATAGAAACACCCAGCCGCAGCGCGACGAACAGGCGCGGCACCATGGCGGGCAGCACGATCTTGCGAATGCGCGCCCACGGGCTGAGCTCCAGGGCGCGTGCGACCTCCAGCAGGCCAGGTTCGACCTGACGCGCTGCGGCCTGGGCCAGGATCAGCAGGGGCCAGAAACACGCAAAGGCGACCACGCTGATCTCCATCCGAAAGCCAAAGCCGAAGACCAGCATCGCCAAGGGGATCAAGGCCACCGAGGGAATGGGCCGCAGCACCTCGATGCTCAAAAAGCCCATGGACGCCGCCCGGCGCGACAAGCCGAGCAGTATCCCCAGCCCCAGGCCCAGCCCACCGCCGATCAGCAGGCCGGCGCCGGCGCTGCCCAGCGTGAACAGGCTCGCGCGCAGCAAGCCGTCTTCGCTGGTCGAGCCCAAGGCGCGTATGAATGCCGCAAGGGCTTGAGACGGCGGTGCGACCGCGTCACTGCCGGGTGTCAGCGTGCGGGCGGCCCATTCGAGCAGCGCCAGCAAGAGCACCGGAAACACCCAAGGCCGCAGGCTGCGCAGCAAGCGTGCGCTGGCGCTCATGCGTGATGCCCCAGGTAGCCGTAGAGCTCGCGACGCAGGCGTACAAACTCCGGGTCTTCCTTGGTCAGCAATTGGTCGCGTGGCCGCGCGATCGGCACATTCACCATAGCGGCCAGGCTGGGCTTGTCTGCGCTCGGGTTGGTACGCAGCGCGATCACCCGGTCACTGAGGTAGATCGCCTCTTCCAGATCATGGGTGACGAACAGCACCGTCAGGCCGGTTTGGCGCACCAGGCGCGAGACCTCGTCTTGCAGGCTCTCGCGCGTCATGGCGTCGAGGGCGCCAAAGGGCTCGTCCATCAGCATGACTTGCGGCTGCTGGGCCAGGCAGCGCGCGATCTGTACCCGCTGCTGCATCCCGCCTGAAAGTTGGGCAGGAAATTTATCGGCGTGTTCGCTCAGACCGACGGTCTCCAGCACACGGGCGATGCGCGCTGCCCGTTCAGCCTTGGCAATGCCTGCAGCCTCCAAGGCCAGCGCAATATTGCCAGCCACGCTGCGCCAGCCAAGCAGCGCACGTCCGTAGTCCTGAAACACAAAAGCCACCTCGCGCGAGGGGCCGGTGACGGCTTGCCCCGCACGCAAGACCTGCCCGCCGCTGGCTTGCACAAAGCCGGCAGCGGCCCGCAGCAAGGTGGTCTTGCCGCAGCCCGAAGGACCGATGATGCACACAAACTCGCCGGCAGCCACCGAAAAATCAATCGGCGAGATGATCTCGCGGCCGCCGAGCTCTATGCGTACTGCTTTGAAATCCAGCAGGGGCTCGGACATTTGCGGCAGCGGCGCTTATTTGGCGATCAACTGCGATACGTTGATCGAGCCTTTGAGCATCTCCTGGTCTTTCATCAGGCCGATCCAGTAGTTCAACTGCTTTTCATTGACGACTGGGCCGGGCGGAGAAATCTGTATCTTGGCCAGCACCTCCGGCGGCAGCTTGATGAACTTGCCGATCGCGGCGCGCACCTTGTCATTGTCCTTGGGGTTCTGGATGAAGGCCGCCCCTTCGACCACCGCTTCGCGGAAGGCCTTGACTATGGCGGCATTCTTCTGGGCCCAGTCGCGCTTGGCGGTATAGATGATGGTGGGGTTGCCGTCGGGCAGGAAGGTCGAGTAATACGAGGCCACATAGCCCGCGCCACTGTCGGTGATGCGGCTCATGAAGGGATCGGCGGTGACCACCGCATCGATCGAGCCGCCGCGCAGCAAGTCACCGTGCTGCGGAAAGGAGGCCTCAATAAAGTTGACCTTGCGGTAGTCGACGCCGTTTTGCTTGAGCCAGGCGCGAAAGGTCACATGCAAAAACGCACCCAGTCCGGGAACGCCGATCTTCTTGCCGATGCAGTCCTGGGGCGTCTTGATACCCGCGCCCGCACGTGCGACCAGGCCGATCCCAGTGATGGTTTTGGAGGTCACACCGCCGCCGGCGACCACCACATGGTCCAGACCTCCGTCTACCCCTTGCAGGTAGACCGAAGGCGTAGGTCCGCCGATGTGCAGTGAATCGGACTGGATGGCGGCCGGGATGGTGGAATTGAGCGGGATGAACTTGAGCTCGACGTCCAGGTTACGCTTCTTGAAGTAGCCTTCTTCGGCGGCCACGAAGACCGAGGTGAAGTCGGTCACGGCGGTGTAGCCAAAGACCACCTTGGTGGTTTGTGCGTGGGCCGGCCAGGTGGCGGCCAGGCCGGCAGCGGCGGCGCCAGACAGCAGGGTGCGTCGTTTCATGAAAGTCTCCTTCTGGTTTTGGAAAGGGCTGCCGGTGCGGCAGGGGCTACGGGCAGGGCCGCCTGCAGCCCTCCCACAATGAAATTGATCAAGGCAGGCCGCGCTGCGGGGTCACAAGGCATGTTCAGTTTGAGCGACAGGCGTTGCACCCGCTTGTCGCTGATGTGATGCACCAGCGCGCCGAGGGCGAACTGGTAGCCCCAGGCCACCTGGGCGCGCGATGCATGGGGCAGCGCCTCGGTCAGCGCATCAATGAAGGCATGCGCGAGCGGGTCGAAGTAGGTTCTCAGAACCCGATCGGCCGCGTCGGTGGCATGGGCCAATTCGCGCGCGACCAGCAGCGCGTAGTACTCGCCTTCAGCACTGGCGCGCAGGCGCAGTACCGGGCCCACAAAGGCCGTGACGATATGCTCAAGCCGCGCCTGCGGGTCGCTGCTTTGGCGGGCCTGCTGCAGTTCGTGCAGGCGCTCATCGATGGTGCCCTTCCAGTGGGCGAAGATGGATTCAAACAGCGCCTGCTTCTGGCCGTAGTAATAGCCCACCAGCGCCAGCGGCACACCCGCCTCATCGGCAATCTGGCGGATGGTCACCCCGTGGTAGCCCCGTTGAGCGAACAGCTTTTCGGCCGCCAGCAAGATGGCGGCCTTGCGGTCGGGGCGTTCGGTTCTGACCATCATGTCCATGGCCAAATTGAACACGCGTACAAGAGTTTATACATGCGTACAAACCCTCAATGCTCAGACTTGTTTTGCGCTTCACACGTACCTGGACCTCGGGGACGCTCGGTTCGGGGCCGTTCGGTTCGGGGCCGTTCGGTTCTGGGTCGTTCGGTTCTGGGTCGTTCGGTTCTGGGCTGTGGCCAGACCTCAGGCCCGCTGCGCCGGCGCCGTCCATCACACCCCGCTCCCTTAGCCTGGTTGAGCTTTAGGCTTGAAGTCGCAGCAGGCGCTGACCGCACACTGCCAGCACATGGGCTTGCGCGCCTGGCACACATAGCGCCCGTGCAGGATCAGCCAGTGGTGGGCATGCACCAGATAGGCGGGCGGTACCCTGCGCATCAGCGCGGCTTCGACCGCATCCACATTTTTACCGGGTGCCAGGCCGGTGCGGTTGCTCACCCGAAAGATGTGCGTATCCACCGGCATCACCGCCTCGCCATAAGCGCTGTTGAGCACCACATTGGCCGTCTTGCGGCCCACTCCGGGCAGGGCCTGCAGCGCCAGCCGGTCGCGCGGCACCTGGCCGCCGTGCTGCTCGATCAGGATCTGGCAGGTCTGCATCAAATGCCTCGCCTTGCTGCGATAAAGGCCTATGGTCTTGATGTAAGACTCTAGCCCCTCGAGTCCCAGCGCCAGAATTTTTGCGGGCGTGTTGGCCACCGGAAACAGGCGCCGTGTGGCCTTGTTCACCCCAACATCGGTGGCCTGGGCTGACAGCAGCACCGCAGTGAGCAACTCGAACACCGTGGTGTATTCCAGTTCGGTCACCGGCAGTGGGTTGGCCGAGCGCAGGGTGGCGAAAAAAGTCTCGATGGCGTCGCGTTTCATGGCTAGAGTTTAGGGCTGCCGCCGGGCGCGATGTCTTACTACCCGGTGGCGGGCTTTGAGCAGGCGGACAATGCCTTCTTGATTCGGCGCCAGCGCTGAGGCGCCGATTTTGGTGCGGCCCGCTCAAAGCATGGCTTGGCGTAGAACAGCTGCTGTCCGACCTTGCTGCTCAGGGCCCTGCCGCCAGGGCTGGACAGGCCTTAGCGGTTAAAATACCCAAGTGCATTGTTGGAATTCATCCGGGGTGCCACTGACTGGAAGCTATTGATGAGAAAGTCGACTGCCGGGGACTCTGCGAACGCACCGCCGGGCTCTGCGCTCGATAATTTTGACCCGATCCGCCAGGTCCTCTGGTCTCGCCCTGGCTTCCTGATTCGGCGGCTCAATCAGATCCACTACGCGATCTTCTCCGAGGAGTGCAAGGAGCACAACATCACGCCGGTGCAGTTCGGCATCCTGACTGCGCTGTCGCTCAAACCCGGCCTCGATCAGACCGAAATCGGTACCGAAATCGGTCTGGATCGCACCACCACAGCCGACGTGCTCAAGCGGCTGGAGGAAAAGAACCTGATCGAGCGCCGCCCGCATCCGGCCGACAAGCGCTCGCGCCAGTCACTGGTCACCGAGGAAGGCTTTCGCGTCATGAAGCTCTTGCATGCGCACATGCATTCGGCGCAGCAACGCTTGCTCTCGCCCCTGTCGCAGCGCGACCAGCAGACTTTCCTCAAGCTGCTGGGCATTTTGGTCGAGGCCAACAATGAATACTCGCGCGCACCCGCGCGCACTTCGCTGTAACAGCCTGTTCAGGCGCTGACCGTCAGCGCGCTGTCGCGGTCCATCAGGATCGCGTACTTTTGCCCCATATCGAACAGATTGGCTTCGTGCGGCCCCATGGCCCGGTCGCCCACGCAGTCGGTGACCACCAGGGGCCGAAAGCCCCAGCACATGGCATCGACCACGCTGGCCCGCACACAGCCGCTGGTCACCGCACCGGCCACCAGCAGGGTTTGAACGCCGCGCTGCGTCAGCCAGGGCGCCAGCGATGTGCCGAAAAAGGCCGAGGGTACGTTCTTACGCACCACCAACTCGCCGGGCACAGGCGCAAGCACATCGACGATCTGGCTGGAGGGCAAGTCCTCTTTGAGCGTGATCATGGTCGGTACTTTGAGGGAGAAGATGTTGTCGTCGGCATCGTCGTCCTGGTAGACGATACGGCTGTGCGCCACCGGCCATTTCCTCTGGCGAGCCGTTGCCAGCAGCATGCGCGTGCGCTCGATGGCCGCCGGTATGTTGCCACCGCCGAACTGAGCCGGATCGGCAAAGCCGTTGACGAAGTCGACGATCAGCAGGCCATAGGGCGCCTTGGGTGCCATCGCTGCCCCAAAGCCCTGGCGGGCATAGACCTCGACTTCGCTCATGTTGCCAAGCCCGTGTCGACGACTTTGCCCTTGTCGACCACCACTTCGCCGTCGAGCATGACGGTGCAGTTGCGCAGTGGAATATCGATGTGGCAGGCGGTGGTGCGCTTGCCACCGGCCTCGTTGTTCGGGCCCAGCGAGAACAGGAAGTTGCCCTCGAAGGCGCGCGCATCCATGGCAATGGTCTGCTCCTTGTCGTACATGGCCAAGGTGGACCAGTGGCAGCGCGGCTGCAGGCCCCATCCGATATGCGACATCGCATAGGCCTCAGGGTCCTTGAAGGTGGCCATGTATTCGGCCAGCAGCTGCGCATCAATCCCGCCTTCGATCTTGCGGGCATAGCCTTTTTCGATGGTCAGCTTGATGGGCGCGGTGGTGTAGCTCTTTTGCGGCAGCACGATGTCGCCGGTATCGACCACGATGGTCCCGTTGCTTCCGCCTTCGTTGGCGAAGGTGAAGAGAAAGCCGCTGGGCCAGTGGTCCCAGCGCCCGGGCTCGTCGACATAGCCGTATTCGCTGATCGTTGGGAACTCGCCGAGTTCAAAGGTGACGTCGGTGCCAGCGGCAGACACCACACGCATGGCCTTGGCCTTTTTCAGCCTTTCTGAGGCGGCCAGCACGCGGGCGCGGTCGGCCTCGGTGGGCACGGTGCGCACCAGCACCTCGGGCGGCTCGACCGCCAGCAAGATTTTGGTGCCCGACTCCAGGATGTCGATCTGTTCGGGCGAGAACAGCAGGGTCATCAGGTCGATCACCAGGTCGCTGGCCTTGAGGGCGGCAATGGCCGCCGGGTTGCCAGTCAGCGGTGTTTCGCCCAGGTAGGCCAGCGCGTCGCGGCTGAGTGCTTTGTCGGCATTGATCGGCGGCAGGTCCACCCGGCTGACGATGGCGCCGGCCGCCTGCGCCGCGTAGGTTGCAGCGCGCAGGGTTTGCGGGTGCGTGGCGGCGCCCGTTAGGATGGTGACGCTTTGGCCGGCTTGCAGCTTGGACAGGCGCAGCACCTCTTGCCAGGCCTGGGTGAGTTGATGGTCGCTGACGGGCATCTTCAGTCTCCTCTTCGGGGGTGTTCAGACGGTGTGGCCGAGGAAGTCGCCGAAGGCGGCATAAAAGCCTTCTTCGTTGTCCCAGGGGATCATGTGGCCGGCATGGGGCACGCGCCGGTGCAGCACGCCCGGCAGCAGGGATTGGATTTCCTGCACGTCTTCGTCGCGCACCACATCGCCACGCTCGGCAGTCATGAGCAGGGCTGGCACGCGGATCTGCGGCAGGTAGCGGTGGAAGTCGTCGGTATGAAAGCCATCAAACGACGTACGGATCGCCTTCGGATTGCAGGTGTGCAGCCATTCGGCGCGCAAATCGAGCTGCTCATCGGTCCAGGTCGGGCAAAAGCGGCGCATGGTTTCGCGGTCGCAGCCCTCAGTGGCAGCGGCGATCGAATCGCCGTACCAGGGGTATTGCGAAGGATAGGGGCGGCGTCCCGGGCCAGAGACCGGCGGGTCTACGATCACCACCCGGCTCAGCCCAGTGGGCTGAGTGGCTGCTGCGCCGGCCACGATGCGCCCGCCCATGGAGTGGCCGATCAGCGCGCAGCGGCTCAGTCCGAGCGCCTGCACCAGCGCGGTGACGTCATCGATCTGTGCCTGCAGGCAATAGTCGAGCTCATCGCCGGCCGATGACAGGCCCCGCCCGCGCACATCCAGCACATAGGTGTCGAAGTGCTGGCCCAGACGTTCGCCCACATAGCCCCAGGTGATGGCCGGGCTGGTGATGCCGGGCACCAGCAGCACGGTGTCGCGTTGATCACGGCCGCCGCCGATCCCGCCATAGCGCAGCACATGCTGGCGGATGCCGTTGGCCGCGATGTTGCGGCCGTTGACGAAGGTCGATGCCATGTCGACCCCAATCAGGCGTAGGCGCCGGAGAGCAGGGCGCCGGCCCCAGGCACCACCGGGTCCAGCCCCAGCGACTTGAGCATGGCATAGGTGGTGGCCACGGCGGCGGTGACCACCGGCTTGCCGGTCAGCGCCTCGACGTGGGCGATGGCTGGCAGCGAAGGCATCTGCACGCAGGCCGACAGCACGATCGCGTCGGCGTCGCTGTAGCGCAGCTGCTGCACGATGGCCGGCAGGCGCGACGGATCGTGCCGTCCCACGTCCAGGTTGTCGGGGATCTCCAGTGCGCGGTAGTCGATCACCTCGTGGCCTTCGCGGCGGATGTAGTCGACCACCAGCTCGGTCAGCGGTTTCATATAGGGCGCCACCACCACCAGCTTCTTGGCCTTCATCACTTTCAGGCCATCGACCAGGGCGCCTGCGCTGGTGATCACCGGCGTGGTTTTGCCGTTGTCGGTGGTGCGCTGGCCCAGGCGCTCTTGCGACACGCGGTGGTAGCCCGGGCCCATGGCCATGATGGCCACCAGGCAGGCATAGCCCAGCACGTCGACCCGGGCATCGCTGAGCTCGACCGCGCAGCGGTCGGACTCAGCGTCCATGGCGGCGAGCTCTTCCTTGACCACTTTTTTCATGCGCATGCGGCTGGAGTGGAAGGTAAAGCGCTCATCCGGCCGGATTTGCTGACGCGCGGTCAGCATGGCCGGGATTTCGGTCTCCATGGTGGTGTTGGAACTGGGGACGATCTGTCCGATCCGGAAGTGGCGGGTCATGGCTGTGTGTCTCCTTCAGAGTTTGAAGAGCTGGCGTGCATTTTCATGGCAGATCTTGTGGCGGGTGGCCTCGTCCAGCGGCGCTGCCTCGATGAAGCGGCAGGCATCGACGGTGGATTCGTAGGGGTAGTCGATGGAAAACAGCACGTTGTCCACCCCCATCTCGCCGATCGCCCCGATCAGCGTCGGCGCCGAGCAGACCCCTGAGGTGGTGATCAAGATGTTGGACTGAAAGTATTCCGAAGGCTTTTTCTTGAGCGTCACCCCGTGCGGATAGGCCGCAAAGCGGCTGTCCAGGCGCCAGCGCATGAAGGGCAGGAACTCGCCCATGTGGCCCAGCAGCAGCTTGAGGCCCGGGAAGCGGTCGAACACGCCGGCAAACAGCAGGCGCAGCGCGTGGCCGCCGGTCTCCATGGTCCAGCCGAAGGTGGCGCCGTAGAGCACCGGTGCGCCCTTGAGCAGCACCGGAATTTCGGCCATATTGGCCGGGTGCAGGTAGATCGGCGCGTCTAGCGCCTCGGCGGCAGCCCAGAACTCGTCATAGGCAGGCTCGTCGAGGTAGCGGCCGCAGGTGTGACCGTTGATCAGTGCCCCCTTCATGCCCAGCTGCTTCATGGCGCGCTCTAGCTCGCGCGCTGCTTGTTTGGGGTCGTGCATGGACAGGTGGGCAAAGCCGCCAAAGCGCTTTGGGTTGCGGGAGATACGCTGGGCCAGGAAGTCGTTGTTCTCGGTGGCCAGGCGCTCGGCCAGGCCGACATCGCGTTCGGCCTGCATGCCCGGCGCGCTCTGCGAGAGGATCACATACTCGACCCGGCCGGCGTCCATTTCTTCCAGGCGCTTGGCGTCCATGTCTTCGAGTCGGTACACCAGGTCATGGCGAATCTCCGGTGGCAGGTGCTGGGTGAAGGCCTTGGCATATTCGGAGAAGACCGGAATCGAAAAATGTTCTTCAAAGGCTATTTTTGGAGTGGTGTTCATTGGAGACATGGTTCGCTTGGCCTCAGGTGGGATAGACCAAATCATTGGCCAGGATGTTGGTGTCGTGGATCACATGGCGTTCAGCCAGCAGCAGCTGGCCATCGACCTCGACGAAGCGGTCGTGGTAGCAGCCGGCCAGGTGCACTGTCGAAGCGCCTTCGACCAGGGTCTGGATCAGCAGGAAGGGGGTCTGTGCGAGGATGCCGTCTGGGTTCTCAGCTTCGACCCGCACCTGGCCGATCATGTGCAGGTTATAGCGCGGCGCGAACATTTGGGTGCGCGCAATGGCCACCGCGCGGTCGTGCATCATGGCCCGGCCCTCGCAGTAGACCAGGCCGACTGGCAGGTCGAGTTCGGCGTTTTCGCGGCCGGTGATGCGGTAGAGGGCGTCCTCGGTGAAGAACAGCGGCCACTGTTCCAGGTCGCCGCGGTCGAGCACGCTGCAATACTCGGTGTGGAAAGCAACGATGTCTTGCCGCAGTTGCGCGGCGCGTTGGCTATCGACGCGGCAGGGGCGGTGGGCGTAGGTCTTAGTCATGCAGCTTCTCCTTGCACCTTCAGACCCATGACTTGCCGGTAGTAGACGTACATGGCGCGTATTGCTGCTTCCGAGATCAGGGTGCTCGAGGTGCCGATGGTGCCCGGGTCGAGCAAGATGTTGTTGACCGATTCGCTGGAGCGGCGCACGCCTTCTTGGACAAATTTCATGGCCTCGTTGTCTTCCAAGCCCAAGAAGCCTGCCGGCCCCATCAGATTGCCTTGGCGCAAGCGGTGGCGCTCCATCTCGGGGGTGTCATCGGCATAGCCAAACATGGTCCATTCCATGATCAGGCTGTCTGGCCCGTTGGGGATGATGTGACGCACACCCAAGGTGTTCATCTCGCGCTGCACGATCAGATTGGGCCAGATCGTCATCATGGTCACCGACCAGGGCGAATTGAACTCCTTGATGAACTCCAGAAAGCGTTCGTCCTGCAGTCGCAGGCCTTCATGGAAGGAGCGCATTTCCTTTTTGTTCTCATCGGAGACCTTGGCGTACTTGTCCTCCGACTTGGCCGAGGCCATGATGCCGTGGCGGCCGTGCTTGGCGTCGGCAAACATCAGGGACTTGTTGCCCGCTACCAAGAGACCAAAGACCACCAGGAAGGAGTGCAGCAGCGTGGCGTGGTAAGGGTCCTTCAGGTTCTCGTGGTACATCTTCCAGTTGCAGGGCAACTCATTGCGGTAATAACCGTGGATCTTGAGCGGCTTGCCGGAGAAGGTGGTGTCGAATTCCTCCAAGATCTCGGGCGTCAGGTAGTCCTCGAGCGCCTCCACCTTATCGGAGTAGGACGCGAAGACGACCCCGTGGCGTGTGGTCACGCGCAGCTGACGGGCGCCGTAGTCGCTATTTTTGAAGTCCTTGGGCATGCCGCCGAGCTTGTTGACCCCGCGCTTGAAGGGCACGCCCTGCAAATTGCCCTTGAGGTCGTAGGACCACTGGTGATAGGGGCAGACGAACTCCTTGGCATTGCCCCGGTGGCTGCGGCAAAACTCGGCGCCGCGGTGGGCGCAGCGGTTTTCGAACACCGCGATGGAGCCATCCTCTGTGCGCGAGACCACCACTGGGGTAGAGCCCACATAGGAGCGCTTGTAGTCACCTGCGTTGGGAATTTCGGCCTCCAGGGCGACGAAGTTCCAGGTGTCACCGCGAAAGATTTTGTCCATCTCCGCGTCATACAGGGCGCGGCTGGTGTAGACCCAGTCGGGAATGGTGTTGAGCGCGTCGGCGGGCCAGATGCACTGGGTCAGATCGGGCTGTTTGGACGCATCGGTCAGGCCGATCACGGTTTGGTTTTGGTACATAGAGACCTCTTCGGTGGTGCCTTTCAGAAGGAGAGCGCCGCAGTGTTGGCTGGTTCAGCTTGGACGAATACCCGCACTTGTTAAACGGCTGTGCTTTGAGACCGATTCATGGTTACAGTGTCTCAGCAAAGCCGTGATGGCAAGGACTGTGACGGCATCAGGGTTTGCCCGGGTAAAAACGTTCAGCACACATGTATATTAGTCACAATGCATGGGCTTGGCAAGTTGGCTGGAGGCTTGCTTTTTGTGCCGGTTCTGGGGTCTATGGCGGCCCACGCCGTGGCACGATCTTCGCTAGGCTTTTGTGGGGTTTGCATAGGGGTTGGTTTCACGGAGACCTGTTTTCATGGGCTGAAATGACAGACCCTCGGGTAATCACCAAGGAGGCGGTGCCTGTGTGAGAGTTGCTGGCGAAAAAAATGTCGGTACACTTGCATAATTTGGCGTGTTGGAACTGCGTTTGTTTGACCAAAGGAGTTCAAAAATGGGTTTTGTTTTTCACCGAGGCTTATTTCGTCGCGCTGTGCTGGCTGGCCTGGTTGGCGCCGCTTTTCTCAGCGCTCCGCATGCGGGTGCGCAAGACAGGAGTTGGGGCCCCAAATCGGTGCAGATCACCGTGGGCTTTGCACCAGGCGGTGGCGTGGACCTGCTGGCCCGCATGATTGCCACCGAGCTGCAAAAGCGCGGTATGACGGCGGTGGTCGAAAACCGGCCGGGCGCCGGCAGCACTCTGGCGGCCGCCTATGTGTCTGGCCGCCCCAACGACGGCTCGGCCCTGATGATGATGAATGACTCCTATGCCCTGGCGCCGGCGATTTACCCCAAGCTGGGCTACGACCCCCGCAAGGACCTCGCGCCAGTCATTGGTGTGGCCTATGCACCCATGGTGTTGCTGGTGCCGGCGCAGTCGCCGCACAAAACCCTGGCCGATCTGGTGGCAGCTTCCAACAAGGCCCCCATGAACTGGGGGTCCTGCGGCTCGGGCACTGCCCCGCACCTGGCCGGCGAACTGCTCAATATTGCTTTCAAGGCCAAGAATTCACATGTGCCTTACAAGGGTTGCGGCCCGGCCCTGGTCGACCTGCTGGGCGCGCAGCTGGACTTCGGCGTGGTGACGGTCTCGGGCGCCTTGGGGCACCTCAAGACGGGCAAGCTGCGCGCCTTGGCCATTACCTCCGCCCAGCGCGCTCCCTTCCTGCCCGATCTGCCCACTGTGGCTGAAAGCGGTTCGGCTGATTTTCAGATGTCGCAGTGGCAGGGTCTGGGCGTGCCGGGTAACACGCCTGAGCCGGTCAAGCAAAAAATCTACGAGGTGGTGGCTGAAATCATTCAAAACCCGGAGATGCAAAAGCGCTTGCTGGATCTGGGGTACACGCCGGCCACTGAGAACCCGGCTCAGTTCCAGCGGGTGGTCCATGCCGACATTGATCGCATGAGTGTCATCGCCAAGCGCTTGAATCTGAAAGTCGATTGATTTCGATCAACCCCACTAAGGTAGAAGATGAGCAAACTCAAGCTGAGCATGTCGGTCGGCAATTACGACCGAACCCAGGCTTTGTTCGATGGACGGGTGCAGGTTGAGGGCTGCGAGATCACGGCGGTGCCGCTGGAGCCGGAGGAGGCGTTTCACCGCGCCTTCCGCTATGGCGAATTCGACATCACCGAAATTTCCATGAGCAGCCACATGATGACCACCGCCCGTGGCGACAACCAGTATGTGGCGGTGCCGGCTTTCCTCTCGCGGGTGTTTCGGCAGTCGGGTGTTTACGTGCGCACCGACCGGGGCATCAACCGTCCGCAGGACCTCAAAGGCAAGCGTATCGGCGTGCCGGAGTACCAGATCACTGCCAATGTGTGGATCCGCGGCATCCTTGAAGAGGAGTTTGGTGTCAAGCCCAGCGACATCCACTGGAGGCGCGGCGGCATTGAGGAGGCCGGTCGCGGCGAGCGGGCGCCGATCTCGCTGCCTGACTCGGTCGACCTGCAGCAAATTCCCGATGACAAAACCCTGTCGGGCATGCTCGAGGCCGGCGAGCTCGATGGCTATATTGGCGCGCGCGCACCGTCGTGCTTTCTGCGCGGTGCGCCGCATGTCGGTCGCCTGTTCAAGGACTACATCCAGGACGAGAAGGACTACTTCCGGCGCACCCGCATTTTCCCCATCATGCACATGGTTGGCATTCGCAAGACCCTGGTCGAGCAGCATCCGTGGCTGGCGGTCAGCGTCTACAAGGCCTTCCTCAAGGCCAAGGCCCTGGCGGTTCATGAGCTCAACGAGATCTGCCACCTGGCCGTCTCGCTGCCTTGGATGGTGCATCATCACAACGAGGCCAAGGCCTTGATGGGCGACGACTATTGGCCTTATGGGCTCGATGCCAATCGCCATGTCATCGACAAGTTCGCGCAGTACCACCACGGGCAGGGCCTGTCGGTGCGCCATGTCGCGGCGGAGGAACTGTTCGCTCGCTCCTCGCTCGATCTGTCCAAGATCTGAGGCCCTCATGAAGGCGCCTTCCTTTCAGTACGTCCTGCCGCAGACGCTGGATGAGGCCCTCGCTGCCCTTCATGAGATGGAGGGCTCTCGCATCCTTGCTGGCGGGCAGTCGCTGCTGGCCATGCTCAATATGCGCTTTGCCTTTCCTGAGGTGCTGGTGGACATAGGCCGCATTGGCGAGCTTGCACACATCACTGACAGGGGCCAATCCATCGAGATCGGCTCGGCCACCCGCCAGCGCGACATCGAGTTTTCCGATGTGATCGCTCGTCGTCTGCCGCTGCTGCGCGAGGCCATCGGCCATGTTGGCCACCGGCAGACTCGCAACCGGGGCACGGTCGGCGGCAGTCTGTGCCAGCTCGATCCTTCGGCTGAAATTCCAACGGTGGCCATGGCCATGGACGCCACGCTCACTGCAGCCAGTGTGCGTGGCCGGCGCGAGATCTCGATGGCCCATTTCCCGGCCGGCTATATGACGCCCTCGCTGGAGCCCGATGAAATGCTGGTGTCGGTCAGCCTGCGGCCCTGGGCCAGCGGGCATGGCCATGCGTTTGAGGAGTACGCCCGCCGGCACGGGGATTTCGCCATCGTCTCAGCGGCGGTCCTGATCAGCCTGGACGCGCAGGGCGTGGTCGATCGGGCCTCAGTCACTTTGGGCGGCGTCTCGGCCATGCCGGTCAGGGTGAAGGCGGCCGAGCAGGTGCTGCTGGGCTCGCGCGCGCAGGCGGCTGACCTGGCCGCAGCCGCCGCCTTTTGCAAGGCGGTGGAGGCGACCAGCGACAGTCATGTGCAAGGCTGGTACCGCCAGCATCTGGCGCAGGTGCTGTGCGGCCGCGCGCTCAAGCGTGCGCTTGAAAGGGTGGAGCGCTGAATGAAAACCCTCGATGGATCATCGCCGGTCACGCTGTATGTCAACGGCCAGCCGCGTTGCGGTCAGGCCGAGCCCCGCTTGCATCTGGGCGACTTTCTGCGCAACGAGCTGGGACTGACCGGCACCCACCTGGGCTGCGAGCATGGGGTGTGCGGCGCCTGCACCGTGTTGGTCGATGGCGTGTCCTCGCGCAGCTGTCTGATGCTGGCGGTCCAGGCCGAGGGTGCGCAGGTGCGCACCGTCGAAGGTCTGGCGCATGACGACGGCCCGCTCAGCATGCTGCAGCAGGCCTTCCATGACAGCCATGGATTGCAGTGCGGCTATTGCACCCCTGGCATCCTGATGTCGCTGACCGAATTACTGGAGACTCATCCGGCGCCGGATGAGGCGGTGATCAGGGACGTCCTGTCTGGGCATTTGTGCCGCTGCACCGGCTACCAGAACATCGTCGCTGCTGCCTTGAAGGCCGTTCAGGCGTTTAATGCGGTTCAGGGTCGGAGGTCGGCATGACCACCAACCCGCCAAGTACCGGCGTCTGGCAGAGTGCTCCGCGCGTTGAAGACGAGCAGCTGCTGCGCGGGCAGGCGCGCTTTCTCGATGATGTGCCGGTGGACGATGCCTGCCATGCCTGCTTTGTGCGCAGCGCCCAGGCGCATGCGCGCATCGTCTCCATCGATACCGAGAAGGCCCGTGCCGTCCCCGGCGTGGTCGGGGTGTATGTCAAGCAAGACCTTTTTGGCGAACTGACCTCCTGGCGCATGCCCCTGGGTTTTGCCCTGGCAGCGCTGCCCGAGAACACCACACCGTTCGTGCTGGTCGACCATGAGGTGGCTTTTGTCGGCGAGGCGATTGCAGTGGTGGTGGCCAGCAGCCGCCATGTGGCCGAGGACGCGGCCAGCCTGGTCCAAGTCCACTATGCACCCTTGCCGGTCGTGGCCGATTGCCGCGATGCGGTACGTCCCGAATCGCCGCCCGTGCGCACCGAGCTCAGTTCCAACATCCTGCAGCACTACGTGCTTGCCTATGGGGCCATCGACGAGGAGTTTGCCCAGCCGCAGGTGCTGATCAGCGAAGACTTCTGGGTGCACCGGGGCGCTGGCCATCCGATGGAGGGCCGCGGCGTGCTGGCCCAGATGGAGAAATCAACCGGCACTCTGATGGTGTGGTCGTCCACCCAGATGGCCCATGAATTGCACTACACACTGGCGCTGATGCTCGGTCAGCCTGAAGAGCGGCTGCGGGTCATTACGCCTGAAGTCGGCGGTGGCTTTGGTGCCAAGTTCATGGTCTACCCAGAGGAGGTGGTGATCCCGGCTCTGGCGCGCAAGTTAGGCCGGCCGGTTAAGTGGGTCGAAGACCGGCGCGAGCATTTCATCTCGGCAGTGCAGGAGCGCGATCAGTACTGGTCGGTGCAGTTGGCGGCCGACCGCGATGGCAAGATTCGCGGCCTGCGTGGCACCATGATCCATGACCACGGTGCTTACACGCCGCAGGGTACCAATGTGCCCTACAACGCGGCCTCGTCCATCACGGGTCCCTACATCGTTCCTTCCTACCATCTGGATGTGTCGGTGGTGCATACCAACAAGGTACCGGTGGCGACTATCCGCGGTGCTGGGTATCCGCAAGCTGCTTTTGTGATGGAGCGCATGATGGACCGCCTGGCCCGCGAGGTAGGCCTGGATCCGGTGCAATGCCGTCAGCGCAATCTGATTCCGGCCGACAAGATCCCCTATGTCAAGCCACTGAAGTCTCGCGCCGGCCTGCCCTTGACCATCGACTCTGGTGACTTTCCTGCGCTGCAGGCGCGCGCGGTCGAAGCGGCCGATCTGCCGGGCTTTACCGCGCGCCGGCAGGCCTCCGAGAGCCGCGGCCGTCTTCGCGGCTGGGCGATCGCCCACTCGGTCAAGCCGACCGGGCGGGGGCCTTATGAATCGGTGCGACTGAAGATACAGCCCTCGGGCACGGTGGCCATCTATACCGGTGCGCTGGCCATGGGACAGGGCCTGAAGACCACCTTGGCGCAGCTGTGCGCGCCGCATTTTGGGCTGGGGCCGCAGGCCATCGAGGTGATGGCCGGCGATACCGCGATGATTGGCTACGGGCACGGCGGCTTCGCCAGCCGTCAGGCCATCATGGCCGGCAATGCGGTGAGCCAGGCCGCCCGCCAATTGCGCGACAAGGTGCTCAAGGTGGCGGCTGCGGTGCTGGGTGTCGACATCTCGGTCCTGCGCCTGAGCCAGGGCGAGGTGCTCAGTCTCGATGGGGCTCACCGCGTTTCCTTGGCGCGCTTGTCCATGCTGATGAAGGGCGTGCCGGGCTATGCCCTGCCTATGGTGGATGACCCGGGGCTGGAAGAGACGGTGCATTTCCACTGCGACGCGCAGACCTACGCTGGCGCCTGCCATGTCTGTGAGGTCGAGGTCGACCCGGAGATCGGCCATATCGAGGTTCAGCGCTATCTGGCGGTGCAAGACAGCGGCAACATCATCAACCCGCAGTTGGCCGAAGGTCAGGTGGTCGGCGGCGTGGTGCATGGCCTGGGCAATGCCCTGTTCGAGCACATGGCCTATGACGAGAACGCTCAACCGCTGAACACCAATTTCGGCGACTACTTACTGCCCACTGCGCCCGAGGTGCCACCCATTCAGGTGATTTTTGCGCCCTCGCCATCGCCGCTCAATGAGCTGGGTGTCAAGGGCGTGGGGGAATGCTCGACCATCGCCGTTCCGGCTGCTGTGGTCGGCGCGGTCGAGGACGCGTTGTGGTCTCGGGGTGTGCGCATCAGCGAGTTTCCGCTCACGCCCATGCGGGTGGCCGAGCTGCTCGGCCACGCCAGCGCCACCGAACAAAGTTGATGAGGACGGTCTCCGATGGAATTTGCCAACCAGTTTCATGTGCCCTTGCCCCTGGCTGAGGCCTGGAAGCTCATGCTTGACGTGCCGCGCATCTTGCCCTGTTTGCCCGGCGCCCGCCTGCTCGAGACCATGGAGGGTAATCGCTACAGGGGATCCGTGGCGGTCAAGCTCGGGCCGGTTAAATTGTCTTTTGACGGCCAGGCCGAGCTGGTGCGGGTCGATGAGCAGGCCCATGTAGCCTGGCTCAAAGGCTCAGGCATGGACGCCAAGGGCCGGGGCGGTGCCCAGGCTGAATTCAGTTTCACGCTCCAGGCCGCAGGCAGCGGCACGGATGTGGCGGTGCACACCCAACTGCAGCTGACCGGCTCCATCGCCCAGTACGGCCGCGGCAGCGGCATGATTTCCGAGGTGGCGACCCAGCTGTTGCGGCAGTTCGAGCAGAACCTCAGTGAAATGCTGCTTGATGAGCGACTGGATGCATCGGCCGCTGCAGCGTCTGCCGCGCTAGCGCCTGCGGCCACCAGCCGCAGCGCGGTTGCCCCTTCCTCCACAGCCAGCGCCCCGGTGAGCAGCCAGGAGGTCCAGGCCTTGCTGGCGCAATGCCAGGCGGTGCTGGCCGCCACCCAGCAGACCTTGGCCGATGTACGCCTGATGACCCAGATGGCACGCGGCCCGGACAAGGAACTCAATGGCTTTTCCTTGCTCTGGCGTGCGCTGTGGGCCAGCGTCTCGGGCCGAGGGGGTTCGGATTCTTCTGGGGCTAAGCGTTGAGCCGGTATGGCGCTTCTTCGACCTGTGCGCGGTACGTGCAGGCTGCCTCGGGTAATCACCGAGCGCGCATGGGCTTGGGAAGCGCACGTCCTAAAAAACTTGTACGTACACTGATCGAAGCAGCTCACACAAGTGCAGCGATAGATGGCAGATGGGTAGCTTGAAGATCCAATATCGTTCTGAGATGGGTGCAGCGGTAGCCAGCTGGCGAGGAGGCGGAGGCATTCATGGACCACAGTGATCGGACACTGAGCGGCGTCAAGGCGCAGGGCATAGGCGCCAGGGTGCCGCGCAAGGAAGATGCAAGGCACCTTGCTGGTCAGGGCAATTTTGTGGCCGATATGGTCATGCCCGGGCTGTGCGAGGTCGCGTTTTTGCGCAGCCCGCTGGCTCACGCCCGCATCGTGGGCACCTGGGTTCCCGAGGATATTGCGCAGCAGATCGTGCTGCGTGAGACCATGGTCGACGCGCTGGATATCGTCGCGCTCTCCACGCTGCCGAGCTACCAGGCGTCGGCCCAGCCACCCCTGGCCTCGGGCAAGGTGCGATTTGTCGGCGAGCCGGTGGCCATGGCTTTTGCGGCCACCCGGGCCCAGGCCGAGGACCTGATCGAGCGGGTCGAGGTTGAGTACGACGAACTTGCGGTGCATGCGGATGTCTGGTCGGCGTTGGCGCCGGACGCCGAGCCCTTGCACCCAGGCTGGAAGGACAACCGCTTTGTTACTTTGCGCGCCGACAAGGACTTTGAGGCCCTGGCTGCGCAGGCCGAGGTCAAGGTACAGCGCCGCATCGAGCTGTCGCGTCAGTGCATGGTCCCCTTGGAGGGCAAGGCGGTGCTGGCCTATTGGGACTTTCAGGTCGATCAATTGGTGGTTTGCAGCGCTACCCAGGTTCCGCATCTGATCCGCACCGGCCTGGCCCAACTGCTGGACCTGCCCGAAGAGCGGGTGCGGGTGATCTCGCCTGACGTGGGTGGCGCCTTTGGCTACAAGTGCGTGCTGCAGCAGGAGGAGGTCTGTGTGGCTTGGCTGGCCAAGACCTACCGCCGTCCATTTCGATTTCTGGAAGACCGGCGCGAGCATCTGATTGCTGGCGCCAACTCGCGTCAGCACCACTATGAGGTCACGGCCTATGCCGACCGGCGTGGCCGTCTGCTGGCCCTCGACGCGGTGATCACCATTGACGGCGGCGCCTATTCGGTCTGGCCCTTTACAGCCGGTCTGGAGCCTGGTCAGGCGGTGGGCAATCTGCCTGGCCCCTACGACTTTCGGGGCTACCGGTGTGAGACCCGCTGCGTCGCCACCAACAAGCCCGGCTTTGTGCCTTACCGTGGCGTGGCCCGTACCGGCGTCTGCTTCGCCATGGACCTTCTCATGGACGCGCTGGCGCGCGAGGTCGGCCGCGCGCCTTGGGAGGTGCGGCTCGAGAACCTGGTCAAGCCCCAGCAGATGCCTTACGTCAACGTGGCCAACAAGCATTTCGACGGCGGCGACTATCCGGCCAGTCTGCGCCGCGCGCTGGAGATGATCGGCTTGCCCGCTGTGCAGGAGCGCCAGCGCCAAGGCGAGCCCGACGGGCGACTGATAGGCATCGGCACGGCCACTTACTGCGAGCAGTCCGCCCACGGCACCTCGGTGTTTGCCACCTGGGGCACCGCGGTGATCCCCGGCTACGACCAGGCCATGGTCAGGATGACGGCCGACGGCGGCCTGGAGATCCGTGTTGGCGTGCACTCGCACGGCCAGGGTATGGAAACCAGCTTCGCGCAGATTGCGCACGAGGTACTCGGCGTGCCCATAGAGCGGGTGCGCATGATCCATGGCGACACCGGACAGACCCCGTATTCCAGCGGTACTTATGCCTCGCGGGCCATGGTGATGACCGGCGGCGCAGTCGGCGTGGCCTGCAAGCAGCTGGCGCCCCGTCTGCGTCATATCGCTGGCCACTTGATGGGGGTGGATCCGGCCACCGTGGTGCTGGCCCAGGGCCGCGCCTATGCAGGCGATCAATCGGTCACGCTGTCGGATATCGGTAACGCTTGGTACATCAATCCGCAGAAGCTGCCGGCTGACGTTGACCGCGCAGGGCTGGAGGTATCCACCGGCTACAAACCCAAGGTCGATACCGGAGCCTTCAGTTATGCCAGCCACGCCGCGGTGGTGGCGGTCGATCCAGCCACCGGTGCCATTGAAATTCTTGACTACGCGGTCGTTGAAGACTGCGGTGTGGTGATCAACCCCATGATCGTCGAAGGTCAGACCATAGGCGGCATTGCGCAGGGCATTGGGACCGCGCTGTATGAAGAGATGTGCTACGACGAGCGGGCCCAGCCCCTGGCCTCAACCCTGGCCGACTACATGCTGCCGGGCGCGACCGAGATCCCGAGCATACGCATCGATCATTTCGAAACGCCTTCGCCGCATACCGAGTTCGGCGCCAAAGGCATGGGCGAGGGTGGCGCCATCGCGCCGCCGGCTGTCCTCTTCAATGCGGTCAATGATGCGCTGCGTAAAACCGGTGCGCCCGAGCTCCTGATGACACCGCTGACCCCGCGTCGGCTGCTCGCTGCCTTGGCTCAGCAGGAGGTGCGTTCATGAAGGCCGCCGCTTTTGAGCATGTGGACGCTGCCGATGTGCAAGACGCGCTGCGGCTGCTGGCCTCAGCGGCTGGCCGTGCCAAGCTGATGGCCGGCGGCCAATCACTGGGCCCCATGCTCAATCTGCGATTGAGCCGGCCGCAGTCGGTGGTCGATCTGTCCAAGCTGGCGGCGCTGACCTCGGTGCAGGTGCAGGACCAGGACCTGCTGCTTGGTGCCCGGCTCACGCATGCGGCCATCGAAGATGGCCGCCATCCGGCGCTGGCTGCGCATCCGATGCGGCAGGTCGCTGCCGGCATCGCCTACCGGGCTATCCGCAACAAGGGTACCTTGGGCGGCAGCCTGGCCCATGCCGACCCGGCCGCCGATTGGGTGGTAGCCCTGGTGGCCATGGGGGCGGCTGTGTGCCTGCAGTCGCCGCGTGGCGAGCGCGAGCGTCCGCTCGAGGGCTTCATGCAGGCCGCCTACACCACCGAACTGGCCGACGACGAATTGATCACGGCGGTGAGGGTGCCCGCCATGACCGACGGCCGTTGGGGCTACTACAAGTTCTGCCGCAAGCCCGGAGAGTTCGCCGATGCCAGCGCGGCGGTCTGTCGGGTTGGCCCTGCCGCCCCCTGGCGGCTCGTTCTCGGCGCGCTCGATGGCCCGCCCCTGCTGCTTTCTGACTTCGCGCAAGAGCTCGGTGAGCCTGGCGCAGCCTCACTGACTCTGAGTCTCTTGCGCAATGCGGTCGCGGCTGCTTTGCCTGAGCGCGATCCGATCGATCACCAATTACACGCGGTCTGCCTAGCGCGTGCGCTTGCGCAGGCCGGCTGGCCGGCGCTGGCTGCTTGACGACAAACCGGTGAGTTCCATGAAGGCCATCACACTTGACATCAACGGGACCCGGGTTTCGGCCGAGCTTGAACCGCGCACCCATCTGGGAGACTTTCTACGCGATAACCTGCGCTTGACGGGCACCCACCTGGGCTGCGAGCACGGCGTCTGCGGCGCCTGCACCGTGCTGGTCGACGGCGAGCCGGTGCGCTCGTGCATCACCTTTGCGGTGAGCTGCCAGGGCCACCATGTCACCACGGTCGAAGGCTACGATGCCGATGCGCTGATGCAGCAGCTGCGCCTGGCCTTTACCCGCCATCATGCGCTGCAGTGCGGCTACTGCACGCCCGGTATGCTGGCCACGGCCCGCGACATTGTGCTGCGTCTGCCCGAGGCCGATGAGCCCCGGGTGCGTTTGGAGCTCGCGGGCAACCTGTGCCGCTGCACCGGCTACATGGGCATCGTGGCTGCCATCTTGGATGTCCTGGCGCAGCTGCGTGCTGACCCCGACCCCGAGATCATGGCCTTGCGCGAGCAGGCTCGGGCTGGACGGTTTGCACCGCCGCCTTTGGCGGGCAGCCGCGGCGGCATCAAAGTCATGCCTATCCTGGTGCAAGGCGGCCGCGCTGCAGAAGCGGTCGCGGCCGTGCCAGCGCCGAGCGCTGGGGCGCCTGATCCTGGCTCGCAAGGCCAGGAATTGGAGGTCGCGGCCATCCGCGGTGGCACCCACGTCGAAGCCAGCTTTGAGTTGCCCTATCCGGCCGAGGCGGTTTGGGCCTTCATGGGCGATCTGCCGGCGGTGGCGGCCTGCCTGCCCGGCGCGGCGATTGAGTCGCAAGACGGCGACAAAGTCAAAGGTCGCATCGCGATCAAGTTCGGTCCCATGGCGGCGGCTTTTGTGGGGGCTGCCAAGCTCGAGCGGCATGATCAGGCTCAGCGCGCTGTCTTGCGCGGGGCAGGTCAGGACAGCCTGAGCCGTTCGCGCGCCCAGGGCGATATTGCCTACCAGTTGGTGGCGCTGGGTTCAGGGCGTACCCGGGTGGATGTCAATATGCTCTACACCTTGCAGGGGCCGCTGGCGCAGTTTTCCAGGTCGGGTCTGGTCAAAGATTTTGTTCGGCGCCTGGTGGCTGATTTCGGCCAGCAGGTCCAGGCCCGCATGGGCAACGCGGGCGATGCAGTGCCAACGGCTGCAGCAGCCATCCATCCCTTGCGATCCTTATTGGCCTTGCTCTGGCAGCGCCTGAGGCGTGGTTGGTCCGGCGGCCGCTGATGCGTATTTTCCCTACGGACATTGAGCGTTGACACCGGCAAAAATCATCAGTACGCTGTCGTAATTCGGACATGTGGGTCTTTTTTTCAAGGAGGAGTGATCATGGAGCGACGTAAATTTTTGGGTTCTGCCGCGGTAGCGGGATCGGTGGCTGCGGCTGCCTTGCCAGCGCAGGCGCAGGGCACACCGGCGGTCAAGTGGCGGATGTCAACCAGTTGGCCTAAAAGCCTCGATACCATTTATGGATCGGCCGACCAGTTGTGCAAGCGGGTGGGCGAGCTCACCGAAGGCAAGTTCACCATTCAGTGCTTTGCCGGCGGCGAGGTGGTGCCTCCGGCGCAGAACATGGAGGCGGTCAGCAGCGGCACCGTCGAGGTCAACCATGTGCTGGCCTCGGGCTTTTTTGGCAAGAACTCGGCCCTGGCTTTTGACACCGGTCTGCCCTTTGGCCTCAATGCGCGCCAGCACAATGCCTGGATGCAGTTCGGTGGTGGCATGACGCAGCTGCGCGAGGTCTATCGCAAGATGGGCATCGTCAATTTCGTTTGCGGCAATGTGGGCGCACAGATGGGCGGCTGGTACCGAAAGCAAATCAAGTCGGTGGCCGATCTCAAGGGCTTGAAGATGCGCATTGGTGGCGTGGGCGGCATGGTGATTTCCAAGTTGGGCGCGGTGCCGCAGCAGATCCCGGCGGCCGATATTTATCCGGCGCTGGAAAAAGGCACCATCGACGCAGCCGAGTGGATCGGCCCCTATGACGACGCTAAGCTGGGCTTGAACAAGGTCGCGCCCTTTTACTATTCGCCCGGCTGGTGGGAAGGCAGCGCCTCGATCACCGCCATGGTCAATGCCAAGGCCTGGGAGGCTTTGCCGCCGGCTTTCAAAGCGGCCTTCGAATGCGCCTGCAATGAGCAGACGATGAAGATGATCGCCGACTACGACAACCGCAATCCCGAGGCCATGAAAAAGTTGATCGGCGGCGGCGCCAAGCTGTCTTATTTCCCCAAGGCGGTTATGGAGGCGGCCTACAAGGCTTCCAACGAGGTCAATGACAGCCTGGCCGAGGCCAATCCCGAGTTCAAGGCCATCCTGCCCGGCTGGATCAAATACCGGCGCGACCAGGCCAGCTGGTTCCGGGTGGTCGAGGCGGAGCTCGACAACTTCACCTTTACCAACGTCACCAAGTGATTGCTCGCTGGGAGGCCGGGCCTCCCAGTGAGCCGGCAGGCAGACCATGAACTCGCCGGAAAAATCGACGATCCACCCCACCCGTCTGCCCCTTTGGATTCGCGTCATCGATGCGACCTCCGATGGCTTTGCTGTTGTCGCGAAATACGCGCTGCTGCTGTCCTGCGTGATCAGCGGCGGCAACGCGCTGGTGCGCTTTTTCCTGGGCGTTAGCTCCAACGGGTGGCTGGAGATCCAGTGGTATTTGTTCGGGGCCGGGGTGATGCTGGGCGCCGCGCAGGTGCTCAGGCTCAACGAGCATGTGCGGGTCGATCTGTTTTACGGCCGCTGGCAGTCTCGCACCCAGGGCTGGCTGGACCTGTTGGGTTTCCTGCTTTTCCTGCTGCCGGTGATGGTGTTGATGACCTATCTGTCGTGGCCGATTTTGGTGGACATGTTCGTCTCGGGTGAGACCTCGCCCAATGCCGGCGGGCTGATCCGCTGGCCGGCGATGAGCCTGCTGCCCCTGGGCTTTGGGCTGCTGGTCTTGCAGGGCTTGAGCGAGTTGGGCAAGCGGGTGCTTTGGCTGCGCGGTCGCATCGAGATGACGATGCATTACGAAAAGCCGCTGCAATGAGCGCAGAGCTGTTTCCACCGCTGATGTTTGCCGCCCTGATTGGGGTGTTGCTGCTGGGCTTTCCGGTCGCCTTCTCCCTGGCTGCGCTGGGCGTGGCCTGCGGCCTGGTGGCCATTGCGCTGGACCTGTTTCCCTCGAGCTTTTTGTCAGCGTTGCCGCTCAATGTCTTTGGCATCCTGTCCAATGAGTTGCTGCTGGCCATCCCGTTTTTTACCCTGATGGGCTGCATCCTCGAGCGCTGCGGCTTGGCCGAGGACATGCTCGACTCCATGGGCCAGCTGTTTGGGCCTATCCGTGGCGGATTGGGCTATTCGGTCATCATCGTCGGATTCATCTTGGGGGCGATCACCGGAACCGTGGCGGGGCAGGTGATTGCCATGGCCATGATTTCGCTGCCAGTGATGATGCGCTATGGCTACAACATGCGCTATGCCACCGGCGTTCTGGCAGCCTCGGGCACCATCACTCAACTCGTGCCGCCTTCGCTGGCGCTGATCGTCCTGGCCGACCAGCTCGGCCGCTCGGTGGGCGACATGTACAAAGGCGCCTGGGGCCCGGCCATCATTCAGGTGCTGCTGTTTGCGCTTTATACCTTTGTGCTCAGTCGGCTGCGGCCGCAGGATGTACCTGCTCTGCCCCGAGAGGCGCGCACGCTGCACGGCTGGGCGCTGTGGGCCAAGTGCCTGCGCGGCATCATTCCATCGGCCCTGCTGATTTTTGCGGTACTCGGCAGCATGGGCGGCCTGCCCGGTATCGACACGGCGGTGGCCACGCCCACCGAAGCCGGTGCCATGGGGGCACTGGGCGCCATTGCCCTGGCGGCCCTGCAAAGTCGCTTGAGTTGGTCTTTGCTGCAGTCGGCCATGACCGCGACCATGCGCATGACCGCCATGGTGGTCTTCATCCTGATCGGCTCACGGGCTTTCTCCTTGGTCTTCCAAGGCATAGGTGGGGGCTTGTGGATCGAGCATCTGATGAGCAGTCTGCCAGGCGGGCAGATTGGCTTTCTCATCGTGGTCAACATCTTTATCTTCGTATTGGCCTTCTTCCTCGACTTCTTTGAGATTGCTTTCATCGTCTTGCCGCTGCTGGCGCCGGTGGCCCACAAGCTGGGCATCGATCTGGTCTGGTTCGGCGTGCTGATCGCGGTCAATATGCAGACCAGCTTTATGCATCCGCCCTTTGGGTTTTCGCTGTTTTATCTGCGCGGCATCTCGGACTCGCTGTTCAAGCAAGGTAAGCTCGAACGCAAGGTGCTGTCCAAGGACCTTTACCTTGGGGCCATCCCCTGGGTGGTGATGCAACTCATTTTGGTGGCGATCGTGATCTTTGTGCCGCAGACGGTGACCGCTTTCCTGGACAAGGAAGTCGTGGTGGACACGGATAAAGTCGAGATCAACTTCAAGAGCGGGCGCGAGGAAGATGACGCCGACAACGATCCCTCGCGGCTGTTCAGGGCCGACCCGAAGGACTCCAAATAGCGAGGGCAGTCCGATTGGGGCAGTCAGGCCTTGAGTCCTTCAAAGCGATGCAGCCCAGAAGCTCACTCACGGTGGGAGATGTGACATGAAGATGGCGGGCATCCCTTTTGGCACCACCGATTGGTCGGCAGTGCCGCGCACGGTGCATCCCGGCGAAACCGGCACCGCCTACTGGCGCACCTGCCAGTTCGACGCCATCCGGGTCCGAATGGTGGAATACACGCCAGGCTATCTGGCAGACCATTGGTGCAGCAAGGGTCATGTGCTCTTGTGCCTGGAGGGCGAGCTGGAGACCGAGTTGGAAGACGGTCGCAAGTTCGTCCTGAAGCCGGGTATGAGCTATCAGGTGGCCGACCAGGCCGAAGCCCACAGATCGCGAACCGTGGTGGGCGCCAAGCTTTTCATCGTCGATTGAGCGAGGGCCGAAGGCCCCAGCTTGGGCACAAGCCCAGCAGGCGCTAACATGGCGAGTTCCGATTCAAGACCTTCGACCATGCCCATTCAATTTGCCGACCGACTGCTCAACGTCGAGACCTCCGCCATCCGTGAACTCTTCAAGCTGCTGGGCAAGCCCGGCATCATCAGCTTTGCCGGGGGATTCCCGGACAGCGCGATGTTTGATGTGGAGGGCCTGCGGCAGGCCTCGCAGCAGGCCCTGGCCAGCGAGCCGGGTGCGGCCTTGCAATATGGCGCGACCGAAGGCCATGGCCCCTTGCGCGAAGCCCTGGCCCGCTTCATGGCGGACAAGGGCGCGAGCGTCAGCGCCGATGGGCTGATCGTGACCACCGGCAGTCAGCAGGCGCTGGACCTGTTGGCCAAGGTGATGATCAACCCGGGCGACAAGGTGATCGTCGAAGGTCCCACCTTCTTGGCCACCATCCAGTGCTTTCGGCTGTATGGCGCGCAGCTGATCAGCGCGCCTATCGATGCGCAAGGCGTGCAGGTCGACCGGCTCGAGCAGTTGATCGTCGAGCATCGCCCGCGCATGATCTATCTGATCCCGACCTTCGGCAATCCGAGCGGGGCCATGCTCAGCCTGGAGCGCCGCCGCCGCATCCTGGAGCTGGCGGCGCAGCATCAGGTGCTGGTGGTGGAAGACGACCCCTATGGCGACCTGTATTTTGGCGAGCCGCCGCCGCCGAGCTTGCTCGCCCTGTCGGCCCAGGTCCCGGGCAGCCGCGACTTCCTGGCTTACTGCGGCAGCCTCTCCAAGGTGCTCAGCCCAGGTCTGCGGGTAGGCTGGCTGATCGCGCCCAGCGAGCTGCTGGCCCGCGCCACCATGTGCAAGCAGTTCAGCGATGCGCACACCAGCACCTTTGCCCAGGTGACGGCCACCCACTACCTGCAAGCCGGCCGCATGCCCGCCACCCTGGCGACGGTGCGCGCCACCTATGCTGAGCGTGCGCGTGCCATGGGCGCTGCCCTGCAGCGCGAACTCGGCGATGCGCTGGGCTTTACCCAGCCCCAGGGCGGCCTGTTTTTCTGGGCCAGTCTGACCGGCGCTGGCGGGCGCACCAAGCACGCCGGTGACTTTGCCAAAAAAGCCATCGAGCAGGGCGTAGCCTTTGTGCCCGGCGCGCCGTTTTACGCGCAGAACCCAGACCCCTCCACCTTGCGCCTGAGCTTTGCCACTGCCGATGTGGCCAAGATCGAGGAAGGCATTGCACGCCTGCGGGTGGCCCTCGGCTGAGCCTGCCTTCAATTCGCAGACTGTCGGTTTAGGGGGATGTGCGAGAGAGGTGTGGGAGAGAGGTGTGGGAGTGAGGTGTGGGAGTGAGGTGTAGGAGTGAGGTGTAGGAGTGAGGTGTGGGAGTGAGGTGTAGGAGATGCTATGGATGCCTCCCTGCCTGCGGGCAGGATTGCAGGACGGTAATTTGACGCTGGCCGGGTAT